>Ga0306923_10006820_pt1 | contig 11304 bp, 11 predicted proteins | sample sta12Can44000108_FD_203841 | JGI IMG/M metagenome (GOLD analysis project Ga0306923, IMG submission 203841) | Lab enrichment of tropical soil microbial communities from Luquillo Experimental Forest, Puerto Rico - statanox.12C.anox.44.000.108 (v2)... | ecosystem: Environmental > Terrestrial >...
TCAGGGCCCGCTTGCTCGAAATATAGTCGACTTCGATCAGGATGAGCCCGGCTTCGATGCGCGCGATATCCAACGCGACCATTCCCGCAGGGTGAATATCGAAGGCGCGGCCCTTGTTCATCAGCTCGTCGAAAACCTTGATCGCGCTCGGCCAGGGAACCCAGATTTCATACCCGAGATCCCCGGTGTAGCCGGTGCGCGAAATGTCCACGGAAACGCCGGCGATTTTTCCGTGGCTGACGCGAAAATATTTGAGAGCGGCGATGTTGGCGTCGGCCACCGCATGCAGCAGCTTGCCCGAAGTCGGCCCCTGGAGCGCCAACGCTGCGGTCGTTTCGGAGAGGTCTTCGATGTGGGCGTCGAGACCGAGAGCATTCTGTTGGAACCAGCGAAGGCTGGGATCGGCAGCCGTCCAGCGGTACTCATTTTCGCCCAGGCGGGTGATGGTGCCGTCGTCGATAACCTTGCCGGCGGGATCGCACCAGCAGCAATAGATGACCTGGTCGACTGCGACTTTGTTGATGTCGCGAGCGATAATGCGATTCACCAGGCGAGTTGCGTCGCGCCCGGTGACGCGATACTTGAAGAGCGGGGTGATGTCGATCAGTGCGGAGGAGTTGCGAATGGCGTTGTACTCGTGCTCGTGGGTCATTTCGTACGCACTGACGGTGTAGTAGCCGGACCACTCCTTGATATTCAGGCTCTGGCAAAGCGCGAGCGTCCGTTCATGAAAAGCGGTTCCGACGGGCACAATTCCTCCGTGAAACGGAAACTAAGGATGCGGCAAGTTACGCAGGCAAACGAGCAAAGAAATTATAGTTTCGGGTTTGCCAGGCTCGCAAGCGAGTTTGCGCGGACGCCCGGGAGTGCGATGCGCGTCCTTGTGAAGCGACCGCGTGCCCAGTAGAATGTGGTGTTCCTTTTTCTCACATTTCCATTTGTCCTCTTCCTGGCGGAGTTTTCGGAGATGCCTCAGTTCTACGATGTGGTGGTCATCGGTGGCGGCCACAATGGCCTGGTGAACGCTGCGTACCTGGCGAAAGCCGGGAAAAAAGTGGTGGTTCTGGAGCGGCGCCACGTGCTCGGCGGCGCCGCGGTTACCGAAGAAATCATTCCGGGCTTTCTTTTTTCGGAATGCTCCTACGTGGTATCGCTGCTGCGCCCGGAAATCATCCGTGAATTGGATTTGCCGCGGCACGGGCTCGAAATTCTGCCGTTGGACGGCACGTTTGCGCCGATGCTGAACGGCGATTACCTGTGGCGCGTCAACGATCATGCCAAAACCCAGCGGGAAATCCGGCGGCATTCGCGAGTGGATGCCGAGGCCTACGACGAATTCTCGAAAATGATGACGCCCATGTGCCGGTTCGTGAAGCCGTTGCTTTCGATGATTCCGCCGGATCCCACGACGCTGCACCTAAAGGATTTGAAGCAGCTGAATTTCCTGTTGCAGCGGTTCCGCGAACTTTCTTCTGAGGAACGCTACACGCTGGTGCAGCTCATGACCATGAGCGCCGCGGATTTTCTGGATCAGTGGTTCGAGACCGATGTGCTGAAGGCGACCATGTCCGCGTCCGGAATTATCGGAACGTTTCTCGGAATTCGTTCGCCGGGAACCGCCTACGTCTTGTTGCACCACTATATGGGGGAAATTGACGGGGCATTCCGTTCGTGGGGATTCAGTAGAGGCGGAACCGGAGGCATTTCACTGGCCATTGCCGCAGCAGCGAAGGAAGCGGGAGTGGAGATTCGTACGAAATCGCCGGTGGCGAAGGTGATCGCCAAGAACGGGCGCGCGGCCGGTGTGGCGCTGGAATCGGGTGAAGAGATTCACTCGAACGTGGTTTCTTCGAGCGTGGATCCGCACTGGACGTTCGAAGTGTTTCTGGAACCGAAAGAACTGCCGAGTGATTTCCTGGAAAGTGTGCGGCGTTATAAATTCCGCGGTTCGTCGGGAAAAGTGAATCTGGCATTGGATGCGCTGCCCGATTTCCGCTGCTTGCCAGGAAACGGAGCGCACCTGCGCGGTGCAATCTCCATTTCGCCGAAAATGGAATATATGGAGCGGGCCTACGACGACGCGAAATACGGTCATTTTTCGAAGCGGCCGTATATCGACATGGTGATTCCCAGTCTGACGGATCCATCGGTCGCGCCGCCTGGAAAACACGTGCTGTCCTGTTTCGTGCAGTACGCGCCATACAAGTTGGCGGAAGGCACGTGGGACGACCAACGCGAAGCGTTCGGCAAGAATGTGATCGACACGATTGCCGAGCATGCGCCGAACATCAGGGACATCATTATCGGCAAGCAGTTTTTGACGCCGCTCGATTTGCAGCGGGAGTTCGGTTTGACGCAAGGGAATATTTTTCAGGGGGAACTCTCGCTGGAGCAATTGTTCTTCCTGCGGCCGGTGCCTGGCTGGGCGTATTACCGAACGCCCATCGATAACCTGTATATGTGCGGGTCTGCGACGCACCCCGGCGGCGGAATCATGGGTGCGAACGGGCGCATCGCGAGTCAAGTCATCCTCAAAGAATGGAAGAAGGCGGCCAGCTGACCATGCCCATCGGACAGCAGGTGGTGCTCATTGGAGGGGGTCACAACGCGCTGATCACCGCGTTTTACCTGGCGAAGGGTGGGTTCAAGCCGATGGTTCTGGAACGCCGCGAAATGATCGGCGGCGGCGCGGTGACAGAGGAGTTTCATCCCGGATTTCGCGCTTCGACGCTGGCGCATACGCTTGGGCCGCTGCGAGCGGACATTGCGCGCGAGATGCAGCTGGAAAGATTCAATCTGCAGATTTTCCGGCCCGATCCGCGGGTGTTTGCGCCATTGCCGGATGGGCGCGGCCTGCTGTTCTACGAGGATGCCGGGAAGACCGCGGGAGCACTGACGCATTTTTCGGCGAAGGATGGCCTGAAATATACCGAGTTTGCGGTGGCGCTGGAGAAGATCGGAGGGATCTTTTCCCAGATCCTATCGATTACGCCGCCGGAAATCGAAAATCCGTCACCGGAAGACTGGTGGAACCTGATCCGGACGGGCTTGAACGTGCGCGGGCTCGGGAAAAATGGGATTTTCGACATGCTGCGCTGGGGCCCGATGGCGGTTGCGGATTTCGTCGCGGAATTTTTTGAAACGGAACTGGTGCGCGCCGTGGTGGCCGCGCGCGGGATCTTTGGCGCGAATCTCGGGCCGTGGTCGGCAGGTTCGACGGCAGTGTTGTTACTGCGCGCGGCGGCGGATGCGCATCCTGCCGGTTCCGCGGCGTTTCCGCGTGGCGGGCTCGGCGAATTTTCGCGGGCGCTGGCGGATGCAGCGAAGCGTGCGGGCGCGGAGATCCGGACCAATGCCGAAGTGGCGCAGATCCGGACCAAGAACGGCGTCGTGAGCGGGGTGGTGCTCGCGAACGGCGAAGAGATCGCCTGCGAAGCGGTCGTTTCAGGTGTGGATCCGAAACGGACGTTCTTCCAGTTGCTTGATCCGACGAGTTTCGATCCGGTGTTCGCCCAGCGCATGAAGAATTTCCGGGCGAAGGGCAACGTGGCGAAGGTGCTGCTGGCGCTTGGGGAGTTGCCGAAATTCCCGGCCCTCGCGAATGCCGTGGCACCGGACGGATTCCATGAAGCGGTCGCAGGCCGGATTCACATTGGTTACGAAATCGACTATCTCGAGAAGGCGTTTGACGCGTCGAAGTACGGAGAGGTTTCCAAGGCGCCGTACCTGGATGTGACCATTCCGACCGTGCTCGATCCCTCCCTGGCGCCGGAAGGAAAGCACGTGCTCTCGGCGTATTTCCAATTCGCTCCGTACCAATTGAAAGAGGGAAACTGGAAGGAACGGCGCGAGGAGTTGGCCGACATCGTGATCAAGACGCTGGACGCCTATTCGCCGGGAATCGCGAATCTCGTGGAAGGCACGCACGTGATAACGCCTGTGGATTTGGAGAAAACCTACGGTTACACAGGCGGGCACATCTTCCATGGGGAACTGGCGCTGGACCAGATTTTCACGATGAGACCGGTGCTGGACTGGGCGCGGTATCAGACGCCGGTGAAGGGCCTGTTCCTGTGTGGAAATGGGACGCATCCGGGAAATGGTCTGACGGGAGCGAGCGGCGCGAACGCGGCGAAGGAAATCATCCACGAACTGCGCTAACCTCAGAAATTAGAAAACAAAAACTGGAAATTGGGAGCTCGGAATGGCGCGCTGTCGTGCATCGGCTCTGATCTGCGACGAAGGCGTATTGGAACCAGCAAAATGACGACGATTGACCGGGAGAAGCTGCAGAAGCTGCAGGAACGGGAGGCGAAGCGGTTTGTGGCGGAGCATCCGCGATGCGCGGCGCTGTTCCGGCGAGCGGAAGGTTCGCTGCTCGGCGGCGTGCCCATGAACTGGATGAAGAAGTGGGCGGGACCGTTTCCGGTTTTCGTGAAGAATGCCAAGGGCGCGCATTTCACGTGCGTGGATGACCGCGAACATGTGGATCTTTGCCTGGGCGATACCGGCGCGATGACCGGGCATTCGCCGGACCTCGTGGTGAAGGCGGTGGCCAAGCGCGCGGGCGAAGGAATCACGCTGATGTTGCCGACAGAAGATGCGCTGTACGTCGGCGAAGATTTGAAGAAACGATTCAAATTGCCGTATTGGCAGTTCACGTTGACGGCCACGGATGCGAACCGTTTTTCGATCCGCATTGCGCGGGAGATTACGCAACGGCAAAAAATTCTGGTGTTTCATTATTGCTATCACGGAACGGTAGACGAGTCCTTCGCGGGGCTGACGAACGGAGTAGTGGGAACGCGGCGAGGGAATATTGGGCCACCGGTGAATCCGGCGGAGACAACGCGCGTGGCGGAGTTTAACGATTTGAATGCTCTGGAGGATGCGCTGAAGCATCACGACGTGGCGTGTATTTTGGCCGAGCCGGCCATGACGAATGTCGGGATCATTCTGCCGCAGGAAGGTTACTGGAAAGCGGCGCGGGAACTGGCGAAACGTTATGGCGCACTGCTGATTGCGGACGAAACGCATACGATTTGTGCGGGGCCGGGTGGTTGCACGGCGGAATGGAATCTGGAGCCGGACATGGTGGTGTTCGGTAAGGCGATTGGCAGCGGAATTCCGGGGGCGACGTATGGATGCACGGAAGAAGTGGCACAGCGGATTTCGGCGCGTATTCCTTTGGAGGACTGCGACGTAGGCGGCATCGGAGGGACGTTGGCGGGAAACGCGCTATCGCTGGCGGCGATGCGGGCGACGCTGGAGCATGTGCTGACGGCGAAGAACTTCGAGAAGATGGTGAAGTTGGCGGTGCGGTTCAACGACGGAGTATCGGAAGGAATCAAGAAGAGCGGGTTGCCCTGGAACGTGCAGAGGTTGGGGTGCCGCGCGGAATATATGTTCAGCGCGAAGCCGCCGAGGAACGGCGGGGAGTCGGCGGCGGCCGCGGATTTTGAGCTGGAGCGGTTCATGCACTTGCAGGCGTTGAACCGGGGAGTGCTGCTGACGCCATTTCACAGCATGGCGCTGATGTGCCCGGAGACAACGGAGAAGGATATTGATGCGCATACGGCGGTGTTTGGCGAGGCAGTGAAGGAGTTGGGAAAGTAGTTCCTCGCGCCGTTGACCGTGCCAGCCGTGGGGTGGCCGTCGAGAGGCGGCGAACAGAAGAGTAACTGTAAGGTTATTCCCCCTCCTTCTTTTTTTGGTGTTGGGTCCAAAGACGGCATGGAGTCGCTTCTTTCCTTTTTTCCTTATATCTTCTTATTTTACATATTGTTATAGGTGCTGTTGCGATTAAGTCTTGAAAAGCCGAAACGGCGGTGCCCAGGTTGTTTTTGGATGGTAACCGGCGAGGCCGGCTGGGTATCAAGTATACTGTAAAGTAAATAATGGTCAAGGGGTTTTCTGTGCGAGCGAAGTTATTGTGGGTGCGAAACGAGAACGGCGTCGTAGCGCCGGTGGCGGCTAGCGCAATGGGAAACGCGGCCCAGTCATGGACGAATTTGTCTTCCGGCCGGATCCCAGACGGGAGTACTTCAAGACACGCTCTCGGAGAAGCTGGGACGGCGCCAGGTGGATTAGGCTGACCACAACGGTGATGACACGCTCCGGAATGGCGAAGCAGAGATCGGTCGGAGGTGGTGGATTACGGGAGGCCGCGCGAGGGTCTTCAGGATGCTCGCAGGGGCTTTGCGAGAGCGCCTGAGCGTGGCGGGAGGAGCAATGGCGGGAGAAAGCCAGCGTCGTATAAGCGAATTGCGTAAATTGCAAGTTAAAGCGAAATGAACGGTAAATAGTAAGTTTTGCTGTCAGTTCTGCCAGTATCCGAGGCTGCCGGCCGGTGTGAAGCTGAAAGAACCTGACCACCACCCACACGACAAGGAACTCCGGCGCGAGGCCGGAGTTCCTCCTTCCAAGATTCACCGCAGATGTCCAATGGCCAGCGGACGCAGAGGAGTGGTTTCGCAAAACCTCACGCGCCGAAAACCAGAAAATCCGCGGGCGAAACGAGAAAACAGAGAAGCGAAAAGCCGAAGAGAACCGGTCCGCCGGCCTCAGGCAGTCACACTTCATTCGGAATGACGTACTTAGATCAAAGTTGGTCTAGAGGGACTTTGGGCTCGATGGTGTGGATTTCCCAGAGGATTTCCCATTTGCCGTCGGAGCGCTTGGCACCGAGGATGAGGTAGCGCCCGGAGACGGCATAAGGGGCTTCGGCTTCATTTTTGGGGATGACGGAGATTTTGTAGGTGCCATGCTCGCGGACGGAGTTTGCGCCGACGTGGCGATCCTTGGGATGGAATTCGACGGAACGGATGGTACCCGCGGCGAAGTTGTTGCGATAGAAGCTCTCGATCGTTTTACGGCCAGTGAAGGTGGGGAAGCCGGGGAGCATGAGGGTGCCATTTTCAGCGAAGAGGGAAGCGAGTTTGGCGGCGTCGCCTTCCTTGGCGGTGAAGATCCAACGGTCCTGAGGTCGGCGATGACATCAGGTTCGGCAGAGTAGGTAAAGAGGGGAGGGAGGGCGGCAGAGAGAAAAGGAGGCCAAGCGCCAGTTGACAGGCACGGTTCATCAGGAGTATCGACTCCTTTCGTCGATTGGGGTCATCCAATGGGCGGGTGTAAAAGAGGCGGAGGAATTATAAAGAAAGGCGGGGAGAGATGGCGACCGACTATTTGCTGAAGACTGAACCCACGGAATATTCGTTCGAGAAGCTGGCGAAGGATGGCGAGACGGAGTGGGACGGGGTGTCGAATCCGGTGGCGGTCAGGAATTTGGGGCAGATGGAGAAGGGCACGCGGCTGGTGATTTATGAGACCGGGGATGTGAAGAGCGCGGTGGGCACGGCGACGGTGGTGTCGGTGGAGGCGAAGGATCCGAAAAAGCCGCGGGTGGTGGTGAAGGCGGGGAAGCGGCTGGGGCAGACGGTAACGCTGGCGGAGATCAAGGCGAACAAGCTGTTTCGGGATTCGCCGCTGGTGAAGATGGGAAGATTGTCGGTGGTGCCGTTGACGAAGGAACAGTATGAGGCGCTGATTGGAAAGTGAAAGAAAAGGGAGTGCCGGGAGAGAGAAGTTGGATTTGGCGCTGAAGCCTTAGAGGCGTTCGAGTTGCTTACAATCGGCGCTGGCATCCAGCGAGCGCCGCGCGAGGAAATTCTTCCGCCTTCTACGTGCTCACCGAAGTCTGAGGCGCCGGCATAAGCCTTCGCGAGCTCGGCGCAAGAAGCGCTACAAAGAAGCGGATGCAAGAATCGGGCGTGTCCATACTAAGAATCATGGAGACATATTGGCTTGCTTGTTCGGGTTGGAGGGGCGGACCTATAATTGGAGGTTGCGAAATGAGGAGGGCAGGAATATGGCGACAGCGGATGCGAAGGTGCATGTGACGGAGTTTACGAACGAGCCATTCATCGATTTTTCGAATGCCGAGAATCGGAAAAAGATGGAAGAGGCGCTGAAGAAGGTGCGCGGGGAATTTGGGCGGGAGTACCCGATGTGGATCGCGGGGAAAAAGGTGATCACGACAGGGAAGAGGATGTCGACGAACCCGTCGAAGCCGTCGGAAGTGATTGGGGTGTTCCAGGACGCGTCGAAGGAACAGGCGGTTGAAGCCATCGAGGCGGCCAACAAGTATTTCGATACGTGGAAGCGGGTGCCGGTACAGGAGCGGGTGAAGTGCCTGTTCAAGGCGGCGCAAACGGTGCGCGAACGGAAATTCGAATTGGCGGCGCTGGTGTGCTACGAGGTGGGGAAGACGTGGGTGGAGGCGGACGCGGACATCGCAGAAACAATTGATTTTTGCGAATTTTACGGGCGGGAGATGTTGCGGTTTGGCGAACCTCAAAAGCTGACGCCAATGAAGGGTGAGAAGAATTACCTGGTGTACATCCCGCTGGGAGTGGGGGCGATTATTCCGCCATGGAATTTCCCGTGCGCGATTATGGCCGGGCTGGTAGCAGCGTCGCTGGTGACGGGCAACACCGTGGTGCTCAAGCCGGCGTCGGATTCACCGACGATTGCGGCGAAGTTCGTGGACATTTTGTTTGAGGCGGGTGTGCCGAAGGAAACGGTGCAGTTCGTGACCGGGTCGGGTGGCGCGGTGGGTGACACGATCGTGCAGCATCCGAAGACGCGGTATATCGGGTTTACAGGATCGAAGGAAGTAGGTTTGCGAATTGCGGAATTGGCCGCGAAACCATCGAAGGGGCAGATCTGGATCAAGCGGACGGTTCTCGAGATGGGCGGCAAGGACGGCATCGTGGTGGACGAAGAAGCCGATATTGACGCCGCGGCGGAAGGGACGGTGGCGGCGGCGTTCGGGTATCAGGGGCAGAAGTGCTCGGCGTGCTCGCGAGTGATTGTCAGCGAGAAGGTGTACGACTCGTTCGTGAATAAGCTGGTGGAGCGGACGAAGGGGATCAAAGTGGGGCCGAGCGACGATCCGAGCAACTACATGGGACCGGTGATTAACGATGCGGCGCTGAAGACGATTTTGGGTTACATCGACATCGGGAAGAAGGAAGGGCGGCTGGTGGCGGGGGGCGCGCGGGCGGCGGGCGAGGGGTACTTCGTGGAGCCGACGATTATCGCGGATGTGGATCCCAAGGCGCGGCTGGCGCAGGAGGAAGTATTCGGACCGGTGCTGGCGGTCATCAAGGCGAGAAATTTTGAACACGCGATGGAGATCGCCAACAACACGGAGTTTGGGCTGACGGGATCGGTGTATTCGAAAAACCCGGAGAAGATCCGGCGGGCGGAGGAAGACTTCCACGTCGGGAATTTGTATTTGAACCGGAAATGCACCGGGGCGATGGTGGGAGCGCATCCGTTCGGCGGATTCAATATGAGCGGGACCGATTCGAAGACGGGCGGGAAGGATTATCTGCTGCTGTTTTTGCAGGCGAAGGCGGTGGCGGAGAAAGTCTGAAGCCAGGAAGCAAAGAGGTCAGGAAATAAGGAAAACCGACAGGAATTGCAGGGGGCGGATGAGAGAGTCCGCCCCTTTTCTTGTGGGGAAGTAAACGTGCTGGCGATGAAAGCCTGCCAACGGAGCACTCGGAGTTGAGGCGGGCCATGGGCACAGCCCAGCCTGGGTGCGCCACGCGTTTATTTGCTGGCGGCTGCTGGCGCAGGAGGATTGCCGCTGTTGTCTTTGGGAGTGGCCAGGTAGCCGGTGATCTGGTTTTTGCCGACCTCAAAGACGACGATTTCGTAGGGGGAGAGGCGAGCGCTGCCCTTGACGTAGAACTGCACCGGCTCGCCCGCGGTTTTATCTTTTTTCTCGATGGACTTGTCGTCGGCGAGAACGGTCATGGTGTACTTGGATTTTTTCTGATCCGTTTTGTTGAGAGCGATCTGGACGGGGCCGACGCGCTGGGGCTGCTTGGCTTTCTGGATGGTGAACTCGTAGTAGTTGCGGTCTCCCTTGCGCTTGAGTTCCTCGAGATCGTCGTGGTTGCGGGCGATGAGACCGCTCATAACGCCCATGTCCCCGGTAGCGCGATCGAGCTTGGTCTTGGTGGCTTCGAGGTCGGTGCGCGTGGATTCGATGTCTTTCTTGGCTCCGCCCAAGTCGGTAGCAACAGCGCCGATCTTGGCTTCGCTCTCTTTCTGATTCGCGACGATTTGTTCTGAGAGTTTCTGGTCGGAAGCGGCCTGCTGTTTGCGGATGGACTCGGCGCGACTGCGGGCCTCGGCGAGTTCGGCCTGTGTCATGCCCACCTTCTGTGACGTGACCTCGACCTGGCCTTTGAGATCGGCGATGCGGGTATTCGCCTGCTCCAATTGAGCTGTAAGAATTTTGTTTTGCTCGTCGGCCTTGGAGAGCTCCTGCTCGAGGCGAGTCTGAACAGAATGGCCAGCGTAGGCTAAGCCAACGACACCGAGAATCAACAGAACAAACAGCGCCGTAATCCACCGGGGAGTTCCTACGCTGTCGTAATGGTAGGATTCCTGGGGATTCGGGACATTCGGGGAAATACTCATGCTTCTCCCTCCTCAGAGAGAACAAAATTGCCGGCCTGGGATTTGCGGACCTCAAAATTATCCAACGAGAGGGAGGTCCTGTCCAATGGGTGAGACGCAGGAATGGCGGAATCAGTTACTTGGGCGATGAAGGGGATTTGCGCTCCGGCCAGCGGGCGAAGACGGTCGTGTTGAGGCCGCCGCGGGGGGTGAATTCGCCCTTGACGATGCACCAGGCGGGTTGGACGGCGGCGACGATATCGTGGAGGATCTTGTTGACGGCGTTTTCATAGAAGATGCCGAGGTTGCGGTATGCCAGGAGATAGAGTTTGAGGGACTTGAGTTCGATGCAGGATTTGCGGGGCTTGTATTGGATGGTAACGGTGCCGTAGTCGGGCAAGCCGGTTTTGGGACACATGGAAGTATATTCGGGGTAACGAGTCGTGATGATGTAACCGGGGTACTGATTGGGCCAGACTTCGAGTTTGGGCAGCTTGTCCCCGATACCGGCGCGGGCGTGGTCCTCAGTATACTCGGGCATACCAGTCAATCTCCTGAGATAAGAAATTCGAGTAAATATTGTACTGTTTCAGGGCGGACTGCGCTCTTGCGTTGAGCATAGGGTTGCCCTATGCTGGGCAAACAAACATTGATGAAACGTGAAGTGGTCAGATGAACTGCCCGATCTGCAAGGGGCAAGATGCCAGACGGTCGAAGCGGCAAGACGTAGCCGACTACATACTAAGTGCATTCGGAGTGTACCCTTGGCGGTGCCAAGACTGCCACGGTCGGTTTCACGCGCGGATTATGCCGTTGGGGGCGACGCTG
>Ga0306923_10006822_pt1 | contig 11302 bp, 5 predicted proteins | sample sta12Can44000108_FD_203841 | JGI IMG/M metagenome (GOLD analysis project Ga0306923, IMG submission 203841) | Lab enrichment of tropical soil microbial communities from Luquillo Experimental Forest, Puerto Rico - statanox.12C.anox.44.000.108 (v2)... | ecosystem: Environmental > Terrestrial > Soil...
TGTTCGACCTGGGCTACGAAGCTGTGGGTGAATTGGATTCGAGAGCCGAAGTGGTTGCCGACTGGAAGGAGAGATTCCGCGAAGGAGTGGTGTACTATCTGCACGATGGGCGCGTTCGGGGTGCTCTGTTGTGGAACGTCTGGGGAAAAGTAGACGCCGTGCGCGAGCTGATTGCGAAGCCTGGGCCGTTCCGCTCAGAGGATTTGAAAGGGCTATTTTAGGCAGGCATCCGGAGCCAACCCCGACCTCCCGGAACGAAGACGGCTGGTCGGATGCGACCGGGACTACGATCCGCCGGAGGGATCGTCGCCACCTGACCGATTGCGACGATCGGATCCTCCGGGTCGATGGCGACGACCGAGCCCAGCGTCCGATGTGAGATGCATGTGGGCCGAGTCGGCTCTTTTTGGCCTACCGTTGCTTGGGACTCTCGGATCTCGCGGCATCCGAAGAATCGATCCAGGGCGTCGTCGCGATTGACTTACGTTCGGAACCCCTACACATTTAGGGTTTAGGGAAGGGCGAAAACGAATAAGGCGTTGCCGGGTTTTGGCCGTTGAATCTCTGGGGCGAGTTCCAAGGGAATCAGCGTTGACCAGCTCCCGCCACCGGTGCCTGCTGGCACCGCTACGTACTGTTTTCCCTTTGCCAGATACGTGACCGGGAATCCCTGTGCGGAGCTCGACAGGCGTGTCTGCCAGAGAATCTTTCCGTTGGCCGCGTCATAAGCGTACATATGACGGTCCCAATCGCCGACGAACGCCAGGCCCCCGGCCGTGGCGAGCGCGGCGGTGTTGGACGGAGACGGGGTACGATGACGCCACAAAACTCTGCCCGACTTGATGTCCATGGCCAGGAACTCTCCAAGGTTACCCTCCGACGCGGGATGTTTGTAATCTACACGCTTTACAGGACCCGTGCCGCCCTTGCCCAGCGCCTTCTCGACTTCACCGAAGGTCGCTTTTTCGCAGTTCAGGGCCATCGGGATGTATAACGCTCCGGTTTGCGGGCTGTAGGACATGGCGCGCCAATCCTTGAATCCGGCGGTGCTCGGACACATTTCGAGCTCCACGCCGATCTGCGGAATCTTGTCCGGGCGGTAGGTGACTTTGCCTGTCTCCGGACCCACCTCGACAATGTTCTGATAGCCTAGATCCGTGGCGTGTATGAATTTGCCGCTGGCACGATCGAGCTGCCACAGGATGCCCAGCTTGCCCATCTTGAAAAGAGACTTGCGCCCGTTCGAATCGATCAGGATGTTCTCGAAGACCTCGTCCATGTCCTGCGTCTCGCCGGGAAGGTGCTGGTAATACCATTTCATTTTTCCCGTATCGGGATCGAGCGCCAGAGTCGAGTTGGTATACAACGCGTCACCGTCGGTGCCACGCACTGCTCTGGCCCAAGGCTTGGCCTGGGCCGTGCCCCAATAGACGAGGTTGGTCTCCGGATCGTAGCTGCCCGCGATCCAGGCGTCGCTACCCGCACGAAAGGCCAGCGGCAGGTCACCCCATGTGTCGCCGCCGGGCTCACCAGGACGGGCGATTGTCGAGGTTCGCCATAGTTCCTTGCCCGTAGCGGCGTCATGCCCGGTGATGAAGCAAACATCCTCCTTGTAGCGGCTGCAACCGCTGATTCCCGCAATAACCTTGCCGCGGACCGCGATTGGGCCAGAGGTGTATTGGTAACCCAGCTTCGGATCGGCAACGGCCGTGTCCCACACGAGCTTGCCTGTCCGCGCGTCCAGAGCGACGATGTGGGCGTCGCTCGTGGTGCCGAAGATCTTGTCTTCGTAGATGGCGATGTTTCGTTGAACGCCTTCGGTGCCCGTCAGGGAGCCGCGTGACCGCCCCTGGGGATGATACTCCCATACCAGGTCTCCCGTCGCGGCATCAAGCGCCTGTATGACGCCGTACGGGTTCGGCAGGTAGATGACACCGTCGTGGACGAGCGGTGTCGCTTCCTGCGGCCCGTCTCCCATATTCCACGACCACGCGAGTTGAAGGCGCTGGACGTTGTCCCTCTTGATCTGATCGAGCGGGCTGTAGCCCCACGCGTTATCGGTGCGCCTCCAGTTCAGCCAATCAGCGGGCGGAGGGTTTCGCAGCGTGGCCTCGGGGACCGGCCGGAAGTTCTTCACCTGTGCGAAGAGCCACTGGCTCCCGGCCAGCGCGAAGATCAGTGTCGACAGGACGACTTTCATGGCTGAGACCTCAACTCTCTCGTGCCTCGGCGCGTCGCCGGCTTCTAGAATGGCTCGCGGCTGGGAACGGCATAGATGTGGAACGATTGTATCCCAGGAGGCGACGGAAATTTCCGTGGCCAATGGATGGCGCGACCGGATAAACAACCGTAACAAGCGTCAGGGGTGGACGGTTTTTCTATGGCTTTTCACCCCAGCGTCGTTTGTCGAGCCTGGGCGCGATGGCGAAGCCGGCCTCGATTCCTTAGGTCCCAGATTTTATGAACCCGTCAGAAGGATCGGGTCGTCGATGAGCGGATCGATCAGTACTGCCTCGCCTCGAGTTGCACCGCGCCAGTCGGCTAGCGCAGCTTGCTCACACCAATAGCCCGACCCCGGGGGGTGAAGCGCCGCTGCGATCTATGAATTTTGGAGTAAACTTTAGGTTTCGCATTCGGGGTGCGAAGGATCGAGCGTTCGCCGAAACGGTTGTAGTGTTCAGGTGCGACTTGTCCGGATGACGGTTCAACAACGCCCGTCTGCGCAATACCGCAACAGGCACAGCCGCGTTCGGAAAAGGAAGGGATAGAATTCGAGGAGCACGTCGATTCACATCGGTAAGGGGGAGCGGGATTCCTTAGACACGTCCGGGATCTTCACACAACGGCTGCCAGTCGTGGCATCGCCCTGTGGGAGAAGTTGATCGGCATATTGGGCAAATCACGGGCAAAATGGACACCGAGGATCAGACTCTGCAAGCGATCTTCGATCTGGCGGCCGTCGGCATGGCTCAGATCGGGCTGGACGGGGTGTGGCTACGGGTGAACAACCGGTACTGCCAGATGCTCGGGTACTCGGAATCCGAACTGCGTACGAAGACGCTGGAGGATATCACCCACCCGGACGACTGCGCCGAAGTTTCGGCGGCGCGTCGTCAACTCCTGGAAGGGACGATCACCTCGCATTCCATGGGGACGCGTTTCATCCGCCGGGACGGAACTGCTTTCTGGGGAAGGCTAAATCGATCGCTGGTACGGGATGATGACCAGTCGCCGAAGTTCTTCATCGCCGTTGTTGAGGATATCACCGAGAAGGTACAGGTCGAACATGCGCTTCGGGATAAGGATCAGCAGCTGGTGCTGGCTCAGAGTGCAGCGCGCCTGGGATTGTGGGACCGCGATCTGCGAACGGGCATCGCGGTGACTTCCGGGCATTATGCCGGATTGCACGGCCTCGCGCCCGACAGTGCTCGGTTCACGCTTGAGGAATGGCTGGCCATGATCCATCCGGATGACCGCGAACGGATACAGACAGACCTACAGGAGTGTATCGAGCGGACGCACACTTGGGATGAGGAATTCCGCGTGGTCTGGCCGGACGGGAGCGTCCACTGGTTGCTCGGTAAGGGCCAGGTGTTTCTCGATGATTCCGGGCGCCCCGTTCGCCTGGCAGGGGCTAGCCTCGATATTACCGACAGGAAGCGAGTCGACGAAGCATTGCGCGAAAGCGAGGAGCGTTTCCGCAGGGTGTTCGAGGAAGGTCCAATCGGCCTCGCACTCGTGGGAAGGGACTTTCGCTTCCTGAAGGTCAACCGCGCACTCTGTCAAATGGTGGCGTACTCGGAAGAGGCGCTTCTTCAAATGTCCTTTCCTGAGATCACGCACCCGGATGATCTGACTGCGGATGTGGGGCTTGCAGAACGGCTTTTCAGACGTGAAATACCCTTCTTCAAGCTGCAAAAGCGGTACGTGCGGAAGGACGGCGAAATCCTCTGGGCCAACTTAACCGCATCTGTGATCCACGATCACGACGGCCAGCCCCGCTATGGCTTAGCCATGATCGAAGACATCACCGATGTCAAGCGCGTCGAGCAAGAACTGGTATTGAGTCAAGCTCTCCGAGAGAGCGAAGCGAAGTATCACAGGATTGTCGAGACCATGACCGAAGGCGTTTGGGTGCTTGATCACGACGGGCGGACCAGTTTCGTGAATCACCAGATGGCGGCCATGCTCGGCTACCGTGTCGAGGAAATCCTGGGGCGTCACGTTCTCGACTTCAAGGATGAAGAAGCTCGTCCCATCGCGTTGGAGAAGCTGGAACGCCGCCGACAGGGGATCACAGAACAATACGATTCCACGTTTCAAACCAAGGATGGCCGTCGCCTGACTGTGCTGATCAGCACCTGTCCTTTATGGGACGGCGAGGGACGCTACAGCGGCTCGCTCGGTATCATCACCGACATCACGGAACGATCGCGGCTGGAGGAGCGACTTCATCAGGTACACAAGATGGAAGCCATTGGCCGGTTGGCCGGCGGAGTAGCCCACGATTTCAATAATCTGCTGACAGTGATTAACGGCCAGAGCGATTTGTTGCTGGGGAATCTAAATGCCAGCGATCGAATTTTCGCGCAGCTCGCAGAAATAAGAAGTGCTGGACAGAGAGCGCAGGAATTAACCAGTCAGATGTTGGCCTTTAGCCGCAGTGGGATTCGCGCGACCGAAGTATTGAGTCTCCAAACTGTGGTTGAGGACGTGGGGAAGATGTTGAGGCGCATGATCGGGGAAGACATCGAGCTGGTTACTGATTTCGAGCCGGGGCTGGGACAAGTCAAGGCAGATCGCACTGAAATCACTCAGATCCTTTTGAATCTGGCAGTCAACGCGCGCGACGCGATGCCCGGAGGCGGAATACTCACTTTTACGACTCGAAATGTCGAATTGGATGAAAGACAAGCGCGCAACCATCCTGGTGCTCACTCGGGCGCTTATGTGGTTCTGACCGTAGTGGACACGGGCATCGGCATGGATGCTGAAACTCAACGGCACCTATTCGAGCCATTCTTTACAACCAAGCAGGCAGGAAAAGGAACCGGACTAGGGCTAGCCACCGTGTATGGCATTGTTTCGCAACGTGGCGGCTGGATACTGGTAAAGAGCAGGCCCCGTGGAGGGACGACATTTCAGGTCTATCTGCCCCGGGTGGATGACGCGGCGCCTGAGACGAGCGAGCACCCTGAACCGGGAACGCAGGACCTTCGTGGGACCGAGACGGTCCTCGTGGTGGAAGATCAACCTGATGTCCGGAAACTGACCTGTACGATTCTCAGAGAATTTGGCTATCAGATTCTGGAAGCCTCCCATGGAGAGGCAGCGCTGCGCCTCGCCGCGACTCATGAGGGACCGTTGGATCTGGTGTTAACCGACGTGATCATGCCGGGGATGCAAGGACCGGAACTGGCGAAGCGATTGCAAGCCATTCGACGCACCCCGATCCTGTTCATGTCCGGCTACTCGGGTAGCATGGAAGGCAGGCACGATTCCGAGCTAGCCTACATCCACAAGCCATTTACTCCGAATACTCTCGCACGCAAGGTACGGGAAGTGTTGGGCACGATGGATCGATTCGCCCAGAGCCCTCACTAGAGCAAGCTCCTACGTGCAAGCCACGCTTGTGGAGCTCGAAAGCGCGTTTGGGGGTTGCTCTGGCTGCCGCCTCAGGGAAGTGCGGAAACGCTCAAAACAGGGTCCATAGGGTGGTAAGCGTGCAAGAACCTCTGAGCAATGCGAAAAGGATCCTTCGCGATCTGCTCCAGCCCGACCGGGCACGGTGATTCCGGTCGAAGTTCAGCTGGCTGGGGCTGCTTGAGGACTGGCTCGGCTCCGGCCGAATCAAAATGCCGATTTCGTCCGCGGATCTGAGGTCAGCGCCAACTCTTTACCCATACGTAGCTGATTTCCTAATCAGGGGGCGAAATTCAAGGAATCCCTGTCTGGCCGGTGCATCTTGCGAGGAGCTTTTGACAAATAATCCAGAAGGGTTCGGCCAGGGCTAAAAGACCAGCGGGCGGCCGCTGAGACTCACATTCCCGCGGGTCTCGAGTTCTGAACGAGCCCCCGGTGAAGATCGGCACGGATCTGCCATCGGTTTGTCGGGGTTGCGTGGGAGGACTTTAAATGCAGTAAAGTCAACAACGAGGGAGGAGTAAAGCGATCTCCAGTCAATCTTCACGTTATCGCATGACCATTAAAGAGCCGAACCAGATTCTCCCTCTGTTTCAGGGTCTGCTGCCGCTCAGTCGCGAGCAGGTCGTGCCCGACATCCTCGCCGGGGTCACGCTGGCGGCCTTGGCACTGCCCGAAGTGCTGGGGTATACCAAAATCGCTGGCACGCCGGTCATCACCGGGATCTATACCATGCTGCTGCCGATGCTGCTCTACGGCACCTTCGGGGCCTCGCGCCATCTAGTGGTAGGGGCGGATTCGGCAACGGCGGCGATCGTCGCGGCCAGCCTTTCTGGCCTGTCGCTGGTGCCGGGCTCGGTGGAGTGGCTCGCGCTGGCGCAGGTGCTGGCGCTTCTGGCGGGGGGCGTGCTGCTTTTGGCGCGCGTGCTGCGCTTGGGGTTTCTCGCGGATTTCCTGTCGCACACGGTGCTGACGGGCTTCCTGACAGGAGTCGGCATTCAGGTGGCGGTGGGGCAGCTGGCGGACATGTTGGGCCTGCCCGCCGCGCGCGGCGGCACCACCGCAAAACTCCTGAACCTCCTTGCACACGCGGGCGAAGCCAACCTGCCGACATTGGCCGTCGCGGCGGCGACGCTCACTGTCATCCTGGGGGCGCATGGGCTGTCGAAGAAAGTCCCGGGCGGGCTCATCGGCGTGGGGGGGGCTATTTTTGCCGCCTCGGTCTTCCATCTCGACAGGTCAGGCGTGAAGCTGCTGGGCTCGGTGCCAAAAGGCCTCCCCAGCTTCGGCCTGTCGCACGTCCCCTGGAGCTGGACACTGATCCAGCAACTCCTGCCCTCGGCCGCCGCCTTGTTCGTTGTGATCCTGGCCCAGAGCGCCGCGACCTCGCGGGCTTTCGCCGCGATCGAAAATGAGCGCGTAGACGAAAACACCGACATTACGGGACTGGCACTCGCCAATATCGGGGCAGCGCTTTCCGGCACCTTCGTCGTCAACGGCAGCCCGACCAAGACCCAGATGGTTCAGAGCGCGGGCGGGCGCAGCCAGTTGGCGCAATTCGCGGCGAGCTTCATCGCGCTGCTTGTGCTGCTGTTCTTCACGCGTCCGCTCGAGCTGCTGCCCGAAGGGGCGCTGGCCGCGATCATCTTTTATATCGGATTGGATCTCATCGACATCCGGGGCATGCGCCGCATTTTCTCCGCTCGGCCCTCGGAATTCTGGATCGCGCTAATCACGGCCCTCACGGTCGTTTTCGTGGGTGTCGAGCAGAGCATCCTGTTCGCGGTCGTACTGTCGTTGCTCGACCATACGCGCCAGGGCTACCGGCCGCATAATTCCGTGGTCGTACGGGACGAAGAGCACGGGCTCCGCGCGCAGCCCATGGGCGTGCCGCCCCACGGCAACGGAAGGGGAGCGATGCATCTCTCCACCTTGCAGGCCGAGCCCGGGCTCCTGATTTACCGCTTTTCGCACAGCGTCTACTATGCCAATACCGAGCTGCTGTTCAGCCAGGTGACCGAGCTGCTGGCGGCGGCCGCGCCGCCGCTCAAATGGTTCTGCATCGACGCCGCCGCCATCGACGACATCGATTTCACCGGTGCCGCGACCCTGCGTGCGGTCCACGACACCCTGAGAAAAGCCGGAGTGAAGCTCGTCTTCGCTCGCGTTTCGAACGAAGTCCGGGCCACGCTCGAAAAATACGAGATCGCCGGGTTGCTCGATAAGGACGCTCTGTTCGATTCCCTACGCGCCGTAGTACATGCCTACACGCATACCCGGAGCGGCCATGGCGGATCCTGAGCATAGGGCTTCGTTGATCCCTGTCTCGCCGGGCAGACCTAAAGCCATTACGATCATTACCGCCAGAACAATTTATCCATCGCCAGATTCTCAGGCCAGCAAGCGGATGAAATAGGGAAACGACCTCTCGCAGCGGCGATTGAAGACGAGATAAGGCGCTGCTCAGAGCCAATAAGCGGCCCTCTCTGCCGGCAAGGGTCCATAAAAACCAAGTGGTGTCGGACTTCGCGCTCTGACCAGTCCCACGAGCCGGCGTTGTTCACCGACGTGATAGCGGCCAGATCGGAAACCCCCTGTGAAAAGTTAACTCCGGTACACGGCTTCCCTGGGGTCTGCTTCACAACTACTGCCTCAGCTCCGGCGTAAGAACATCCCGAAGCTGGAGCCGGGCCCGGAGCAGACAGACCTTAACCGCTGGGACGGAGCGGCTTAGGATCTCAGCGACGAGCTCGACTGAGATTTCCTCGATATCGTGGAGCACGAAGACCGCTCGACACATTGGATCAAGACTCCGCATGCCGTGCTCCAAGATGCCGGTCGTCGGTTCCCGCGGATCGTGCTGCTGATTGCTATCCCCCCAAACGGAAAGCTCACGAATCACCACGTCTTCGCACGACTCGACGACTTCATCGAGACGCGGACGGCCCTCGCCCCAGCGGTGGGGTCTCAGGAATGCCTTCTTTACCGCAATGGTCAAGAGCCGGACCCAAAACTCTTGGTCTTCCTCACATCCATCCCAATCTGAGCAAACCTCTAGAAACGTCTCGATTAGGACATCCTCCGCATCACCATCATTCTGCGTAATGTGTTTCGCGACAGAGAAGACACGGCGCCCAAAAACCTTCAGCAGCTCAGAATGGGCCCAATTCTCCCTCGCTTTCGCGTGCCCGGCCCAAACAGCTTCAACAGAGATCATCGCGGTGCTCATTTGATTCAATCCCTCCAAATTCGATCCTTCCTACTCTAATGACGAACGACAATGCCGGGAATCGACATCTCTGTTTTCCTAGATGAACCAGATCGTCCCCGTTTTCTGTGAGACGATCCGAGAATCACGACCCGGGGGACTACCGGCATCGGACAACGGGACCATTTCCGGGGATGCTTGAATCGTCTTTCAAGCGCACATGAACCTGACGGTGGGATGCCCAGCTCGAAGACAGTGAGCCAGCGGATGGTACCCCGCTTGTTCGCGCTGCTTCAGAATCGATGCTCAATCCGGCCGCAGCAACTCAGCTTCGTGTTTGCACCCCAACAAACATTGATTCTGTGCCACGAGTGTTCCTGATCTCGACCGATTCCAGTACCGAGAACCCGGCTGGCGATGTCCGTGGGAGAGAAAGGGCATTGGGCGCGGCATCTTCGGTCGAAGGCGTGGGCCGCCTCGCCCACACCGACCGACCACGACCGGGAGTCAATTCGCCGGGGGGGTTACCCGAGGCAGGCTGGTCGGAAGGGGTGGCGCAGCGGCACTCCGGCCGTAACGACTAGCGGAACCTGCTGAGGGGCCTGTTCGACCGCAGAGCTATATGGTGAGAAAAAGACCAAACCGAGAATGCCCGTTCGAAAATACATAACCTCTTTGACGGACGGCGGTGATTAGCGGGTACTCAAAAGAAAACCGTTTACCCTTCCAGTCAAATTCGAGACTACGCGGGATTTCGGCTGGCGTCAGGGGACCTAGTTGGATCCGAGCGGGTCGAGTCCGCCTCGACTGATGGGTCTCGCAACGAGCTGCAGTCGGTGCGCCCCGAGCCTCCCGCCGGGAGCGACGAAGATTTCAAGGTTAAAACCACCAGCCCAAACCCTGCTTGGATCCGCCAGCTTCGAGCGCTCGGTCGTCGTGCTATTCCTACTGAGCCGGTTGAGCGGCACCGTGCTGCTGGACAAGTAATTTAAGGCGCACGGCTTGCGCGCATTCATCTTCAATTTTGAAGTAGCGCGCTACTGCCGCGGCGCCGACGTCGAGGGGATGCGCGTCACCGGGTCTCCGGTCAGCCAGCGTCCTGAGCTTGAGAGCAGCACCATCAAACTGAGACTGGTTTCCCAATATGATGGTGGCGCCCGCGGCGGCCGCGGTGGCTGCAAATTTCCGCTCCGAAGCCAGGTAGGTGTCAAAATGCGGCACGTCGTTCACGAAATTGAATTCGGTACCGCCTGAATAAGCGACGGTCAGCGGCTTGCTGTGGTCATGCACCTGGAAGACGCCGGAAATTGTCCCGGGAGTATGGCCAGGCATTAGATATAGGGTAACGCTTCTGTCGCCGAGCGTGATCCTCATGCCGTCGGTGGCGACTATGTCACGCTTGGGCTTGCCCTTCGGGAAACCATTGACGGATTGGTCGACCAGATCCCAATCGCCCGCTCCCATGACAATACGCGCGCCATACCGCTCTTGCATGAGCTTCGCACCGCCGACCTCGTTTTCATGGGCATGGGAAATAATGACGTATTTCACCTTGGCGGGATCGAGCCCAAGCTTTTTCAGGCCGCCGACGATAACCTCCTCGGCGTCATAAACGCTCTGTGTGTCGTACAGGATAATTCCGTCGCTGGTGGTAAGCGCCCAAGTCGAACGGGAAGGCGTGCCCATCCAATACAGGTCGTCGAAAGCTCTCTTCGGCTCGAGGTAAGCGCTTGCCCGATTGGGGTTCATCCTGGGTGCCGGAGCGTCTGGCCGAGCGGGGGCATTGAGCGGCGCGACGCAGATTGCGGTGACCAGGCCGTAGAAATCGGGGGTATTGTCGCGGCCCCCCGCGGCGTTTTTGCCAGCCGCAAGATGACCTTCAATCGAGTCCAGCACGGGCCGCGCGGTTTGAGCAGTGGCGGTGCTCAACAAGGCCAACACTGCAAGGGCAAGAAGTGTTCTATCTGGAAGTACACATAATGTTTCCCCTGGATCTTGTGTTTTCGGCATAGTCGACTTGCTCCATCGCAAACGTCGTGACTCCTGAATACGGTCGGGAGACTGAGCGTTTCAGGTGGTGCTGCATGAGTTAGCCGCGGCGCGGCCATCCGCAAACAAGCCTCCGAGCCTCCTCTCGCATCGCACCTCCTCGGACGCCATATTAGCAGGCCCGCTCGCCAGGTGGGCCGGGGCTCCGCCGCCCTGGTGCAATGCGATAACCTTGTGATTTCGGCCCAAAAGGAGGTGCGCCATGCTCAACAATACCAACGTCTCCGTCTCGGCCCTACTGATCGCGACCGCGCTTTATGCACAGTCACCCGCGTCTTCGGCCCCGCCCACCGGCGCCTGGCTGAAGGCCGGAGGCAATCTTTACAACCAGAATTTCTCACCGCTCGCACAGATCAACCGGCGGAACGTAGCCGAATTGAAGGCGGTCTGGCGCACGCGGCA
>Ga0306923_10006827_pt1 | contig 11298 bp, 16 predicted proteins | sample sta12Can44000108_FD_203841 | JGI IMG/M metagenome (GOLD analysis project Ga0306923, IMG submission 203841) | Lab enrichment of tropical soil microbial communities from Luquillo Experimental Forest, Puerto Rico - statanox.12C.anox.44.000.108 (v2)... | ecosystem: Environmental > Terrestrial >...
ATAAAAGTGTAATAGTGGACTAAATTCCAACGCATCAAAGGTGCGCCGCTACAAAAATTAGCCTTCCGCACCACTCACCAGTTCAAACTTGAAAATCCGTTACCCCTTTTCGGAGAGGCTCTAGCTACCAATATGCGCGGGCATCTCTGCGCCCTTGGTAGCGCGCTCATCCTGGCTGGTTGTGCGAGTCAGTACGCGACCCAAGAAACGCGACCGCTGGACGCGTCATCTTCATCGCCTCACCTCTGCGCGGCAGCAACATGGCACGCGGATTGATCGGGAGCCTCGCAGCCATGATCATTCGGGAAGCGACCGTAAGCCGTCAAGCCAGCCAGGAAATGCTGCGCCTGACGCGGATCGAGCAAGGCTGAGCTGAAACCGATGCGCCGATCCAACAGCGTCGAATCTCTTTCACCGAAAAGCCGCTTTCTCGACGCGATGAACACGATTCCGATGACACCGGATGTGCGGTACAATACCATCATCGGCGATCGCGGGCGCGGCGATTCACCGAATTCCAGTGACGGAGTTGTGCCGTACTGGAGCTCACACATGAACGGCGCGGAGAGCGAATGCATGGCGTTAGTAAGACGGATACGGCTTCAGGTGATAAGGCCGCTTCTAAGCAACTCCAACTCCTGCAAGAAAAACAGTTCTCTCCCTTGCCGGTGCTCTTCAACCCAGCTGTATGCCTCCTGCGAGCTTATTGGCTGCTCGGGCTTGCTGTGGGAGACGGTGTTGCAGCGGGTGCTGGGGTGGTGTTGAAAGTCAGATTCCGGATCTTCCAATCATCGCCCTCACGAATCACTGTCCAGTAGCCCTTGACTTGTGTAGGACCGAAGTTCTGGCCTTGAACAGTCGCACTCCATGCTCCGGTCGCCCACATCTGCTTGCCAACCGTGCCTATAATGTGAGGGGAATCCGCATCGACCGTGACGAGGTTATTGCTCAAATGAATTTGCTTGAACAGGTCTGCATGATATTTCTCGATGGCCTCCCGACCGTTAATCGGTCCTGTGGCCGTCAAATAAACCCCGTCCTCTGTGAAGAGCGCGGCCACAGCGGCGGCATCGTTCTTGTCGAGTGCATCGGTATGTTTTTTTATCGCTGCAATAAGCTTCTCGCGTAGTTGTGGATCTGGCTTGTTAGTCTGTTGAGCAAATGTTGGCACAGCAAAGCTGATTGCCAATCCTAGAAGGGCGAAAAGTAAGCGGATTTTCATTGTTTCCTCCCAACGTTCGTTGGGTACCAATTGCATAGCTTCGAAGTTGTTCTGTAAAGGTTAAATCTTCTTCCTCCAGGCCCAGTGCAGCCTGGCTTGTCGCGGTCACTCAAAGGTCACCGGCTCACAGTCAAAAAGCGTCCGGGAGCCCGAGAGCCCGCCAAACCTCGTCCCAGCCAGTCGGTCGGCAGTGACCGCGCCGGAAAACCCGAGCCAGACCAGCGGGGCTGCCGCGCCGATAATGGCGTCCGCACGATCCGGGGAGGGGAGCCCCCTCGCTGGCATCGAGTCCTTGGGCTCCAGTTGTATGCGGGCCTTTGTGTCGTACTGCAGACGGCGAGGTGTTTCAGGACGAAACCTCGGCACGGGCCGACGTAAATTCGCCCGGCCAGCCGCCAAGTGCGCCGAAGCCAATGCCTGCGCTATAACCAAACGCAACCTGCTTGAAGTCGTTAGCAGCTCGCCTCCGATCGAGTTCTTCCTGCAACCATGGTTGATCCGTTCCGAGAGAGTGGACGTCCCCAACACCGACCTGAATGCTAGTTTTCATTCGAACCTAGTCTAGTCTTGTATAAGGAATAGCAACCGGTTGGATGCGGTCAATGATCACATTCTCGATCTGGGCGTAAAGTGGCAAGTGGTGATTTGGCATGATGCCATTATGACATCATTATGTCACTATGTCATGGCCATCTCTTTCTTCGGTTCCCAATCGATCGGTGGGCGCTCGTTCCCGTGCGTTTGATCGTTGGCTTTGGCTTCCTGGAGCATGGTTTTGCCAAGCTCGCCAGGGGACCTGACGCCTTTGCCAATATCCTGCAAGCCATGGGTGTGCCCGGACCGCACTTCATGGCATGGGCCACCATACTGGTAGAAATACTCGGCGGTTTAGCAGTAATTCTAGGCGCTTTTGTAACGCTGGCCAGCTTACCGATGGCTGCGGTTCTTTTGGTAGCCATGTTCACCGTGCATCTGCCTTACGGATTCAGCTCGATCAAGCTCCAGGCGGTAACAGCCGCCGGTCCGCAGTTTGGTCCTCCGGGCTATGAAGTTGACCTACTATACCTCGCCTGTCTTGCAACCCTGGTGTTAGGTGGTTCTGGACCACTAGCGATAGATGGCCTGATCAGAAAGCGGAGGAAAGTCAGATCTTCCAAGAGCCGGCAGAATTTAACCGCGGCGGCGTAAAACAGAAACCGAACAAACGCTGCTAATTCTTAAGTTAGACCATGCACATTCCAGCAAAGGCCTCGCCTACAACGTGCGGCTCAACGCCGGGGAGGTTCTGAAGGAGAATTCCCGGTGGGGAGTCTGGCGGACGATCGCCGGCTATGAAGCGATCCATATGATACGCAAAGCCAGGCGTGCGGAAGTGTGCTGGGTACAAAAGTCGGTCTCCTACATCGGTTTATCCTCGGCCTGTTTGCTGCGACTTAGCTACATCCCCGATCTTCTACTCAAACCTTTGGCCCGACTACAAAGTTGCAACACTACCCGTAGCGACCCTCTCCGATTAATCACAGCACACTGCTGCGCCGGACGACACTCGGTGGCACTGAAAATCTATCGAACGACAGGAATTATTTCACCTCAGTGAGCTCTCATTATTAAGGAGGTTGCCAAAACGCTGGGTGTCCAGATCGGCACCGGTGATGTCGAAAGACGGCGACTAAGTTAAAACGCGGAGAGCGTTATGAAACCAAATCTCTTTTCAAGTTCAGTGATTTCTCTGACATGCAGCGATAGCATTCTCACTCACCATTGTTCGGGTTTTTATTTGCCGAACATCGGGCGATGCGCACTACTAGCAGTCGCCCTCGGATTGAGCGCCATGTTGGCAACGGGCTGTTCCTCAACGAGGGGAGGCTTTCAGACAAGACTGACGGGTTCTGCAGCAACTACGCGGCAGGTAACGGAATCTGAAGACAACGGTGGATACCAACCAACGCGTAGTCCCGCATTTGATCCTGAGCTCTTTGGCGGTTGAATGAGTTAGCAACCATGTGAACAAAAGAAGGGTAATTATCTAATACAAGAATATATAATGGAGCAGATTCCTTCACTGTTGATAGAGTTAAAGAAGGCTCAAAGAACGTTGTTCAGAGCAAACGAGGCGGTGAGGGATGGAGCCAGCGCACTCAGAAACTGGAGATTGCAGAGTTGCACGCCCAGCGAGCATCCTCGTCGCGGGACTTTCTATGTGGCATTTGATACCTTTGATGGAATTTAACCATATACGGGATCATGCACTGGCCTTTCGGCTAAAGCCTAGAGCCTTGAGACGCGAAACGAGGGTTGTGGGCTTCATGCCGAGCAGAGCGGCCGCGCCAGCGGCACCAAAAACTTTTCCGCCGGTTTGCTCAAGCGCAACGGTCAGATTTTCGCGCTCGCGTTGCTTGAGTTCGGCGTATGTGAGGACGGCGGTTGTGTCAGCCGGTCTGACAGAAACCGTGGACGTAGTTTTCGCGGGCCCGAGCCAGTTGAATTGCAGCCGGCCACCTTGGCTGAGGATGACAGCGCGCTCGACAGCATTTTGGAGTTCACGCACATTACCGGGCCAGTCGTGAGAAGTAAGTTGGCTCATCGTGGCCGGCGTAACCCGTGGCACGGGACGATTCATTCGTCGAGCGCTTAGTTTCGCGAAATGGGCGACCAGGCAGGGGATGTCCTCGCGGCGTTCGCGCAGCGGAGGGAGCTCAATCGGGAAGACGCTCAGGCGATAGAAAAGGTCCTGGCGGAACCGGCCGGCGTTGATCTCTTTCTTCAAGTCGCGATTGGTCGAGGCAATGATGCGGACATTGACCCTGCGGGTGCGCGTGTCGCCGACACGTTCCAGTTCTTGTTCCTGCAAAACGCGCAGCAACTTTGCCTGCATGCGAGCGGCACTTCAGCGATTTCATCGAGAAACAAAGTGCCGCCGTCAGCCAGTTCGAAGCGACCAGGCTTGTCCTTCAGCGCGCCGGTGAACGCGCCCCTCACGTGACCGAAGAATTCGCTCTCGAACAGGTTGTCGGGCACGGCGCTGCAATTCACCTTGATGAGGGCGCTACCCTTCCGCGTGCTCTGGTCGTGAATAGCGCGAGCAACGAGTTCCTTGCCCGTACCGCTTGCTCCGGTAATGAGCACCGGCGCACAGGTGGCTGCGACGAGCTGGATTTGCCGCATCACTTCCCGCAGTCCTGGACTTCCACCGATGATGTGACCGAAGTTGTGTTCGCTGCGGATTTCTTCCCACAAATAGTCGTTGTGGGCCTGGAGCCGGGCCTGCTCCTGCTCCAGCAGCACGTGGTCCGTGATATCAAGGAACATCGTGCGTGTGTAATTGCCGCCAAGGACGGGCTTGGACCACCACTGAACCCAAACAGGCTTGCCATCTTCCCTACGGCGCAGCTCGAGGACAACGCCACTAGTGTCAATCCCGTGCCTGATGGACTCCAGAGCCTCACGGAGCCGGCGTTGGGCGTCAGGTGTATCGGGCACGAAAGACTTTCCCAGCGTCCCGGCAACCTCTTCAGGCCCAATGCCTAAGATCCTCATCGCAGCGCGGTTAACCCGGACAAGACGAGTATCAAGGCCCTCATATACGTATGCGATCGGGGCCTCGTCGAAAAGATCCCGAAAGCGTTCCTCGCTCTCGCCCAGCGCCTCATTGGCCTGGCGCAGTTGTTCAATCATCCTGCGTTCCGCCTCTTCCAGTTCGGCGACCTTCCTTGCTCTCAACCGCAGTTCCATCTGATCCATGACCAGCGTCGCCAACTTCGTTAGCATTTCTGCTTCGGACGGGGCTAGTTCGCGGGGCTTTCGGTCGATGATGCAGAACGTGCCGAGATTGAAACCGTCATGGGTGCGTAAAGGGGCGGCCGCATAGAAACGCAGGCCGAACTTTCCAGCCACTAGCGGATTGGCCAGTGCGCGAACATCGTTAATGGCGTCGCGGATATGATAAACCTCCGTCGAGAAAATGGCCGACGCGCACAACCCGGGCTCGCGCGCCGCCTCAGACAGGTCTAGACCATGGTGCGACTTGAACCAGATCCGGTCGTGATCCACCAAGCTGACGATGGCGATCGGTACGCGGAACCAATTCGCAGCCATCGCCGCGAGGTGGTCGAACGCTCCATCTGGCGCGTATCGAGGATCTTATAGCGCTGCAGCGCGCTCAAGCGTTCCCGCTCGTTTGCTGGCAGCGCGGCGCCCGCGCTCACGTCGGGGAAATTACTACGAAAAATCGTAGGATGCCAACGAGGAATCATAGTTTAACGAAAAATCGTAGCCACATAGGAAAGAGAAGTATCTGCACAATAAATTATCAACGAGCGCCTTACATAAGAGAGCGAATCTTGGCACAGAGCGTGCCGTAGGCTGATTCCATCGCGAATTGCGCCCGAAAACAGTGAACCAAATCACCCAACTCGATCCAGCCCAAGCAACTGGAAAAACCAAGCAGCCTCTTATCGGAAGGGGTCCCGGAAAGGAGAGACATTTATGAGAAATACACTGAACGGTTCGAAGCGCCCAATGAAACGGCGCTCTTTCATCAAAGGAATGGCAACGGTCGGCACGGTAGCGGGGGCCGCCGGGCTGTTGGGCAGTGCCTCAGCCCTCTTCGGCCAAGACCACAAGAAGCTCAAAAAGGGAGACGCAGCAATTCTGAGCTTCCTGGCTGTGGCCGAAATCCTCGAGGCTGATCTGTGGGAACAATACTGGGAGCTCAGTTCAGCGGCGGGGATCGCGCATAGAGGTGATTTCGCATCTGCAATTAACCCGAACACCGGCAAACCGCCAGTGGGCACTGGGGGAAACGGGCCGTACACGACCGCTCTTCAGCTCCTGGACAGCGACATGCCCCAGTACATTGTCGACAATACCGACGATGAATTCAGCCACGTGAACTTCCTGCTAGCCTACTTAGAATCTAAAGGCGTCAACACGGCGGAACTCGATCTCCTTGTTGGCCCTCATTTCCGCACGGTACCAGGTCGTGTAGCAACCGGGTCGGCCAACAAGGGACGGCTCACCAACCTTACCAGACTCACCGTGGACACCAGTTTTTGGGGTAGGTACCGCTCCGACAGCGAAAACCCCGATCTCGGTGACACAACGTTTGTTCAGGCAGTCCCGAGTTTGAATGTTGGGCAGCATACGGCAATTCCCAGAACGGATGCCGACGCGGCCAACCCCGACCTCATCAAAGCGATCGCCTTCACGGCAGGGTTCCACTTTGCCTTTATTGAGCAAGGCGGCACCAGCCTATATCCTGCCCTGGCTCAGAGGGTAAGCGATCCGGAAGTATTGCGGGTCGTGCTCAGTATCGGTCCAAGTGAAGCATTGCACTTTCAGGTTTGGCACGACAAAGCGGGCAATGCGAATGCAGGCAATCCCCCGCTGACGGTCGTGGACCCCATCAACAACAACTCGACGGTAACCTTTGCAGATCTTACTGTTCCAACGGGAAACGATGTGGCCGATGAGCTGATAGCGGCCAACCTCATCATGCCGGAGCCTTGCCCGTTCCTTAACCGAAGTTTCCCGGTCTGTTCGATTGTTCGTCCAACCGAGACCGAGGGGGCTGCGATGGGAGTAGTCCAGGCTTTCACTGCGGACGGACTTTTCATCGGCCAGACGGGCGAGTTCATGCAGCTTCTCAATGACCTCGCTACGGATGCGGACCAAGCCCGACGCGAAAATGATTAATCGCAAGCTTACGCCGAAGGAAAATGATGCAGGGGCGACGCCCCTGCATCTGGACTTTGGCTGCCTGTCGCTCTGAGTACTGGTTTAACCTGGTCGAGCGGAGTTTCCGCTCGATGAGAATGTTCAAGCTGTTTAGAAACCGAGAGGAGTTTCTGTGAGGCTTAAAGACACCACATGCCTAGTGACCGGTGGAGCCCAAGGCATCGGCAAGGCAATCGCTCTACATCTGGCTGACGAAGGAGCGGAAACGGTCACGCGAGATTTCTCGGCACCAGAGACGCGAATTTGTTACGAGCGCGTGGATTCCTTGTGTAATTCGATTCATAGCCCTGTGCTCTTGTTTACCGCCCTGAAGGGTCACTGGCGCTATTCCCTCGTCACTGACAAGTTGACTGCAACGATGCGGATTGCCCAACGAGTTCACGCGCTAGCCAACGAGCAGAATGACTCGACATTGATGATGGGAGGCTATGCCCTTTTGTCCGTGCCGCTCTACTTTTTGGGAGATTTCGAGGCCGCACGACAATACGCGAGACGTGGTGTTGAGATCTGGCGTGCGGGAGGCGTAGAGTCTCAGGACGACGAGGTTACCGAGCACGCGATCGGTTGTCTATTCTTTGAGGCCCTACTGGAGTGGCATTTCGGAGAGATCGCCTCCTGTCGGCCGACCATGATGGAAGCGATCACAGCAGCAAAGGAGCTGAATAATATGCAGGCGTTAGCCCTGGCACTATGGCATGCCGGGTGGCTCGCCCACTTTGAGCGTGATCCTGCTGAAGTGGAACGCTTGGCATCGGATTTAATTGAACTGTCAAACCGTCAGAATTTTGCACCTTTCCTGCACAGAGCAGCTGTCCTTCGCGGTTGGGCGCGCAGCGCTTCCGGTGAAACAGCTGAAGGCATCTCATGGATCGAGGACGGAATAGGAGACTATCAGGCGACCGGCTCTATACTGGACATGCCATTTTTAGTAGCGCTAAAGGCTGAAGCTTTGCATCTAGCGGACCGTACCTCCGACGCTCTTGAGGCAATAACCGAGGCGGAAGCACTGGTCGAAAGATTTGAAAATCGCTATTGGTCTGCCGAATTGCACCGGCTCCGCGGTATATTTCTCGCGACTTTGGGTGCTCAGGAGACCCAAATTGAGGCTTCGTTCTGCGCAGCGATCAACACCGCAAAGAAGCAGAAGTCGGTTTGGGTGGCGCAGCGCAGGAATTGCACTAATTGTATTACACAAGTACTGCAGCCACAGATACTTATATCTACGATTCGGCGTTTTCTGGGTAAATCGTTACGCCTTCGCGCGCAATCTTTGCCTTGAGTCGCTCATTGGCAACTTGTTCAGGACGCACGATGTCAAATGCGTAGATGATCGGCGTGTTTTCAAGCGCATCACACAGCTCGGCCCACTCGGCCGGCGTGGCCTCTGGGCTGAAAATCGCTAGGTCGAGATCGGAGGAGCGACGGGCGATCCCGTTGGCACGGGAACCGAACACACGCACCTCCCGCACAAATGAAAAATGGCGAAACGTGCTGCGAAGGATATCAACATCTTTGTCGCGAAGTCCAGGTAACGGCATAGTTTAATCCCACACAAGAGTTTGAATCTTCTCCGCCATTCGGGCAAGTCGCGGTGCATAGTCGTGGACAATGCGAGTGTAAATGCGAACGGCCAACGTCTCATCGTAGGCGTGGCTGGTGAGGTTGCGATCGTCCAACATTTGCAGCCAAACGTCAGCTTCATCCTGGTCGGATATCAATCTTATAACAAAAGCTCTCTTGAGCACTGCCCGCGGCCCGGCGGCTTCGAACCCCTCGTGTTCAAGGTACAGCTGCAGAGTCTTCCAGACCAATTCGAATGTAAACCCAAAGCGCTGGATTGGGGCATCACGCACAATATCGGTCTCCGGAAGGGCGGCCACTTCGTCCAGGCGAGCGGCCGCATTCAAAACCGCAGTCTGACGTTCGGAAAAGCGTTCTTTCCCCATAGATTTTTGTTTGTCAGCACGAGGTTTTCGCCGTTGCGTTCAGAGTTAGCAACCAATTCTTTGAGCAGATCGGCGTGAGTTTCCTCAAAAGGTGTGGGAGAGAACATTTTTGGAAATGGCCGTGGATGCTGGCGTCCTTCGCCGCCTCGGGCGACACGAAATGTGAAGACGGTCTTGGGCAGGAAGTAGCCAAGGCCCGGTCGCGCATCTTTCTTCACCAACCGACTGGTTGGTGACGGCACCTTAGCCAGGGGGGAGGGAAGAGGGGGAACGGCACTGGATTGTCCCGGTCGTTGCCATTTTATATTTTTAGAACGCGTTGGCTGATGTTATGAGCCTGATCGCTGCGGAACGTTCAAGGCTCTGCTGTCGTCAGATGCGAGAAACAGCACGGCCTTGGCAATCTCATCGGCTGTTCCCATCCGGCCAAGCGGAATAAGGCTGGGAATCATCTTCCACCGTTCTTTGCCCGTTTCTGAGGAAGCCCACAGTTGATTAAGTCCGGGTGTGTCGGTGGAGCCCGGACTTACCGCATTGACACGGATGCCGCGATCTTTTAAGTCCGTTGTCCACGTCCGCGCGAACGAACGCACGGCGGCTTTAGTCGCGCTATAAACGCTATTCGAAGAATACCATTTGCTGCCAACAATGGACGCATTCAGGATGATAGAGGCGCCATCCGGCAACAACGGAAGCGCCTTCTGCACCGTGAAAAGAAGGCCTTTGACATTAATGTTGAAGATGGAGTCATAGAACTCCTCGGTGATTGTCCCGAACCGCGCATACTTTGCGATACCGGCATTCGCAAACACGATATCGAGCTTGCCTTTCTCCTGTTTGATCTGGGCGAAGAGCCGATCAAGATCAGCAAGGTTCGACACGTCTCCTTGTACACCGGTTACGTTTCTACCTATGTCCTTTACCGCCGCAGCCAATTCCGGTTCACGGCGCCCCGTTATGAAAACGTATGCGCCTTCGTTTACAAACCGCTTCGCCGTTGCCAGCCCGATGCCGCTATTGCCGCCCGTAATGAGGGCGATTTTTCCTTCAAGTTTACCCATACTTTCTAGTTGTTTTCGTTTCAGTGTTCCTCGCCTGAGTCTGCGCCTCCCAGGTTAACCCTTCTGATCGTTGCGTCTAAGCCATTTGATTTCTGTGGACCGTTCGCCCTTTCTAATATCGAGCACCTCGACAGTCCCGTTCTGCAAAGCAGCGATAAACAGGCGCTGCCCGCGAACGTCCGCGCAGAAATGATCGATACGCCCCCCCGACACCAGGCAACGGAATCTCCTTTTCCAGGTGAAGCGGAGACGTGTTTTGCGCAATGGGACAGCCAATCACACGAACAACTCCATGTTTCGAGAACGGCTCGCGTCCCCATAGCCGTTGACACGTTACACCACCATAGAATACAAACACTTGGCCATTAAAGGAGGTCGTGATGGATCTGACCGGACAGGTCGTCTTAATTACGGGCGGTAGCCGCGGATTAGGTCGGGCCTTTGCTCAGGCCTTGCTCGCCGCCGGCGCACGCGTCGCCATTATCGATATCTTGGCAGCCGAGCTCCACGAAACTGCGGCACAGCTCAGCTCCGCGGCAAATCAGGTGGTTGCTATCCGAGCCGACGTGACCGACCCACAGGCCGCACCCCAGGTTGTGACCACAGTCGAAGAGCGCTTGGGACCTCTCACGCTGCTGATTAACAATGCAGGACAGTTTCGTGCCTTTGGGCCGATCGGAGTTGTAGATCCCATCGCGTGGTGACCTTCATGTGCCAGCATCACCAAGTCAGCGGGCAAGTGCCGAACAACTCTATAGACCGCCTTGTAATTTGGGACCGGCTGGCCTCGTTCTATGGCAATGCGGTAGAGTTGCCGATGCAAAGCAGCGATCGGCAGAGGTGGCTTTTGCAGCGCTAAAGCCTCCAGAATTTCCTTAAGTTCCGGCGTTATTGCTCGTCGTTGGCCGCGATCGACCCGGCCATTGCGCGCAAGTCCCGCCAAACCATACTTGCGATAGCGCATCATCCAGCGCTGAGCAGTCCGGTATCCAATGCCCGCATCTCGAGCGACCGCCTTCAAGAGTCTTTTCTCTTCGAGGTGAGGCTGCAGTAGCCGGAACCGATCCAAAGCGATCTTCCGTGCAGATTCCGACAACGAAGCCAGTGCGATCATTCGAATCAGCGTCTTTCGTTCTGCGGATGATACGCCAAATAGCGTGGAAAAAACGACGCCAAATAATTTGGAAACTCACAATTTTGCTTGTCCCCTGCCCGGTCAAAAGAATGTAACATAACGCAGAGCATTTTTAGGCCGGCATCGCGGCGGGAGGGGGCTTGGAGGGCATCCGAAGAGTGATCGCCGCGATGGTGGCCTAAAAATGGGTTGGACTAA
>Ga0306923_10006828_pt1 | contig 11298 bp, 10 predicted proteins | sample sta12Can44000108_FD_203841 | JGI IMG/M metagenome (GOLD analysis project Ga0306923, IMG submission 203841) | Lab enrichment of tropical soil microbial communities from Luquillo Experimental Forest, Puerto Rico - statanox.12C.anox.44.000.108 (v2)... | ecosystem: Environmental > Terrestrial >...
GGAGATTGGGCCGCAGGTTGAGGCCTTCGATAAAACGACACCGCCAACGTCACCTCCTGGCGGGTACGACAAGGAAGAAGTTCGTTAAGTCAACAGCAGACCCATCTGGCTCAAGTCACGGCACAAGAGAGTCGCGCCGCCGACCGCTTCGACAAAGCTCTGAGTCGCTTGGCCGATCGAGATAATGCGGGCGCGCGAATGACCGGAGTACCTGGATTACGACTGTTTCTCAACGCAGGCGCTGATCAACACCAAAGAGAAGCTGCGCACTACCTTGTTACGGCGATAGCGCACGAAACGCTGCCGGCGTTTCGACGTAGGTCGCCCCAGGGCTATATTGATTTCTAGCAGCCGCTAGGCCCGTTTCTGAACGAAATTAGGGAACCTTATGTCTGGGTATCCAGATAATTCCGATAAGCGTATTTCGCGCATAAAACTTTACGCCTTGGAGAGTCCGCCTCGAAGGCGAACGTAGGATTATCCTTGCGGTTTTGATCTAAGCGGATGTAGTGCGTCGTTCAGAACGTGCCCAAGCCGTTTGGACTTCTCCACCCTTGTCGGTTTGACCTGTTGTGCGTCCCAAATCTTGGCTAACTTATCAAGGTTGGCAAGCTCAGCGGCGCGCTCACTTTCGGTGAAATGATTCCAGTCCTTTTCAGGAAAAGCATCAGCGCGTTCGGATTCGCCCACGCGGACAAGTCGTCGATGCTCTTTGTCCGGCCTCCTTTCTTCTGCAAAAGCTCGATGACCTTCACCTCATGGCCTACTATCGTAAAATCTAAATCCGCATCATCTCCGACCTTTACGCCACGGGGCAGATTCTTACCTTTTAGAGCGACCTTCAACGCCTCTCTCATGGCATCTTTGGCGTGTTCCATTTCCCCCTTCGCAATTGAGAAGGTGGCGGCTTTGGCCATGTAGTCTTCCCATGTCTTCATTCGCTTGACAGCCGCCAATGAGATGTTGCCGACCTTCCTCGTCTTTTGTTCTGCATGGTTTATGTCCGTCATGGTCGCTGCCATTCGATCGGCGTGTGCTGTTGACCTATCAGTAGATCATAAGTGATAGCCTTTCCGTTGCTAAAATTCATTCGATTTGCAGCAGTTTCAATTGATCATTCTTTTCGCCATCATTGTGCGAAAAGTTGCTGCCGCCCCTTAGCACTTGAGCAAGGTCCAAAGGTTAGCGTGCCTTAGTCATGCTGATTTATCCTAAAACTGGCGAGGCGTAGCCGTGATCGATTACGACAAAATGGCAACAGTTACCTGGACAAATCAACCGTCCTGGTTTGAGACTTCAAGCAAACCCATCGAAGAGTATTGTGATGAATTTACATTAAAACAGGTAGTAGCGTTTGTCATTGAGGATTTAGACGCGGCGTGCCTTAAGTCGGTCATCGTCAGATGCGGGACTGAAAAGTATAACTTCTTCGTTATTGAATCGATGTACCAGGACCTTGGACTCTTGCGGAGTTAGGGCCTCTTAGTCTCAACACTTGTCAATCCAGCCTTATTCTCCTGCAGACAGCGATCCACTTCCTGGTGCAGGCGGTCTGTTAGGTCCGCCCCGATTTTCCGCGGTAGTGTGCAGGTAGGGTCAGCCTTGCGAACTTCGATTGCGATGCGTTTGCACTCTGCCGCCCAAGAGGTTTCGTAGTCAGATCGAGCGATTTTGATGCACTGCCGATAACGTTGTTGGGCGCCTGCCTTCTCGGCCGCTTGACGTTCTTCGCGTGCCTGCTCTTCTAAACGCAATCGCTGTTGCTCGGCTTCCTTCTCCGCCTCCGCTCGCGCTCTTTCTTGGCGCTTTTCGACTTCAACGGCTTTCCTTTCCATTTGATACTGGAAATCAAGTCGCGCGTCTCTACGAGGCAAATAGACCAGGTAGTAGTATCCAACGCTGGCCGAAGCCATGAACACGGATGCAATGATGCTGAGCTTGAGAAAGGTGTCGAGCTTTCCGGCCAACGTTTGCTCCCGCTACGCAGTCAGCAGATAGCCTTTTGTTTTAGGTGCCAGCAGCTGCTGCCAAATGGTTCATCGAATGCAGCGCGCCGTAGGTGCCGTTGGTGTCCAGAAAACCGTGTTGGGGGGTGGCGCTACTGTCGAAGTAATAGCCAATGATTTGCCCCTTGGAATTTATTTCATCTGGTACCACAACTGAGACGACATCGACAACCTTATCTCCGTCGCGGGATTGGTTCTTTCGGCGGAAACTTCTCCGGACAGAGAGCTTGTGCTAGCCCAACTTTACTTACTCATTGGGCAAACTGCCTCGATTTCTCGGCGTCCCGCATCTTCTGCTCTTGGTCGGCTTGGAGACGAGCGGGTGACGGCGCAGGCTTTCGACCGCGCTTCTTGTCATACGTGGCTTTCGTAAGGAGGGTCCCTCGTTGGCCATATTCCGGCCTCTCTGGTTGCTATCCGACCAACCTACGACATGCCCCCAAAATGGGCCACTGTGGAAATCAAGGGGGCCACTAGGGGTTAGTGGGGCCAGTACCTGAGGTGGGTGTTGCACTGGTCGGCGACCTTGTACGGCATGACTACCGGCCGGGAAGGCGGACCGCAGGCCGCCTTTCTGAAAAGCCGAGCCCTGCGCTGCCCGGCCAGCTACAACCACCTTCCCGGAGCCTATGGTGCACGAACCTATGTGACTGGGTTCGGTTCCCGCGGCCGATTACAGGACCTAAAATTTTTGCCGATATTTTTTCGGTGAATTCAAGGCTAAGGCGCCTGTCCTAGAACAATCTAAGATTGTCTTGATAAGGGTGCGACCTCTTACGGCAGCGCCGCGCGATGCTCTAGCGAACGAGGCGCGGCTCGGCAACCGGGTTCCGTCATGCCCGGTCTCCATGGCTTGGAAAGGCTCACAAACTCCAAGGCGTGGATGGGCGGGACAAGCCCGGCCATGACGGCGCGGACGGGACCGGACGGGCCGTCGTCTGTTCCGCCGCGGACGGTTGTTGCCTAATCTCCCCCCATGACCAACGCCACCAAAGCCCGGGCCAAGGCCGCCCGCGAGGCGCGGCTGCGGGCGGCGCTGCGGGAGAACCTCAAGCGGCGCAAGACCCAGGCGCGCGGCCGCGCGCAGGATGAACCGGAGCCGCACGAGGCGGATTCCGTTAACCCACCAGCAACTTCCGGCAAGCCGGAGCGTTGACAGAGCGACCCGCCCCGACTTTCGCCGCAATCGGCGCGCGTTGCTTTAGCCTCGGGACAGCGGCCCAGAGACCAAGATGGCCGCAGCGGGGTTTATCATGGACCGTATTCGCATTACCGGCGGCCGGCCGCTGCACGGCGCCATTCCGATTTCCGGCGCGAAAAACGCGGCGCTGCCGCTGATGATCGCAAGCCTGCTCACCGAGGACACGCTGGTCCTCGACAACGTGCCGCGCCTTTTCGACGTCAATCAGCTCCAGCGCATCCTCGGCAACCACGGCGTCGACGTGACGGTCAACGGCAAGCGGCCCGGCGACCGCGAGTACCAGGGCCAGACGCTGTCGATTTCCGCCGCGCACGTCATCGACACCACGGCGCCCTACGAGCTGGTGTCGAAAATGCGCGCGAGCTTCTGGGTGATCGGTCCGCTGGTCGCGCGCATGGGCGAGGCGCGGGTGTCGATGCCCGGTGGCTGCGCCATCGGTACGCGGCCGGTCGATCTGCTAATCATGGCGCTCGAACGGCTCGGCGCGGCGATCGATATCGACGGCGGCTACGTGGTGGCGCGCGCGAAGAGCGGCCTCAAGGGGGGCGAGATCGTCTTTCCCAAGGTGACGGTGGGCGGCACCCACACGGCCATCATGGCGGCTTCGCTCGCCGACGGCAGCACGGTGATCGAGAACGCGGCGCGCGAGCCCGAGGTCGTGGACCTTGCCGATTGTCTTAACAAGATGGGGGCGCGTATTTCCGGCGCCGGCACCTCGCGCATCGTGGTCGAGGGCGTGCCGCGTCTCAAAGGCGCGCGCCACGGCGTACTGCCCGACCGTATCGAGACCGGCACCTACGCGATGGCGGTCGCCATGGCGGGCGGCGACGTGGTGCTCGAAGGTGCGCGGCCCGAGTTGCTGCAGAAGGCGTTGAACGTGCTCGGAGAGGCAGGCGTTGCGGTCGTGGCCACCAACGCGGGTATGCGCGTCAGCCGCAACGGCTCGGGGCTCAAGCCGATCGAGGTTTCGACCGAACCGTTCCCGGGCTTCCCCACCGACCTGCAGGCACAGCTGATGGCACTGATGTCCTGCGCGCGCGGCACCTCGCGCATCACCGAGACCATTTTCGAGAACCGCTTCATGCATGTGCAGGAGCTGGCCCGGCTCGGCGCGCGCATCCATCTCGACGGCGAGACCGCGACCATCGAGGGGGTCGAGCGCCTCAAAGGCGCGCCCGTGATGGCGACCGATCTGCGCGCGTCCGTCTCCCTCGTCATCGCCGCGCTCGCGGCCGAGGGCGAGACCACGGTCAACCGCGTCTATCACCTCGACCGCGGCTTCGAGCGGGTCGAAGACAAGCTCAGCCGCTGCGGCGCCGAGATTGAGCGGATCAGCATCTGACGTTCCTCCCCGTTCCGGGGAGGGATTGCATCCCGCGTGTCGCATATTTAACTGAGGGCCATCGGTCACCGGACATTTCGGGGTTCCGGCCATGGATACGCTCAAACTCGTCGCGCTCGACCGAGACGACGTCGAAATCATCTCCACGCACCTTCAGGATTCGGTCCTCAAGGTCGCCGACATCCGCTGGCGGCCGAGCGAAAATCGGCTCGTGCTCGCGGTCAATCGTTTCGATTGGGAAGCGGCGCATGAGAAGAACCCGGAATATCGCCGCCGGCGCTCGGTGCTGCGCTTCGACCGGGTTCGGAATTGCAAGTGCCGCAACGTCGATCCGAAGAACGGCGAGGCTGTGCTCAACCTGCTCGCGGTGGAGTTTGTCGAGTCCAACACGCCTGCCGGCGTTGTGACCCTGGTGTTCTCCGGCGGCGCCGCGATGCGCCTCGAGGTCGAGTGTCTTGAAGTCGAGCTTGCCGACCTCGGCCCGGTGTGGACCACCGCCGCCTGTCCGGCCCATCAGCACGAAGCGACGTAACCTCCGGGGTTGACGGGACTCATGGGTCACGCCATTGACCCATGATGCCCCTCCGGCTGGACACGCGCGTTGCCGATTTTGCCCAGCGCTTCCGCGCTTTTCTCGACACCAAGCGCGAGATTTCCGAGGACGTGGAGCAGGCCGCGCGGGCGATCATCGCCGACGTGATTGCGCGCGGCGACGACGCGCTGATCGAGCTGACGCGCCGCTTCGACCGTGTCGACATCGCAGCCGGCGGTCTCAAGGTGAGCGCCGGTGAAATCGCGGCGGCGATAAAGTCGTGCGATGCCGACGCGCTCGCGGCCCTCAAGCTCGCGCGCGAGCGCATCGAGGCCTATCACGCGCGCCAGCGGCCGGCCGACGACCGCTTTGTCGATGCACTCGGCGTGGAATTGGGGCACCGCTGGACCGCCATCGAGGCAGTCGGCCTCTATGTGCCGGGCGGGACCGCCGCCTATCCGTCCTCGGTGCTGATGAACGCGGTGCCGGCGAAGGTCGCGGGCGTGCCGCGCCTCGTGATGACGGTGCCGGCGCCCGACGGCAACCTTAACCCGCTGGTGCTCGCGGCGGCACAGCTTGCCGGCGTCGACGAAGTCTATCGCATCGGCGGCGCACAGGCGGTCGCGGCGCTCGCCTACGGCACCGCGACGATCGCCCCGGTCGCGAAGATCGTCGGGCCGGGCAACGCCTATGTGGCGGCGGCGAAGCGCCTCGTGTTCGGCAAGGTCGGCATCGACATGATCGCCGGTCCGTCCGAAGTGTTGATCATCGCCGACCGCGACGCCAATGCCGAATGGATCGCGGCCGATTTGCTTGCCCAGGCGGAGCACGACACGGCCGCCCAGGCGGTTCTCATCACCGACGATGCAGCACTCGCAGATCGCGTTGCGTCATCCTTCGACGCGCAGCTCAAAGCGCTGCCGCGCGGCGAAATCGCTGGCGCGTCGTGGCGCGACTTCGGCGCGCTTATCGTCGTGCGCGATCTCGAGGAGGCGGTGCCGCTCGTCGACGCCATCGCGCCCGAGCATCTGCAGATCGAGACGCGCGACGCCGATCACATCGCCGCGCGCGTACGCAACGCCGGCGCCATTTTCCTCGGCCACCATACGCCCGAGGCGATCGGCGATTACGTCGCCGGTTCGAACCACGTGCTGCCGACGGCGCGCTCGGCGCGGTTCTCCTCCGGGCTCGGCGTGCTCGACTTTATGAAGCGCACCTCGCTTCTCAAGCTCGCGCCCGATGGGCTCGCCAAACTCGGGCCGGCCGCGATCGCCCTCGGCCACGCCGAAGGCCTCGATGCCCACGCGCGCAGCGTGGCGATCCGGCTCAACGCGCGATGAGAATTTGCTGAGGCGCCGATGAACTCGCCGCCCGCCGACAGCAAGCGCCTCGTCGCCGTCACCCTCGACGAAGCCTCGATCGGCCGCTCCAGCGCCGATATCGAGCACGAGCGCGCGGTCGCGATCTACGATCTGATCGAGCAGAATGCGTTCGCGCCGGTCGACCACGACGGCGGGCCTTACGCGCTGCAGCTCGGCGTCGCCGAGAACCGCCTGGTCTTCGACGTGCGGCTTGCCGACGGCACGCCGGTCATCGCGCACATGCTTTCACTCACGCCGTTCCGCCGCATCGTCAAGGATTATTTCCTCATCTGCGACAGCTACTACAAGGCGATCCGCACCTCGACGCCGAGCCAGATCGAGGCGATCGACATGGGCCGCCGCGGCCTGCACGACGAGGGTTCACGCGTGCTCATGGAGCGGCTCAAGGACAAGATCGAGGTCGATTTCGACACCGCGAGGCGCTTGTTCACCCTGCTGAGCGTGCTGCATTGGAAGGGGTGAGCGCCGATGGACGCACCCGGGCGCAAAGTCAGGCCCCAGGCGGTGCTGTTCGCGTGCGGTCGCAACAGCGTGCGCTCGCCCATGGCGGCAGCGCTGTTCAAACATTTGTTCGGCCGCACCACATACGTGGCCTCGGCCGGCGTGCGCCATGGCGACCTCGATCCTTTCGCGGTCGCCGCCATGGAGGAGGCGGGCCTCGACATCGCTAAGCACCGCCCGATGACCTTCGAGGAATTGGAGGATTGGGAAGGGCTCAACTTCGATCTGATCGTCACGCTCGCGCCCGAGGCGCACCACAAGGCGCTGGACCTCACGCGCACGCTCGCCGCCGACGTGGAATATTGGCCCACCCCCGATCCGGCCGTTGCCGACGGCAACCGCGAGCAGCGGCTCGATGGCTACCGGGCGGTGCGCGATCAGCTCATGGCGCGCATCAAGCAGCGCTTCGACTGGCGGCCGGGCGGGAATGAGTAGAGCGGCGAAGAGCGAATGGTGAGTGGCGAATAGGGAAGGTACCTGCTATTCGCTATTCGCCATTCGCCGTTCTCCGAAAATGAGTCACGCGTTATTACCCCAATGATCGGTCGGCCCAAGCTCGTGCTCGCTTCCGGATCGCCGCGCCGGCTCGGCCTGCTCAACCAGGCCGGCATCGAGCCCGATTCGCTCAAGCCCACCGAGGTCGATGAAATCCCGAAAAAGGGGGAACTGCCGCGCGCGGTCGCAACACGGCTCGCGCGCGCCAAGGCGGACTCGGCGCTCGAATCCGTACGGCTCGACGAAGAGCTGCGCGGCTCCTATCTGGTCGCCGCCGACACCGTGGTGGCGGTCGGGCGGCGCGTTTTGCCGAACGCCGAGACCCTCGACGAGGCTGCGCAATGCCTGCGCCTCCTCTCCGGGCGCAACCATCGCGTCTACACCGGCGTATGCCTGGTGACACCGAAGGAAAGTTTCCGCCAGCGCTTGGTCGAGACGCGCGTGCGTTTCAAACGCCTCACCAAGGAAGACCTCGAGGCCTATCTCGCCTCGGGCGAATGGCGCGGCAAAGCCGGCGGTTATGCGGTGCAGGGGCTCGCCGGCACGTTCGTGGTGAAAATCGTCGGCTCCTATACCAACGTTGTCGGGCTGCCGCTTTATGAGACGCTCGCGCTGCTTTCCGGCGAGGGCTATCCGGTGCAGTTCGGCTGGCTCAACGCGCCGGTGTGACCTCGCTCTTCCCGCTTGCGGGGAGAGGTAAGGCGCGCCTCTGGACTCCCGCGCGACGATGTCCGATCATCAAAAACAAGATTACGGCCGACCGTTTCCGCTGTTCGCGGCAACCGCGATTTATCTGATTGCCTTCTTCCTCCTTGCTTGGCCGTGGCTCTCCGGCGCCGTCACCATTCCGTGGGATGCCAAGGCGCAGTTTCGGCCGGAGCTGCAATTCCTCGCGCGATCGCTGCACGGGGGCCAGTCGCCGTTCTGGACGCCTAACGTTTTCGCCGGTTGGCCGCAGATCGCCGATCCTCAGTCGCTGATCTTCTCGCCGCTGCACCTGCTGCTTGCGGCGTTCAGCCCGGCGCCGAGCTTCCGCGCCGCCGACGCAGTCGTCTTCGCCGCCCTGTTCATCGGCGGCTTCGGCATTATTCTGTTCTTTCGCGATCGCGGCTGGAATGTCGCCGGCGCGCTGGTGGCGGCGCTTGCCTTCGCGTTCGGTGGCGCCGCGGCTTCGCGCATCCAGCACATCGGCGAGGTGCTGAGTCTTGCTTATTTGCCGCTCGCGATGTGGTCGCTCACGCGCGCACTCGAGCGCGTGTCCTGGCCCTACGGTCTACTCGCCGGGATCCTTGGCGGCCTGATTGCCGCCGGCCGCGATCAAATCGCGCTGCTCGCGCTTTATCTGCTCGTTGGCACGGTGATCGCCCATTGGGCCGGGCCGAGTGCCCGGGTGCGCGTACGTGCCAGCATCAAGCCGCTCATCGCCGTCGCCATTGCGGGCGCCGCGGTCGCAGCGGTGCCGGTGCTGCTGACGCTTCTGCTGGCCGAAAGCTCGAACCGCCCGGGGTTTGACTTCGTCTCGGCCGGGCGCGGTTCGCTCCATCCGGCGCATCTGCTCACGCTTGCCTTCGCCGATCTGTTCGGTGCGGCCGACCCGGCGGTGCCGTTCTGGGGACCGCCGAGCTTCGCGTGGGGTTCGACCGATTTGTTTCTCGCCCAGAACATGGGGCAGCTCTACCTCGGCGCGCTGCCGCTGGTCGCCATCATCGCATTTGGCCTCGCGCGCGGGCTGCTGTGGTCGCGCGACATTCGTTTCTTCACCATCACGGTGGCGGTCGCGATCCTCTACGGTCTCGGCTGGTACACGCCCGCGTTCCACGTATTTTATGAACTCGTCCCGGGCGTGACGTTGTACCGCCGGCCGGCCGACGCCGCCTTTCTGATCGGCGCGCTGCTCGCGGTCCTCGGCGGGTACCTGGTGCACCGCTCTCTGTCGCGGCCGCTCAACCCTGTGACCCGCGGGCAATGGGCGATCGGCGTGGCGATGGCCGGATGCATGATGGTCGCCGCTCTGGGCGCGGCCGTCCACGCCGACAAGCTAGCGGTCGTTACAAAGCCGATCCTCACGGGCGTGGTGTTCGCGGCCGCCGCGCTCGTTGTCCTTCTGCTCGCGCGTCGGCTCCAGCGCTGGTCTCTTGCTGCCGCCGCACTTGTTGCGGCCTTCACGACCGCCGATCTCGGCTGGAACAACGCGCCAAACGAATCGACGGGCTTGCCGCCGGCCACGTATGACGCGCTGCGCGTCGACACGAAGAACGAAACCATCGCGCTCATCAAAACGAAGCTTGCTGAGTGGGCGGCGCCCGACCGGCGCGAGCGGATCGAATTGATCGGCATTGCTTATCCATGGCCGAATATCGGTCTTATTCACAATTTCGACGACGTGTTCGGCCAAAATCCATTGCGCCTGCAAACATTCGCGGCGGCGACTGGCGTCGGCGACACGGTCGCAACGCCGGACCAGCGCACGTTCTCGCCTCTTTACCCCTCGTACCGCTCGCCGTTCGCCGATCTGTTCGGGGTGCGCCTGATTGCGACCGGCGTGCCGGTCGAGCGCATCGACGCTTCGCTCAAGCCGGGCGATCTGACGTTCATCACGCGAACGGCCGACGCCTATGTCTATGAGAATCCGCGCGCGATGCCGCGGGCTTTTCTCGTCGGCGCCTGGCAGCGCGCCGACTTCGCCGAACTGATCCGCGACGGCTGGCCCGACATCGACCCGCGTCACACGGTTTTGTTGGAAGCAGCACCGACGGTTCCGCTCCCTTTCCTCCGAGGGGAGAGGGTCGGGGTGAAGGGGATGCCGGCCGAGGCGGCCGGTACCGCGCGGATCGTTCACTACGGAAACACGGAGGTGACAATCGAAACCGACTCGCCGACTGTCGCGCTGCTCGTCCTAACAGATGTATGGCATCCGTGGTGGCGCGTCGACGTGGACGGTACGCCGGCGCAAATCCTCAAAGCCGACGTGCTGTTCCGTGCAGTCGCCGTCCCGGCCGGCCGGCACGTCGTGCGCTTCACGTTTCATACGTTCAAGGGTGCACTTGCCGAACTCACGCAGAAATTTGGATTGGGTCGATAAATTCCCAATCAAGGCCCAGCAGAAAAATCCCGGAAGATCATATCGGGTGCGCTCACGTTGTGACGCGAGGTCACCGTGCGGCACGCCCACAGTTCGGCGGCGTTGGCGCGCTTGAACTCCATGACGGAAGCCTGCTGCCACGCCTCACTGCCTTTGCCACGCCAGCGGACACGCGCCACGTCGGCGTCGGTATCGCTGACGAACATCGAGCGCAGCGCCGCAAACGGGCGTTCGGCGCCGACCGGATCGAGCTTAACGTCCAGCACGATTCGCTCCTGGTCCAACGTTCGCAGCCGCACCGTCGCTCCGCCCCCGCGCGCAAAGCTCAGGCGAAGGCTGCGCGTCTCCGGATCGAAACTCACGTCACGAATGTCGACGAATGGCCGGCCCTCCTCCTCGATCGGGCCAATGAGGAACGACGAGCCGTAGGCGCTCCAGCGCATGTGCGAGGGCGGCAGCGGCCGGGCGCGCCAGTACCCGTCCGGCGGATAGAGCACCAGGACCTCTTCGGCGCGTTCCTCGAACCGCGTCCACAATTGCAGCAGATGAATGCCGGTCTCGACGCGGTCGCCTACGCGCACCGTCACCGCGTTGTTGCGCCAGAAGCTCGGCAGCCTGTGCCCGACGAGCTGCCAGTCTTCCGTTTCGTAGATGGTGACGCGTCGCGCCGGCGCAGGTGCTAGAGCTGCGGCCGCGAAATCGCAATGGCTGAAATCGGGCGCGGCGCGGTCGTTGGTGATACTGCCGATGTAGGCCG
>Ga0306923_10006829_pt1 | contig 11298 bp, 8 predicted proteins | sample sta12Can44000108_FD_203841 | JGI IMG/M metagenome (GOLD analysis project Ga0306923, IMG submission 203841) | Lab enrichment of tropical soil microbial communities from Luquillo Experimental Forest, Puerto Rico - statanox.12C.anox.44.000.108 (v2)... | ecosystem: Environmental > Terrestrial > Soil...
CAACTCGAAGTGCGTACTGGCGGGCGATTGGCTGTATATGCAGGCGTTCAAGATCGCGGTGCAGGAGCGGAATTTCCGGATTCTCGACACGTTGATTGAGTTGACGCAGCAGATGGTCGAGGGCGAGATGCTGCAGATGGAGAAGTTGGGGAAGCTGATCTCGTTGCAGGAACACTTTGATTTGATTTTCCGCAAGACGGCGTGTTTGTTTTCGGTCTGCATGCGGCTGGGAGCGATTCTGGGTGGGGCTACGCCGGAGCAGGAAGAGGCTTGTGCTTGGTACGCGCGGAACTTGGGCATGGCGTTTCAGATTGTGGATGACGTGCTGGACTTGACTGCGTCGGAGAGCGTGCTGGGCAAGCCGGTGGCCAGCGATCTGCGCGAGGGCAAGGTCACGATGGCGGTCATCCATGCGCTGGAGCGCTGCACACCGCAGGAGCGCGAGCAGATTGCTACGGTGTTGCGCGACCGAGCGTTTAACGGCGTAACCCATGCCGATATTCTGGCGATTCTGCAGAAGTATGGAGCCGTTGAAGCGGCTACCTCGCGGGCCTCGGAGTATGCGCTGGCCGCGCGGAATGCGATCTGCACGTTTCCGGATACGGAGATTAAACGGGCTTTGCTTTGGGCGCCGGAGTTTGTGGTGGCGAGAGAAAAGTAGGAGCTTTTATCGCAGAGGCGCCGAGAACTGCCGCAGAGAGCGCCGAGAAGACACGGCCAAATAAACATTTGGACCGTGACCGAACGCACAGACTCGATTCACTTGTCTTCTCATTGTTGGTCCATGCATCTCCCTCCTCTTACGAAACCAAGCCCGCCAAACCTCAATCCCTTCCTATGGACCACGAACTTACTGGCAAAATTATCGGGGCCGCGATCAAGGTGCATCGGAAGCTGGGTCCTGGATTGCTTGAGTCCGCATACGAAGCTTGCCTGGCGTATGAACTACGGGGATTGGTCTCGGTGTCGTCCGGCAGAAGGCAGTACCGATCATGCACGACTCGGTCAAGCTGGATTGCGGATTCCGCGCTGATCTCGCGGTCGAGAATCGCGTGGTGGTTGACTTGAAGTGCAAAGAAGAATTGCATCCGGTCGACTACGCTCAGGCTTTATCCCATTTGCGATTGCTCGATCTGCGGGTGGGATTGCTGATTAACTTTCACGTGGCGGTGCTTAAGTCTGGGTTTACGCGAATTGTGAATGACTACCGAGAAGACGAGCACATCGCAGAGACGCTGAGAACGGCCGCGGAGTTCGCTGAGAAAACCAAGCTGTGATATTGGGCTTAGCTTGCTCCTGGTGATTGCCCTGCACTTCCTCTGCGGACACTGCGAGTTCTCAGCGTCTCTGCGATTTGGCTTTTCAGCGCTTCACTGCAATTCCCATCATTTCAAAGCGCCCGTTCAGCAGGAGCGGACCGGAGCCGATGTAAGCACGGGCGGGGAGTTCCCTAGAGAAACGCTGGACGTACGCGGCATTGAAGTGCTGCCAGAGGTCGAGGGCTGGGGAGAAGATCTGAACCTGGACCAGGTCGTCCATGGTCATGCCCGCTTGCTGCAAGACGGCTTCGAATCCATCAAAGAGCAGTTTGAGTTCGGCGTCGACGTCGGCGGGGGCTTGCCCGGTGACTGGATCGATGCCGATGCGGCCGGAGAGATAGAGCGTGTCACCGACGAGGATGGCGTCGTTGAACGGCAATGATGGAGGGCGGTCCGAGAGGTTGATGGCTTGGCGAGTGGAAGGTGTGTCGAGTTTCGTCATAGGGCCTCGAAGACTGGGTAGTTTGGGAATCGGGTAATTTTGTAATTTAAGACCGTTCAAGCCCACTGCTGGCGGTGGTCGTCTGGTTCGCCATTTTAGATTCCTGACTGCAGATTGAAGATTTTAGATTTTAGAGTTTTCGTTGGAGTGGACGCGTGGGGCGCCCGCCCGATAGTCTAGCGGTTCACACTTGTCATGACAGATATTGCCTCGATGATTGCGCGGCACGGGTATGGGCTGGTGTTGGTCATAGTGTTGGCGGAATCGATTGGGCTCCCGGTACCGGCGGCGCTGGGGCTGGTCGCAGCTGGCGCCGCGGCCAGGTCGCATGTGTTGCGCGTGCCTTTGGTGTTGGCGGCTGCTTTGGCTGGAACGGTGCTCGGCGACATTCTGCTGTTTTGGCTTGGTCGCTATTCGGGTTGGGCGCTTCTAGGATTCTTGTGCCGCCTATCGGTTAGCCCTGAGACTTGCATTCTGCGGTCGGCCGAGTCGTTCTACAAGCGCGGGAAGCTAACGCTGGCATTTGCGAAGTTTGTGCCGGGCATCAACACCATGGCGCCCCCGCTCGCGGGCAGCATGCGGATGCGCTTCGGGCAGTTCCTGCAGTTCGATCTGCTGGGCGCTCTGCTGTACACGTCCACGTACGTCGGGTTGGGATATTTGGGGCGCGACTTTCTGCGGGCGATCACGCAGGGCGTGGAGACGGCTGGGCATGCAGTCGGCGAGGTGCTGCTAGTTGCGGCTGTCGTCTATGCGGCATACCGGATATGGCTGTTTCAGAAATTCCGGCTTGATCGCGTGATGCCGCGAGTGCAGGTGCAGGAGCTGATTGAGAAGCTGCGATCGGAGGAGGGCGACAAGATTATTGTGGCGGACGTGCGGAGTCACGGGTACTACGATGCCCAGGCGGCACGCATCAAGGGATCGATCCGGATTGAGCCCAATAATCTGGAAGAGGAGTTAAAAGGCTTTCCGCGCGAGAAAGATGTGTACCTGTACTGCACTTGAGCGCGCGAAGCGACCAGCGCCCGGGTGGCGCGTCTGCTGCGCGAAAAAGGCTTCAACGCGTATGTGCTGGTGGGAGGATTGGCGGCGTGGCGGAAAGCGGGACAGCCAACGGAGTCAGTGCCGGAGCAAGATTTGGTGAAGCTGCCGACGTTTAGTTGAAAGCCCGCTACTCGCTACTAGCTTTTAGCTTGGAACGAGACCGCAATCGAGGCTCGATTTTCACTCGTCCTCCATGAAAGACGTATGGGATCGAAAAAGGAAATTGAAATCAAGTTTAGGGTCGAAGACCTTCACGCGCTGAACCGGCGGCTGCGGGCGGCTCGGTTTCGGCGGGTCACGCCTCCTACGCACGAGATGAATACTTTGTATGATGTGCGCGGGCTGGCGCTGCGGAAGAGGGGTGAGCTTTTGCGTTTGCGCAAGTATGGGGAAGCCTGGGTGCTCACGCATAAGGCGAAGGGGAGCGCCGGGCGGCACAAGACGCGGGTGGAGACTGAGACTCGCGTTGACGATGGGCCGAAAATGGATGCGATTCTGCTGGCGCTTGGATTTCAGCCGACTTTCCGGTACGAGAAGTATCGGGCAGAGTGGAGTGATGGACGCGGGCATGTGGTGGTTGACGAGACGCCAATCGGAAACTTCGGCGAGATTGAAGGGACGCCGCGATGGATTGATGCTACGGCTAACGAACTCGGGATTGCGCCGGCCGATTACATCACGGATACTTATGCGGGATTGTTCTTCGCGTGGAAGCGGCGGACACGGAGTGCAGCGCGGGAGATGACCTTTAAAGCAGTAGGGTCGAAAAGGCATTCCCCGTCGCACCAAGGCAGCATCTGAAGGCGTCGCCTTCTGGCGCGTGACGGCATCGTTAAAGCAATGCCCCGATACGAACCGCCCCCGCCGACTTCACCCTTTTTCGTGCCTGGCGGAACCTTCTCTTCTCCGCTCGACTGCTCGATTACACCGCTTTGCGTTCAAACCAAGCTCACGCAGCAGTCAGGAGAGTTGCGTGTTCGTAGCCTGCGGTGGCGTGGTAGATCGCCCGGTCGAAGAACTGGCCGAGCGAGCGGAGGAGTTCGAGTTCTCCGTAAACGCTTTCCACAGAGCCATGCACGCCTTCGCGGACAAGGAAATCGAGCAGGTTCTCCTTGGTAAGCATGAGGGCCCACGTCAGGTCAACGAGCGGAACACGCTGCGAGGCGCGGCGTTCGCCGAGCGCGGCAAACGTTTCCTGGATTTCGCTTTCAGTTTTTGTGAGCAGCCAATCGCTGAGATGGCGGTAGACGTCGTGACAGCGCTGATGCAGTTCTGCGGTCGGGACTTTGCGCAGGCCGCAGGTGCGCTCGGAAGAAAGCAAACGGTGGGTTAGGGTTTCAGCTAGCTCGTCAGAATGATGCTCAATGAGATGAACGAGGCGAAGTGCAATCATAGGAGACCTCCGTGCACTGCCTGACATCATTATAGCGAGAGATTTTCAGCATTCAAGCAGTAGCTCGGGCCTCTTTCCGGCGCTGCGTTTTCCCGGCATCCGAAGTGGAAGGAACCGCGGATTCTCGGCCATGGTCGTAGCCAATCGTCTGGTTGTAAGTAGCGCGATCGAAAAAGTGATCGAGCAGGCGCAGGAGTTCGAGTTCGCCGTGCAACTCGACTGCGCCGAGCAAGAAGCCCTGGCGTTCGAGGAACGCCCAGAGATGTTCCTTGGTTAGGAACAGTCCCCAGATGACGTCGCCGAGGGGCACATTCTGGCGAGCGCGCAGCACGCCAATATCCTGGAAGCGATTTTTGACGTCAATACTGCTCTTGTGCAGCAGCCAATCGCCCAGGTTGCTATAGATTTCGAGGCATCGATCGTGCAGCTCGCGCTCGGGAACCTTGCCCAGGCCCTGAGCGCTCTGCGAAGTGTGGAGCTTCTGGCGAAGACTGTCGGAGAAAGCGGCAGCCTCGGTTTCGATGAGCCGAACGAGACGAAGCGAAATCATCCTTCCCCCATGTATCGTATCACGATATGTTGAACAAAATGCTCAGGGGCGGGGTCAGGATGCATGCGATGCGCAGCCCTTTACGATTCTTTGCATTCGCAAAACGTAGGGGCAAGCGGAGGGTTCAGGCGCCGTGGCACTTCTTGTATTTCTTGCCGGAACCGCAGGGGCATGGGTCGTTGCGGCCGACTTTTTCTGAGCCGCGGACGATCTGCTGCACGGTTTGTTCGGCGGCGCTGCCGCCTCCGGCCATGCGGGCTTGTTCGAGTTCGCGGCGCTTCTTGCGCTGGAAGGCTTCTTCGAGATCGTCGACGGATGTGGTCACGCCGCGAGGCGGACGCGAACCACCGTTGCCGCCGGACCGGCCGGTGGGCAGAGCGTTGGTGTTTCCCTGGCTGACGGGGCTGCCGATGGGGGTACGGCTGGGCGGGGGAGCGTCAGGCGGGCGCTCGAGGATCTGCATCAGGTAGAGATAGCGGACCGTGTCTTCCTGGAAGCGCTGCATCATCGCTTCGAACATCTCGAAAGACTCGCGTTTGTACTCAACCAGCGGATCGTGCTGCGCGTAACCGCGAAGACCAATGCCCTCCTTCAGATGGTCCATGTTGAGGAGGTGATCTTTCCAGAGCTGGTCGAGGACGCTGAGCATGATCATGCGCTCGTGGTAGCGCATAGCGTCGGGGCCTATGAGCTGCTCTTTCGCGTCGTAGCGTTCTTTCAGCTTGTCGAAAATGGCGTCGCCGAGTTCCTGACGGTTGAGCGTTTCGGGTTTGATGCCTTCGGCATAAATATCGACGCCGAACCGGGTGAAGATGCCGTCTTTGAGGCCTTTCAGATCCCAGTCATCGACGTGAGCTTTGACTGGGCAGTATTGCTCGATGAGCGTCCCAAGGATGCCGGTAACGTAATCCTCGAGGATGAGTTCTTTCTGATCGACACCTTCGAGCAGGTTGCGGCGCAGGCCGTAGACGGCTTCGCGCTGCTTGTTCATAACATCGTCGTATTCGAGGAGATGTTTGCGAGCTTCGAAGTTCTGCGCTTCAACGGCCTTCTGCGCGGCTTCAATGCGGCGGGTGATGAGCTTTGATTCGATGGGCACGCCTTCTTCCATGCCGAGGCGCTGGAGGAGCGTGGAGACCCATTCACGGGCGAAGATGCGCATCAGGTCATCTTCGAGCGACAGGTAGAAGCGCGAGGAGCCGGGATCGCCCTGGCGTCCGGCGCGTCCGCGAAGTTGGTTGTCGATGCGGCGGGCCTCGTGGCGTTCGGTGCCGAAGATGTGAAGTCCTCCGGCGGCTACGACTTCGGCATGCTCGACGTCGGTTTGGGCTTTGTAGCGCGTGAAGATTTCGTTCCACTGGGCGGTCGGCACGATGTATTCGTTGCCGCCGTAGTACCAGAGTGTGGTGTCGGCGTCGTCGGGGCGGGCGCCAATCTGCCCTTGTGCCGCGCGCACGGGCTGGGCAGTTCCCTTCTTCACGCACTCTTGCTTAGCAAGGAATTCGGGATTGCCGCCGAGCAGGATGTCGGTACCGCGGCCGGCCATGTTGGTGGCGATGGTGACCGCGCCTTTGCGTCCCGCCTGGGCAACGATTTCAGCTTCACGCTCGTGGTACTTGGCGTTGAGCACCACATGCTTCATGCCCTTTTTCTTGAGCAGGTCGGAGAGGTGCTCGGACTTTTCGATCGAGGTGGTGCCGACCAGAACGGGCTGGCCTGCTTCGTAGTACTTCTGGATCTCGTCGGCAGCCGCGAAGTACTTTTCTTTCTCAGTGCGGTAGACAACGTCTGCATTCTCGATGCGCAACAGGTTCTTGTTAGTCGGGATCACGACCACTTCGAGCCGGTAAATCTTGTCGAACTCCGGGGCTTCGGTTTCGGCTGTACCCGTCATGCCTGCCAGCTTCTTGTACATGCGGAAGTAGTTCTGGAAGGTGATGGTGGCGAGGGTCTGGTTCTCGCGCTCGATCTTCACGCCTTCCTTGGCTTCGATGGCCTGGTGCAGGCCGTCGGACCAGCGGCGGCCGGGCATCATGCGGCCAGTGAATTCGTCGACGATGACCACTTCTTGTTCGCGCGGGTTGTCGGGCTTTTCGCGGACCACGTAATCCACATCGCGGCGATAAAGCGCGTGCGCTTTCACCGCGGTGTCGACGTGGTGCTTCAGGTCCCAGTTTTCAGGATCCGCTATGTTGCCGATGCCGAGAAGCTTCTCGACTTTCTCCCAGCCTTCTTCGGTGACAGTGATGTTTTTGTGCTTCTCGTCGACTACGAAGTCGCCGGTGAACTGCTTGGGCTCGCCGGGCGGCACGTCGATCTCCTCACCTTTTTCGAGCTTGCCGATGATGCGGTTGACGCGGTCGTATTTGTCGGTGGATTCTTCGCTGGCACCGCTAATGATGAGCGGTGTGCGGGCTTCGTCGATCAGGATGGAGTCCACTTCGTCGACGATGGCGAAGTTGTGCACGCGCTGGACGCAATCTTTGAGATCGAACTTCATGTTGTCACGCAGATAGTCGAAGCCGAACTCGTTGTTGGTGCCGTAGGTGACGTCGGCGGCGTAGGCTTCGCGGCGTTGGTCGTCGTCGAGGTCATGAACAATCACGCCGACCGTGAGCCCAAGGAATTTGTAGAGCTTGCCCATCCATTCGGAGTCGCGCTTGGCGAGGTAGTCGTTGACGGTGACGACGTGGACGCCGCGGCCGCTGAGGGCATTGAGGTAGACGGGTAGCGTGGCGACGAGGGTTTTGCCTTCGCCGGTTTTCATTTCGGCGATCTTGCCCTGGTGGAGCACCATGCCGCCAATGAGCTGCACATCGAAGTGGCGCATATTCAGGACACGGCGGCCGGCTTCGCGGACCACGGCGAAAGCTTCGGGCAGGAGCTCGTCGAGAACTTCTTTGGTGGCAGTGAGGCGCTCGGTTTCGATCTGTTTCAGGCGGTCGGGATCGGCGTCGAGCTCGTCGGGGATTCGGCTGACGCGGTCCTGCACGCGCTTGCGGAACTCGTCGGTCTTGGCGCGCAGTTCGTCGTCCGACAGCTTTTGAATGACAGATTCGAGCGCGTTGATGGCCTCGACCTGGGGCAGAAGGCGCTTCACTTCGCGCTCGTTCTTGGTCCCGAAAACCTTCGCGATCACAGAGTTAATCAATGCGGCAATCCTTGTGGGGACACACCTTCCCCAACTTACGCTCGCTCACTTTAGAAGCCTAGCATATTGGATGCGGGATGGGGTTACGAGGACATGACAGTAGGGGGAACTCGATGGTCCGGGGCGCGGATTTTCGGGTATAGTTTGGCGACGCATGCCAACCTTTTACGACCGTTTTGTCGAGTGCGAGCAACGGTTGCCGCAGAATCCGGCACTGCAAATCCAAAAACAGGACCAGGTCGAAAGCTACACCTACTCCGAGGCACGGCAGATGGCGGAGTCGGTGGGGCGGTGGCTGAGCGAGCAGGGGCTGGAGGCGGGTGCGCGAGTGGCGATCCTGGCGGATAACCATCCGCGCTGGGTGGGTGGTTATCTGGGAGTGATTGCGGCGGGGTATACGGCGGTGCCGCTGGACACCGCGTTCCATGCGGACCAGGTGCAAACGTTGCTGAAGGACAGCGGGGCTGCACTGATTTTTGCGGACGCGAAACATCTGGCGGTAACGCAGAAAGCGGTTGAGGGAACGGCAGCCAAGATAGCGCTTATCGATCCGAGCAATATGAAAAAGGATCCGGGCGAACCTCGCTGGGTGGATCTGGACGCAATCCTGGCGGCAGGGCCGGGACAATTCCGTGCGGTGAGCGCACCGACGGATGCGGTCGCGGCTTTGCTGTACACGTCTGGCACGACGGCCGACCCCAAAGGCGTGATGCTCACGCACGGCAACCTGCTGGGGGAAGCGAACGCGGTTGCGGGCACCCTCACACTAGGCCCGACGGACGCGGTGCTGGGAATCTTGCCCATGTTTCACGTGCTTGCGCAGATGGCGAACATCATGCTGCCACTCGTGAACGGGGTGCGGGTTGTTTACCTCGAGACGCTGAACACTACCGAGTTGCTGCGGGCGCTGCAGGAGCGGGAGATCACGGCCTTCGCCGTAGTGCCGCAGTTCTTTTATTTGATCCACGAAAAGATTTTTAAGGAAGTGGCGAAGCGCGGGGCCATCGCGCAGTCTTTGTTGCGCGCGCTGATGGGAACAAACCGGTTTTTGCGGAAGCTGGGACTGAACGCGGGCAAGGTGTTCTTCGGTAAGATTCACAACACGTTCGGCAAGAAGATGCGGTATCTGATCACGGGGGGATCGCGGTTTGATCCGGCGATTGCGAACGATTTTGCGGCATTCGGCATCGACATCCTGAATGCTTACGGCTTGACGGAAACCTCGGCGGCAGCGTTCTTGAATCCGCCCGGGAACGTGGTCATCGGGTCGGTGGGACCGCCGATGCCGACCGTGGAGAGCAAGATTCTGGATCCGCAGGCCCAAGAAGAAAGCGGGCAGCCGGTGGGCGAGATTCTGATTCGGGGGCCGCTGGTGATGAAGGGCTACTGGAATCGTCCTGACGCGACGGCGGAGGCGCTGAAAGATGGCTGGCTGCACACCGGGGATCTCGGCTACTTCGACGGCGGCGGGAACCTGATCATCACGGGACGGATGAAAGAACTGATCGTTCTGGCGAACGGGAAGAATATTTATCCGGAGGAGATCGAGTCGTATTACTTGAAGTCGCCGTTTATTAAGGAAATTTGCGTGATGGCGCTGGAAGCCACGCCGGGCGACCCGACGTCGGAACGGTTGTACGCCGTGATTGTGCCGAATTTCGAAGAGCTCAAAGCGCGCAAGATTGTGAATGCCAAGGAAGTGATCCGCTTCGATGTGGAGGGCTTGTCGCAGAAGATGGCTTCGACCAAGCGGATTGGGGCATACGAGATTTGGCAGGAAGATTTGCCACGCACGACTACGCGCAAGCTGAAGCGCTTTCAGATCGAGAAGCGCGTGCGGGCGAACCAGGCAAAAGGCGGAAGCGGCGATGATGCGGATGTGCCATCGGAGCGGCCGCTCACGCCTGAAGAGCAAGAATGGCTGGGCCGCGAGCATGTGCAACGCGCGCTTAACGTGATTCGCGAGAACGCCGGCAAGGCACCCGAGAAGCTCTCGCCATACGACAACCTTGAGCTGGATCTGGGGCTGGACTCGATGCAGCGCGTCGAGCTCCTGAGCACACTCGAGTCGGAGTTGGGTGGCAGCGTTGAGGAGTCGCGGCTGGCAGAGATCTACGCGGTGCGCGATCTGGTGAACGCCGTGCTCGAGAGCGTAGGCAAGGGCGGCAAAGCGCGAGCCCCGTTTGCCGGGTGGAAAACGGTTTTCGAAGAGCCGGTTACGGACCCGGATGTGCTTGACCTGGCAAAACCGCGACGCTTCGCGCACACGTTCTGGTTTGCGGTGTCGCGCGTCATCAAGGTAATTGCGCTCGAGTTCTTCCACTTCGAGTACTCCGGGCTTGAGAAGCTGCCGAAGAGCGGGGCGTTTATTTTGTCGTCGAACCACCAGAGTTATATCGATCCGGCGGTGCTGGGTGGAGTTCTGCCCTGGAGCGTGTTCAAGCGGCTGTTCGCGGTGGGAACTAGCGAAATTTTTGGGACAGGCTTCATGCGGGTTCTGGCGCGCTGGTTGCGGGTGGTGGTGGTGGATCCTGACGCGAACTTGTTACCGGCAATGCGGGCGGGGGCGTTCGGGCTCAGGCAGGGACGAGCGCTGATCCTGTATCCGGAAGGCGAACGGAGTATTGATGGCACGCCGAGAATCTTCAAGAAAGGTGCGGCGATTTTGTCCATCCATATACAGGCGCCGATCGTGCCGCTTGCGATCGATGGCTTCTATGAAGCTTGGCCGCGCGGAAAGAAGTTCTTCCAGAAGCTCACGCATTTCAAGATGAAGATTGGGGACCCGATTTATCCGCCGCCCGAGGCGGAGGCTTCAGAGGAGGCCTACGCGAAGCTTACCGCCGACGTGAAGGAGCGCGTAGTGGCGATGTGGGAAGAACTGCACGGGGTGGCAACCAGCGAGGCGAAGGCGGCGGATTAGGCGCGGTCTCTTTTTTGGCATGCCGTCTGCGGCTGTCTTTCTAAGTCTTCTTGGTTCCGACGGAGCGGAACCGCTCTCACTCCGCCATTAGTTCGTGCGCGGCTTCTAGCGCCTCTGTCACCACGGAATCGATATCACTCTCTTTCGTGAGATGGTTCACGATGCAAACGCGCAAGCAGAATCTCCCATTCAGAACAGCGTTGGAGAGATAAACGTGGCCGCGCGTGATAATCCGTTTGAGCAACGCTAGGTTGAACTGATCGCGCGCGTCTTCGGAAGCAGCGACGGACTTGCGATGGCGAAAACAAACAGCACTCAATTCCACGGGGCCGCAAAGCTCCAAGTCTGGAGTATCTCTCACCGCAGCTGCCAGACGCTGTGCATGGTCGAGATCCTTCTGGATTGCAGCGCGAAAGGCGCTTAGGCCGTGATAGCGCAACGAGAGCCAGAGCTTTAACGCGCGGAAACGCCGC
>Ga0306923_10006833_pt1 | contig 11297 bp, 10 predicted proteins | sample sta12Can44000108_FD_203841 | JGI IMG/M metagenome (GOLD analysis project Ga0306923, IMG submission 203841) | Lab enrichment of tropical soil microbial communities from Luquillo Experimental Forest, Puerto Rico - statanox.12C.anox.44.000.108 (v2)... | ecosystem: Environmental > Terrestrial >...
CGGTCAGAGATTTCCCGTAGCCGCGGATATTCATGCTGAAAGGCTGCGGCCTCTACGGGCGATAAATTCAGGAAAGGCCTCCTCGGCCTTGGCGCCTCTGAGGACGTGCGTCGTGTAGTGCCGCTCCTCGCTCCATTGCTGTTCGAGGCTTTGCGCCTTCTGCTTGAGCAGCAACGCCTTGACGCCGATCACCGCGGCGCGGTGATTGCCGGCGATCATACGGCCAAGCTCCATCGTCTTCGCCCGCAATTGGTCGCGCGGCACGAGATGGTTCAATAGGCCGATGCGATGGGCTTCTTCGGCTTCGACGACCCGCGCGGTAAACAACAGCTCCTTGGCGATCGGCCAACCGACCTGATTGGGCAGGGTCCAGGTGCTGTTGATCCGGCCATAAGCGGCCGCGAGGAAGCGAAAGCGGCTGTCCTCGCAGCCCACTCGCATGTCGAGCGAGGAAGCGAGCACAGCCGCTCCGCCATAGGCGAGACCGTTGATCATGCCGATCGTCGGCTTGGCACAGGCGGCGATTTCATAGCTCCCACGCCCGCGGCGCGCGTCCAATTCCTCCTGCGTATACCGACGGTCGTCCTCGCGTTGCTCGTGGATATCGCCGCCGGCTGAAAAGGCGCGCTCACCGGCGCCGGTAATGACGATGCAGCCGATCGTGTCATCGGCATCCATCCGCTTGACCGCGTCCTGCAATTCGCTCGAAAGCTGCCGGTTCATGGCGTTCAGCTTTTCCAGACGGTTGAGCGTCACGATCCCCACGCCATCTTCCACATCGACCAGGATATGCTGGTAAGTCATTCTTCCCTCCAGTGGGTAAGTGGCGGACCATGCCCAACGATGATAGGCACTACGCCTACACTATACCACCATGACCGTCGGCATCTGGAAAGCGCGCCGCTCTTGCGGCGCCCTTTCGTTTCAACAATCGGTATATTTCTCGTCGGGAGTTGATCGCTCGTGAGTCGACATGCGCGGCGTCCTCGGCATTTTCGTCTTGCTCTTCCTCGCCTGGGCATTTGGTGAGCGGCGGCCCGGTGATCGTCGGCTACCCATCCCCTGGCGCACGGTTTTCGCCGGCTTGGCATTGCAGACCCTGCTCGCTCTGTTGCTGATCCGCTTTCCGCCTGCCTCCTACGCGCTGTTGCTGCTGAACCAAGCAGCGCTTGCGCTGCAGGAGGCGACCGATCACGGCACCGCATTTGTCTTCGGCTATCTTGGCGGGGCCGCGCTCCCCTTCGTCGAGACACATCCTGGCGCCAGCTTCATCCTCGCCTTCAAGGTGTTGCCCCTGGTGCTGATCATCAGCGCGCTCTCCTCGCTCCTTTATTATTGGGGCGTGCTGCAGGCAGTGACCCGCGCCTTCGCCGCGGTGTTGCGGCGGAGCATGGGCGTCTCCGGAGCGCTCGCTCTCGGGGCGGCTGTTCATATCTATGTCGGAATGATCGAGGCGCCGCTGCTGATCCGCCCCTATCTCGCGCGGATGCAGAGGGGCGAGCTGTTTGCGGTGATGAGCTGCGGCATGGCGGGCGTCGCGGGCACAGTGATGGTTGTGTATGCCACGATGCTTGGCCGTGTGATCCCGGACGCGCTAGGCAACATCCTGACCAGTTCCGTCATCAGCACGCCGGCAGCGCTTGCGGTTGCGGCGCTGATGGTGCCGTTCGAACCCAGTGAAGACCGCGCCGAGATTAGCGTCGGCGAGGAACCCACCGGCGCGTTCGACGCCCTGGTGAAAGGTACAAGGGACGGAGTCGGGCCGCTGGTCGGCATCGTCACCGTGCTGTTGGTTACAGTGGCGCTGGTGGCGCTGGTCAACCTGGCGCTCAGCCAGTTGCCGGGAGGCATCACCTTGCAAGGGCTGTTTGCGCTTCCGTTCCGCCCGGTCATGTGGCTGATCGGCGTGCCTTGGGAAGAAAGTGCGCATGCGGCGGCACTGATGGGCACCAAGACTGCGTTGAACGAGTTTGTCGCCTATACAGACCTCGCGCAACTGCCGGAGGGCGCGCTCGGGCCACAGGCCCGGCTGATCGTAACTTATGCCCTGTGCGGCTTTGCCAATTTTGGATCGCTCGGCATTCTGGTGGGCGGGCTCGGGGCGATGGTGCCGGAACGCCGCCGAGAGATTGCAGCACTGGGCTTGCGGTCGATCCTCTCCGGCACCATCGCAACCTGCATGAGCGGGGCGGTAGCCGGGCTGCTGGCATAACTCCCGGAGGGCGCCAAGAAGCTGCGGACCTATTGCGAAGGCGCTGACCATCGCCTGACCGGATCACCGGTCCGCCCGCCGGTCAAACTGGCAAACCGCGATTGGCCTGCCTATAGATTGGACAGCATTGCGCCAGAGATAGTGATTTAGACGCGACGGGGGTGGCACGCCGATTGGTGTAACGATTCCGCACCACATTGGAGCGGGGACCGCGATGAGACGGCGTGATTTTCTCAAGCCCACAGCCCAAGCGGCCGCGGGGACGGTCGCTGCCGCTTGGGCTGTGGGCGACGGCCGGCGGCTCGCCTGCAATTTTCCACTATGATATCGGACCAGGCTCTGCTCGCCGCCGACGGGCTGCGCAAGCTCTACCCGGCCGGCAAGCGTCGGCTCTGGCAGCGTGCAGCGGCGCCGTCCTTTCTCCATGCGGTCGACGACGTCAGCTTCACCATCGCTCGGGGCGAGACGGTCGGACTGGTCGGCGGATCTGGTTGCGGCAAATCCACCATCGTCCGGCTGATTGCTCGTCTCATCGATGCCAGCGACAGCTCGATTCGCTTTGACGGAGAGGAGATCGGCAGGGTGCCGGCGCGACGTTTCGGCCGCACGCCGCAACGCGCGCAAATCCAGATGGTGTTTCAGGACGCGGCCGACAGCCTAAACCCGCGCTTCACTGCATTCCGCGCCATCGCCGACCCGTTGTTGCGGTTGCAGCGGCTTTCCGGCACCGAATTGAGCGCCCGGGCCGAGGAGGTGGCGCGCCTAACCGGCCTGCCACAGGAATTGCTCACCCGCTTCCCGCATCAGCTTTCCGGCGGGCAAAAGGCGCGGGTCGGGATCGCCGGGGCCATCGCGGTCGAGCCGCGGCTGTTGATCCTCGACGAGCCGACCTCGGCGCTCGACGTGTCGGTGCAGGTCGTGATCCTGCGACTGCTGCAGGATCTGAAACAGCAGCTCGATCTGTCGTACCTGTTCGTCAGCCACGATCTCAATGTCGTGCGGCTTTTGTGCAACCGCATCCTCGTCATGTATCTCGGCCATATCGTCGAAAGTGGGCCCGCCGATCGGGTGTTCGCCGCGCCCGCGCATCCCTATACTCAGGCATTGCTGTCGGCGGTGCCGAAGCCGAGAGCCGCCGGCGTAAGGTCGACGCCGATCGGACTGCCGGGCGAGCCGCGCAGCCCGATCGACCCGGCCCCGAACGTCTGTCCGCTTTACGGCCGGTGCGGGCGGGCAACCGAGAAATGCACGACGGCGATGCCGGCATTGCACAAGATTGCCACCAGCCGGTTCGCCGCCTGTCATTATCCGATTGCCGATCCTGCCGTGGAGCCACAGAAGCTGGCGGCGATCGCCTAGCTGCGCCGGGAGAAGGCGAGGCACCCGCCTTTCGACGGCGGGCAGAAAAGGGGGAGGCCATGCCGAAACCGAAGCCCATCGAGACCGACGACAAAGATCTGCCGTTGCGCGACGATATCCGGCTGCTCGGCCGCCTCCTCGGCGACACGGTACGCGAGCAGAGCGGCGAGGCCGCCTTCGACACCGTCGAAAACATTCGCCAAAACTCGGTCCGCTTTCGCCGCAACGAGGATGTTACCGCGCGCCGCGAGCTCGAAGCGACATTGAACAGCCTGCCGCCGAAGGAGGCACTGCAGATCATTCGCGCCTTCGGCTTTTTTTCGCATCTCGCCAATATCGCCGAGGACCAGCATCACATCCGTCGCACCCATGCCCATGCCTTGACCGCCTCGGCGCCTCGCGAAGGCACCATGGCCCGTGCGCTCGCCCGCGCGCGCGAGGCCGGTATCCCGCCTGCGCGCCTCCGGGCCTTCTTCGCCAGTGCCATGGTCGTGCCGGTACTGACCGCACATCCGACCGAAGTGCGGCGCAAGAGCATGATCGACCGCGAGATGGAGGTCGCTGACCTTCTGGACGAACGCGACCGGCTGCCGCTGACCGCGACCGAACTGGCAGCAAACGAGGCGGCGCTGCGTCGAGCGGTCCTGACCTTGTGGCAGACAAATCTGCTGCGCAGAACCCGCCTTCGCGTGATCGACGAGGTGGCTAACGGCGTCTCCTATTACGACTATACGTTCCTTTCCGAATTGCCGCGCTTTTACGCCGACCTCGAAGCGGAGCTCGCGGGCGCGGGCGTGGCGATCACGGCTGGCCTTCCCTCCTTCCTGCGCATCGGCAGCTGGATCGGCGGCGATCGCGACGGCAACCCATTTGTGACTGAGGCGGTATTGCGGGCGGCGCTGCGGGCGCAGAGCAGTCGTGCCCTCAAATATTACCTCGATGAGCTGCATCTGCTGGGCGGCGAGCTGTCGCTCGACAGCCGGCTGGTCGGCGTTTCGAATACGCTCGAAGAGCTCGCGGCGCGGTCGCCCGACCGCTCCGCCAACCGACAGCATGAGCCGTACCGGCGGGCGATCACCGGGATCTATGCGCGGCTGGCGGCTACGGCGCGGACGCTCGATCGTCTCGACGCCCCGCAACAGGCCGTCGGCGACGCTCCGCCCTATCGCGACAGCACCGAGTTGCTCGCCGATCTTGCGATCCTCGACAGCTCCCTTGTCGCCAACGGCTCCGGGATCCTGGCCAAGGGCCGCCTGAAGAATTTGCGTCGTGCTGCCGATGCCTTCGGCTTTCATCTTGCTGCGCTCGATTTGCGCCAGAACTCCGACGCGCATGGGCGCACGATCGACGAAATGCTCGGTCTCGTGCAACCGGGCCTCGACTACAACGGCCTTGCCGAGCCGGAGCGCATCCGCCTGCTTCTGACGGAGCTGGGCACGGCCCGCCTGCTGGCTTCTCCTTTTCTCTCCTACTCGCCCGAGACCGCGAGCGAGCTTGCGATCCTGCGCGCGACCGCCGAGGCGCATCGCCGCTACGGGCCGGCATCGGTGGCCCATTATGTGATTTCCCAAACTGCCGGCGTCTCCGATATTCTCGTAACCGCCGTGCTGCTGAAGGAAGCGGGCCTGTTGCGCCCGCGCGAGGGAGTGCTCGACCTCGATATCGTCCCATTATTCGAAACGATCGAGGATCTGCGCCATTGCGGCGAGGTGATGGATGAGCTGCTGGGCCTGCGTGAATACGCGCGCTTGCTCGAAAGCCGCGGTCGCCTTCAGGAGGTCATGCTCGGCTATTCCGACAGCAACAAGGATGGCGGTTTCCTGACCTCCGGCTGGGAACTCTACAAGGCCGAGATCGCGCTCGTCGAGGTGTTTCGACGCCATGATGTCGGACTGCGCCTGTTCCATGGCCGTGGCGGCTCGGTCGGCCGCGGCGGCGGGCCCAGCTACCAGGCGATCCTCGCCCAGCCTGCCGGCGCCGTTCAGGGAGCCATTCGCATCACCGAGCAGGGCGAGGTCATCGCCAGCAAATACTCGAACCCCGAGCTTGGCCGGCGCAATCTCGAGATCCTCGCGGCAGCAACGCTTGAAGCCACCCTCCTACGACCGGAACCGGCCGAGCCGCGACCCGAGTATCTGGAGGCGATGGAGTATCTCTCCGCCCAGGCTTACCGCACCTATCGCAGCCTCGTCTACGAAACCGACGGCTTCGACCGCTTTTTCCGCGAGTCGACGGTGATCGGCGAGATTGCCAACCTCAACATCGGCAGCCGTCCGTCATCGCGGAAAGCCTCGGCGCGGATCGAGGATCTACGCGCGATCCCCTGGGTTTTCAGCTGGGCGCAATGCCGGCTCATGCTGCCCGGCTGGTACGGTTTCGGCAGCGCGGTCCAAGCGTGGCTCGAGGCGCAGCCAAACGCCGGCATGACGATGCTGCAGGCGATGTATCGCGAGTGGCCATTTTTCCAGATGCTGCTGTCGAACATGGATATGGTGCTGGCAAAGAGCGACATCGCGATCGCCTCGCGCTATGCCGAGCTGGTCTCCGACACTGAGCTGCGCGACCGGATCTTTTCCCGATTGCGCGCGGAGTGGCAGAGTGTGGTCGACGCATTGCTGAAGATCATGGGCCAGCAGAGCCTGCTCGAAAGCAACCCGCTCTTGGCGCGTTCGATCCGCAACCGCTTCCCCTACCTCGACCCGCTCAATCACATGCAGATCGAGCTGTTGAAGCGCTATCGCGCCGGCGACACCGATGAAGATGTCGTCACCGGGATTCACCTGACGATCAACGGCCTCGCCGCCGGACTGCGCAACAGCGGGTGATCTCACTCGTGGGCAGAATGAGCACGGAGCGGAGCAGACGCAGGCGACGATCCGTACATTCAAATGTAATCACTGCCGCGACCAGTCATCAGGGAATTGCTAGGGCCTTCACACTTCTGAACGTGACAGAGTACCTCAAACGCTCGGCGGGCGGGATGCTGTGCTCCCATTCGGTCCGTGCTGGCCCTCGCAACAGATAGACCGAGCGCGGGTCCAAAATGAGTGACGCGCGCTCCCAACCGCTCTCCCGCTTTCGTCTCAGCCGGAACCTGCATGGTGAACCCAGCGATATGCCAACCACGTCTCGGAACACGGGTCGATCCCTGTGCCAGCCGATCGCGGCACCGGGAGCGTATTCGGTAACCAGAGCGTGGCCCAGCTCGGAAGGAGCGATTTGCGCAAAGTCGGCCGCGCTTTCACGAAGCGAGAGCAGGAAGGCGGGGATGTCCTGCGCTCTACGCACCGCGCTGCTACTGAAGTCGTAGTGCAGCCCGAACGAGACGACACGCCGTTTGCCAAAATAGCCCCGGAACTCGTATTCCCTGAAATCCAACTCGCCGAAATGCTCGAGAAGTTCGGCCTCGTGATCCGGCGACACCAGGTCCACTCGATATTCGAACCCTTCCGGAAGAGAGGGCGGTTGCTCCAGAAGGCTCAGCTGCAGAGGCGTCATGCGTGTGCACTCAATCGCGTCGCAGACGGGCCCAGCGTCCGCCGGGATAGCACCAACTTAAATGGGCCTGAGCGGCGGGAGCATATCCATGGGATCAAGGCCCAGCTCAAATATGCTCATGTTCCATAAGCAGAAATCCGCCGGCGGTGGCTGAAGCGGCGCGAGCGCCCCATCGCGAAAGAGCTGCTCGAGACGCGAGCCTTTGAAGATGCCGTGCGCGCCACCCAGCGTTAGCGCGGTGCGGGTGATGCGGCTCACAGCTTCACCTACCACATACTTCGCGCGGTAAAGCGCCGCTGTTGTTTCCGGCGTCGGTCCTTGGGTATCGCTGAGCCAAGCCGAATGGTAGGTGATGAGCCGGGCGGCTTCGAGATCGACACTCATCTTTGCTACGTGGCGACGCACATCCGGATGATAGGCCAGTGATTGCGCATAGCCTTGTGGCTGCCGCGCGTGCATCACGTAACACTTCGTTATACGCGGCGGCCGCCACCCCCAGGTAAACGGCCGTATACGAGCCCCAAAACCAATTCGCATGAGCATGCCGAAATGGTCGGATGTCATCGGACTGAAAGAGGACCGCGCTCTCCGGTATCCAGCACTCCTCCAGGATCAGAGCGTCACTACGGGTCGCACGCATGCCGAGTGTATCCCAGTTCGCATTGACACTGCGCCCCTCCGCAATACGCGGCACGAGCACGATGATCCCGGCCGAGGCACTGGTCGCCGTTTCGGGATAGGCGAGCACCACGCAATAATCCGCTGCCTCGATCATTGAAGCGAACATCTTGCGGGCAGTAATGCTGTATCCGCCATTCGCCCGCCGGGCCCGGGCGCTCAGCGGACGCTCCCCCATTAGCGACGTCGTGCCCGCCTCAGAGAAATTTCCCGCAATCAGCTTACGCTTGCCCACAACGAGCTCCGCCACGCGCTGCTTGGCGTCGGTCGTGACCTCCGAGCTCTCCAGTAAGGGCATGACAACCGACGCATGCATATTAAACGCGAGCGCAGTCGACGGGCAGCCTTGGGCCAATGCCTCAAACGCGATTGTATGGTCGAGAAAGCCAGCACCCGCTCCGCCCCATTCTTTCGGGACGCTCAGCTCATAAAACCCCTCCTCGCGCAGCCGCCGATAATTTTCGGTCGGGTGCGTCGCCTCGCGGTCATGATCGGCCGACCGAGTGGCAAAATCGGCTGCCAGCTCCTGGCAGCACCGTTGCAGCCGCTTTTGCTCCTCGGTGAGCCGAAAATCCACGCGTCGACCTCCGACCGGCCGCCGCGTTCCGCTCAGCCACGAGCCAGGGCGTAGATCTGTGTGCCCCCCGGCGGCCGCGGATGGGTGATCCAGCTCTCGCCGCCGTCGCGGCTACTATAGACTTCGCCGCCGTTGGTGGCGCAAGACATCCGCGCCGGCCGGCGCTCGTCGAAGGCCAGGGCGAACATTGTGTGCGGCGGCTGGAGGCCCATATCGACCCGAGCCCAGCTGTCGCCACCATCGGAGCTCTGCAGCAACACGCCAATTTCGCTCTGAAAACCGCCCCCCGCGGCCACCCACAGCTTGCGCGGGTTGCCTGGCACCTCGCGGATATCGCGGCAATAAATCTGACCCTTGGCATTGAGCGGCTCCAGCGGCACGTGCCGCCAGTGGTCGCCGCCGTCGGCGCTGTGGAACATGCCGGCCCGGCCAATGCCGTAGACGGTGCCGGGCCGCCAGCGGCTGACCAGCACGCCGTGCATATCTACGGCGTCGTCGTTCACATATTGGCCGTGGCTCAGATTCTCCCAATGCTCACCACCGTCGGTGGACCGGATGGTGCCACCGACCTCGATGGCGCCGTAGAGCAGCTCGGGCTCGCTGGCGCTGGCGTCGAGCATCAGCACCCGCTTTGCCGGATTGGCGCCCGGTGCGGTGGTGATCTCGGGGAAGTGCACACTGACCGGCAGGCGGGTCCAGCGTTCGCCGGCATCGTCACTGCGGTAGATCTCGCAGTTCTCGTAGCCAACAAAGATCACATCGGGATCGTGCGGGTGGAACAGAACCGACCAGACCGGCAAGCCATGATCGGGCACGTCGACCTTCTCCCAGTGGTCACCGCGGTCGGCGCTGCGATAGGGCCCGAATTGAGTCCCGGCGTAGACGATCTCGGGTTTTCCCGGGTGCACCGCCAGGGCGCGCACCGCCGGCGCCTCGGGTAACCCATGCTGCAACAGCTCCCATTCGTCGCTCTCGTTAGCCATGCGGAAAAGACCGGACTGCACCACTCGGCCGCGCCCGGTTTCGCCAGCCAAGCCCAGGTATACATAAGATCTCTGGTTATTCGCACTTTCGGTTGCCATCAGATCGCCCTCCTTTATTCGTTCGTACGACGAGGATAGGCGTTGCAAGGGCATTGCGACAAGGGGTCAGAGGCGGGACTGGGGCTGACGCGTGATCCGTTCCGGTCGTATGGTGTATGATCTGTTGGGTGCCAGAACCGCTGGATCACGGAGCGGGAACCTCCAGATCGTCTCCGTGCCGGTGACATGATCTGAGCGCTCAACGGCAAAGCCAGAATAGGGTGGCGGAGAGGACGATGTTCACCAGAGAGATTTTCTTCGGCATGAACATCGTGAGCTTGGCGGGCTTTGTCATAATGGCGTTCAGCATTAGCCTTCGCCGCATGACAAAGGCGGGAGCGCCCCTGTGCATCAGCCTGATGGGCGTCGGTACCGCGTTGGTATTTATCGGGATCTATGCGGGCAGCATGTCCAATTAGTAGGTTGTCGGCGAGGACTCCGAAGGGCGTGGCTGATCGGCACCGACAGGCTTTCGGCTGGTTTCGCGCGAGGCTAAGCTCGGCTCCTTACGGAAGGAGTAAACTCCATGAGCAGCATTGTCCGTGCGATCAGCCCCGAAGTGTCCGAGCCGCCCGCCGGCACCTGGTCGAACTGTCTGGTGGTGGGCGGCATCGCCTACCTCGCCGGCATGACCGCCCGGGGCGTGGACCAGAACAATGTCGCAGGCGACGAATACGCTCAGGCGAAGGCAATCTTCGGGAAGATCCGCCATCTGGTCGAGGCAGCCGGTGGCAGCATGGCCGATATCGTCAAGGTGACGATTTTCGTCACCGACATCACCCAGCGCGAGAAAATATGGCAGGCCCGGCGGGAGTTCTTCACCGGCAACTTCCCGGCGTCGACCTTGGTGCAGGTGGCGGCGTTGGCGGGGCCTTCGCTCAAGGTAGAGATTGAAGCCGTCGCGCATATAGGCGCCAGCAAGCGGTGATCCAGCCTGGCTGTGGCTTGGCCGCAGCCAGGCCACGAGTTTTTGTATGGCTCGGCGGGCTCGCAGCCGGGGCCGGTAGAGCCTCCAGGCTGCTCTATTCGGCGGCTTCCTTGATCGGCGGCGCGGGGCGGCGGTTGCCGACCGGCAGCTCGAAAAGGTCGGCCGGCAGCCGATTGAAATAGGCGAGCACCTCCGCCGTCGGAACGACGTCGGCGTATTTGGCGTGCATGTCACACAAGCTGACGGCGTGGCTGGCCTCACTGCGGTCGAAGCAGCCTTCTTCTGCCAGGATCACGCGATAGTTGAGGCTGAACGCGTCGACTACGGTGGCGCGCACGCAGCCCGAAGTGGTCGTCCCGACGATAATAACGCTGTCGCAGCCGAGTAGTGTGAGATAGGAGGCGAGGGTCGTCCCGAAGAAACCCGACGGCTTCTGCTTCTTGATCACGATGTCCCGCGGGCCGGGTGCAATCATGGCGACGATTTCGTTGCCGTCGATGCCATCGTGGACGGTTGCGCTCACCTCGTCGCCGCGCATGCTCTTCCACCGCCAGCTGCCGGCATCCCAATTGTCCGGCCGCCGCTCCCCGGTGCTGTAGATGACCGGGAGCCGCCTGGCGCGCGCGGCTTCGATCAGTTGCTTGATATATTCGAGAGCCACCCAGCTCTCTTCGCCACAGGAGGTGCGCCAGCGCTTGATCGATTCGAGGATGGGTTCCGACCGCTCGCCGCAGAATGCCCAATTGACGTCGATCACGAGCAAGGCCGGACGCTTGCCGAACCCGGCCCGCGCGCCGAACCCACCCGCGGCGAATACCGCCTTGTCGCGCTCAGTGAGAAACTTGTCCCAGATCCGCTCGTTCATCGACGTTGCTCCTCGTCGGATTGAGGCTGCCCGGTCTTCACTTCGACCCACCATCATATTCGCCCCGCTCGGGTGCAAGCACCAAAATCTGGCTGTGA
>Ga0306923_10006834_pt1 | contig 11296 bp, 11 predicted proteins | sample sta12Can44000108_FD_203841 | JGI IMG/M metagenome (GOLD analysis project Ga0306923, IMG submission 203841) | Lab enrichment of tropical soil microbial communities from Luquillo Experimental Forest, Puerto Rico - statanox.12C.anox.44.000.108 (v2)... | ecosystem: Environmental > Terrestrial >...
GCATCCGGCAGCTTTTTCTGCACTTCGGTCGCACCGTTCACGTCTATGTCGAGGATGAGGTCGTTCCCGCGTGCAAACGCCTCGCGCAGAAAGCGCGCGGCGGTGCCGTAGTAGTTGCCGAAGACCTCGGAGTACTCCAGAAATTGATTTTCGGCAATCATCTTCTCGAACTGGTCGCGGGTTACGAAGAAGTACTCGCGGCCGTTCTGCTCGCTACCGCGCGGCCCACGCGTGGTATAGCTGATGGAAAACTCCAGGTGATCGACGACTTTGCGCAACTCCGCTGTGAGAGTCGATTTCCCCGAGCCCGAAGGCGCCGAAATGATGAACACGATCTCGCTCATTCGCCGTTCACTCTAGGTTCTGCACCTGCTCGCGCGCCTTCTCGATCTCCGACTTCATCGCCAATCCCAACTCGGTGATCCGCAGCGCTTCGCCCGCGACGCCAGTTGTCTTCGACAACAACGTATTGGCCTCACGGTTCATCTCTTGCAACAGGAAGTCCAGCTTTTTGCCTACCTCGCCACCTGTATCGAGGTGCGAAAGAAAATGCTGGATGTGGTTGGTCATCCGCACCAGCTCTTCCTGGATATCGCTGCGCTCGGCCAGCATGGCGGCCTCCTGCAGAATACGATCGGCATCTGCGTGCGCCCCGATCAGCTCTTGCATGCGTCCCTGCACTTTTTCGTGATAGGCCTTCAGCACCTTATGCCGCAGTGACTCGACTTCCTGTGTTGCCGTCGACAGATGCTCCAGGCGGGCCCGCAGTTCGTCCACGGCCCCGCGCCCTTCCTCTTCGCGCATGTGGTTCAGCCGCTCGATGGCTTGTTCCAGCGCTGAGGTCACATGTTTCTCCAGCTCTTCACTGGCATCTCCATTTTCAGCTGCATTCAAGGCTCCGGGTAGCTTCAACACCGCATTCAGATCGGGCTCGGCACTTACGCCGAACTCTTCCGCTGCCTGTCGAAATGCGCTCAGATACCCGCCCACCAGCTGGCGATTCACGGCAAACGCCGCTCCGCCCGAGCGCTCCAGGTTCAAATTGACTTCGATGTGTCCCCGATGCAGGCGTTCTTTCAACACGCGCCGTATCTTCATTTCTACCGGATCGAGCTCACATGGGAGCCGCAGGTGCAGATCAAGAAATCGATGGTTCACCGATTTCAGGCTAAGCGCTACGGTTAGCTCATCGCTCACGTGCTCTTTCACCTGCGCGTAGCCCGTCATGGAACGGATCTTCATTTGCGTCTCACTGGCTTGCGTTCCCGATTTCGGCATCTACGAACTGGAGCTCGTACAACCGCCGATAGGTGCCGGCACGTGCCATCAAACGCTCGTGGGTTCCCTCGTCGGCTATCATGCCACTCTCCAGAACGACAATGCGATCGGCGCGGCGCACTGTCGACAAGCGGTGGGCGATCACGAACACCGTGCGTCCCGTCATCAAGTTCTGCAAGGCCGACTGGACGAGCGACTCGCTTTCGGTATCCAGCGCCGAGGTCGCTTCGTCGAGAATCAAGATAGGCGCATTTTTCAAGATCGCCCGGGCAATCGAGATCCTCTGCCGTTCGCCCCCGCTTAATAACAGCCCGCGCTCGCCGATGAGGGTGTCGTAGCCGTCTGGCAGCCCCATGATGAAGTCACGCGCCAACGCTGCCTTCGCCGCTTCTTCCACCTTCTCCCGCGGAATCGCCGGCTGTCCGTAAGCGATATTGTTTCGTACCGTATCGTTGAACAGGATGGTGTCCTGTGTGACGATTGCGATCTCCGAGCGCAGTGACGCCACTGTCAAGTCGCGTACGTCGTGGCCATCGATCAGCAGTCTGCCGTGCGTGATATCAAAGAAGCGCGGCAGCAGATGTACCAGTGTTGTCTTGCCCGAGCCGCTCGATCCTACAATCGCCACCACTTCGCCCGGCGCGACACTTAGGTTGATGTCGTGCAACACCTCGCGATGATCTCCGCCGTTGCGATAGCTGAAGTACACGTGCTCGAAGTGAATGCCCTGATGAAACGGCGGCAGCTTGATCGCTCCAGGCTTCTCAAGCACATCATCATGGGCGTCGAGGAAGTCGAAGATTTGCGAGGAAGCTCCCAGTGCTTGCTGGAAATTGTTATTAAACTGCGCGAACTTCCGCACCGGCTCGTAGAGCTTGAAGACCGATACGATAAACGCGAGGAACACGCCCGCGGTGAAAATTCCGTGTTTGATGTATTCGCGCCCAATCAGAATGAGCAACGCAATGGCGACGGCACCGAAGATATCCATCAACGGTGAGCTCACAGCCGCCGCACTCACCGATCGCAGATTCGCGCGGAACAGCCGCTTCGCCGCCTCGCGGAAACGCTTCGTTTCCCACGCTTCCATGGAAAACGCTTTTACGATGCGTACGCCGGTAATCGTTTCGTGGAGAATATTTTGGATCTCCGCCAGCTTGTCTTGTCCCTTGCGAGTCGTCGTGCGAACTCGCCGGCCGATACGCCGCACCGATCCCAGTACAAAGGGGACGAATAACACCAGTACCCAAGCCAGTCGTCCACCCAGCAGCACCACGACGCCTGCCGTAAAAATCAGCGTGAAGAGTTGTTGCAAAAACTCCGCCAGCACTGTCGACATGGCGTACTGCACCCGTTCCATGTCATTCACCAGTGCCGACAACAGCGTGCCGGTTGTGTGCTTCTGGAAAAACGCTACCGAGCGCCGGAGGGTCGCGGTATACAACTCGTTCCGCAGGTCCGTGATCATCCCGAAGCCAGCGTAGTTCACCAGGTACGTACCGAGATAGTCGAAGATGCCCTTCAGAATCGTCGCCATTACCAGGGCGAAGGCCACCATCGTCCACACGTTGTGAAAGTGCCCGGGTACGAACCAGTTCAACTGCAGCGCCCAGCGCGTCGTGGGAAGCAAGTGAAGCGCGCGTGACGGTTCGCTGGGATTTAGAACGAAATCGAAGATCGGCCCGATCAGTAGAAGCCGAAACGCGTCGAGCAGTCCAACCAGCGCCATCGATACGACCGAAGCCATGACGTAGAACCAGTAAGGCTTGACGTAGTGCAACAGTCGCTTCAGTTGACGCATAGGCACCGCGTGCTCAGTCGTCCGGCCAGAGCCATCGGTTTCGAGGGATGTGCCGCAAGTTGTGATTCTAGCGGAAGCTCTGGCCAGAACGATACGTCTGTTATAGCCCCTTAGGGAACGGACTCCATTTTGAGGTTTCGTTCGACGTCGAGCTAATCGCCTACTGGCGAATCCCGATGCACTACCTTTACGTTGTATCCTGCTTTGGCCAGCCGCTTCTTCACTTCTTCACCGATTAGCACGGAACGGTGCTTACCCCCGGTGCACCCAAAGGCAATAGTCAGGTAGCTCTTGCCCTCTCGGATGTAGTGCGGAATCAGATACACCAACAGCTCAGAAATCCGCGCGATAAATTCCCGAGTCTGCGGAAACGACAGGATGTAGCGCGCCACCTGCGGGTTTCGCCCGGTGAAGGGACGGAACTTCGGAACAAAGTGCGGATTCGGTAGGAACCGCACGTCGAACATCAAATCCGCGTCTTCCGGTACACCCTGCCGAAATCCAAAGCTCACGCACGAAATCAGGATGTTCTGTTTGCGCTCGGCGCTCTGGAAACGCTCCGTCAGAAGCGTGCGCAACTCGTGGACATTGAACTTGGTGGTGTCGACGACCAGGTCGGCCACCGCCCGCACCGGTTGCAGCCGGCGTCGTTCGGCTCGTAGGGAAGCTTTCACCGACGTCCTGCGTCCCAGTGGATGCGGACGCCTGGTCTCGCTGTATCGCCGCACCAGCGCGTCTTCCTCTGCCTCGAGAAACAGCACGGTGGTCTTCAGCGAACCGCGTAGGGCCTGCAACAATTGCGGCAGCTTATCCAGACGCGCGCCCTCGCGGATGTCGACCACCAGTGCCGCGCGGTCAATTTCCGTCGAGTCGCGCACGAGATCGGCGAAGTTTGAAATCAGCCCAACGGGAAGGTTGTCGACCGCGTAAAAGCCGAGATCTTCAAACGTCTTCAGCGCCGAGGCCTTGCCGGCGCCGCTGATGCCGGTAATGATTACCAGCTCATGCTGTTCGCGAGGTAGAGCAGGGCGCCTCGCTCGCCTCTGTACCGCCGTTCGAGTAGCTGTAGCTCGCGAAGTGACGCCCTGCTTCGTGGGCATGTCGTTGGACTTTCCTGTGCGGCGAGACTATCAGACTTCCCGCCCTTACGTCAGCCTTCAGGCCGGCTCGTGAACCGGAGCAAGCTGGTGACTACGTGCCCGAGAAGTGTCAGCGGCCAGTCGCTCGTTGCCAGTTGTCAGTAACCGCGAGGCCCTGAACAACCATTACTGGCCCTCACCCACCGGCAGCAGGTTGTGATTGAGAGCGAACAGCGCCAGTTCCAGACGGTTTCCTACGCCCAGCTTGTTAAAAATGTTGGTGAGGTGTCGCTTGACGGTTTCTTCGCTGATACCGAACGTCTTCGCGATGTCTTTATTCGTGCAGCCTTCCGTGATGAGCGCCACCACTTCCAACTCGCGAGCCGTTAGGCCAAACGTCTTGCGCGGCGCCGGAGCCGTCTGCGCTGTCAGGTCACGCAGCACCTGAACGAGGTTCTGCACGGGGCGTCCCTCCAGCCAGTACTGTCCCTGCATCACCGCCCGAATACACGCCGACAGATGTTCCACCGCTGCGTCTTTGAGCACCACGCCGCGAGCGCCCAGTTGCAGCGCTTCTAATACCTGCCGTTTCTCGATTAGACCAGTCAGTACGATCGTGCGGGTGTCGAGGTTGCCTGCCGTCATCTCGCGCAGGGCTTCCATGCCCGCCACGTTCGGCATCGCAAGGTCGAGCAGGAGCACGTCTGGACGAAGGCTCCGCGCCAGATCCAGTGCCTCTACCCCGTCACGGGCCTCACCCACCACACGGATAGAGGGGTCGGCTTGCAGCATGTTCCGCAATCCCACCCGCACCACCGGATGGTCGTCGGCGATCACTACGCGAATTGTGGTCGTTGCCACCGTCGATGCTCGTTACTTCACGCCTTCTCGTTACGCTGCCGACTTGTCGGCCGGAATCACGCCATTTCCCAGGCGCTTGGCCAGTTCGGCCTGGACCTCGCGCAATGCATCCTCAATACGGTCCAGTGCGTTTCGATCTGTACTAACGGAAGTGCGCGCCTTGTCCTCAAGCGTGCCCGCCAGGCGAGCTACCGTGCCGGCGCCCAGCACAAGACTGCTGCTTTTGAGGTAATGCGCTTTCTGCCGGATTTCCTCAAACCGATTCGGCGCCGCTTCTTTCAGCACCTCCAGCGTGTGCCAGGCATCGGCCAGGTATTCCCGATAGAGTTCAGTAAAACCAGCTCTGTCTGCAGCCATGGCTTGCCGCAACTGGTCAAACACTTCGGCGGTGAGTGGCGTCTCTGTTCCAGGCATTGGGCGCTGCCTTACGTGAGACTTAAACTCCCATAGGTAACCACTGTCTGCAATCTACGTCAAGCCGGACAGCTCCCTCCCTTGGCGCGGAAGTTGCCACTGGACGCTCCCCTTGAAAGTGCTGCTACGGTTAAGGATTACCGAAACTGTCTAAAATTGGGTTTCCGCTTCTCTAGGAATGCCGTCAGCGCCTCGCGTGTCTCGGGAGAGCCGAGCCGCTCAGTGATGACCTCCACTTCTTCCCGTAGGGCGCGCTCGAGCTCGGCGGCGCCGGCTTTCTTCATCAGCGCCTTGGTGGCTTGCAGTGCTGCCGCTGGCTTTTCCGCAAGCATCTGCGCAGCATTCCGTGCTGTCGGCAAAAGAGCATCGAGAGTCACGACGGCGTTCACCATCCCCAACTCATAGGCACGTTGTGCACTGATCGGCATCCCCAGCATCAACAACTCCGCTGCTCTCTGGTGTCCGATCTGCGCCGGTAGAATCGCGGTCGACCCCGCCTCGGGTACGATGCCAAGGTTCACAAACGGCATCATTAGTTTGGCGTTGTCGGCCGCATATACAAGATCACAGTGGAGCAGAATCGTGACTCCCACCCCAACTGCCGATCCCTGGACGGCCGCCACCGCCGGTTTCTTGGCATGTGCCATGGCGGTAATGAAACGCACCGCGGGTGGTACCTCGTGTCCCTTCCAACCCGTTGCCACGAAGTCTTCCAAATCATTCCCCGCGGTGAACGAGTCGCCGTTGCCATTGAGCAGCAGAACTCGCACATCCGGATTCGCTTCCGCTTGCTCGACCGCCACCGCCAATGCCGTGTACATGGCTTGAGTGAGGGCGTTCTTCTTTTCCGGACGATCGATTGTGATCCGCAATACGTCGTCCTTTAGTTCAGTTTGAATATGGCCCATAATGAGTCCCTGTGCGTCATTTGCATGCGGCACCCGCCGCGCGGCAAACGACGATTGTACTGAAATGGATCATGCGACGCGTCGACCTTCACATCTCGGAGACACTGGCTTTCCCGATTTGATGTAAGCTGACCTAACCCATGACGAGTTCCAACTCGTTTTCGGCCGCGCCCGTTCTCGCACCACGAAAGCGCAGCTGGGTTCACGCTGGCATACTTCTCGTGGTCGGTCTTACCGCTTCGACCGCTTTTTCCGTCGCCACAGACCGAAACCCCTCACCATGCCGCCCGGCGCTCGCTATGACGGCCGCCGACATTTCTCAGCGCCTGGCGGCGAAAAACGCAGAACGCTCTCAGCACTTATTGAGTTTTGAAGGCAAGCGACATTACAGTCTCGAATACGCTGGGTTTCCCTCGGTCCTCGGCGCTCAGATGAACGTGAACGCCGCGTACCGGGCGCCCGGCCTGAAGAAGCTCACGATTGTGTCCGAGTCGGGCTCGAAGCTTATCCTCAACCACGCTCTGCATCGCCTTCTTCAGTCAGAAGAAGAGTCCTCAGAAGACGACAGCAATCGAAACGCCGTGGCGGTCACTCCGGAGAATTATCAGTTTTCACTGCGCGGTTGCGATGCTGAGTCGGGTCGCGATCTGTATGTGATGGACGTCCAGCCTCTGCGGGAGAACAAGTTCCTTTATCGCGGCACGATTTGGGTCGACGCGCTGGACTTCGCCGTGGTGCGCATCGAAGCCGAGCCCGCAAAGAGTCCTTCCCTCTGGACCAAGCGGTCGAAAATTTACCACCAGTACGGCAAGATCGGCGACTTCTATCTGCCCACTTTCAACCAAACCGTGACGGAGACGCGCTTCGGAGGCCGCGCCGTCCTCACCATTCGCTACGACAGCTACAAGCTCAATAGCTCCGGCGGAAAGTGGATCGCAGAAAATTGATTGCTCGCCGGTACCGATGTTATCTAACCGGCTTAGGGCGATTGGCAGTTAGATCAAAACATTATGATATTTGTTATAATATGACACGCACAGGAGCCCGCTTCCCGAAAACCCGTGAACTGAGGAGGCGGTCGGCGGGTGCTCCGACCCGGCTGGCTCTCCTGCTGGCGTTTTTTGCCATCTACGTCGTTTGGGGATCCACTTACCTGGCAATCCGTTACGCGGTCGAGACCATCCCACCGCTGATCGTCGCCGGCGTCCGTCATGTCGTTGCTGGCTCAGTACTTCTGGGGTGGGCGTACGCCCGGGGCCATCGCCCCTCCCTTGAGGAATGGCGGGCAAGCGCCATTCTGGGAATCCTGTATTTCGTCATCGGACACGGCACCTTGCACTGGGCCGAGACGGTGGTGCCGTCCGGTTGGGCCGCCTTGCTCATCGCCACCGAACCCATCTGGATCGCCGTCCTCGCCGCCCTTGTGTTTCAAGGTGAACGAGTTACCGGCAAGACCGGGATCGGGCTGTTGCTCGGCATCGCCGGTGTAGCACTTCTCGTTGGCGAAGAAACCGCCTCCGGCCAGAAAGCCGTTGTCATCGGCTCGGTCGCCATCCTGATCGGTACCTTCTCGTGGTCGGTCGGCGTGATCTACTCGCGCACATCATCGCTGCCGCGCAATGCCTTGGCGCGCGCCGGCATGCCGGAGATCGTCGGATCTCTTATCTTGTTGATTGGCGCGGGCTTAACGGGAGAATTCTTCCAGCTTCGTATAGCCGCCGTTAATTGGCGCTCAGCCCTTTCGCTGCTGTATCTGATCACCTTCGGATCGATCATAACCTTCAGTGCCTATACCTGGCTGCTCGACCACGTATCGCCAACCTTGGTGTCGACGCACACCTACGTAAATCCTGTGATTGCCGTGCTGATGGGATGGTTGTGGGCAAGCGAGGCCATCAACTTACGCGTCCTGGAGGCCGGCTTGCTGACGCTGGTTGCCGTCTTCCTGATCAGTCGCGGCACCGGTAAATCCGTGCAGCAACGGGAACTCGAGGAGGTTGAAGTACCGTAGCAATAACCCCCATTCCCGTCTATGGCGGTTACAATAGCCTCAGGGATGACCAAGCGAACGACCCACGCCAGCCACGACTTCGACTTGAGCGGCGGGATTCTTTGTCTCAACTTCGCTAACACGGTCAGCCGACGGAGAATTCCAGAACAGTCGTACGACAACTTGGTGGAATACGGCAGCCTGATCCAGTTCGCTCAGCAGTCGAAGGTGGTATCTGCCGGCTACGCCCGCGACCTCATGACGGTCGGCACCGCCGAACCCAGGAAGGCAGGGGCTGTTCTTCGCGCCGCGACAATCTTTCGCGAGGCAGTCTACCGGGTTTTTTCCGCCGTTGCCGAGGGTCGCCAGGTTCCTGCCCGAGACCTCCGGTTGATCGAGGACTTCGCCGGTGAAGCCATGCAGCACCGTCAGCTCGTTTCTGGGCGGGGAACTTACCGCTGGGAATGGAGGCGCGATAAGAGCGATGCGCTGGCGCATGTGCTGTGGCCGATTGCCGCATCGGCGGTAGATCTACTAACTTCGGAGCGGCTGAAAAAAGTGCGGATGTGCGAGGCAAAGACTTGCGCATGGCTGTTTCTGGACGAGAGCCGCAATCACAGCCGGCGCTGGTGCGACATGAAAGTCTGTGGCAACCGTGAGAAGGCTCGACGGCATTACCAGCGGGAGCTTATTGGTTAGCCGCTCACAATCAGCTTTCAGCTCGTAGCTTTCTGGTCTAGCTTCGCTAAGCTAGTTGCGCTGCGGCTGGGGCACAATCGTCAGTTTGCGCAGATCCGTGCCGCGCACGACCACCACCTCGGCTGTCACGCCACTTCGCTCAGCGGTCAGGAGGCGATGCAAATCGTCCACGCCGGAGATGGGTTGGCCGGCGAACCGCACGATGATGTCGCGCGCACGCAATCCCGCGCGATCAGCTGGCGCGCCCGCGACGACGCTCTCCACCAGCAGTCCGCTCTCCGTTGGCAAATCGTAGTAGCGTACAATGCGCCGGTGCAGCGGCACGCCCTGTCCCATCAACCCGACAAAACTGCGGCGAATGCGCCCGTCGCGAATCAGGTGCGATGCCACAAACTCCGCGGTATCGGCGCCAATGGCAAAGCAGATCCCTTGCGCACCCATGATGGTGGCAGTGTTTACGCCGACCACACGGCCTTGCGAGTCAACCAGCGGACCACCGGAGTTCCCGGGATTGAGCGCGGCATCGGTCTGCACCACGCCGTCGATCAGGCGGCCGGAGCTTGAGCGCATGGTGCGACCCAAGGCACTCACCACTCCGGCGGTCACCGTGTGTTGAAAGCCCAGCGGATTTCCGATGGCAATCACCAGTTGTCCAACTGCAAGCTTCCGCGAGCTGCCGAGCGGCACCGACGGCGCGGACGTCCGTCCGCGAATTACCGCGAGATCGGTGTCCGGATCATCGCCGACCAGCTCGGCAGGGAAGTGATCGCCTTCAACCGTGGTCACGGCGATTTCCTCCGCACCGTGCACGACGTGGCTGTTGGTGAGCATGAAGCCGTCAGGTGTAAACACGAAACCTGATCCCGATCCACCCTGGCGATTGCTTTTCTGCCGCACTTGGATGTGCACAACCGCCGGACTGACACGGCCTACTGCACCCACCACGGTGCGCGAGTATGCATCCAGCAACTCCGTATCGGGATTCGAGGATGCGATCGCCGAATGGACCGATTGCGCTTCTTCGGCAAGTGAACGAATAGTAGCCATAAATTCTTGTGAAGATGTGGATGCGGTGAAGCGTCTGGAAGATTCCGCCTGACAGCCGTGCGGGCCAGCTTCAACCATCAGCTGATGCTAATTGCCCGCTGCCAACGAGTTGCCAATTTGCTAATCGCTTATTGTGTCTGCTTCTGCAACTGGAAACACTGATCGTGCAGCTTGGCGTCCTGTGACAGTCCGTCGACGATCATGCATTCGTCGAGAGCCGACTTCGGGTCGGACTCCTTGAGCAGTTTATAGAGCATCAGGTGCGGCGGGATCCAGTCAGGAGCCAGTCGGGTGGCCGTCTTCAACTCGGCGATGGTATTGGTGAGGTCCTTCTTGTTCTGGTAGGCGATCGCCATGTTGAAGTGGATGTTGGCATCATTAGGTCGCAATCGTACTGCCTCCTGGTACTCTGCTATGGCGTCGTTGGTCTTGCCGATCACATCGAGACAGGTCGCCAAGTTCATGTGCGCGTCCGCGTTGGTCGGCTGGATCTCGAGCGCGGCGCGATAATGCTCGATGGCCGACGAATACTGGTGGCTGGCGTACAGCAGGTTGGCCAGGTTGTTGTGCGCGATAGCCAGCTTGGGATTTAACCGTATCGCCGCGAAGTACTCCGCCGCCGCTGCCTTGGCGTCTCCGTTCTTCTTAAGAGCATAGCCAAGATCGTTGTGTGCGTTGGCATCGTTGGGCTTTAGAACTATTACTTCACGCAACTCGCTGATGGCGTGCGTGTAGTCCTGCCGATTCATCAGCAGGTTGGCGAGGCGGTAGCGCGCATCTACATAGTCCGGATATTCCTTGATGGCGGCACGATATTCATCGATCGCATTGTCGTAGTTCTGGTCTTTCTCGAACAGGCGTCCAGCGTGATAGTGGCGCTCCGCAGAGGCCGGGATGGCCGGAGCGGCTTGCGCATCTGCCGGTTTGGACGGTTCGGTAGGGTTCCGTGCCGGCGCGGATGAGGTTGAAGGGGCAGTGCGCGGAACTTGCGGTGTCGCTGGCGGATTCGACGGGACCTGCGGCTGCGGGCTCGCCGGAAGCGGCTGATCATTGGTCGACTGCGCGAGCCCCATAATTGCCGACAACGCTAGCGTGCCGATTCCGAGGGCAAATGTGCGGAGGATCACCATGCGCCGATAAGACGAGTATAGCGGGTCAAGCGCAACGCCACATCAGCGCGGGCTGCGGAATCGGCGCCGCGCAGTCTAGGGCGCAGGGA
>Ga0306923_10006836_pt1 | contig 11295 bp, 10 predicted proteins | sample sta12Can44000108_FD_203841 | JGI IMG/M metagenome (GOLD analysis project Ga0306923, IMG submission 203841) | Lab enrichment of tropical soil microbial communities from Luquillo Experimental Forest, Puerto Rico - statanox.12C.anox.44.000.108 (v2)... | ecosystem: Environmental > Terrestrial >...
ACTGCCGGCGTTGTTTTTAACGTTATCCTCGGTTTTATCCTGTCCGTGCTAGTTTTTGGCCATTATTGGGCGACGTTGAGCCATTGATTTCGAAATGCAACTTCTTGCCTAGCTTAGCTAGAGGCTCGTACGGTTTTTTTTCAGTACAGGAAGTGATCGAACGATCTTCCCCGCAAGCGATGTCAAAGTTGCCGAGTGGGTGGACAATGCCCTTTTGACGAATCCAAACGTAACCGAGGAATGGGTGCGAAACGCCCTAATTCTCCTGCCCAATCACCCGTTGCTCCATATCGCGCTGGCGGGGTTTGAGACTGACCCTAAGCGCGCTGATTTTCTTTGCTCATTTGGCTTAGCGAGGCTTCCGAAAAACAGCGTTTTCTGCCGGCGCGCCGGCGAGATGCTGCTGGCGCAACACAGGCCGGAGTTGGCACTGGCTGCGATCGATAAAGCACTCCTCGCCGATCCAACCGACCTGCCCGCTCAGCGCCATCGGGCGCCACGATTTCCAGCGCGATCGTCCCGCCTGCGTTTCCGGGGCCGCGGTGGGCGGAGAGGGCGGCTTGGATTTGTGTGCCTCCGGCGCACCAGACCCGGCCCACATCCCGCGCGGCATTCCGAGCCGCGGGCGTGTCCAAGTCGTCCGCGCCAAAAAAGGTCTGCTGCGTGCGCCGTCGCACGGGCTGAAAGTCGCCGCCCACGCCGGCTCGAGAGAAGCAGAGATAACTCTGGCCGCCGCCGAAGGCGTTGGAAGGGATGGTGAACGTGGCCCGCCCCTGGCCATCCGTCACGATATCGAGATGCCGTCCTGTATAATCGTGCAGCATCACGTTTGGCCCGAAAGCCGTGTCGCATGTGATCGTGCGTGCGTTGAAAGTGTCGAAGTTCAAAGCCGTCAGCACCCCTGGGTTTCCCGTCCGGTTCATCACAAATACCTTGCCATCCGCAAACCGGGTGACCGTGGGCCCGGAGGCAAGGTGCTCGTGAATCCATACCAAGTTATCAATAAACGGCTTCAGCCCGTATGCGCCGGGGAAGATCGCCGCAGGAAAGTAGTCCTTGCCGAAGACGAACGGATAACCCTCCGCCGAGAGGATGAAAGCGTACGCCAGCAGTTTCGAGGAGACGATCGCTTGTCCGGGCGAAACATCCGTATCCGGGTTCTCTACAAAAGTGCAGGCAAGAAAGGGGTTGTGCGCCGCATAGCCGGCGCCGTCCAGGCCCGCGGCCGTCTCATTGTTGCACGCATTGCCGAGTGCAAACTTCAGCGGGAAATCCACCACCAACGAAGCGCGAGGACATCGGCGGCGGCGTCACCCAGCTATCGATGAAGCCAATATTCCCGTCGAAGAACTCGCTCACCGCAAACTTCGTGGCCATTGCGCGGCTTCGCATGAACTGGCTCGCGAATACCGGTGACAGCCCTTTCACGTCGTCACAGCGTAACCCGTCCGCGCCGGTGGTCCGGAACAGCCAGTCGCCATAATCGAGCGCGTCGTTGATAGTAAAGCCAGGCGGGTGGCAATTCTCGTAAACCTTCTCCCGGCCAAACGGGAAATCGTGCTGCGGGTCCGGTACTCGATCAGGCGGGCGGTTGGCCGGCGGCACCCCGCGGAAACAGCCAGGGTGCATCGGGCCGCGGCCGTTCAGGGTATGCCCATCCGCGCCCACATACCGAAACACACCTGGCCCCCCGTTCTCGCCATCGAGTTGGTGTAGCACCACGTCCAGGTAAACGTCCATGCCGGCCGCGTGGGCGCTGCCAACCAGCCGTCGCAGCTGCTCCGCCGTGCCGTAGCGCGTCGGGGTCGAGCCCTGCTGCGGCTTGCTGCCGATGTCGCGCGGATCGAAGACGCCGTACCCGTCGGTTCCGGGGTCGGCCCCGCCTTGCGCTTTCGATACCGGCGGCAACTGGATCGCCGTAAAGCCGGAGGTCCCTAGCGCTTCCATCTCCCCCGAAAGAAAGTCCCACCACCAGTTCGCCGCCGTCCCGTCCGACGGCGATGGCACGGTTCTCACCTGTCCATTGTGCACAGTCCGCCCCCACCCAATCAATGCTACGCCCATAATTGCTCCTTTCGGAATTCCTGTCTGCCGAGTTTTTTTGCCTCCTCCTCGTCGGTATCGCCATATTTAGCTGCCGGCAGTTCCGGGAACAACCGGCCAAACTTGCTTTGTCCATTCCGGCGGAGTAAATCCAAGCCCTGGATTACTTATTTCCATTCCCACTCCAGTCCCTATTCTTGCATCCGTTGCTCCAATTCAGGCTTGAGCACCGTCGCTTCAATTCTGGCGGGAGGCGGGTCAAATGTGGAAGTTTGCCAAGATCTAGCTTAACCGCACCCGTCGGCGGCAGCATGATCCCGACCTGGACGTTGAGCCGGATGATATACCGTTTTGAAAAAAACGGCTTCATTTTCCTGTTGCTAATATGCGCGCGAGCATGGTGTTACTTTTTTGCCATAAAGTCTTTGAACCGGCAAGAGGAGTGCAGGCGTGTCACCTATGCCATGAGAATAGAGACTGAGACTGTCCTGCTTTCACTGCGCGGGAATTCTATGTGGTTTCGTGATGGCCGAACTATTGTTTGTGCAGGCGCATCAGGGACTGGGCTAAAGCGACCAAAACTAGTCTCTTTTGTGAAGAGTGTGGTTGCCTGATTATCCGCAGGACGAATCGACGTTTCTGTTGCAAGAAATGCTCCGATGAAGGGGCGCTCTTTTAAATGAGAGTGGGCACAAAATCACTCCTGATCGGCGTACACCAAGTCCTACGGTATCCACTCCTTTAAAATGGAAGCGCTGGGCAGTTTCGATTACCATTGGGGTTGTTAGGCGAGATGTGACGGGGTTTCTCGGATCACGTCGTGAGGGACCTTAATCAGATTCTTTGCCGATCTCTTCAGACTGAAACTCGGGGGCGATATGTTACGTACATCATTTCTCGTCACCTCAGCGGTGGCGCTGTTATCACTTAGCGTTCCGGCGCGGAATCCCGGATTTATTCCGCCTCAGACGATCCCACAGAACCCGAACGACTGGCCGATGTACAACCACGATACCATTGGGAGTCGGTTCAACCCTGCGGAGGCCACACTCACTCCGAAATCCGTTAAGGATTTGAAGATCAAATGGGTCTTCCCAACCGCGGGGGATGTATACGCCACACCTTCTGTGGTCAACAATATCGTGTACGCCGGCGACACTAGCGGTACCTTCTATGCCTTAACAAGCGCGGGAACTCTCCTCTGGAAAACGAGCGGGTCTGGCTCCATTAAGTTTGGCCCCATCACGGCGAGCGCTCTTGTTACAAACAGGGCGCATGAGGTAGACGGGATAGATAGGGCAGATAGGAGAGACGGTATGGTGATCTTTGGAGATCAAGCCGGTTTTATCTACGGGTTGGACCGGAACACCGGCCAGATGGTTTGGCCCGTTCGCCCCAACCCTAACCCTGATGCGGTTATTTTCGGATCACCTATTTTGGCGAACGGTCAGGTGATAATCGGCATTTCCTCGAACGAAGGGTCGACGAAGACCACTTTTCGTGGCTCAGTTGTTAGTATCGATCCAAACAAAGACGGCAGGATCAACTGGCAAACTTACCTGATCACGTCCCGGGAGCAGAACAGCGGCTCTTCCGGAGCAGGGATATGGAATTCACCGACCTTTGATCCAACAACCGACATCGTGTACGTTACGAGGGGAAATAATTACACTTCGCCAGCGACCGCAACCAGCGATGCATTTGTGGCGCTGAGAGGCAGGGATGGTAAGATCGTATGGACACACCAGTGTGTCTCGAATGATACGGGCACCATCGAGGCCGACATTGGCGATTCACCACAAATCTACACCCTTCCCAGTGGCGAGAAAGTCGTCGGGGCCGGGGAAAAGAACGGCGTCTACTGGGTGCTCGACGCGACTAGCGGCGACTTGGTGGGTTCCATAAAGGCGGTGCTCGATTGTGTTGCTGGTTCAGAGGGCATTTTCGCCGACAGCGCGATAATTAACGGAGTTGTCTTCGTGAACGGTCAGGACTGCAGCATCTTCGCGAACCGCCTCTCATCCCGCCGACCGGAGTCGTCATTGCATTGGAGAGCAAGGTCGATTCCTCTGGAAATCTGAAAATCGAAAAACTGTGGAGATTTGTAAGTCCACTCGTGCCAGTTCTTAGCGGGGTAGCCGTCGCCAACGGCGTGGTCTACTTTCATAACTCCGGAGCTACGAGCGTTCTCTATGCGCTGGATGCCGCAACGGGCCAGGTCTTGGCCCAGGTGTCGACCAACGGCGGGATTAGCGGGCCTTCAGTTTCGAACGGTCAGATCTACGTCGGAACAGGGACTCTGTTTGCGAGCGGCTTTGCGACTCCCACTGGAATTGTGGCGATTGGGTTGTGACCGCCTTCAGAAACCGCAGCATAACCGACGTCGGCATCGCCTTCAGTAGGGGCGCAGGCCAAAGATCGAGCTAACGCCCGCGGCATGGGCGACCCAAAACTGACCAACCAAATCCGGCGAGTGGGGGAATCAGGGAACGGGAAGAGAGCGACCGCGTGGGAAAACTCATGCGTTCGTGGAGTCCGAGGTTTGGTATTCTAGCACAGATAGTCACCAAAAATATTTATCTAGCCCGATCATGAGCGCACCCTTCACTTCATCCGGGCCTGATAATAATCCGGGACGACGGTTCCTGGTTTTTTAAACCATTGTTTGACGTCGACACCCGAATACAGAAGAATGTTACCCCACGGATCGAAGGCTCCGGTGCGAACGATAAACTTAGCTTTGTGTGACAGCTGTCCGAGAATATCTGCATGGGGCACGTTGGTTAACTCAGCGCCAGCAAAGATGCGGTCGACCTTTTCTTTTAACCGTGGATTATTCTGCGCCATTTCCGTCGCGTAGGCAACCTTCTCTGCGATGAACTCGCCGTTGATCGCACTGAGAACCGTCTCAATATCAGGTAAATCAGGAATCACCGCCAGATCGATGCGAGGAACCTCGCTCGGAATCGGAAAACCTGCATCGCAAACAATGAGGTAATCACCATGGCCCATTGCCGCAATTGCCTGGTTCAGGCCTAGATTCAGAATGCCGTGTCGTTTCATTTCTAATATTAGTGAGTGAAGTGCTGGTTATATAGATTGTCGACCTCGGTCCGATGTCCCAAGGACGGAATCACTCCAAGTCGAGTACAAGCGAGGGCGCCGCTGCAACTAGCAAATCTGATGGCGGTGGCCATATCCTTGTCTTCCGCCAGGGCGACAGCGAGGGCCGCAGTGAAAGCGTCACCCGCCCCGGTTGTATCTATTACTTCAACCGGAACAGCCGGAAACCCCTGACGACCTTCCTTATCCAGCAACAGGCTGCCATGCTCGCCTCGGGTCACGACGACGGTTGTTCCGTACTCGCGCTGCAATCGGGATCCCAATTCAGCCGTCGGGGTTGGGTCGTCCGGTTCCAAGCCAAGCAGAATTCTCAATTCTGTTTCGTTTGGAGTTAGTAAATCGATCGAGCGAAATGCGTCTTTCGGTATGGCACCTGCCGGTGCCGGATTCAGCACGGTCCTGACCCCATGCTTTCGACCTAGCTCCATGGCGGTGCATGCCGCCTCGACCGGGATTTCCAGCACGGAAAGGATAACGTCGCTCTTAGCTATCAGCGGTTCGGCTCGTTCTACGAAGGTTCGGTCGATCCACTTGTTAGCTCCCATATCAAGCAAGATGCCGTTCTTGCCTTCCGGATTGACGATGATAAAGCCGACTCCGGTAGGAAACTCTTTTGAAACCACGAGGTGGCTCGCGTCAACACCTTCAGCCGCGTAAAGGTCCAACGCGATCTTCCCGAGCGGATCATCGCCAATCAATCCCACAAAGTGCGCCTTCGCGCCAAGTCGTGCTGCAGCGACTGCCTGATTGGATCCTTTGCCGCCCGGGCCGAGATTGAAGTCGGATGCCATCAAGGTCTCGCCAAAAACCGGCATCCTGTCAGTGCGAAGCGTCATGCCGACCGCAAAACTGCCCACAACCGTGACGATTGGTTCTTTCATGAAATTTTTACAAAATGCTGCTCCTCTGCCAATCCGGAGTTTGACCCATCGCCGCAGCCAGGATTCGTTCTTCGCGGAACTCGCTTCTTTCGAACTCCGCTGAGATTCGGCCGTCATGCAGAGTTACTATTCGATCGCACTGGCTAATCAGTTCCGGTAATTCGGACGAAACGATCAATACACAAATTCCGCCTCCCGCCAGTTCATTTAGAATTTGATAGATTTCGCCTTTCGCCGCGACATCAATGCCGCGCGTTGGCTCGTGCAAAAGCAATACCTTGGGATCGGTCGCGAGGTTACGTGCAAGGACCACCTTTTGCTGATTACCGCCGCTGAGCGTCGCGACCTTTTGAGTGAGCGAACGGGCCTTTATCTGAAACCGATTTACATACCTGCCTGCCAGGGCTTGCATCGCGTTTCGTCGAAGCACACCGAAACGACAGACCTTTTTCAGGTTTGCAGCCGCAATGTTATCTAACAGGGTCAACACCTGGATCGCACCAGCTGCACGGCGATCCGACGGTACAATTGCGACACCATTGCGTAACAGGTCTACCGGAGACCGAATCGACCGAGCCCTGCCTCCGATCAGAATCTGGCCAGTAAACGGCCGCGAACCGACGAGGCATTCGACCAGCTCGTCTTTGCCGGAACCTGGCAGCCCGGCCACGCCGACAATCTCGCCTTGTTTTACGGAGAACGAGATATCCTTGAGCAGCTTCCGATCGCTAAGGAGACGAACGGCGAAGACCTCGCGGCTGCCGGGTAAGGCAATAGGCTGGCGATGAAAAAGGTGATCGATCTCTCGACCCACCATCTTGCGAATCAGTTGTTCTATCGAATAGGCGTTTTTCGGACCATGGTCTACGACCGCGCCATCTCGCATGACCGTAATGCAGTCCGCCAGCGCTAGCACTTCCTCGAGACGGTGTGAGACGTAAACTACGGCGACACCTTGGTCGCGGAAATCGCGAATAATCTGAAACAACCGAGCGGAATCGTCCGCCGTCAGTGCTGAGTTTGGCTCATCCAGGATTAAAACTCTGACGTTGGTCGCCAAGGCTTTTGCGATATCCACCAGCTGTCGCTTGCCAAGAGAAAGCCGTTGGACCTGTTTGCCCAAATCGCCTCGCGGAAACCCGAAACGCTGGACTAACACCTCGGCGTCACGTCGCATCTGGGAACGATCAACGAACTGCCAAGCGGCATTCGCTGCCACGCGAGCCAAGCCAATATTTTCGGTCGCCGTGAGATTCGGGCAAAGCGATAACTCCTGGTGAACCACGCTTATCCCATTGGTCGAAGCATGATGCGGATCTCTCCAGCGGACGTGGTTCCCGCGAAGCAGAATTTCGCCATCATCGGGCTGAATTTCACCGCCGAGAATGTTGATCAGGGTGCTTTTACCTGCACCATTCTCTCCGACTAGACCATGGACTTCCCCGGCCCGGATCGCGATCGAGACTTTGTCCAGCGCCTGAGTGGCTCCAAAACGCTTGGAAACGTCTTTGAGCGCAATTGCGGGTTCAATGTTCGCGGCGCACATCGGAGCCGTCGTCATCATGGCGATTACTATTTGTGTTCTTTCGAGGCGACAACGTAATCACCGATATTTTTGGAATTGTAAACGACAGCGCCCGTATCGACGTCATGGATTTTGTTCCCTTTGAGCACGTCCAGGAGTAAGCTCACGGCGCCATAGCTTTGTTTCTCTGGCCCTTGATCAATCGTTGCCGCGATGACGTTTCCCTGGACCAGTCTGATCGTTTCCGGGAGCATGTCGAAACCAACGATCTTCACTTTGCCAACTAGGCCGTTGCGTTCCACATATTGTCCGGCGGCAGGCGTCGAACAGCACTCGAGCGACAAAATCCCTTCGACGTTTGGATGGGCTTGCATCGCGTTCTCTACAGATCCGTAGATCTGTTGTGGTTCGGTTCCGGTCGTGACCGTTGTGAGTATCTTGATGCCAGGATACTTGCCGAGAGCTTCGCGAGCGCCTTTCTCTCGATCGATCGACCACTGGGCGGCGGCATCGAGCGTTGTGATAATGACGTTCCCTTTTTCTCCCAGCGTATCGGCGAGCAGCTTACCTGCGACCCTTCCTGACTGTACGAGGTCCTGGCCGACAAACGCGAGCCGTTTACTGCTCGGATTATCGGTATTGAAGGTCACAACAGGTATTCCTTGAGCCATTGCCCGCTGAATGACGGGGGCGAGGGCGTCCGTGCTGACTGAGGAAATAGCGAGGCCGTCGACTCCTTTTTCGATCAAGCTCTCGATTTCAGAGACCTGCTTCTCGGCATCCGCACCAACAGGTCCAACCAATTTCACATCAACATTAAAATCGGTAGCCGCCTTCTCGACTCCCTTCCTGATAAAGGGTGCGAATTCATTTGAGACGTCGTGGTAGGAAACGCGAATGATAGGTTTCTCGCCTTTCGCCACCCGATCCTGGATCGATTTTGCGAGAGTAAACGAGGTATTGTCCTGGGCAGAGACGATGACCGGCAAAAGACCGGCAAGAATCGAGCTGAGGAACCCGAGTTGAAGTGACCTGATGTTCATTTTTTGGGGGATTTGAGCATTGTTGGTTTGAAGGGGAAGTCATTCGTTGCGCCGGAGAGCAGTCCATTTGTCAAGGCCAACGGCGGAAATGATCACAAGTCCGATGACGGTGGTCTGCCAGAACGGTGAGATGCTGAGAAGAACAAGGCCATTCCTCAGAATCCCGATGATCAGCGTGCCAAAGATTGTTCCGAGGATGGTGCCTTCCCCGCCGGAAAGTGAAGCCCCACCGACGATCGCTGCAGCGATCACATCTAATTCGAGCCCGACACCGGTCCGTCCGGCCTGACCGCTTGGGAGGAAGGCGAGACTGAGGATCCCGGCGAACCCGCTCAGAAGACCCATCAATCCAAAAGTGAGGATCTTCGTCTGAAATACCTGGATACCCGAAAGCCGAGCAGCCTTTTCGCTGCCACCAACCGCATAGACGCGAAAGCCGAACGTCGTTTTCGCGAGGACAAACCCGGCAATGGCAGCCACAATGAGGAAGCAAACAAGGAGCATTGGGATCAAGCCAAAGAGTTGCCCCTGTCCGAGTTCATAAAACTGATTTACGACCTCCCGTCGCCCGCCCTGTGTGGTATCAACCGTCACTGGTTGGCCGTCGGTAATCAGCAAGGCGGTGCCTCGGACAACGCTTAACATCCCGAGAGTCGCAATGAACGATGGAAGTTTTCCGTACGTGGAAAGGAGGCCGTTGATGGTGCCAATTGCGGTGCCGAGAGCGAGACCGGCACTCAATGCAGGGACCAGAGTGGATCCTCTGATGATCAGCATTCCGGTAACGAGACCGCTGATTGCGTAGGTGGAGCCGACTGAAAGATCAACTTCCCTGCAAACCAACACGAATGTCATTCCGATCGCCATCATGCCTAGCAGGGAGATCTGGCGACCGACGTTAAGTAGATTTCGGACGGTCAGGAAACTGTTCGTCCCGAAGGTCAGAAACACACAGATCACCAGCAACGCAAGCAATACTCCGGTCTCCCGAGCGGCAACGAGCGAACGGATCCGCGCTTTCAAATCAACCGGCTTGCTGGCCGTTTTGGGAATAGCCTCCGGAGTCATCGCACGAAGAGTGTAGTCACCTTGCCGCGAGAACGCTGGCTCGCTGAATCAAGGCATTGGCGCGATCGGTGATTGCCTGCTTTTCATCGTTTGAAGCTTTGGCAATCATGCTTGCGACCAGCTTCTCGCAATACTCCCGTATCAAATTGGGAGCCGGATATTGCTCGGGATCGATCTCGTGCAACGCTTTGAGCCAGCGATTGCCGTAAGTCGCGTGAATTGTCTCGTCGGCCCAATCAAAGTCCATGTCGTGCTCGCTGACGGCATCGCCGATCTTCTTGAACGCTGCCGTTCTTTCAGGTTTGCGACCGATATTTTTGGTCTCGAAGAAATAGAGCATTCCGAGACGATAGATCGGATCACTGCCGCTGGCGCTTTCGTATATATACGTCCCCAGCGGTATTTCCCCGGGCGTAAAGCCCCAGGCGTCGAAGCGTACCTTACCCATCGAACAATGGCGAGATTCGTCGTAGGTCCAACGGGCGGCATCATAGATCCATTCCCAGGGCAAAACATCGGCAAACTCACTCAGAATAATGCCCCCATGTTCGACGGCCCATAGCTCGTTCAGGTGGCTGATCGCTGAGCGCAACTGCAAACGCAACCCGCTGCCATACGGAAAGTTCGCGTCTATTATATCCGGCCAATAAAAGCGGCAGAGCCAATAGCGTGAATCGCGTGCCGGTCTGTTTGGGATGTCCCACGACCGTGAGCCGCGCGGCAGCGTAATGATTCGGTCGGCCGGGGCCCGGTCTGTTCCGATTCCGCCGAGGATGTTCAGCTGCCCTTCAAAGTCGCTTACCCATTCCCGATCGACCGACTCGCTTTCGAATTCATCGACCGTCGCTTTCCGATGCAGATCCGCAATCTGCTTATCTTTCTCGCGAACCGAAAGCTCCAGGAATCGATAAGTCGGAGCGTCGGCTAACGGGTCTGAGTGAGCGAGGAATTCGCGATAAGCATCCCGCAATGCGGGCAACACGACATTCGCCAGGGCTTGGCTGAATGCACGTTCGGAAGGAGCCTTGCGCAGCAGGTTCAGGAAGTCGGCCAAGGGTTTGTCTGCGCCTTCATGCTCCATCAATCGACTCGGAAAACGCAGTTCAAATACCCGCTGCCGTAACGCATTCGCAGTTTCGGCGTTTTGCCAGCAGAGCAAGGGGACCTCAAGTTTGAGCTCTAGCCGTGCAAGGCGCGGTATCCAACTCGATGCACTAACAATTACTGCCCGTTCGCAAAAGAAGAATCGTTTGAGGATCTGAGCTGCATCCAACCGGTTCCAACGGGCGCGTGGTTGATCACTTGAGAGATAAAGATTCACCGCATCCATATTCGCGTGCGGGGGGAGTGAAGACTTTAGCCTTTTCTCAAGCATATCTTATAATCCCAAAAAGAAAAATCAGCATCATGTTCCTGAACTAAACAATCCTGGGTCGGATAACAATTGAACTGAACGCAATTCTCAAAAGGCTGGACATCGACTGCCGCCTCGTTTCCTGTGACAGTTTCTGCTCTCCTCCGGGTGTTTCACAAGCGGAGGTAGATCAGAATTCTTCGCAAGAGCGGTCTCCGCCGGCTTCAATCGCAGTACCAATCGCCTCTTGTTGATTAT
>Ga0306923_10006840_pt1 | contig 11290 bp, 9 predicted proteins | sample sta12Can44000108_FD_203841 | JGI IMG/M metagenome (GOLD analysis project Ga0306923, IMG submission 203841) | Lab enrichment of tropical soil microbial communities from Luquillo Experimental Forest, Puerto Rico - statanox.12C.anox.44.000.108 (v2)... | ecosystem: Environmental > Terrestrial > Soil...
CCCTGCGATTCTCGGCCGCACCATCCGGCTGAATCGCGAAGATTACACGGTTATCGGTGTAATGCCTGCGGATTTCCACCTGATGGGCTTCATCGCACGGCTTTGGACTCCCCTGGTGCTCACTCAGTCGGATCAAACGGCAGCGGCGCACAATGACCGCTCGTTTCGATTTTTCGGCCGGCTGAAGCCCGGCGTGACTCTGGAGGAGGCGCGCGCTGAGATGTCGGTCTTGGCACGTCGCGCTGCAGAAGAGTTCCCGGAAACAGAAAAAGGCTGGGGCACCTCGTCACGGACGCTCCCGGATTTCCTCATCTACGATTGCGGTAATGATGACTGCCGTCGGGTTTGTGCTGATGATCGCCTGCGCGAACGTCGCCGGATTACTGCTGGCGCGCGCGTCGGGACGCCGAAAGGAATTAGCCATTCGTATATCGCTGGGCGCCTGCCGCTGGCGCATCGTTCGTCAGTTGATGGCCGAGGGCTTGGTCATTGGGATTGTTGGCGGCGGCTTCGGTTTGCTGCTGTCGTATTGGGGCATTAACTTCTTTCGAGCGAAGATGACCTTCAACGAAGCTGTTATTGCGGTGCCCATAACTCTGGACCGGAACGTCTTGCTGTTTGCGCTAGCCATCTCGCTGGTTTCTGCGGTGCTCTCGAGCCTCGCGCCTGCGATAACGGCTTCGCGGGCGGACGTCAACACGAACTTAAAGGATGAGAGCCGGGCCGCGTCCGCTGGGCGCTCGCGCGGCCGTCTGCGCACAGTGCTGGTCACGGGAGAGATTGCTGCAGCTTTGTTTCTGTTGATCGGGACCGGCCTGCTGATTCGCGGGACTTACATGACCGAGCATCAAAACCTGGGCTTTCGGCCCGATCATCTCCTTACTGCCAGCCTCACTCTTGACGACGCGCACTATAAGGATGCTTCGCAGAGGGCTATCTTCGTGCGTGATGTGATTCCGCGCCTCGAGCAAATTCCTGGAGCCGAAGGCGTCGCTGTTACTTCCGATTTGCCAGCAACCGGACCAGGCAGCGTAAATTTCCGGATTCAAGGCGAGTCAGAGCCGCAGGCTAACCAGCAGCTCAATGTGCTCGACTCCGTTGTCAGCACGGAGTTTTTCGGTACTTCGGGAATTCCCCTGCTGCGGGGCCGGACGTTCACGGATATGGATAACACTACCGCGCCGCGCGTCATCGTCGTAAACCAAGAATTTGTTCGCCGTCATCTCCACGATCAGAATCCACTCGGGAAACAGATCCGGCTTGATGTGCCAGGCGCTGCTCCGCAATGGAGCGAAGTCGTGGGCGTTGTCGGCGACGTCAAAACCTATTCCGAGGCAACCCGCGACGACCCACAGGTGTATGAGCCGTTGTTACAGCGGCCTGTGTCTTCCTTCTCGCTGATGGTTCGGACCAGTGTCGATCCTAACAGTTTGGCGCCGACTCTACGAAATGCCGTACGGCAGCTGGATGCCGAGCTCCCACTGGCTCAGGTGATGAGCATGCCAACGGTGATCGACCGCCAGAAGGGCGGAGATGAAATTTTCTTGCAGGTGCTCGGCGCCTTCGCCCTTTTGGCATTAGCACTGGCGGCCATCGGGATTTATGGTCTGATCGCTTATTCCGTTGGTCAGCGCACACACGAAATCGGTATTCGCATGGCTGTCGGAGCGAGCAGAACCGACGTGTTGCGTATGATTTTGTGGGAAGGCTCGAAGATGACACTCATCGGAGCTGCCATCGGATTCGCCTTGGCGCTGCCATTGCCGAAGGTTTTTGTGGCTATGTTCTTCGACCTGCACCTCGGCGAGCCGCGAATCTACCTCATTGTGCCGGGCGCCCTATTCCTGGTCGCTCTTTTAGCCACATACATCCCCGCGCGTCGAGCAACGCGAGCGGATCCCATGAGCGCATTGCGCCAGGAATAACCCGCTCGGATTCGAATCGAACGCGATAAACGAGCTTTCACGCGGCTGGCTGGACGGGGTGGGGCTCGGTGACCTACTGGAATGCCTTCGTCGTCAATCTTGCGATGCACGGCAAGGGCACGTTCTTTGACCCGCGCCTCAACGATCCCGTGCGGTTCCCCCCTCGCTGCGGCCTGCGGGCTCAGCAACGTCCGCAACGATCCCGACCAGATCACTCCCAAGCTGGGTCCGCTTCATTTCTATCAGCTCGCCATTCGCGCGCCTCGCCCTCCGAAAGGCAGTTTCGATGAAGAAGCCGGCGAGCGCGGCCGCGCAGTCTTCAACGGCACGAGCAGGTGCACTAGCTGCCATATTCCGCCGCTGTTCACGGAGCCGGGACGGAATATGCACACGCCTCAGGAGATCGGCACTGACGATTTCCAGGCCAACCGCGCGCCCGACCAGCGCTACCGCACGTCTTGTCTACCGGGAGAGTGCGATGTATCCTAAAACTCCCTTCCGACTGGTAGTATTCTGAATCCAGTGCTTGCTTCTTACCGAAAGGTTGCGCAAAGCAGAGTGATGGATATGGCCTCAGCCGAACCTCGACCGAACCTGCAGCTGACTCTCGGAACAGTCTCCTTCGGGGTCTGCTTCGCAGCGTGGGGTTTGGTCAGCGCATTCGCTCCGCGCTTCCGTGAGGCTTTTCATCTCACAGCGACACAAACGGCATTTCTCGTTGCCGTTCCGGTCTTACTCGGCTCACTCATGCGCATCGTCACGGGCATGCTCGCGGACCGGTTTGGTGGACGCTCTGTGTTCGCGGTGCTAATGGTGGTTGTAGCCATTCCTGCCTTTATCGTTCCTCTGGTCACTAGCTACGAGAAACTGCTGTACGTGGCTTTTTTTTTGGGCATCGCGGGGAGTTCTTTCGCGGTGGGAGTCGGTTTTGTTTCCCGATGGTTTCCCGCTGAAAAACAAGGTGGTGCCTTGGGAATTTATGGCCTTGGGAACATTGGACAGTCCGCTGCCGTGTTTCTCGGGCCAGTCCTCGCGACACTGGCGGGCTGGCAGAACATATTTCGTGGAGCAGCTGTACTGCTGGTGGTCTGGGGCGTGACTTTCTATGCTCTGGCCCGAAACGCTCCTAAGACAGTGCGTCCCACTAGTGTTGGGGATATGATGCGTCTCCTCGCACGAGAGCGTCTCTCCTGGGTTCTTTCATTCTTTTATTTTCTCACTTTCGGCGGTTTCGTTGCCTTCTCTATATACCTCCCAGTCTTGTTGAAAGATCAATTCGGCTTGAAACCTGCCGATGCAGGCTTCCGAAGTGCGGGGTTTGTTGTACTAGCCACACTGGCTCGACCACTCGGTGGCTGGCTTTCGGACAAGATCGGGGGGGCGCGCGTTCTTCATGTTGTATTTCTGGGAATCGCGCCGTTTGCCCTGCTGATGTCTTGGCCTCAAATGCTCCCATTTACGGTGGGAGCCCTGGGCTGCGCCTTCTTGTTGGGAATTGGAAACGGGGCTGTTTTTAAGCTCGTGCCGCAATACTTTCCGAAAGAAGTCGGAACGGTGACCGGCTTAGTGGGTGCGATGGGCGGTCTCGGGGGATTCTTCCCACCCTTGCTCCTGGGGTTCTTTCGTGACCACCTTCACACCTCTTGGCCTGGCTTTGTCCTGCTTGCCTCTCTCTCCGTTGTTCTGTGGCGGACCAACGCAGTCATATTCCTTCAGAAACAGAAGTCGTTGGAGCTGAGCCTTTCGTCGGAACTCACTCGGACAGTCGATCGTATCCGTGCGGGTGTTACTGCCACGCTGTTTACTGGTCTGCTCGTGGCCGCGATCGTGGTAGGTTCCCGCAATCTTCAGAATTTTGATCCGGCGCTTGTCATCTATACGTTTGCAACGATTTTTGCCACTTGGGGGGTCGTCTATCACTACCGGGTGTGGCTCGATAAGCCACCCACTAAAGTCTATTGGGAACGCGGGTGGCAATTGTTTCGCGATCAAGGAATTCTGCGTAGCACGGTCCGTGTGGCCATTCTCGCGCTACGCAACCTTGCGGCACAAGGATTCATTCACCGTCGCTCTGCGTTGCGATGGTGGATGCACCAGCTCCTCTTTTGGGGTTGCATCCTTGCCGTACTCATCACGTTTCCTCTCGTCTTTGGATGGATTTCTTTCCAGACGCTTCCGAACGATCAGGACATGTATGTGACTCTGGTCTGCGGCTTTCCTGTGATGACCTTTCGCCTGCATACTTTGTTTGCGGAGTTGCTGTTTCACGGGCTCGACATTTCAGCAATCTTGGTGCTGGGAGGTGTCGGCCTTTCCTTGTGGCGACGATTCCGGGATCGCGGAGCACAGGCAGTACAATCGTTCGCTCTCGATTTCCTGCCAATCATTCTTCTTTTTGCTATTTCTGTGACGGGACTGGCCCTGACAGTTTCTCAGCATTGGCTGCGCGGTGAGTTCTACAGCTTTCTCGCCATCTTGCACGCCATTACCGTAATTGCAGCCCTTCTGTATCTTCCGTTTGGCAAGTTCTTCCATATTTTCCAGCGTCCCGCACAGCTCGGCGTCAAGCTTTATCAGGCCGCGGGAGAAACCCGCGAGCCTGCTCTGTGCAAGCGTTGTGGCGAACGCTTTGCTTCCCGGATGCACATCGATGATCTGAAGCGGGTGCTTCCACAGGTCGGATTCGATTACAGCCTCGAAGGAACCGGCGCGAACTGGCAGGATCTTTGCCCTCCCTGCAAGCGCAAATCGCTCTCGCTGGCGCAACTGCAGCTCAGGGAGGAATCTCGTGGCTGAACCACCAATTTCGCCAGAATCGCTTCAACAGCGTTTCGGTCCGCACCCAGCCTATGCGCCCCCCGGCGGCTGGCAGGAGGAATCGCGAAACCCTGCGGAGCGGCTGGTCAAGACACACTGCTGTTTCTGCGGTCAACAATGTGGCATCCAGCTGAAGGTCCGAGGGAATCAAGTCATCGGCTTCGAGCCATGGGAGGAATTCCCGTTCAATCATGGAATGCTCTGTCCGAAGGGCGTGAAGCGCTACATGCAGGGCGGGCATCCTGATCGTTTGCTTGATCCCCTCATGCGAACACCGGGCGGTTTTCGGACGGCATCGTGGGACGATGCGCTGAACTTTACCTCCCGGCGCTTGCTCGAAATACAGGAAAAGTATGGTAAGGACTCCGTCGCTATTTACGGTGGTGCTTCGCTTATTTCCGAGAAGTCCTACCTGCTCGGAAAGTTTGCGCGTGTCGCGCTCGGCACTCGGCACATCGATTACAACGGCCGGCTCTGCATGGTTTCCGCAGGCGTTGCCTACAAACTGGCGTTTGGAGTGGATCGCAGCCCATTGCCTTGGAGTGATATCACTAAGGCGCAAGTTGTATTTGTTGCAGGGGCAAATGTTGCGGAATGCGCTCCGATCACAACCGACTATATCTGGCGTTGCCGCGATGCCGGCGGAAAGCTCATCATCGTTGATCCGCGGATGACTCCAATTTCTCGCAATGCAGATTTATATCTTCCGGTTCGGCCAGGCACGGATTTAGCGTTGTACATGGGAATTCTTCACGTTGTGCTGCGGGATAGGCTGGAGAACCGCGAATTCATCAACACGCACACGACCGGCTTCGAGCAAGTAACAGAATCAGTTCGTCCTTGGGATCCGCGAACGGTTGCGGAAAAAACCGGCGTACCGCCAGAGTCCATTGAACGCGCCGCGCATTTGTTTGCCAAGGCCGAGCGCGCCATTGTTCTTCATGCTCGCGGGGTCGAGCATCAGTCCAAGGGCGTAGAAAACTGTTTGGCTCTGATTAATCTTTGTTTGGCCACGGGCCAGATTGGCCGCGAAGGTGCGGGCTGCGCCATGATTACTGGGCAAGGCAACGGACAAGGCGGCCGCGAGCACGGCCAGAAGTGTGATCAGCTTCCTGGGCAGCGTTCGATCAACGATTCCGAAGCGCGTGCCCATACTGCAAGAGTGTGGGGCATCTCGCCAGACGAAATCCCTCAAGCCGGCTATTCGGCTGTTGAGATCATGGAGGCGATACATCGTGGCGAGATTAAGGCTCTGCTCTCCTGCTGCTTTAACCCCCTCGTGTCTCTGCCGGATGCAAACTTCACACAGGCGGCTCTGAAAAAACTCGAATTCTTCGGCGTCGTCGATTTTTTCATGTCGGAGACCGCGCACTTCGCGGATGTGGTGCTCGCGGGCAGTTTGCAGGAAGAAGAGGAAGGTATCGGTTGCACTGCGGAAGGCCGTGTGATTCACATCCAGAAGGCCGTGGACCCACCGGGAAATGCCAAAGGGGATAGCTGGATCTATTGCGAACTCGCGAAACGTCTTGGCAAGGGGAAGTATTTTCCATATGCCACGACTCGTGAAATCTATGATGAATTGCGTGAAGCCTCGCGCGGCGGACATGCGGACTATTTCGGAATCACTTATGAAAAGATCGACAAGTACATGGGAATTTTCTGGCCATGCCCATCGCTCGATCACCCTGGAACTCCGCGGCTTTTCGAAGATGGCCACTCCTTCCATCCCGACGGGAAACATCACTTCATTGTCACCGAGTGGCGTGAGAGCGGCGATCCTGTTTCAGATGATTATCCCGTGTATCTGACGACCGGCCGCGTCGTCGGCCAGTATCTCTCGGGCACACAGACGCGCCGGATCGGCGCACTGCTGGACCCGTACCCTAACCCACGGTTGGAAATCCATCCGAGGTTGGCGGAGCAGTACGGTCTCGCGGAGGGAGACTGGGTGACCATCACTTCTCGCCGGAGCGAAATCACCCTGCAAGCCCTGGTGGTGCGAACGATCCGTCCGGACAGCGTTTTCATTCCGTATCACTGGCCCGGCGACCGGAGCGCGAATCGCCTGACGCATCGCACTCTCGACCCGCACAGCAAGATTCCCGAGTTCAAGGTCTCGGCGTGCCGTTTGCGGAAGGCGGATGGTCCTCCGGACTGGGCTCAGAAGCCTGGTGGTTTGACAGCGGCAGTGGCGAAAGAGAGAGCCTGATGCACGGCTACGAATTCTACGTAGATCCCTCGCGCTGTATCGGCTGCCAGTCCTGCGTGAATGCCTGCGAGGAGTGTGAAACACATCGCGGCCACTCGATGATTAATTTTGACTTTATCGACCGCCGCGGTACGACCGCGACCGCCGCCTATGTCTGCTGGCACTGCGAAGAACCGACGTGTGCGAGGGTGTGCCCGGCCGACGCGATCAAAAAAGGGGAAGACGGCATCGTCCACTCTTCGCTGAAGCCGCGTTGCATCGGTTGTTCGAACTGCGTTCTCGCGTGTCCGTTCGGCATCCCTAAGATTTTCCCGGAGTACGAGCAGATGATGAAATGCGACATGTGCTACGACCGGACCTCGGTCGGCAAGCGGCCCATGTGCGCAACGGTTTGTCCGAGCCAGGCGCTCTCCTACGTCCGTCCGGAAGAGATTGCCCGGCGCCGCGAAAAGCCTGCGAGCGTCTTCTATTTTGGCAAGCAGCGCGTGGTCACTCAAGTGCACATGATGGTCCCTGCGGACACCAAATCCATTCCACTGGATGTTCTGGATCACATCTGGGAGGAGAGTCATGCCGTTCTTCCGCAAACCCAGTAAAGAAGCTCTCTGGAAGGATGAATTTTCGATTCATACCTCGGACGAGCGCTATGTGGCCCGCCGTCAGTTCACGAAGTTCCTTACACTGGCAAGTCTCGGCATGTTTGCTGGTAATCTCTGGATTCTCATGCGGTCGTATTTTGCAAAAGCTCCGACATTTTCTTCCTCTGTCATAGCGCAGGTCGACGAGATTCCCGTTGACGGAGTGAAGCTGTTCTCCTATCCAACGCTTGAGGACCGTTGCATCCTCGTTCGGACGGGAGAGAACGAATACAAAGCGTACAGCCAGAAATGCACGCACCTCTCCTGCGCCGTGTACTACGAGAAAGAGGGGCAGCGATTGGCGTGCCCCTGTCATCAGGGATATTTTTCTGTCAAAGACGGCTCAGTGTTGCAAGGACCACCGCCGCGACCCCTTTCCCGCATTGAGTTGGAGCGTCAAGGCGAGGAATTAGTGGCCACCGGAGTAAAGGTAGGCTGACGTGATGGACAGAGAAGCCCGGAAGCAGAGACGAAGTCTCGTTGCAATCGATGGAGCAATGGCGCTGATCGCACTGTTGCTGATTGTCCAGATATGGCTACTCAGCGCCACTCTAGAGAGCTTTCTTGCGGGGCACGCGAGCGTTGCTCTGCCGGCGGGTATTTTCTCTGGGTTACTCTTCTCAGGTTGTCTCGCTCTGAACCTTTTCGTGGACCGAGTCGATCAAGAGTAGCGGAAGCCTTAGCCCAATCGCCCAATCGAGCTTCGCCGCTAATCAGCTTAGCGCGGCAACGGAGGCAGCCAGAGATGAGTCCAGAGCAGTCACAAAGTAAGCGTGAAATGCCTGTCGCGGAAATGGTCCGCTTGATAGACCTCGTGAATTACCAAGAAGGAGCCGTTGTTAGCCGGACGCTTATCAAGCGTGCCATAGGAACAATCACGCTTTTCGCCTTCGATGAGGGGCAAGGACTGAGTGAGCATACGGCCCCATTCGATGCCCTGGCTCACATATTGGAGGGCGAAGCGGAAATCGTGGTTTCTGGTAATGCGCTACCGACCAAGGCGGGCGGCGCAGTTCTCATGCCCGCACATCAGCCTCACGCCGTAAAGGCCGTCACGAGGTTCAAGATGCTGCTGACGATGATCCGCTCGGTGTAGCCTTGTTCTCCCTGTTTATTCCTGCGGCAGAGTCGCTCAGAGGAAATATAATTGGGTGAAAAGACGGACTGGAAGAGCAAGTGTATCTCTCCGTAAGGCTGCCTCCCAGAGTATGGTGGGAATGGAGGGTGCAATGTCGAATGTGTCTCCGGTTGCCAGCCAACGACCTGTTTGGCTGGACGACAAAACAAAATCCGTAATGGATCGCGCAATCGTGCGCGAGCAATCACTCTCGCGCCTGCTGATGACTTACATCGTCACTGGGCTGATCTTCATGCTTTTGCCAGGAACCTTCCTGGGAGTTTGGAATCTCATCAAAATCAGTAGTCGCGAAGCGGTCGAATCCATCTCGCCGGCGTGGATTCAGGCGCACGGCCATGCGCAACTGTTCGGTTGGGTGGGAACCTTTATCCTCGGGATCGGCTTCTATTCGATCCCAAAGTTGCGAAAGCTGAATCCGTTTGCACTGTGGGAAGGCTGGCTATGCTGGATACTTTGGGTCGTTGGTGTGACGACCCGATGGCTTTCCAATCTTTATCCTTGGCACTGGCGCATCATGTTGCCTCTCTCAGCAGCGCTTGAAGTTCTTGCGTTCTGGATTTTCTTTCAGGCCGTGGCCAGCCATCGGCCGTCTGGTGGTGCGCCGAAGCCGCTGGAACCTTGGATCTTCGTCGTGATTGCGGCAACGTTGGGTTTGTTCGCGTCGCTAGCGCTAAACCTTGGAGCGTGTATACAACTTGCGCTTCACGCAACTTCACCGGCGTTCCCACACGAATTCGACCAGCGCTATTTGATCGTCTCAACCTGGGGCTTTCTGGTCCCGATGGTCTGGGGCTTCAGCGCGCGCTGGCTCACGGTGTTCCTGGCGCTGCGGCCCCTGCGAAACTCATTGCTCCTGGTAGCCGCGGGTTTGAACACGGTCGGAGTAGTGGCAGGTTTCTTCGACCAATTCACGGCCGCGGGTGTTCTTCTTTTGGGGGGAGCGGTGATGGCAGTGGCGGCGATTCGCTTCTTCGAGCCTGCAGCAAAGGCTGCCAAGACCATCAACGTCCACGGAAGTTTTCCGGTATTCATCCGGATTGCGTACGCGTGGCTGCTGATTGCTGCGACCCTTGGTATTTGGGCCGCGCGCGTGGGAGCGGCACCGGGAATCTGGGGCGCGTCACGACATGCACTGACCGTCGGATTCATAGCAGCGATGGTCTTTTCCGTGGGGCAAAGAATCCTGCCCTCATTTTGCGGGATGCGCGTGCTATGGAGCCCGAAGCTAATGCTTGTGATGCTTGTCTCGCTGATGACCGGGTGCACGCTGCGTGTAGCGTCCGAAATCCTTGCTTACCAAGATTACGCATCCTGGGCATGGAATGTTCTGCCGGTTTCCGCGCTGATTGAGTTGACGGCAGTCACCCTGTTCGCCGTCAACCTAATCGTGACATTCATCCGACCACCCGTTGTCGTTACCACTCCGCTTACCATGACCACCGAGTAGCGAGGAACGTTTCAACCGACCGCGATCCGCGCCGTTTCGCAAGACCCTCATGGTGAGCATATTCATAAAAGCACGTTCCCCGATGGTGGAGTGGACCCCTAGAGTGAGGCAGGTTCAACACAGGTAATGATCTTGGGGTAGGGGAAATATTCCCCAATGACCGAGGCAAACGTTTTCAGGAACGGCGCATAGCCGGCGGTAAAGGCGTGGTCTCGTTCCGAGGGCAGGGTGCTCCTATCAATGCTTGGCGTGCAGGATGCATACGGTGTTTACATCACGAAAATCACGCAGTAAAGAGGGATCCTGGAAACGCGATTCCGGTCGGTCTTCGCGGGGAAGACCATGTGAGCTTATGCTCGTCGGCATGGGCCTCCAACTCTATTTAATCTACTCGACGAGCTGCAGGTTCAGAGCGATACGCACGCCGTTGATGAGCACCTGGCTCTTATCAATGAGCGCTTGATTAGTGATTTCCGAATTCGTGAATTGACGGGCGAATGTTTTCGGAAATACAAACTCAATGGCTTCCGAGCGTTCTTTCGCGCCCGGAGCCGAAGCGAGGGGATTCACCACCGCAAAGTCGTAAACGTCCAACACGGCATCCTCCGGCAGCTTCTCTAGAATATCCTTCAACTTCGGCGCCAGAAACAGATCGAAGGTTTGCGCCGCGCGTTTATAAATGGAGGATTTTTCTGTGTCGAAACGCAAGGTATTGCGCAAGGTCATCTGTAAAGCCAATTGCTTCCCGATGACCACAAACGCAGGCGGGTCGTAATCCACAAACTGGAACCTGGCCTGCCCCTCCTTGGAAAGCACTTCGAGTTGTGCTTGGTATTGCGCTTGCAGCCGCTCCGCGTCGGCTGCCGTCGCCGCGGGCTTGGCCTGAGACAGGTCCGGTTTGGCGGACGAGGCTACCGGCACGTCACCGCCGACTCCGGAAGGCGGAAGAAGATTGGAATTGCTGCTCTTCAAGCGGCTCGCGGAGGTGGATGATCTTGCCGTGGAGGTCGCGTCCGCCTTGGAACCTTTTGTCCGCGGCAGTTCGGTAACGATGAGCGGATCCTTGTCCAGCAAGGACAGGCCGAATTCCTCACCACCCAGAAAAATCATCGAGCG
>Ga0306923_10006841_pt1 | contig 11289 bp, 13 predicted proteins | sample sta12Can44000108_FD_203841 | JGI IMG/M metagenome (GOLD analysis project Ga0306923, IMG submission 203841) | Lab enrichment of tropical soil microbial communities from Luquillo Experimental Forest, Puerto Rico - statanox.12C.anox.44.000.108 (v2)... | ecosystem: Environmental > Terrestrial >...
TCCTCCCTCGATCTCCGATCTGATTTGCTCTAAACCGGCAGTGATGGTAGCGCCATCTTGCGGCGACAGGATGCTCTGCGCGACGAGCATCTCACAATGCGCCTTCGACCCGGCGATGTCCTCGGCGTAAAGTCGCTTATCGAAATCGATAGAGGAGTTGATGCGGCGCATGATTTCGGCCGGACCACCGGTAAAGCGACCGCCCCACGACGAATTCGGTGGGAGGTCGCGGCCGCTGTCGCCGGTCTTGGTTGCCCGGGTCATGGGTAACGGTCTGAGCAAAAGCGAGAGGGCAAGCCCATGAGATGGAGGCGCGCCTTCGCCTCGTTGCTGCTGCTCATTTTGGCAGGCCGCGGCTCGGCCGCGGCCGATGTATCGGAACGCGCCCCGCTCGGCGAGTTCATCCCGGCCTCACCACTGCTGCCGGCGCCGGCGATCTCATTTGTCGATCTCGCGGGGAACACGGTCAGCCTCTCCGAATTCACTGGCAAAATCGTCCTCGTTAATCTCTGGGCCACTTGGTGCGAGCCTTGTTTGCGCGAGATGCCATCGCTTGAGCGGGTGCAGTCGCGCCTCGGTGACGAGATCGCGGTCGTCGCGATATCGGAGGATCGCGGCGGCGGCAAGACCGTCGAGCCTTTTATCGACAAGCTCGGTCTCAGATCGGTCAAGATCTATCTCGATCCAAAGAGTGCTATCGAACGGGCCTTCAAGGTTCAGGGTCTGCCGACCAGCATCTTGATCGATCGGAAAGGCAGGGTACTCGGAAGGGTCGAAGGGGCAGCGGAATGGGATGCGCCCAAGTTGCTGGAGGTCCTTAAATCGTTCTTGGGCGGCGACGAGATCATCAAGGCGGCGCTCCATAAAGCACGTCCTTGAGGAACGATCCGGCGCGCCGCAGCCCGTTTTCGTCAATCGAATGCCCTATCCCGGTGCAGGTCAACGTCTCGACCGAGACACCGATATCCTCCAGCGCTATTTCCGCCGCGGCGAGCGATTCATATGGGACGAGGGGATCGTCGGTACCGTGAACGAGGAGCGTTCGGGGACGCGAGCGCAGCTCGCTGGCCAGAAGTTCGGGTGCGAGCAGCCTGCCCGAAAAGCCGACGATCCCGGCAACCGGCTTGCTGCGCCGCAACCCGACGTAGAGGGACATCATCGTACCCTGGGAGAACCCGACGAGCGCCAGATCGGTGTCGTCGAACCCGCGCTTGGCCAGCGCGTCGTCGATAAATGCGTCGAGGAACGGTGCGGCCGCACGTACGCCGGCCAAGACAGCAGACGGGCTGCGATCTTGTGCGCTGAACCACTGGAAACCGGAAGGCGCCATGTCGCAGGGAAACGGCGCATTGGGCGCCAGAAACTCGGCGGTGGGAAGCAGCGGAGCCCAGTAGGGCGCAAGCCCGATCAAATCGTTTCCGTCCGCCCCCAGCCCGTGCAGCAAGATGACGAGACGGCTTGGCCTGCCACCGGCGGTGGATGGCCGGGAAGGTCCGGACAGAGCAGGAATCATCGACGAGCATCCCGCAAGCCAAGCTCAAGCTGGTACCGATATCGCAGATCACCCCCGCTGTCATCCGCAGTGGAGCGGGGGGTGACATCCGATCCTACGGTGACGCGGTTTGCGCCGAGCCCGACGGGCTATCTTCAGCTTGGTCACTACGGCGATGGTGGTCCTCTAACCGTGCTTCTGCACGCGTCTCGAGATCCGGGACGAGATCGCGCGCGGTGGTGCGCCGCCCGCGCAATCAGGACCGCCCTATCCGGGGACATGCCCTGACCTTCGAGGCGCAACAACGCGTCGGGAAGCAGTGCTCTGGGACAAATTATGGGTTGCGGCTCGACCTCGCTCGGGCGCTCGCTCTGACTGGCCCGATCGAGTGGGTCGAGGAGGAAGAAGACGGGCCGCATCGGAAGCTGGCGGATCCCGCTCCGCTCGGTGATGTCGTGCTCGCCCGCAAAGACGTGCCGACTAGCTATCACCTCGCCTTTACCGCCGACGACGCGATCCAAGGGGTTACGCTCGTGACCCGCGGCGAAGATTTGGCGACGGCGACGCATGTCCACCGCGTTTTGCAAGCGCTGGGCCTACCGACGCCACGCTATCGTCACCATGAGCTGATGACCGACGCGGCCGGCCGCCGTCTTTTCCAAACGCGACCGCGCGCCGACCATTCTTTCGATGCCGCAGAGCGGCATCAACCCGGCGGAAATAATCGCTCGAGCCGCGGTTACGGGGAGAGGGGCAGCCGCTTCGGCGCTGAGAATTCGCGATAGCCTCAATCGAGCGGGCGGTGAAGACCGGTAGCCACGTCGAGGTATTCCGGCTCGTCCGGCCGCAGAAGCCCATGCCGCACGGCGAAATCGAGGATCACCAGATTGACGTTGAACTTGAAATCCGAAGTGGTGCGGATCCGCTCGAGCACTGCCGACGCCGGCATCAGCTCAAAGTGAACGATCTCGCCGTCGCGGTTCTTCGGCACGAAATCGGCCGGCATTTCGAGATCGTAGACGAACATCACATCGTCGCGGATGCCGAGGTTGGTCTCCATGCGGTAGGAAACCGCGCTAGCTGAAATCGCGTGGCTGAGCAGGCTCGTCGGGATCGAGGCTTCCTCCTCGCCCTCTTTCAGCAACGTCTCATCTACTCCATGTCCGTTGCCGATCCCGCCGGCGACGAGGTTATCGAGCTTGTTCGGCGCCACCTGCTTGTCCGCGGACCGCCGCCCGACCCACAACCACAAGTTGCCGCCCTGCCGAAGATAGCCATTAAGATGAACGCCGTAGGCGCGCGTCCCGAAGAACGGGACGGCGCCGCGGTCGAGGCGAAAGACGGGCGGCGCGCCCCAACGCGGGGCTGCATCGAAGGTCTCGTTGCGCCATTTCGGGACCCGGCCCTCGCTGACGAGCGCGTCGATAACCGTATCGATGGCGCGGCTTACCGCGGCGACATCGCCGCGTGCCACCAACTCCACCTTGTCCTCTCCGGCGGCGAAGACCTCGGGAAACCGTCGCAACGCCTCGGCGTTGTCACGACGCAGCAGCCCGACCCGCTCGTTCCCGGCGGTCAGCGGCACAACGCGCGCTGGATCGTAGTTGTTGCACGCGCGGATGTGGTCGCTGAACGACATCGGGGGATGGTACTCCTGCTAACTCGGGGCGTGCTTCTGGGAGATCGCCACGACCTCGACAAAGGTGATTTGTCGGAGACAGGCTGCCATGTAATCGATGGTCTCGCTGCCAAGCCCGCACATCTGTATGTCGATCTTCAGCCGCGTCCGATCGCCGCCAGAGGTCGAGCTTTGCCAAAAGGACGGCACGAGACCCCGTTTGGCAAAAAGCTCGAGGACCCGTGGCATCACCCCGGGTTCGGCACGGGCATCAACGGAAAAGCAGGCGGTGGCAGGAAGGTAATTATCAGCGACTGATGCGGCGAAATGCGACATGAGCGTGGTCCTTGGCAGAAGCGGGGCAAATTGACGAAGCCCGAACCCTCGTGGGGCCCGGGGTCGTAATTCGCCGGTCCGGCCGGCCATGCCGCATCGTCAGGGTCACGACAGAGATGTAGGCCTGTTCCCATGCCCGGTCAACGCGCTTTCGAAAATCTGCCGCCGTCGGATCCAAACGCGCGCCCGAGCGTTTGTCGAACGCACTCGCTCGATCTGGATCAGGGATGGACGTCCAGGTGACGGCGTATAGATACAAACCACACTGAGATTCCTCAGGGCACGGGGGGCGTCGGGCGTTCGATTACGCTCGCGCTGTGGCTCTATCGACGGTAGCTTCCGAAACCTTTTGTTGATCGGATCAATTGATGAACTGTCCCCGCCTCGTCCTTGTCACCGCGCTGGCTTTTCTCGCTGCCGTCGGTTGTACGGGTGTTGGCGCGCCGGAGCGCGCCAGCGATACCCAGAACCTCAACGCGGTCACCGACGACATCTCGGCCCTCACGATGACCCAGTCGGACGTGATGCACGCCGCCGATCCGATGTCCAGCACCGTACTTCCGCGTCATTATCAATTGCCCCAAGAGTAACGGAGGCGGGTCCGTCGGAACACCTCCTGTCATCCCCCAGAGGATGAGCCCTGGTCGCGGCGTGGCCGAGGGTCCATAGTTCGACGATGACGACCTTCATCACGATTTTGCTCGTACTCGCGATGATTGGTACCCTAACCGTGCTTGGCTTTGGCGTTGCCACGATGCTGCGCGGCGGCGATCCACGCCGCTCCAACAAGCTGATGCAGTCGCGCGTGATCATGCAAGCCGTTGCGCTCGTGCTGCTTGCCATGCTGATGCTACTCGCCCGACATTAGGCGAGGAGGCGACCATGGTGCGGCTGACCCGGATCTATACCCGCGGCGGCGACTCTGGCGAGACCTCGCTGGGCGACGGCGCTCGCGTGCCCAAGCACGCGCTGCGGGTCGCTGCTTACGGCACTGTCGACGAGGCGAACGCAGCGATCGGAATCGCGCGGCTTCACGTCGATGTAGCGGCCGGCGAGATGCTCGACCGCATTCAGCACGATCTCTTCGACCTCGGTGCCGATCTTTGCACACCGACGCATGGCAGACGCGCTGCCGGAGCGTTGCGTATCGTCGAGGCACAGACCGAGCGGCTCGAAACTGAGATCGATGCGATGAACGCGACCTTGGCGCCGCTCGACTCGTTCATTCTACCCGGCGGGAGCCCCGCCGCGGCTCATCTGCACCTCGCCCGAACCGTGGTGCGGCGAGCCGAGCGCCTGGTCAGCGAACTGGCCGGCGCCGAAGAGGTCAACCTCGAGGCGCTGAAATACCTGAACCGGCTGTCGGACCACCTCTTCGTTCTGGGTCGGCAGGTCAACGATCGCGGCGCCCGGGACGTGCTCTGGAGACCCGGCGCCAACCGCTGATCGATGCCTGGGGATGGCAAACCGACGACCAGGGCTCTACACTATCACTAGCCGAACACTATAGGAGGCGAGGCGAGCGATGATCGTCGAACAGATCTGGACCGCGAACGCCGGTCGCAATTTTAACTACCTGATCGCCTGCGAGGAAACCGGCGAGGCGCTGGCCGTCGATCCGCTCGATCATCAGAAGTGCCTCGCCGCCGCCAGGGCGAAGGGTTGGACCATCAGGCAGATTCTCAACACCCATGAACATCGCGACCACACCGGCGGCAACCAGCAGGTCATTGCCGCGACCGGCGCCCCGGTGCTGGCGCATGCTAACGCGAAGGACACGATCCCCGAAATGGGCCGCGGATTGCGCGCCGGCGATGTGATCAAGATCGGTAAGACGGTCGAGCTCGAATGTCTGGATACACCGGGCCACACGATGAGCCACATCTGCGTCAGGTCGCATGGCGACACGCCGGCACTATTCTGCGGCGATACGCTGTTCAACGCGGGTGCCGGTAATTGCCACAACGGTGGTCATCCGAACGAGCTGTACAACACCTTTGTTAATCAGCTCGCCAAATTGCCGGAGGAGACGCTGATCTATCCCGGGCACGATTATATCGCACGCAATCTCGGCTTCACCCTCGACCGCGAGCCGGACAATGCCAAGGCCAAAGCGATGCTGCCGGCGATGGAGAGCCAGGACACAGCCAAGGCGCTCACCACCACCTTAGCCCTGGAACGCGAGATCAACACGTTTTTCCGGCTGACCAGTCCATCGGTCATCCGGCGTTTGCGCGAAGCCTTCCCCGATCTCCCGGAGAATCCGGATTCGAAAACCGTGTTCCTGAGGCTGCGCGAGCTCAGGAACAAGTGGTAGGGCCGGCCCTTTGCCACCGACTGAAGCCGGAGGGAACTCAGCTCACGCCTTGTCCAGCCAGACCGTGTCCTGTCGGATGACGTCGTAGACACCAAAATAGTCGTAAGGGTTAAGCCCTTTGACGTAGTCGTACCAGACGTCGTTGATTTTTTCCCAGGCCACCGGCAATACCGGCGGGTCCTCCTCCATAATGGCTTCGGTCTGGCGGACCAGCGCCAAACGCTTCGCCGGATCAACCTCCAGGTCGATCTGCTCTAGCAATGCATTGAATTTCGGGTTGTCCCAGAATGAATAATTCTGCGGGCCGCCGGTGCGGTACCATGCATTAAAATAGTCTGAGGGATCAAGCAGGGTCGAGACAACGGCACCGATCGCCAGATCGTAATGCCCGCTCGCGGTATCGTCGAACCATACCGATTCTACGACGGTGCGCAAATTGCACTGGACATCGAGCCCTTCCTGCAGCATGGCCTGGATCGCCTGCGCCCAGAGCTTGAAACTGGCGACGTCGCGCACCATGAAATCCAATCCCTTGAGGCCACCGGCGTGGCCCGCTGCAGCCATCAGTGCGCGCGCTTCCTTGAGGGCGGCGCCGGTATCCGGCTGATAGCCAACCCGTTTGCCGAGCTCGTCAGGCGGCGTGGCGAAATCCGAGAATGGGTAGATGAAACCGCCGACCCGCATTGGGGTCACGTCCTTGACGACATCGATCAATGCCGGCCGGTCGAAAGCCAGATGCAGGGCACGGCGCACCCGCGGATCGTCGAGCGGCTTGTGCTTGGTGTTGACCCAGACACCCTGGATCACGCTCTGATTGAAGGCAGTGGTCGACAGACCGGGCGTTGCCTTGGCCTTGCGGGCCGTGACCGGATCCGTGATGCGAATGTAATCGCACCGGCCCGACAATATGGCCGAACCCAATTCGGGGGAGAACGGTATCAGATTGTAGAACTCGATACCGTCGAGATAGGGCAACCCCTTGTTCCAGTAATTCGGGTTTTTCTCCATGACCCGGACTTCGTTCTCGACATAGCGAACGTTGCGGAACGGGCCGGTGCCAGGATAAGTGACCACTTTTCGCAGATTGTAATTGTTGTCCTCGAGAGTCTTTTTGCGAACGATCACATTCCAGCCGCTGGCGAGCGCCAGCATGATGAAGCTTTTAGGGCGTGGCTCGCCCAACTTGAATTCAACAGTATAGGGGTCCTTTACATTGATCTCGCTGACCGCCTTAAAGAGAATGCTGCGCGGAATGCTGATACCCTGCGGCGGCCTCACAATGCGGTCGAAGGTTGCTTTCACATCGTCCGCAGTGAGCTCCGCGCCATCGTGAAACTGCACACCTTTGCGCAAGAAAAAGGTATACGTCTTGCCGTCCTTGGATATTTCCCAGCTTTGCGCCAGATCCGGGATGATCGTCTTGCCGCCGTCGAGCGGATTGTGACGAATGAGATTGTCGAACATGCACCCCATTGCGCCGAGGGTCCCGATCGTCCCCGCCTGATGGATGTCGAAATGGGGAGGGCGCATCAGGATCCCAACGCGAAGCAACCCGCCGCTCTTAGGGTTCGGCTCGGACGCCTTGAGTTGGAATTTCGAGCCGTCGAATTGGTCGGGTATGTCGGCAGCGTACCCGAGCCGCGCAGCCAGCCCGTGAATGCCTGCTATGGCGGCGGCGCTACTTTGCAAGAAGCCACGGCGCGTCCACCACGAGCGGTCAAAACGCGGGTCTGTCATAAGGTCTCCTCCCTTGGGTCTTTGCAGGAACAAGTCGGGCGTGCTCTCATAGCGTCGAATATCACACAGAAATCTCTGGAGCCACTGGTTGAGTCAAGCAACAGCCGTCGAACAGGCTCGTTCAGCACCCGGCGCCGAGCCGGGTCGCGCCATTCTCGAGATCGACAACCTGCAGACCCATTTCTTCACTTCCGCCGGGGTCGTGCGGGCGGTCGACGGCGTGTCCTACGCTGTGCGTAGCGGAGAGACCTTGGGGGTCGTCGGCGAGTCCGGATGCGGCAAGAGCGTCACCGCGCTGTCCATTTTGCGCTTGGTCGCCGACCCGCCGGGGCGGATCGTTGGCGGCACGATCCGTTTCGCCGGTAACAATCTCTTAGATCTGAGCGAATCCGAGATGGAGGGTATCCGCGGCAACGACATTTCGATGATCTTTCAGGAGCCGATGACCTCGCTTAATCCGTTAATGACAGTGGGCCGTCAGATCAGCGAGGCCATCGCCTTGCATCGGGGCCTGTCGCGGCGCGACGCCAGGGACCAGGCTGTGGAGATGCTGCGCCGCGTGCATATCCCCGAGCCGGAGCGTCGCGTGGACGCTTATCCGCATCAGCTCTCCGGCGGTATGCGGCAACGCGCGATGATCGCTATGGCGGTGTCGTGCGATCCGAAAGTCCTGATCGCCGACGAGCCCACGACCGCCTTGGATGTGACGATCCAGGCCCAGATCCTCGACCTGATGCGCGAGCTCCAGGACCGGCTCGCCACCGCAATCATGCTGATCACCCACGACATGGGCGTTGTCGCCGAGAACGCCGACCGGGTGGTCGTGATGTACGCCGGGCGAAAGGTCGAGGAGGCAAGCGCCGAGGCATTATTCGAACAGCCCGGACATCCCTACACCAAAGGGCTGCTCGGCTCGATTCCCAATCTCGAGGTTGCAGCGCACACCGGCGCTCGCCGGCCGCGGCTAAACGAGATCAAAGGTATGGTTCCCTCGCTCGCCGATCTGCCGCGCGGTTGCACCTTTGCGCCGCGCTGTGCTTTCGCAACCGCCGAATGCGAGGCCGCCTCTCCGCCGCTATTTCAGCACCGAGCGGGGCACTGGATTGCCTGCTGGCACGCCGATCGCCTGCTCGACGGTGCGACATGACCGCACTTCTCGAGGTGCGCGGCCTCAAAAAGCATTTCCCGATCCACAAGGGCGTGTTTTCGCACGTCTCAGGCTATGTCTATGCTGTGGACGGCGTCTCGCTACACATCGATCGCGGCGAGACATTGGGGCTCGTCGGCGAGAGCGGCTGCGGCAAGTCGACAGTCGGCCGCACCTTGCTAAAATTGCTCGAGCCGACCGAAGGAAGGATTCTGGCCAACGGCGACGACATCACGGATCTCGACGCGGCGCAGATGCTACCCTACCGGCGCCAGATGCAGATGATCTATCAGGATCCGTACGCCTCGCTTAATCCGCGGATGTCGGCCGGCGATATCGTCGGCGAGCCATTGACCATCCATCGGGTGGGCGCCCCGAGGGAACGCCGCGAGCGGGTCGCCCACTTGTTCGATCGGGTTGGTCTGCGACCCGAGGCGATGACCGCCTTCCCGCACGAATTCTCTGGAGGACAGCGCCAGCGCATCGGGATCGCCCGCGCCCTGGCGCTGAACCCTGAATTGATCGTCGGCGACGAGCCGGTGTCGGCGCTCGATGTATCGATCCAAGCACAGATCATCAATCTGCTAATGGACCTTCAGGACGAATTCAAGCTGTCCTACCTGTTTGTCGCCCACGACCTCGCGGTGGTCGAGCACATCAGCGATCGGGTGGCAGTGATGTATCTAGGACGCATTGTCGAGACCACCGACAAGACCAGCCTCTTTGAGATGCCCCTGCACCCCTACACTGAGGCATTGCTCTCGGCTGTCCCCATCCCTAAAGCAAGTGCAAAGACCCGCAAACGGGTGATCCTGACTGGCGACGTCCCCAGCCCGATCAATCCGCCGCCAGGTTGTCACTTCCACGCCCGTTGCCCTTACGCGATGGCGCGCTGCCGGCACGAAGTGCCGCTATTTCGCGAGGTCAAGCCGAGACACTGGGCCGCGTGCCATTTGCACGATGGCGGCGTGAAGTTTCCTCTGGCAGCGCCGGCGGGAGCGTGACCGGATACGGAGGATCCGATGGCGGAAACTGCGATCAAGCCGATGACCCTCGACGAGTTCCTCCGGTGGGACGACGGTACCGAAACGCATCACGAGCTGGTGGGGGGGTTCCCCGTCGCGATGGCGCCACCGGCGGAAGCGCATCGAATTCTTGCGATGCGTTTAGGCTCCCGTATTGATGTAGCGTTATCCAGTCGACGTCCCTGCAACGCGCAGATCGAAGCTGGGGTGATCCGGGCGGATCGCGCCGACACCTATTTCGAGGCCGACATTGCCGCGACCTGCGAGGGCAACGAACCGGGTCGCCAGGCGATCAAAGATCCGTTTCTGATCGTCGAGATTTTGTCTCCGAGCACCGAGCGCCATGATCGTCGGGTAAAGCTGCCTGCCTATCGACAGATCCCGACGGTACAGGAAGTCGTGTTACTCGCGTCGGACGGTCTCTATGCCGAGCTACACAGGCGGTCGGGGGCACAGTGGATCACAGAGCTTCTGCGCGGCAGCGAGGGAGTACTCGCACTGAGTTCCGTCGGGATCGAAATTGTGATGTCCGACCTATACGAAGGCATTGCGCTCAGCGAGGCCGAGAATTGACGCCCGCTCTCCGAGTACGATTCCAAAGCTGTCGCGTGGCGTCCTCGATATCTGCATGAAAGTATAATTTTTCAGCGCGCTCTACAAATACGAGACCATTAGCGCGCCCTTTATTGGTCATAAGGCTGGCAATCGCGCCGGATGGGTGTCGGCGCAAAACTAAGTTGATGGCCGCTAAAGAGCGTGATTCTCGTCACACCGCGCTGCGCAGTCGCGGATCGAGGAAGTCGCGGATACCATCGCCCAAAAGATTGAATGCAAGAACCGTAACGGTGATGGCGAGGCCCGGAAACAGCACCAGCCACCATGGAGGGACCAGCCCGGCGTTCAGGGCATCCGACAGCATGTTTCCCCAAGTCGGGGTCGGCGGCGGGATGCCCACTCCGAGGAACCCTAGGGCTGCCTCGATGATGATCGCAACCCCCAAATGGGTCGTCGCGAGGATCAGGTAGGGCGCCACACACTGCGGCAGGATATGCCGCATCATCATCCGCAGGTGCGATGCACCGAGGCCGCGGGCGGCCTCTACATAAGACATTTCCTTCAGTGACAGCACCACCGCGCGGATCACCCGCCCGCCAAACGGGATGCGGGTAATCGCGATGGCGACGATCACGGTTCCGATCCCTGCGCCCAACGCCATTGCGATCGCCATCGCCAGGATCAGATCAGGAAAGGATTGCAGAAACTCGATGATTCGTTGACTAACGATGTCGAAGCGTCCGCCGAAATAGCCGCTCGCCAGCCCCCACAACGCACCCAGGGTAGTTCCGAACAGCACGGCGCCGAAGGCTACGGTCAGCGACGCCCGGCTGCCGTAGATGACCCTACTCAACGTATCCCTGCCGATCTGGTCGGTGCCGAAATAGTGCTTGGAGTCAGGCGGTTTCGACATTGCCCTGAAGTCGGATTTCAACGGTTCATAAGGCGCGAACAGGGGTGCCGCGATAGCCATCAGCAGGATGGCTGCGGCGATGCATCCCCACAACGCCGACAGCGGCGAGCGTCTGAAGAATCTACCGAGGCTGCGCCCGCCACGCCGCA
>Ga0306923_10006843_pt1 | contig 11287 bp, 8 predicted proteins | sample sta12Can44000108_FD_203841 | JGI IMG/M metagenome (GOLD analysis project Ga0306923, IMG submission 203841) | Lab enrichment of tropical soil microbial communities from Luquillo Experimental Forest, Puerto Rico - statanox.12C.anox.44.000.108 (v2)... | ecosystem: Environmental > Terrestrial > Soil...
AGGCCGGTCGGCGCCTGCACGAAGGTGAGGGGGTCGCAGCCGAACGTGTACCCGTCGGCCACCACGGTCGGCCCGGAGGAGATGGAGACGCCGCTGCCGCCAACGGTCAGCTCGAACCGGAGCACGCTGCCGGTGAGCGCGCTCGATACGAAGAGCGTGACCTTCGAGCCGTTGTCGTCGATCGTCGAGTCCCAGGGACCGTTCAGCAGGCCGTTCAGGTCGGCCGCCTCGATGGAACCCACCTGGTTGCCCGAGGAGTCGATGATGAGGATCGACCCGGGAGAGGAGGCATTGCAGCTCCCGGCATTCGGGCCGCTCGCCGGGGCAGGGAAGTTGCCGACGAGGACGAAGCCCTTCTTCAACACCTCCAGCGCGGTCGTGAGGCCGAGCCCCGGATTCCCCTGGAAGAAGAGCGACTGCTGACCGTCAGGGGAGAACTTGACGATCGTCCTGCCGGTGCCTTGAAAGTTGTCGCTGTCGTTGAAGTTGGAGACCAGCAGATCTCCCGGTCTGAGCAGCCCACCCTTCGGGAACCCACTCGGCACGAACTCCACGCCGTAGGGGTTCACGTCTTGGGGCGCGGGAGGGCTGGGGATGGTGGACGCGACGACAGGAAGGACGGCTTCTGGTTCGTCCCCCTCCCCCATCCCCTCCCCCATCCCCTTCCCCTCCCACGCCCGAGCCGGCGCACCCGGCCCGAGCAAGGCGGCCGCGATCATGGCGGCGGTCAGTGAAGCCATCGCGCCGCGCCAGGCGCGACGCCAACCGATCGGGTTGAATGACTGACAGCTCGGATCGCCTGCTCGACTCTGGACCATGTCGGCACCTCGCGGAGGTTCATTCGGGCGCTACGACGACGCCGCGTCGATTACTCGGCTGACCATCGGCAGGTGATAGCGATGATGGGGCCGCACGATCGAACAGCGCTCGCCGAGGCTCGTCCGTTCGCGGTGCGTGGAATCAGCGTGCGGCGCGCACGCCTCGCCCGCAGGGCCGCTCGGGAGGGTGCGGACGCGGAGTTTGCGCTCCGTGAGGGACTCCGTCGCCCCCGCCGGGCGCGACACGCCCGGGCCGCGCCGGGGCTCGTGCCACGGACGAGGATTGCGGCTCGACCGGGCCGCGCCCTCGCCCAGGGCTTCCTAGCGCGGGAGCAGTGGGTGATGGCGGCGCCGGAGCGTGGACGTGATCGTCCACCCGCCGATGCCGGACCCGAAGACCGGAGCCGTGCCGCCGACGGTGCTGTGCATCCGGCCGTTCACTCGCAGCCGAAACGGTACTTGTCGTGGCCAAGGCTCCTGGTCTCGGTCTCGGCCTCGGCCTCTCGCCGCGCCTCGGCCGGAACCGCACCCTCAGCGAACGCGCGCTTCGTCGCGACCACGAGCAGGTCGTGCTCCAGCGTCTTCTCGCAACGCTCCTTAATCGCGCACCTCTGACAGGCGGCGAGGTACTCGGCCTTTCGGATCTCGAATTCCTCGCCGTCGCGCTCCGTGCAGCGCTTCGCCTCGTCCAACTTGGCGATCCAGAGACGACCCAGGCGAGTTTCTTCGCCGTAGCACGGCCTCGCCCTCAACGCGGCGTGGGCGGACACCCAGGCATCGGTTGCGACCGTGGCCTCGTCGACCGGGACGTGGAACGGCTTGCACTCCGACTCGGCCTTCTGGAGTTGGACACCGATCTCGGGCAGCCCAACCTGCCGGGCCGCACTCGGCGCTCTTGTCGCGGAGGATCTTGTCTTGTTCCTCCACGCGCGCCCACGCCGCTTTCTCCCTGCTCAGGTCGGAGTTGCAGCCGGCGAACAGCACGGTCAGCATCACGAGCTTCCGCTGCATCGGTCACCCCCGGTCGTTTCGGCCGAGCTTAGACCTGATCGCGCTCTAGGTGAACCCGCCGGGCGCGGGCGCCGGGGTCGTCCGCGCCTCGCTAGGCTTCGCGCTCTCATCTCGCCGGGGCCGTGCCGCCGACCGCGTTCCGCGTCGCGACCGCGAAGGACTGGGTCGTCCGCCGCTCACGGCTTCGCGGGCCGCGGGGCCTGCGAGCCCTGCGGCGCAATGGCGTTCGCCCCGGCCGTCGCGCACTGACCGTCCTGGACGGACGTGCCGCCGCTCACGCCGATCGCCCCGATGATCTTTCCGCTCTCGAGGATGGGGACCCCGCCCTCGAGCGGAACGGCCCCGGGAAGCCCGAGCTGGTTGATGGCCTGCCCCTTCACGCCCTCCTCGAACGCCTTGGTGGGCCGCTTGAACTGCGCTGCGGAGCGCGCCTTCTCCTGCGCCACGAGCGTGCTGCCGTACTGCGTGCCGTCCATGCGCTCGAAGTACACGAGCGATCCGTGCGTGTCGGCGACCGCGACGGCGACGTTCCAGCCGTTCTCCCTCGCCTCGGCCACCGCCGCCGCGGCGGCCTTCTTCGCCAGGTCCACGCCGATGCTCTCGCCGTAGGGGTTGGGCAGCTGCTGTGCCCGCGCGACGAGCCCGAGCGCGGCGAGACAGAGGATCAGCGTCGCCCGCGACATACCGTGAACCTCCATATGGCCCTCCCCTGGGCCGAAGCGTTGGCCCGGAGCCGACGCCATGCCCCGCACCCGAGGGGGCAGGCCCGTTCAGGCGGGCCGCGCGGGACGCGTCCCGGGCTGAGCCGAGGGCCTTGCGAGGGGGAGCGCGCCGCTAGACCACCTTCTCGAACTTCGCGCCCGCCGCGCCGCACACCGGACACTTCTCGGGCGGGACACCGAACTCGACGTCGCCGCACGTCGGGCAGACATACACGTCCATCTTCGAGAGGTCCTGGCCGGACCCGAGCGCCGCGAGCGCCTGCTGGAACAGCGTCGCGTGGACCTTCTCCACGCGGCTCGCCCAGTCGAGCATCGTCTTCGCCTTGTGATTCTCGGCGATCGCCTGCTCGACCATGGGCGGGTACATCTGCGTGTACTCGTACGTCTCGCCGGCGATCGCCTCGCGGAGGTTCTCCAGCGTCGAGCCGACGCCGCCCATGTTCTGGAGGTGCGCGAGCGCGTGGATCGTCTCGGCGTCGGCGGCGGCGCGGAACAGCCGCGCGATCTGCGGGTAGCCGTCCCGCTCCGCCCTCCGGGCGAAGGCGAGGTACTTGCGGTTCGCCTGGCTTTCCCCGGCGAAGGCCGTCTTCAGGTTCTCGATCGTGCTCGGCATGTATGTGTCCCTCCGGCGAAGAGGAGGCCCTTCTACGACGGGGTTCGGCGCGCGGCAAGACGCCCAGCGCGGAGCGGGTGAGCAAGACGAACCCCGTTGCGCTCAGGCGGCGCGGCCTGCCGCTGCCCGCGGCCGTGCTCGCGAGTCGCTCGCGGCGCGAGCGGCTGCGGGCCTCCGGGGCGTCAGCCACGTCAGGCGCCCACGAGGGACTGGCCGCACACCCGGATCGTTGCCCCCGTGATGCCGTATGCGCCAGGGCTGGCGAGGAACGTGACGAGCTCGGCGACGTCCTGCGGCTGTCCGCCCTGCGACAATGAGTTGAGCCGCCGTCCCGCTTCGCGCATCACGAATGGCATCCTAGCCACCATCCCCGTCTCGATGAAGCCGGGCGCGACGGCGTTGGCGCACACCCCGCGAGGCGCGAGCCGCGGTGCCACCGCCGTGACGTAGCCGATCAGGGCGGCCTTCGTCGCCGCATAGTTCGTCTGCCCGAAGTTGCCGGCCACGCCGCTGACCGACGAGAGGTAGACGAGCCGCCCCTCGTCCCTGAGCGTGCCGGCGGCCAAGAGGGCGTCGTCCAGCGCGACGATCGCCTCGAAGTTGACGGCGAGGACCTGGTCCCATTCGTCCCGCGTCATCTTCGCGAGCGTCCGGTCGCGCGTGATGCCCGCGTTGTGCACCACCACGTCGACGCCGCCATGCCCGTCCCGCAGCGTGGTCGCGACGCGCGTCGCGGCGCCCGGTGCCGTGAGATCGAGCGGCAGCGCCTCTCCGCCGACGCGAGCCGCCGTCGCCGCGAGCGCGTCGTTGGCCGCGGCCACGTCCAGGCACACGACGCGCGCGCCCTCCTGCGCGAGCCGCTCTGCCGTGGCCGCGCCGATTCCGCGCGCCGCGCCGGTCACCAGCGCGACCTTGCCCCGAAGCGCCGAGTGGAGTGGCACGGACGCGGGCGCGCGCACGGCCTCGGTCACGTGGACTGCCTGGCCAGAGACGTAGGTGCTCCCCGCGGCGCAGAAGAAGCGCGCGGGCCCGGCGAGCCGCGCCTCGCCGCCGCGCGCCACGTACGCGAGGTTCGCCGTGGCGCCGCGCCGGCCGACCTCCTTCGCGAGGCTCCGCACGAACCCCTCGACTCCGCGCGCCGCCGCGGCCGCCGCTGGCGTTCCGGCCTGGTCCGGGTCCGCCGCGAGCACGAGCAGCCGCGCGTTCTGCGCGAGCCGGGGCACGAGCGGGTGAAAGAAGTCGTACAGGCGGCGCGCGTCCGAGGGACCGGTGAGACCCGTCGCGTCGAACGCCGCGCCGTCGACGGTCGCGGGTTCGGCGGGAGCTCCATCTCGCACCGCAGCGCCACCCGCCGAGAGCACATCCCGCACCGCTCGCGTCGCGAAGCTTCCCGGCGTGGTGCCCACGGCCACCGTGCTGCCCAGCAGCGGCTGCTCCTGCCATGCGCCGCCGGCGCGCGCGAGCACCGGCGGCCGAGGCAGCCCGAGAGCCCGGATCAATCGCCCTGCGACGCGATGGTGCGCGAGCTCCATGAACCGATCGGCCATGCCGTGCACCTCCGCGTGTCGACGCGCCCCAGGGTACCTCCTCGGCGGCGTGTGCGCTGCACCGTCTAGCGAACGTCGTCACGTACATGCCTGCTTCAGTCGCGACGTCGCGCCCTGCGACGCGTAGCCGGAGCCGACTCCGGTCGAATGACTCATCAGACGAGGATGGCGGCTCGACCGGGCCGCGCCCTCGGGCAGGGCTCCCTAGCGCGGGAGCAGTGGGTGATGGCGGCGCCGGAGCGTGGACGTGATCGTCCACCCGCCGATGCCGGACCCGAGGACCCACGCCGTGCCGCCGACAGCGTTCTGCGTCATGACCGCGAAGGCGACTGGGTCGTCCGCCGCTCACGGCTTCGCGGGCCGCGCGGCCTGCGGACCCTGCGGCGCGATGGCGTTCGCCCCGACCGTCGCGCACTGACCGTCCTGGGCGGACGTGCCGCCGCTCACGCCGATCGCCCCGATGATCTTGCCGCTCACGAGGATGGGGACCCCGCCCTCGAGCGGAACGGCCCCGGGCAGCCCGAGCTGGTTGATGCCCTGCCCCTTCACGCCCTCCTCGAACGCCTTGGTGGGCCGCTTGAACTGCGCCGCGGAGCGCGCCTTCTCCTGCGCCACGAGCGTGCTGCCGTACTGCGTGCCGTCCATGCGCTCGAAGTACACGAGCGATCCGTGCGTGTCGGCGACCGCGACGGCGACGTTCCAGCCGTTCTTCTTCGCCTCGGTCACCGCCGCCGCGGCGGCCTTCTTCGCCAGGTCCACGCCGATGTTCTCGCCGTAGGGGTTGGGCAGCTGCTGTGCTCGCGCGCCGAGCGCGAGCGCGGCGAGGCAGGGGATCAGCGTCAACCGTGACTTACCGTGAACGTTCATGCGGCCCTCTCCCGGAACCGGAAGCCGCCGCACCCCGCACCTCTTGTCCGTCGTGCAGAGTGAGGCGACGTCGCGCCCCGCGGCGCGTGCCCCGAGCCGACCCAGGGCGTATGACGACGCGCGTCTTCCTCGACCACGCTCAGGCGAGCCTGCGCAACGATGAGCGCGAGCGACCGCGGGCGAAGCCTCGTCCTGCGACTCGCCCGACTGGCGTCGGATCCGGCGCTGGTCAACGGAGCCCGCGAGCGCTCCGCGCTGCGGCACCTCGCACGTCTTCGTGGGCGGTCGCTCGCGGGCGCCCGACGTCGTCATTCGCGCACGCCCTGCCCCGCACCTGCGAGCGGGTAGTGCCGAGCGGGCGGGCGCACGGCCCAACTTCCCCTCGATCGATTCGCCCGGCCGTGGTGTTCTCCCGCGCATGAACGCTCGACGAACGGCCCTGACGTTCGCGGCGCTGGCGGCCGCGGGCACGGTCGCTGGCCTGTGGTGGTGGACCCGTGAGGTCCCTGCCACACCCGCCGAGGCGAAGGAAGGCGCCGCCCCGGGCGCTTCCGCCGCAGCGCAGGCCGCGCCGCGGCCACGCGAGCGGCTGGTCGACATGCGCCCGCTGCTCACGGCGCGGCGCATGGCGGCCCTCGCGACGTCGCCGGAGGAGCAGGAGCTCGCACGGCAGGCGGAGCGGCTGGCCGATCACTCGGTCGACCTCGCGTTCGCGGACGCGCTGCGGCAGGCGGCCGACGCCCAGCCGCAGACCCCGGAGGTCCGCGCGCTCGCAGCGCGGAAGGCGCGCGCGCAGGCAGTGCTCGACGCCGACCATCAGCGCCTCGATCGCCTCTCGCGCGACGCCGCCGCCGCGCCTTCGCAGGAGAGGGTGCGCCTCGAGGACGCGGCCGACGTCGCGCGGGCCCAGCTCGAGCTCGACCGCGACGAGCTGAACGACGCCGCGGAGGCGCTCGAGCGCGCGGGCGGCGATCCCCAGGCGCGGGTGCGGCGCCTCAAGGAGGCGTACGAGGCGGCGCAGAAGGAGCCTCGCCCGGCCCCTCCGGCGCTCGCCGCGGGGCGCGGCGACGCCGACAGCCTCGTCGCCCGGGTCCAGGCGTGGACCGCGCAGCGGCACACGATCGAGCTACTCGCACTCGCGAGGCAGGAGGCGCGCGAGAAGGCGGAGCGGCTCGGGAAGTGGCGCGAGCGGCTCGAGCAGGCGATCCGGGCGCCGGCGGCGACGGGCGCGGCGAGCCCCGTCCCGGCGGTCGCCACGCTCGCGCCGAACGCGGCGGCCGCTGCGCCGCGCCCGCCGGGCGAGGCGGCGACGGGCGCGGCCGGGGCGCAGCTCAGGGTCGACGAGCGCCGGCTCTCAGTCGTCGCGAAGCGGATCCAGAACCAGCAGGATCTCGCGGACGTGTACGCAGAGTGGATCTCTCTCGGGGAGCTGCGCGCCCGGCGCCGCATGCACGAGCTGCTCGCCGGCGTGCTCCTCGTCTTGCTCGCGCTGTCGGCCGTGTACGGAGCGTCGCGCGCCGTGGATCACGTGCTCGCTCGGCTCGAGCGGGACGAGCTCAGGAACGGGACGCTCCGGACCCTCGCGAAGGTCGCCGTTCAGGTCGCGGGCGCGCTCGTCGTCCTCTTCATGGCCCTCGGCGTGCCGGCGCAGGCGACCACCATCGTCGGCCTCGCCGGCGCGGGGCTCACGGTCGCGATGAAGGACTTCATCGTCGCGTTCTTCGGGTGGTTCGTGCTCATGGGTCGCAACGGGATCCGCGTCGGGGACTGGGTGGAGATCAAGGGGGTCGGCGGAGAGGTGGCCGAGATCGGGCTGCTCCACACGGTGCTCCTCGAGACCGGGAGCTGGACCGACGCGGGGCACCCGACGGGCCGGCGTGTCTCCTTCGTGAACAGCTTCGCGATCGAGGGCCACTACTTCAACTTCTCGACGTCCGGGCAGTGGATGTGGGACGAGCTCCGCGTGCTCGTGCCGCTCGGCCAGGATCCGTACCCGGTCATCGACGGCGTCCGGAAGCTCAGCCACGACGAGACCGAGGCCAACGCGAAGCTCGCGGAGCAGGAGTGGCTCAAGGCGACGACGCGCTACCGCGTGCGGTCGTTCTCGGCCGAGCCCGGGATCAACGTGGTCCCGACGAGCTCAGGCGTCGAGGTGCACGTCCGCTACATCACCCGACCGTTCGAGCGGCACGAGACGCGCCGCCGGCTCTACCAGTCCGTGTTCGAGCTGATGCATGGGAGGCGCGCGGGCGCAGCGTGAGCGGGGCTGCCGGGGGGCAGGGAGGGAGCCGCGCCTACTCGCGGAACGCCGTGAAGACGAAGTCCGTCTCCTTCGCAGTGGCGTGGCAGCTGAAGCAGGAGGCCGCGTCGATCTGGACGGGCTTGCCGGACGCGTCGAAGGACGCGAAGCGCCAGCCGCCGGTCGCCGTCGCGCTCCGATCCTTCACCTGCACGACCGTCCGCCGCGTCGCGCCGGCGGTCGTGACGCCGTCCTCCTTCGCGATGTCGTAGATCGACACCACGAACGTGGCGCCCTCCTGGAATCGGACGGGGCGCGCGCTCAGGCCGCGCAGCGCCGCCTCGTTCGCGTACCCATCGTGGAAGCCGTACATCGCGTGATCCGGATCGCTGACGGCGATCGACCGAACGTGCTTCCAACCCCGGTAGCCGGGCGGCAGGACGACGTTGGCCTTCCCGGTTGGCGCCGCCGCTGCGGCGAGGGCGACGAGCGCGCCGGCGAGGGCGAGACGGCGTGTCACTCGAGCGAACATGAGGACCTCCTCCTCCCTCGTGAGAGTCCCCGTTGCGCGTGGCGGGTTCATCGAGACGCACGTCCCGCTCAGGTCCTGAGGATTACTTTCGGTCGGGGTGCACCGGTCGGGGTGCACGGACCGCCTTGATGAACGTGACGCCGTCCGGAGGGCGCGATCTCGCGGTCAGGCCGCGAGTCCGGCGTCGGCGCGGGCCGCGGCGGCCATCTCGTTCACGGGCGGCAGGTGCCCCGCGAACCTGCGCGAGGCTACGCGCCGGGAAAGACGACGGGCGACGAGGGCCACACCCACCAGGGAGAGAGGGAAGACGAACGGCATCAACACCGCGATGAGCAGCACCGCACCCGCGGCCACGGCGGCGAGGACGGCGAGGAAGGTGCAGGCGGAACGGGCGAGCTTTGCGGCGAGAGCAGCCAAGACGGCCTCCGGGACGACTATGACTTGCGACATTGTGCCCTGCGCGCCCCGGTCGCAGCATCACGCAAGAACTGATGGACCATCAGCTCTGCTGATGATCTCGGCCGCAGCCTATAACCCGTCGATGGAGGCCATCGATCCACCTCAGCGAGAGGGAAGGAGCGTCCCGTCAACGGCAAGCTGCTCATGCTCGGCGTGCCGCTCGAGCCGCTGCGCCACGCCGCCAATCGGGCTCTAGCTCGCGTTCAGGGCCGCCAGGGCCCGGTTCCGCGTCTCCAGGGAACTCCAGACCGGCAGGATCTCGGAGACGATCTGCCCGTCCTCGGGGCTCGTGAGCGCGCCGGCCCGGAGCTGGCGCTTGTTCCTCGCATACGCGGCCCGCGGGTGGGATGCGAGCCGCGCGAGCGCGTCGTCGGCCACCGCGGCCGCGTCGTCTGCGACGAGGTCGACGAGGCCGAGCGTCCGCGCCTCCTGGGGCGAATGGAGCCCCGCCCCCATCACCACCCGTTCCAGCGCGCCCGGCGGTAGCCGGTGCCGGGCGAGCGCGGTGATTCGGGGCGGCAAGGGTAGCCCGAGGGCCGTCTCGTTGAGACCGATGCGAATGCGTGGGTCGGAGCTCGCCACCGCGACGTCGCAGCACATCGCCAGCACGCACCCGCCCGCGATGGCGTGGCCGTTCACCCACGCCGCCGTCGGTGCCGGGTGGTGGAAGAGCGCGTCCACCGCGCCGTCGAGCGCCTCGAGTAGCCGCTGCACCCCAGCGACATCGAGCGTGACGAGCTCCTTGAGGTTGAGGCCGGCGCAGAAGACGTCGCCGGCGCCCGTGAGGAGGAAGGGCTCGCCGTGCGTCGTCTCCACGTCGCGCCGTAGGCGCTCGAGCACCGCGATGGAGAGGGCGTTCTTGCCTGGTGCGGACAGCACGATCCGGTCCATCCGTTCCTCCGGACGAGGTGGGTACCGCCGCCGGCCGACAGAACGGACGCCGCGGCTTGAGCCTCCGCTACGCAGCGCGCGCGCCGCGGGCCTTCACTGTCCGCTGCGGTGCGCCTGCTGAACCTTCTCCTTCACCGCCTCGAGGTTGAAGCTCGCGCCCTTTTGCATCGGCGGATAGTCGATGGCGGTCTTGGCCAGCTTCAGGACCTCCTGCTGCACGTAGACGAAGCGCCAGAACTCGTAGGCGAACCAGTTGTAGTACGCGAGGGAACCGCTGGTCCCGGCGGGAAGCCCCGTCCGCTCGAACGGGTCCAGCCGGAGGTTCGTCAGGATGGGCCAGTCGACCTTGACCGTCGGGCCCAGCCACCCGGTGGGCTGGTCGGTGAAGCGGTATTTGAAGTCATCGATCCGGACGGCGGAGAGGTTGCCCTCCGTGAAGTAGAAGATCTCGTGACGCTTGGACGGCGCCTTCCCGAGGAAGAGGTCGAGCTGATCATAGCCATCGAGGTGAACCTTGTAGGTTCGACCGGCGATCTGACGGCCCTTGAGCAGCTCCTGGGTGATGTTCGGATCGCCCGCCGCCGCGACCAGCGTCGGGAACCAGTCGAGCCCCGACATGATGCTGTTCTCCACCCGGCCAGGCGGGATCTTGCCCGGCCACCGGACGATCATCGGGACGCGGAAACCGCCCTCCAGTGCCGTGCCCTTCCCGCCGGCGAAGGGTGTCTGTCCGCCGTCGGGCCAGGTGAAGTTCTCGGCGCCGTTGTCGGTGGTGAAGCCGATGATCGTGTTGTTGTCGAGCCCGAGCGCCTTCACCTTCTGGAGCACCGCGCCGACGACGTCGTCGAGCTGCGCCATCCCGGCCTCCTGGACGGTCCAGCCGTTCTCGGGGGTCCGCAGTTTCTCGTACTTCGGCGACAGGTGCGTGACGACGTGCATGCGGGTCGGGTTGAGCCATACGAAGAAGGGCTTGCCCCCCTTCGCAGCCGTGTCGATGAACTTGAGGGCGCTCGCGAGGATCTCGTCGTCGACGGTCTCCATGCGGTCCGGGCACAGCTCGCCGGCGTCCTCTATCCGCTGCTTGCCGACCTTGCCCCAGCGCGGCTGGACCGTGGGATCGTCGACGTCGGTCGCCCAAGAGTGAACCATGTTGCGCGGTCCCACCTTCTCCCTGACGTTCTTGGGATAGGTCGGGTGGCAGGGGTCCTCCATCGCGTCCAGGTGGTACAGGTAGCCGAAGAACTCGTCGAAGCCGTGGACGGTGGGAAGGAACTCGTTGAGATCGCCGAGGTGGTTCTTGCCGAATTGGCCCGTCGCGTAGCCCATCGACTTCAGCACGATGGCGATGGTCGGCGCGGCCGCGGGGAGCCCGACGGGAGAACCCGCCTGGCCGACCGTGGTCATGCCAGTGCGGATGGGCAGCTGGCCAGTGATGAAGTTGGCGCGCCCGGCGGTACAGCTCGCCTCGGCGTAGTAGTCGGTGAACCGCATGCCCTCCGTGGCGAGCCGGTCGAGGTTGGGCGTGCGCCCCGCCATGATGCCCTGGTTGTAGGCGCCGACGTTGAACCACCCGATGTCGTCACCCATG
>Ga0306923_10006844_pt1 | contig 11286 bp, 17 predicted proteins | sample sta12Can44000108_FD_203841 | JGI IMG/M metagenome (GOLD analysis project Ga0306923, IMG submission 203841) | Lab enrichment of tropical soil microbial communities from Luquillo Experimental Forest, Puerto Rico - statanox.12C.anox.44.000.108 (v2)... | ecosystem: Environmental > Terrestrial >...
CCTGCCGAAGCCGAAACGTGCCCTGCCGCTCGACCATCCCGAGCGCCCGCGCAACCGCGGTAAGGGCGACCCGCTGGCGAAATACCTTTATCCGTCAGCACCGCGGCCGATGTCGTAGTATCATCCCCCCGGCTCTTCCCCCGCCGGCCCGGCCAACGGCGGGAATGCAAGGCGCTGCCCGCCAATCAATGATCTAAATCCCCTATGGAGAGGTCGGGCACGGCTTGATAGTCAGGCCGGGATCGAGCGTCACGTTGGTGCCGCAAGCCTCATCCAACTGTGTTTGGGAAATAGCTGCGCCGCGCAGGTTAGCGCGGCTCAGGCGGGCGTCGCTCAGGTCGGCGTCGCTCAGGTCGGCGTCGCTTAGGTCGGCGCTGCCCAGCTTGGCGCTCTCCAGGTCGGCGCCGCTCAGGTTGGCGCCGCTCAGGTCGGCTTTGGGAATGTGCGCCTTGGCCAAATTCAAAGGGAGCTCCTTGAATCCAGATTTACGCCTTCCGATCACAGTGAGCACAGCCTGAATCTCAGTGGTCGGCGGTCCCTCGCCCTTCCCGTTTCTTGTGTTATCACGCACGAATGCGCACAGCGCCTCAAGAACTGGCTGATGATACTGCTCGGAGGTGTTCATCACGCCCTCTAGCGCGTAGATGCCACCCAGCCGCTGCATCATGTCTTTGTCTTTGTTGCCTAGAAGCTCAAAACCCTTCGCGACCTGATTGCTCATGAGAAGATCGCGAGACGCTTTCTGCTGTTCTTCGAATTGCTTCCGGGATGCGTCTTGCTGTGCCGCGAACTGCTGCTGGGTATTTCCCTGCTGCTCCGTGAATTGCAGATAGGCTAGGCCTGCGCCGACCAGCGCCGCGGCGGCGAGCAGCTACTGGCCAACCGTCTTCCGGAAATTGTCCTCGACGTCAGCCCGCGACTTCGCGTCCGATCCGGCCGTAGCCGATGATGCCGATCGTGCGGCCCAGCACCTCGCCATGCGGAGGCCCGCCACCAAACTGTGGGCTCGCAACCCACGAGCCCTTGCGAAACGCCGTGACGGCCTCGAACAGGCGATGGGTCAGAACGAGCATCGTCATGATGACGTATTCGGCGATCGCCGGTTCATGGCCGAATACGTTGCAAATCGTCACTCCTTTTGGGACTGCTTCGGTGTCGAGGAGATCGAGCCCGGCCGCCACTGATTGCAGCAGGCGAAGACGCGGTGCGGGCGGAAAGGAAGGCCGCCAGATATGCCCGACCAGAATCTCTGCATTCGCCAGCAACGGGGCAAGATGGGCCGCATCTCCCTCATCGTCGAGGATCGACGTTTCCATCGGCGTCTTGACCTTGGCGAGAATGCGCGGCGCGACCGCCGCTGCAAAATGGCCGAGAAACAGGGCTTTCATACGGTGCTTTCCTCTCCAACCCACCCAAAAACGAGATTGTCGGCGCTTTAGCCAGCGACGCCAAAGAGTTTGGAATCCGGTCTGCGCCAGAGGCGAGGACGCGGCGAGGGGTGCGGCGGACAGGTGGCGCTATCTCAACCTTGTGGCAGACCGCGCCCCGAATACGGACCCAAGCGAAGCAGAAGCGAGCACCGATGTGTAGACGGATTTCGTTCCACTAACAGAAATCCGGTGCAGCGCTCTCTCGAGGACGTCAGGTGGATGTTCAGCGACGAGTGTTGCCGACGACCGCGCCATAAAGCGCCTTAGACCGTGTTGCAAGGCGGAACGGCCGCAGAACGAGTGTGCCGGATTTGCGCCGGCCGCCGTCGCGTGTTCGCGTGACGTTCGGGGACTTCAAGTCGTAATCGACTGTAAATGCCCAGGAAATTCCAGCGTTTCCGCTATGGGCCGCGCGCCTTCTAAGCGAGTGGTCGCAGGTTCGAATCCTGCCGGGGTCGCCATCTCGATTTTTCCGAATGTAATTTCAGATACTTGTGCGCCGGTTTGCAAATCGGGTCCGAAAGTTTGCAAATTTAGGTTCACTCTTTGATCTGTGGGTACGCCCGACTGACGGTCGCCATCGCGGCGCGAGCCATCTTCTGTTGACTTGCCGCCCGCGTGTAGCGTTGGATCTCGGACAGGCTTAAATGCCCCGATATCGCCGCGATCTGGTGCTCGGTGCAGCCAGCTTCGGCCAGGCGCCGGCATGCCGCCTTTCTTAGCCCGTGAGCGCTGCAATGCTTGGGCAAGGCCGCCTCCTCGCACCATTTCCGGAAGAGGTTGCCGAACCCGGCGGGCGAGAAGGGCCTGCCGTTCGCAGTGGTCAAGAACGTCAAATGTTGGCCGGACGTGGCATCCAAGACCTCGGCCAGCGTCTGGTGAATCGGAATTTCGAGCACCCTCCCCGTTTTTCGCTGGCGCACAACCAGCGCGCCGTCCTGCACATGCTGGCGCCCCATGACGACGACATCGGAGCGGCGTTGCGCGGTGAAGATCAGCAACGCCAAGGCGAGCCTTGGCCTCGTCCCGACGGGATGGTGGGCCTCGTATTGCCTGATCTCGGCTTCCGTCCAGCTGTGGATCTCGCCCGCGCGCGCCTTCGGCAGCTTGATACCGGCGGTGGCATCGTCGAGACGCTGTTCGGTGACCACGAGAAACTGCATCAGACCGCGAAGTGCTTTCAGCCAGTTTCGGGCGGCAAAGGGCTTTTTCGATCCGAGCAGGTTGACGATGTGGACCCGCTGCAAGCCGCCGATCTGCCGATCGCCATAGCTAGCGCGAAATTGCTCTAGGATGGCGCGGCGCATCTTCCGCGTGCCCGGCGCCATCGCTAGAAAACGCACATCACGATAGGAACTGACGATCGCCGCCGAAACGGATCCGCTGATCGTGCGAGCCGCGCCAATCTCGGCGGGCGCCGCGGCAGCGGCAAGCGCCGCATGGTAGGCATTCATGAAGTCGGCACTACCGGGTGCCCCCGGCAACGGTGTCGCGTGTTTAACCCCAGGCGGGCGAACATAGCGCCGGAGCTTGCCCGTCCGGTCGATAAACTCGTGGCAATACTTCAGCCTGAAGCGGGTCACGTGAGATCGGCCCATTCATTAGCGCAGCAGAGCTTCGCGATCGGCTGTGGCTGTTCTTTGCTATTCGTCAAGATCACCACGATGCTCCCGTCGCGCCGGATCTCGATCCGGTCAACCTGCTGGCCGGCTTGCACCGCCGCACGGATGGCGGCGGCAAGGTCGCGCTGTTTAAAGGTGACCGGGCCGCGCGACATTTATCTGACCATTAAGGCGGCGCAGATAGTGAGCGGAGGGGCTATGTAGCGCTCGGCCGTCACTTTTTGCTCTCGCGCGCCTGTTCCCACTTCTGCTCGGCCAGGCGGGCAACTTCCGCAAGTTGCTCAACGTTAACGACCGCGTAAACGCTTGGAGGGCGGTCGGCGAAATGCTTATCAAGCAGAGCCGGTATTTCGTCTTCTGACGAAAAATCATCACTAAGGACTTGTGCGTAAAATTTGCGTGCCGCATTAATAGTAGGTTTTTCTTTATCGATCCGAATTTCAGGTATTGCGACTTGAGTGACAACAAGCAGGCGCTTATAAGATGGTTGCAAATTACTAGCAGCCATCGCGGCCACCTGCGGGCTGAGGCCAAATCGCACAAGTTGAGCAATAACCAGCACGCGGACCGCGAGCACGAGGTCGATGTTTCGCCGGCGGCCCCGGGGGCCGATAGTTGCCCCGGGTATCCAGCCGCGATGAAACCACGCGTTCAACGTGCCGAGTTCTAGGCCGGCGATTTCCGCGACGATCCGGGCGTCCATGCCGGCGGAAATATAACCGGTATTTCTTTGTTCTACGCAGTTTTGGCAAAACTCCATCATCCCGCACGGTACGGGCCTCCGGAAGGCGTTGCAAGAAAATTATGATACGTGGTAATTTATTTACACACGTTTGATAGGAACCGCGATGAGTGATGCGTTTCGGCCTCCGTATCGGGTCTCGGAAGTTAGCCGAAGGCTCGGAATTTCCGACTACCAAACCCGGCAGGCCGTGAAGCGGGGCGATTTAGACGGGTTTTGGCTTGGCCATACGTTGCTAATCAGGCCATGGAGCGTCGATCGGTTGCTGCGAGGCGATAGCGAAACGCTCGCCGCCGGCGACGACGCGGCCTGATGGGGCGTAACCCTTTGCTTAAAACGAAAAGCCGCCGAGGGCAGCAACCCCGGCGGCTCATCTCGTACCCGGCAGCAACACCGGGCAGCAACAGCACTCAGCAAATCCACAGCAACGAGGAATCACCATGGACGCAAAACAAGTGCGGCGAGAAATTGCCGTTGTCAAGCAAGCCACGCGTAAACCGTTTTCCGGAGCCCGCGCACAGCGTTCTGATCTTTTAGCCGCCGCTCTCGCGAAACATGGCACACCGGCTATCGGGCTGCTGCTGGATTTGCTCGAGGCCGACGCTGGCGACCTCCACGTCGACGCCCGGCTGCGCCGCCTGATCGATCTTGACCCCACCGCGCTTGCGAATGCTGTGGGGCTCATCACCGGCCGCCTACCGCTATGACCGGGCGACCCCAGAGCAGCAGCGTCGCGCTGCCTCGCCGTCCGCGTGGGCGCCCCAACGGCTCAGCTGAGGCCGCCTATCAGGCCTCTCTCGAAGAATTCTGCGACCGCATCCTCAAAATCAAGTCTCGACTCGATTTTGAGGTCGGGACCCGCGGCTGGTGCTATTTGCTCGAAGGCGAGCGTGTCATCGATAAGGGCGAGTTCGACGCCTGCGAGAACCTGATCACGCGCTGTCGTAAAGACGGCAACCTGCCCCTCGATATCTGTGCTGAAGACGGTAAGCGCGCCGCGGACGGCATCGAGAGGTTGGACGGCACGGATGTCGAGGACGAGGCGGACGCGGTGATCGATTATATCGACAGCGCGCACCTCAGCTACACGCCCTTCAGTTTCTGGGCTGACCTCGACGTCTATATGGAGATCGCGGTCGAGAAGGGTGACCTAAAATCGCTCTTCGCGCGGGTTGCCCAACCCTTTCACATTCCGATCCAGAATGTCGGCGGGTGGGCCGACCTCAATGTCCGCGCCGGCATGATGCAGCGATTTAAGTTGTGGGAGGAGCGCGGCAAGCAATGCATTCTGCTGTACTGCGGCGATCACGACCCCGGCGGGCTGCATATCTCGGGCTACCTGCGGAGCAACCTCGCCGAACTCGGCGCCGTCGTCGGATGGATGCCCGGTAGCCTCATCATCGACCGCTTCGGACTCGACTACGATTTCATCGAAGCCAACGGCCTGACCTGGATCGACAATCTCGAAACCGGCAGCGGCAAGAACCTCGCTGATCACAAGCACCGCGACTACCTCAAACTGTATGTGCAGGATTACTTGAGGCGCTTCGGGGCGCGGAAGCTCGAAGCCAACGCCTTAGTCGCTCGTCCCGAAGCCGGCCGTGAACTCTGCCGGCAGGCAATTCTTCGCTATGTGCCGGAAACGGCCATCTCAGACTATCGCCAGCGCCTCGCAGCAGTACGCCAGAAGTTGCAGCAGGCGATCATCGCACGAATGGCAGCCGAATGATCGCGAACCGCTTCGCCGCGATGCTCGACCTGCTCGAGGCCGAACTCGGCGAGGAGATCCGGATCGACCGCCGGCTCGAAGCTCTCGTCGATGCCGACCCGTCGGCCATGGATTTGCACGGGGCGAGAGCGGTCCCGCCGTGATCGTCGCGTCGATCGATTGGGTGATTGTTGGCGGCGAGAGCAAGCAACACAAAGATCATACGCCACGCCAGTTCGATCAGGATTGGGCGCGGCAATTACTGCGGCAATGTCGTAGTACGGGCGCTAAATTCTTCATGAAACAGCTGGGAGGGTTGCGGCACAACACCAACCCGGCGCTTTTTGACGCCGATCTGCGCGTGCGGGAGTGGCCGCAGTGAGCGCGCCGTGAGCGTGAAGCCGGTTCAGGCCGCCGAGTCCTTCCCGGTCGTCACCGATCTCGATGCCATCGATGACGGCGCATGGTTCGATCGGCACCGCGACCGGCGCTTTCGCGCCCGGCGCAAGGACGGTCATACCGTGCTCGTCCGCAGGGTTAAGGACGTCATTTTCCTGCGAACCATAAACGGCAGCGCGGCTGCTTATCCTGGCTGGTCACCCGAGCAAATCCACAAAGCCGCTCGCCGCGCACTCAAAGGACATGGGCAATGACCGCGCAAAGCGCCGGATGCGGCCTGCCAATCGGCGCCGGTGAGAGGCTGACACTGGCCGATGACGCCATTGTCCACTTCGACGACTACGAGTGTCTGATCCGTTACGGCGGCTTGCAGGAAAGCCTAGGCAAACCATCGCAACCGGTTCTGACCGACGAACAACAAGCGGTCGCCGACGGCATCGGACGCGCCATCTCTGCCGGCCAGAACTGCGCAATTCTCGGCCTCGCCGGCACCGGCAAAAGCACCGTCGCCGCGTACGGCTACTGCCTCACCACGCAGGCGCAGGGCTCCGAATGGGACAAAGTGCTCCTCATCGACAAGAGCGCCGCTTTCCGAGATGACCGTACTCGCTGGTTATACACGGCCATCTTCCGCGCCAAAGAGCGGATCACTATCACCAGCAAGGGCACGGCCGCTTGAGCGCCCCCTTGGAGATTACCGTCTTTACCAAGGACGACGGGCCGCTCACCAAGCGTATCTCGCTCGCCCCGGACGGCACTGTCAAAAGCGACGGCTCGGCGTGTGTTATGGCGAAAGGAAGCGCGCGCCGGTTTGGCTTTACGGCAATGTCGCAGTACTCCGATCTGTTAATCGCGCTCAGATCGAATGAGGCGATTGTTGGCGGTTCTCTGCGGCCAGATCTACCCGAGGTCGTGCAGGTCGTCACCAAGCGCAAGCTGAACGGCGCCGACCATGCCGGGGTGATTGCGCGCAGCAAGGATTTCATCGATTACCGGCCTGGGCAGCCGGCTCTTGCACCGATCGATTTCGACATTAAGGGCATGCCGCACACCACCGGTGCGGCAATGGATGCGCTTGGCGGCTTATGGCCGGCTCTCGTGTCGGTTTGCCCGCCGTTGGCTGGGGTCGAACGCCTCGAGCGTGCCTCCACTAGCGCCGGACTGTTCCACGCCTCCACGGGCGAGCCGTTCGACGGCAACGGCGGGCGACACGTGTATATCCTCGTCGCCGACGGCTCCGATATCGAACGGTTCCTGAAGACGCTCCACGAGCGCTGCTGGCTCAAAGGCTTGGGTTGGATGATGATCGGCGCCGCCGGGCAGCTGCTTGAGCGCTCTGTTGTCGACCGGGTTTGCGGAACTCCCGAACGCGCAGTATGCCGTTGTCAGCGAGGCCGGGAAGGCAATGGTTTATGAGCGGGTGCGCGACCCTATGCTCAATCGACTCGTGCTGATCCGCAGCCGTTTCGATGACTTCCGAAAATTCTATCAGAATCTGTCGGTCGAAGTCCGGTGTGCCGATGGGTCGTTAAAAAACAAATCCGCAGGGGATTTCTGGCTCGAGCATCCCCGGAGGCGTCAATACCTCCGCGGCGTGGTCTTCGATCCTACCGGCAAAGTCGGCCCGGATTACTGGAATTTGTGGAGCGGGTTCGGTGTCGAACCAAACCCCGGCGACTGGAGCCTTATGCACGACCACCTCTTCAAGGTCGTCTGCCGCTGCAACCGCGACCATTTCGACTTCCTCCTCAACACGACCGCCCGGATGTTCCAGGAGCCAGCCAAACCTGCCGAAGCCGCCGTCGTCCTGCGCGGGAAGAAAGGCGCCGGCAAGGGCGTGTTCTGCGCAAGCCTCGTTAAGGCCTGGGGGCAGCACGGAGCTCACATCACCAACTCCAAACATCTTGTCGGCAACTTCAATAATCACCTGCGCGACTGCGTGATGCTGTTTGCCGACGAAGCGTTCTTTGCCGGCGATCGCCAGCACGAAAGCGTGCTCAAGGGCCTCATCACCGAACCGACTTTGCCGGTCGAAGGTAAGTACATGGACGTCGTCCTTGTGCGCAACATGCTGCACGTCTACATGTCGTCAAATTCTGATTGGGTAGTGCCAGCCAGCTACGACGAACGACGCTATTTCGTCCTCGATGTGCTCGATACGCACCTCGGCGATCGGCTGTATTTCAACGCTCTTTATAAGCAGATGGAAGAAGGCGGTCTCGCCGCAATGATCCATGCCCTGCTGAACGAGCGAAACATCAGCAGCTTCGATCCCCGCGACGTGCCAAAGACCGAGGCCCTCGCCGATCAGCACCGGCGAAGCCTCGACACCCTCGATCGTTGGTGGCTCACTGTCCTCGAGCGCGGCTTTATCTGGCGCAGTCGCTTTGGCATCGACGAATTCGGCACCTGGTTCGAGTTCTGCGCCACCGAGCTGCTTGAGCGATCTTACCTGCAATGGTGTGCCGAGACGCGCGCACAGCGCCCGGATAGCCGGGTCGCCCTCGGCGTCCGCATGAACGAAATGTACTCGCCGGGCCGGCCGCGAGGCGATCAGATCATCGGCGAAGTGGAAACCTGGCCCCCAGGCCTCGGCAAACACGAACTCATCATCAAGACTAGCGGCCGCCCTCCCGGCTATACCCTCAATTCCCTTGACGAAGCCCGAGCACGCTTCGCCGACATCCGCGGCGTCACCGGGGATTGGACTACCCCCATCATGTTCGATCTCTACACAGCAAAAGGAAAAAAGGCGTGAACAATATCGTGCCGTTCGGGAAATATCGCGGCCAACCAATCGAGGCCCTCGCCAATGATCGCGATTACTGCGATTGGCTTGTGGCCCAAGCCTGGTTCCGCGAAACGCTACGGGAATGTCTATACCCTCATCGTCAATAATTTTACCGAGCCAAGCGAGACGCCAGAGCACAACGCGCTGCAAGCCAGATTCCTCGATGAGCAGCTCTGTCAAAATCTCCTTCGCGCCGTCATCGATATTACCGACAAGGCCATCAAGATCAGCACCGAGTTCGAAGTGCACGGCTGGGACGTGCTCATCCGTGCCGGCTTTCCTGATGAGAGCCACAAGTACATTCTCGACAGAAATATCTGAAATCAAGCCATCGCTCGGGGACGATTACCCAGCCGTCCTGCGACAAATGAGAGCCAATTGGCGTCACACATCCGAGGGATCGGGCCGCTACGGCATCCTCGTCTTCGATCAGTTTGCTGCAGACGGCGCATTCCTTGACCAAGTCCACGCAATCTTCGCCGCCTCCGGCTTCTCCGTCCTCTCCCTCGCCGATATCGCCCAAGAATAGCGGCGCGGCAGCGTAATTCGCCTCGGTCAGGCGGTCAGGGTGCTTCCCCTACTCGCGCGCAATCGTACCGTGTTAAGTGTGGATGGATACTCGTAACTCCATTGTGCAGGTGCAGCATGGTGTCGCCGATGCGCAACAGTGGTCCGCGTGATGCCGAGCTCGGTCAGGGTGCCTCCGCCGCCACCCTGACCACCCAATGCCTCAGCTTCCTTGCCTATCCTTCTCTCTGGTCAGGGTGGTCAGGGTGGTCATGTTATGATAACCCTTGCACGCGCGAGGTGTTAAACACGTCTCCGCAATCATATTCTTTTCTAGAAAAGTTTTTCACGCTCAAACCCCCAACCACCCTGACCAGCCAATTTTATACAAACCCTATAGAGATACCGGTTCCAGGCACCATTTCCCTGCCAGGGACGGATGCCGATGTTCACCGTTTTTCGTAGCTGCGGAGCATGTACTTCTACCGGGAGCAGATGCCGCAAGCCTGTCCGGCCCAGCGGCATCCGGTGTCATCTTCACGGTTCGGCAGGTGGCCGACCTCCTGGCACGCCTGAGCATCCGAACTCCCGCGCTGCTCGCCTGGAGGGTCGCCGGCGATGGGTCGCGCGCATGCAGGCGGCGAAGGTAGCGGGACAGATCGAGCGCTTCCCGAACGGGCGTCGTGCGAAAGGCTTGCCGCGGCTGTCGAAGGATCCCACAATCCGACGCGCGCAAAAAATTATCGAAAAGGCGAAGGCAATGGCGGATCAGGAGATTGCGCCCCTGCTGGAGCAGCCGTGGTCAGAACTGAGCCATCCAGAGAAGCTCGCCCTGGAAACCGGCGTGTCTCTTGATATCATAGCGAAAATCCTCAACGACGGCGCGCAGATACTCGAGCGGGACGGGCTTGAGGGCACAGACATTAAGCTGGCGACGTTCGTGCGTGACACGGCACAGTCGGTCATCTCCAATCAAATCCGTATCGATTCTGCAAAGCTGGCGGCAAGCGTCTCGTCGCCGGCGGGGCTGACCGAGCAGCAGCGCCGAGAGCAAGCTCGCCAGGCGATCCTGGAGGCATTTGCGGAAAGACCGCAACTGGACAACAGTAGCTCCGATAGCGACACCGCGTCATAAATCAGAGCACGAACCCTCGCATTTTGCTTGCGTTGGGAACTGCCCGGTAGTATCCATTCTGCTCTAATTTGGATACTAGAGAACATTCAGTGATGAGCAATCCTGCGCTCGCCGCTGTTGGAACGGAACCGGCACCAAGCACCGATTTGGATACTAAGCCGAAACGCCAGTGGCTGACCGAGGACGAAGTCGAGCGGCTGGTGCATTGCGCCGATGGCGATCGCGACAAGGCGATGATCCTGATGGCGTACCGTCATGGTTATCGGGTGAGCGAGCTCATCAAGCTCGAGTGGCGGATGGTCGATCTCGACGCGGGGCGCGTTCATGTAAAGCGCAGCAAGGGATCGGACGACAGCGTGCAGCCGCTGGGCGGTCGCGCTCTCCGCTGGCTGCGCAAGCTGCGACGATCGCAGCCGGTGGGATTGCGATATGTATTTGTCACCCGGCTTGGCGGCCCGATGACCCGGAACCGCTTTTACAAGCGGCTCGCCAAGGCTGCGGCGAAGGCTGGGATCGATGGGGTTCACCCGCATCTCTTGCGCCATGCGTGCGGGTTCAAGCTGGTGAACGACGGGATGGATACGCTCAGTCTGGCGGCGTACCTGGGGCACCGGCAACTGAGCAATACGCGTCGCTACACCAAAATGTCGGCGCATCGATTTGAAGGGCTTTGGAGCGATTGAGCCATGGCGACAGATCGCCTATCGCTCGCCAACGCGAAGCGGCCAGCATCGATCGACCGGTCGCAGAGCGGATCGCGACCGAGATCCACGACAACGTCGCGACGAAGACCGATCTTGCTCAGCTTCGCACTTGAATTGACATCCCGCATCGACCTGATCGAGCACCCGCTGTTGACCCCGCTCGGCGGCCGGGTAAGATGAAAGAGACTAGCAAGCTGGGAGAAATCTTGTCGCCTAACAACTCATTCGCTGCAGACGCGTTGCCGCGA
>Ga0306923_10006846_pt1 | contig 11285 bp, 9 predicted proteins | sample sta12Can44000108_FD_203841 | JGI IMG/M metagenome (GOLD analysis project Ga0306923, IMG submission 203841) | Lab enrichment of tropical soil microbial communities from Luquillo Experimental Forest, Puerto Rico - statanox.12C.anox.44.000.108 (v2)... | ecosystem: Environmental > Terrestrial > Soil...
CTTTTCAATCGACGTGAGCTTCGATCTCGGCACCAATCTCGACATCGCTCAAGTGCAGGTGCAAAACCGCGTTGCCATCGCGCAACCGCGCTTGCCGGGCGACGTGCGCAATATCGGCGTGACCGTGACGAAGAAATCGCCCGACCTGCTGCTGGTCGTTCACCTTTATTCGCCCGACAAGTCGCGCGACACCCTGTTCATTTCCAATTACGCGACGCTCTCGGTCACGGATATTCTGACTCGCATCGACGGCGTCGGCTCGATCACCGTCTTCGGCAGCCGCGACTATGCGATGCGCATCTGGGTCGATCCCGACCGCCTGCAGACGGTGGGCTTGACCGCGACCGACGTTGTCCTGGCGCTGCAAGGCCAGAACGTCCAGGTTGCCTCCGGCGTGCTCGATCAGCCGCCGACCCCCAAGCAGGGCGCGTTTCAGATCGCGGTGCAGACGCTCGGGCGCCTCGCCGACCCCCAGGAGTTCTACAACATCGTCGTGAAACAGACCGCGAGTGCGGTGGTGCGGCTGCGCGACGTGGCCCGCATCGAGCTCGCCGCGCAGGACTATTCGAGCAATTCGTATCTCGACCGCGATCCCGCGGTGGCGCTCGGCATCTTCCAGCGGCCGGGCTCGAACGCGCTGGCGACGGCCGAGAACATCATTGCTACGATGGACAAGCTGTCGAGCAGCTTTCCGCCCGGCGTCAAGCACGCCATCGTCTACAATCCGACCCAATTCATCCAGCAGTCGGTCAACGCCGTCAAGGAAACCATCCTCGAGGCGATCTTTCTCGTCGTGCTGGTCGTGATCCTGTTCCTGCAGTCTTGGCGTGCGGCCGTGATTCCGATCGTCGCCATTCCGGTGTCGCTGATCGGTACCTTCTTCTTCATGTCGCTATTCGGGTTCACGCTGAACAATCTTTCCCTGTTCGGGCTGGTGCTCGCGATCGGCATCGTCGTCGACGACGCGATCGTCGTGGTGGAGAACGTGGAGCGTAATATCGCGGCCGGACTCGACCCGCGCGCCGCGGCCTACAAGAGCATGGACGAGGTCGGGCAGGCGCTCATCGCCATTGCGCTGGTCCTGTGTGCGGTGTTCGTCCCCTCGATCTTCATCACCGGCATCTCCGGGCAATTCTATCGTCAATTCGCGCTCACGATCGCCGGCGCGACGATCATCTCGCTGATCGTGTCGCTGACGCTGTCGCCGGCCATGTGCGCGCTGCTGCTCAAGCCGCACGACCCGCGCGGCCGCGTGGCATGGTGGGAGCGGCCGATCCGCGGTTTTTTCCGACTCTTCAATTGGGGGTTCGAGCGCTTCGCCGACGGCTATCACTGGCTGATTGGCCGCGCAGTGCGCATCGTGGCCATCATGCTCGTTCTCTACGTTGCGATTCTCGGCTACGGCTTGAACGAATTCCGCAACGCGCCAATCGGGTTCATTCCGCAGGTCGATCGCGGCTATTTGATCGGGGTGGTGCAGTTGCCTCCCGGCGCATCTTTGGCCCGCACCGACGAGGTTCAGCGGCGAGTGGTCGATATCTCCTTGCAGACGCCCGGCGTCGCGCATGCGGTGAGCATCGTCGGATTTAGCGGCGCCACCTTCACCAATGCACCGAATTCCGGCGCCGTGTTTCTGATCCTCGACGATTGGGCCGATCGCGGCCGCGATCCGAAACTATCGGCGGCTGGGATCACCGGCGAGCTGTTGAAGCGGCTGTCCGGCATCCAGGAGGCGCTGGTCCTGGTGGTGCAGCCGCCGCCGATCGCGGGCATCGGCAACACCGGCGGATTCCGCATGATGGTCGAAGACCGTCAAAGCCGCGGTTCGCAGGCGTTGGTGGACGCGGCCACCACGATGATGAGCAAGTCCGCCCAGACGCCGGGCGTGGCGCAAGTATTCACCTTGTTCGAGAATTCGACGCCGCAGCTCTACCTCGACATCGATCGCACCAAGGCCCAGCTCCTTGGCATCAATGTGCCGGAGGTGTTTGCCGCCCTGCAGGTCTATATCGGCTCGGCTTACGTCAACGACTTCAATCTGTTTGGCAAGACGTTCCGCGTCACCGCCCAGGCCGATGCGCCATACCGCGTGGATCCCAGGGATATTTTGAAAATCCGCGTGCGCAATTCGGCCGGCAATACGGTGCCGCTCGGCTCGTTCACGACGGTGAGGAACATTGCCGGACCTTACCGGGTCGCGCGCCACAATCTGTATGCCGCCGCCGAGCTCGATGGCGCGCCGGCCGCGGGGTATTCGCAAGGGCAAGCTATCGACATCATGCAAAAGCTCGCGGCCGACACGCTGCCCGAAGGCTTCAGCTACGAGTGGACGACGCTCGCCTTCCAGCAAGTGAGGGCCGGCAACACCGCGATATTCGCTTTCGTGCTCGCCGTGGTGTTCGTCTTCCTGGTGCTCGCCGCCCAATTCGAAAGCGTGACGCTTCCGCTTGCCGTGATCATGATCGTGCCGATGTGCCTCGTTGCCGCTATCAGCGGCGTGATCCTGCGCGGGCAGGACAACAACATCCTCACCCAAGTGGGATTCGTCGTCTTGATCGGGCTCGCCGCCAAGAACGCGATCTTGATCGTGGAGTTCGCCAAGCAGCTCGAGGATCAGGGCCGCGATCGCTTTGCGGCGGCGGTCGAGGCGGCGCGGCTGCGCCTGCGTCCCATCCTGATGACCTCGTTCGCCTTCATCTTCGGCGTCATGCCGCTGGTGTGGGCGATCGGTGCGGGGGCGGAGCTGCGGCAGATGCTGGGCACCGCCGTGTTCGCCGGCATGATCGGAGTGACGGCGTTCGGGCTCGTCTTTACGCCGATCTTCTACGTGGTCTGCCGTTCGCTCGCGAAAAAAACCCGCCGCCGCCGGCGCGCGCCGGAGGCGCCGCCCGCGCCGGCGGAATAGACGCGCCCATGCCACCGACCAGATTCGGTTTCGGCGGGGCGCTCACGCGCAAGGAGGACGACGCTCTCCTCCGCGGCGGCGGCCGCTACGTCGCCGACCATACCCCCGACGGCGTGCTGCACGCGGTGGTTCTGCGCTCGTCCCATGCGCATGCGCGCTTTCGCATCACCGATGTCGCCAAAGCCCGAGCGATGTCGGGGGTCGCGCTGGTCGTCACCGCAAGCGACAGCGCCGACCTGGGCCACCTGCCGTGCCAAGGGGCGATACCCGATACCGAGGTCATCGTTCCACCCTATCCGATCCTTGCGCGCGAGCAGGTGCGCCATGTCGGCGACGCGGTGGCCTTTGTGGTCGCGGCGACGCTGGACCAGGCGCGCGATGCAGCCGAAGCGATCGCGATCGAGTGGGAAGCGCTGCCCCACGTGGTCGGGGCCGCGGCGGCATTGGCGCCGGGCGCGCCGCTGGTGTGGCCGCCGGCGATCGCCGCGCGCGGCAATCTCGCGTTCGAAACCGAGCTCGGTGACGCCGAGGCCACCGCGCGCGCCTTCGCCAAGGCGGCGCGCACGGTGTCGCTCACGCTCGTCAACCAGCGGCTCGTCGCCAACTATCTCGATACGCGCGGAGTGGTCGCCGAGTACGATGGAGCGCGCATCACGCTGACGCTCAGCAGCCAAGGCAGCCATACCGTGCGCGACGTGCTGTGCGCGGACGTGTTCAAGATCGACAAAGATAAGATGCGGGTCGTGACCCCCGACGTCGGCGGGGGCTTCGGCACCAAGCTCTTTCCCTACCGCGAATATGCGCTGGCCGGGTTGGCGGCGCGCCGCCTCGCGCGGCCGGTGAAATGGGTCGCCGACCGCAGCGAGCATTTCCTCGGCGACGCGCAGGGTCGCGACAACGTCACGACGGCGAAGCTCGCGCTCGACGGCGACGGGCGTTTTCTCGGCCTCGCGATCGATCTTATCGCCGACATGGGCGCCTACCTTTCCTGCTACGCGCCGTTCATTCCGTTCATCGGGGCCGGCATGTCCCCCGGCCTCTACGACCTTGCGGCCTGCCATGTGCGCGTGCGCGGCGCCTTCACCAATACGGTGCCGGTCGATGCCTATCGCGGCGCCGGGCGTCCGGAAGCCGCCTACGTGATCGAGCGTCTGGTGGACGTTGCCGCGCACGAGCTCGGCGTTGCGCCCGACGAGCTGCGGCGCAAGAATTTCATCGAGGCGCTGCCCTACACCACGGCGACCGGCAAGACCTACGATTCGGGCGACTTCGCCGAGCACCTGCGGCGCGCGCAGGAAACCGCCGATTGGAACGGATTTGAACGGCGGCTCGCGCAATCGCGCAAGGCCGGCCGGCTGCGCGGCATCGGCATCGCCACCTACGTCGAGGCGTGTGGCAACAACGGCCCCGACACCGCCCGCGTTCGCCTCGATGACGATGGCGGCGTCACCGTCCTCGCCGGGACGCAATCGACGGGCCAGGGCCACGCCACCGCGTATGCCCAGATCGTCGCCGATCGCCTGCGCCTGCCACCCGATCGCGTGCGGATGATCCAGGGCGACACCGATCTTATCGCCACCGGGACCGGCACCGGCGGCTCGAGTTCGATTCCGTGTGGAGGCGCATCGGTCGCCGGCGCCACCAAAAAGCTTGCCGGCATGCTCAAGGAGGTTGCAGCCGACGCGCTCGAAACGGCCGTGAGCGATCTCGAAATCTCCGAAGGCGGCGCCGTGCGCGTGGCGGGCACCGACCGGCTGATCACCTTCGCCGATCTCGCGCGGCGCTCCGAGGCGCGCCGGCGCGCGCTCGTGGCCGAGGACGCTTTCGTGCCGGAGGAGGCGACCTATCCCAACGGCACCCATCTCGCCGAGGTCGAGATCGATCCGGATACCGGCGCAACGCGCATCGTGAACTATTGCGTGGTCGACGATTTCGGCGCGACGCTCAATCCGTTGCTCCTCGCCGGGCAGGTGCATGGCGGCACGGTGCAAGGCATCGGGCAGGCGTTGATGGAGAATGCGATCTATGACGCCGGCTCCGGGCAGCTCGTCAGCGCCTCGTTGATGGACTACGCCCTGCCGCGCGCCGCCGATATCCCGTCGCTCGCCTTCGAGACGCGCAATGTGCCGTGCCGGACCAATCCGCTGGGGGTGAAGGGGGCGGGGGAGGCGGGAGCGATCGGGTCTTGCCCGGCGGTGATGAACGCCGTCGCCGACGCGCTCTGGCGGGCTTACCGCATCCGCCATGTGGACATGCCGGCGACGGCGGAGCGCCTGTGGGCGGCGATTGCGGAGGCCAGGCGGGTGCATACGCTGTGACCCGCGCGGCGTTGGGTCGTTCACGGAATCGTGATCACCAGGGGTCCCGCTTCCGCGGGTCGCAAGCCCTTTGCAGCCGAGGCAAGTGCGACGTCCGCATGCGAGGACGCCAGCAAGCTTATGACTCTAGTCGTGTTTTTCGATTTGAAGTCCGATGCGAACCGCTGCAAGCTTGCCCGCGCCGCAAGTCCAGCCCGCCAGCTGGGTTCCAGTTTTCGCCCCACCGGGAATAAAAAAATCCATCGGGATGTTTACGCGATGCCCACCAACCCGCGCCGCCCGGCGCGGAACTCAATTCACAGAGGGAGCAAGAGATGATCCGCACCGCGCTTGTCGTTGCAATGCTCGCGTTCGGCGCCACCGCGCTGGTGGCGCAAAACGACCCGATCGCTGCCCGCAAGGCGCTGATGAAGGCCAACGGCGACCAAAGCAAGGTTGCCACCGACATGCTGGAGGCCAAGCAACCCTTCAATCTCGACGCAGCGAAAAAGGTGTTCGCGACCTTCGCCGAGGCGGGCGAGAAGGCGCCAGCACTCTTCCCTGACAATTCCAAGAGCGGCGGGGATACCGCGGCATTGCCGGCGATTTGGGAGAACAAGGCCGATTTTACCGCCAAGCTCGCCAAGTTCGCAAGCGATGCCAAGGCGGCCGCAGCCGCAACCAAGGACTTCGACAGCTTCAAGATCCAGATCACCGAGGTGCGCAAGAATTGCGGCGGCTGTCATCAGACCTACCGCAAGAAGACGTCGTAATCGTTTGCTATCGTCGTAGTCGGGGGCGGCCGTCGGCGCGACGAGCCGCCCCCGGCTTTGCTGGCGAGCCGCGCTTTGCAACCGACGAGCTCAGATCGAACCGGAAAAAGGCGCCCGATGCTGCGCAAGCTCGTGATGGTCGTGGTGATCCTTGCGGCGATCGGCGCCGCAGCATTCTGGCTCATCACCATGCCGGCGACCGTGTCCGCGGACGTGCTCGGGGCCTACACGCCCAACCTCGACAACGGCAAAACCATGTTTTACGCCGGCGGTTGCGCGTCGTGTCATGCGACTCCCAATCAGGAAGACAAGACCAAGCTCGGCGGCGGGCTTACCCTGAAGTCGCCGTTCGGCACGTTTTATCCCCCGAACATCTCGCCGGACCGCAACGACGGCATCGGCGGCTGGAGCGAGGCGGATTTCGTCACCGCCATGTGGAAGGGCACCTCGCCCGACGGCAGCCATTACTATCCGGCCTTTCCCTACACCTCGTACCAGCGCATGCGGCTCGAGGACGTGCGCGACCTGTTTGCCTATCTCAAGACGCTGCCGGCGGTGCAAGGCAAGGTGCGTGACCACGACCTGCCGTTCTATCTCAAGTTCCGCCCCATGCTCGGAGGCTGGAAATTTCTTTTCCTCGACGGCGAGCAGTTCAAGCCCGACACCTCCAAATCGGCGCCGTGGAATCGCGGCGCTTATCTGGTCAACGGCCCGGGCCATTGCGCGGAGTGCCACAGCCCGCGCAATCCCCTCGGCGGCATCGTCGGAAGCCAGCGCTTTGCCGGCGGTCCCGATCCGGAAGGCGGCGACGGCTCCGTCCCCAACATCACGCCAGCAGGAATCGCCGACTATTCGCAGCGCGACATCGAACGGGTCCTCGAGACCGGAGATCTGCCCGACGGCGATTCGATCGGTGGCCCGATGGCGGCGGTGGTCGGCAATACGTCGAAACTGTCGGCGCAGGATCGTGGCGCGATCGCGCTCTACCTCAAATCGCTGCCGCCGGTTGAAGGGCCGAAGCACCCTTGAGGCAGGAAGGCGGGTCAGAACTTAGTTAGCGCGCAGGTCCGGGCCAAGGTCGACGCGAATCTATCTCAGAACGCCTTGAATGTGATGATAGTGCGCGTGTCCTGGATGCCCGGGATGGTCTGCACCTTCTCGTTGACGAAATGGCCGATGTCGGTCTTGTCCTCGACGTAGAATTTCACCAGCAGGTCGAAGTCGCCGGCGGTCGAATAGATCTCGGAAGCGAGCTCGGCATCCGCGAGCTTGTTCGCCACTTCGTAGGATTGACCGAGTTGGCATTTGATCTGGACGAAGAAGGGCACCATTCACGCCTCCCGCGCGGCGCTCCGCCGCAAGCGGCAATCCAGCAAATACGCCTGCGCGAAGCAAGGGCCGCCGCCGCGTCGAGCATATCGCGGCGGCTCATGCTATCGTCGAGGCCTGATGCGCGTTGACCTTCGCCTCTATGCCCTCGTCGATCCCGAACGCGCGGGCGGGCGCGATCTCGCGGTCCTGGCGCGGCTGGTCGCGCTCGGTGGCGCGACGCTGGTGCAGCTGCGCGACAAGCACAGCGACACGCGCCGCATGGTCGCGCGCGCGCGGGCCATCAAGGCGGAGCTCGCGGCGCTCAACGTTCCGCTGCTGATCAACGACCGCATCGACGTCGCGCTCGCCGCCGGCGCCGACGGCGCGCATGTGGGGCAAGACGACATGGCGGTGGAGGACGCCCGGCGATTGCTTGGCGCCGATGCGATCATCGGGCTTTCGGTGAAAACCGTCGAGCAGGCCGAGGCGGCCCCCCTCGATCTCATCGACTACGTCGGCATCGGCGGCGTGTTTGCCACTTCGTCGAAGGACAATCCGAGTCCGCCGATCGGGCCCGCCGGATTGGCGCGCATCGTCGGCGTCTTGCGCCAGCGCGCCGCTGAATTTCCGCTCTGCGCCATTGCCGGCATCGATGCCAGCAATGCCGGCGAGGCGATCGCCGCCGGCGCCGACGGCGTTGCGGTGATCTCGGCGCTCTCGCGCAAGGACGATCCGCGGGCGGCGGCGCGCGATCTGCGCGGCGTCGTCGACCGCGCGATCGCGCAGCGGGGGCGCTGATGACGCCCATCGCGCTCACCATCGCCGGCTCGGATTCGGGCGGCGGCGCCGGCATCCAGGCCGATCTCAAGACCTTCTCGGCGCTCGGCGTCTACGGCGCCTCAGTCATCACCGCGCTCACGGCGCAGAATACCAAGGGCGTGAGCGCGATCCACGACGTGCCGGCGCAATTCGTCGCCGCGCAAATGGACGCGGTTTTTTCCGATCTCGATGTCGGCGCGGTCAAGATCGGGATGGTCTCCCAGCGCCCCGTCATCGAAGCGATCGCGGCCGGGCTCGAGCGCTGGCGGCAGGACAAAATCGTGCTCGATCCGGTCATGATCGCAGCCTCGGGCGACAAGCTGCTTGCCGCCGACGCCATCGAGACCCTCAAGCGCACGCTCATCCCGCGCGCGCTCGTCGTGACGCCGAACCTGCCGGAGGCGGCGGCGCTGCTCGATGCGCCGATCGCCGGCAACGAGACCGAGATGCGCGAGCAAGGCGAGCGCCTGCTCGCGTTGGGGCCGCGGGCGGTGCTGGTCAAAGGCGGTCATGGCAGCGGCGCGGAGAGCGTCGATCTGCTGATCGAGCCGACCGCGTTCGTGCGCCTCGCCGCCGACCGCATCGCGACCCAGAATACCCATGGCACCGGCTGCACGCTGTCGTCCGCCATCGCCGCCGGCCTCGCCAAGGGACTTGGTCTGACCGAGGCAGTGGGCGCCGCCAAGACCTATGTGACGGAAGCGCTCGCCGCCGCGAACCGGATCAAGATCGGCTCCGGCCACGGCCCGACGCACCACTTCCACGCCTGGTGGTGATAAGAATCAGCGCGAGCGGCACACTCGGTCTTTCCCTCCCCCTTGCGGGGAGGGTCGCCCGCCCCGCCATCATACTTTCGGCTAAGCGCCGATGCGCAAGTTCGAGCTAAAGCAGCAATGCGGAGCAAGCATCAGCACCAAGAATCGATGCAGTTGGCGGCGATCACGGGAGGCAATCACGATTCGTACTCTCACCATGGCCAATGGAAAATACGATCGCTTCGTCGTTATGCGCCTTCCAATGGCGGGTAGCGAGGTGACGCCACCGCTCGTCATCGATTCGGGGTGACTTGACAGGGTGCCGTCGCGGGCATATTTAGCGAGTGTGTTAATTGCGTAGGATGTTAAATAATGCCCGATACCCTTTCCGTCACCCTTTCGGCACTCGCGGACCCGACCCGGCGGGCCATCCTTGCGCGGCTCGCGAAGGGGGAAGCGACCGTGAACGAGATCGCGAAGCCATTCGACATCAGCCTGCCGGCGGTGTCGCGGCATTTGAAGGTGATGGAGGCCGCGGGCCTCATCTCGCGCGGGCGCGAGGCGCAGTGGCGTCCCTGTCGGTTGGAGACCCGGGCGCTCAAGGCCGTCGACGACTGGCTGTCGCGCTATCGCCGCTTCTGGACCGAAAGTTTCGACAAGATGGACGCCTATCTCGCGGAGCTTAAAGCCAAGGAGAAGGGCAAGTGAGTACCAGACTGGCGGACGACGAACTCCTCATCACGCGCACCTTCGACGCACCGGCCTCGCTGCTCTTTGCGCTCTGGTCCAAGCCGGAACACATGAAGCGCTGGATGGGCCCGGCAAATTTCACTTGCCCCGAGGTCAAGATCGACTTCCGTGTCGGGGGCGTCTACCGCGTGATGATCATATCGCCGGCGCACGGCGAGAACTGGTTCGGCGGCGTCTATCGCGAGATCGTCGAGAACAAGCGGCTCGTTTTCACGTTCACTTGGGACAACGGCCCGTCCGCGGGCGTCGAGACGCTTGTCACGATCACCTTCGAAGAGAAGGGCGGCAAGACGGTGCAGACCTTCCACCAAAGGCCCTTCCTCAATGTCGAGCGCCGCGACAGCCACGTGGGGGGCTGGACCTCGGCCTTCGACAAGCTTGCGGCTTATGCCGCGCAGATCGCAAAGGAGCACAGCGCATGATTACGATCTCGGCATTCAGATGGGTTCCGGAGTTCGCCTACGGACAAGTGCGCGATCTGCGCGCGCGCTGGGCCCTGGAGGAGGCGGGCATCCCCTACAAGACGCGCCTTCTGCAGCAGGGCGATCAGGACAAGCCGGACTACCGCGCCCTACAGCCCTTCGGGCAGGTGCCGATCCTTCAAGACGGCGACTTCACGCTGTTCGAGTCCGGGGCCATCGTGCTCTACATCGGCGAGCGGAGCGAGACTCTCCTGCCCAAGGATCCGCTCGCCAGGGCACACGCGACGCAATGGCTCATCGCGGCGCTCAACTCCGTCGAGCCCTTCCTCATGAATGTTGCGCTGATCGACCTTTTCTACGCGAACGAGGAATGGGCGAAGCTGCGGCGACCGGGCGCCGTGGATTTCGCGAAGCGGCGTCTTGCCGGCCTATCCAAATCGCTCGGCGACAAGCCCTATCTCGACGGCGATCGCTTCACGGCTGGCGATCTCATGATGACGACGGTGCTGCGCATCCTCAAGCACACCGACATCGTCACCAGCGACAAGCGCCTCGCGGGCTATATCGACCGCTGCACGGCGAGGCCCGCCTTCAAGCGCGCCCTCAATGCACAGGTCGGAGACTTCAGGGAAGCGGCGTAGCGCTCGGCCACGGCGGACTGTCCGGAAACGGATGGCTCATCAAGCCGGCGATACGCCTCGCACGCGGCAGAAATTGGCGTAGCACGCGTAGGTCTTTGACCTCGCGCGAGGCCCAGCGCGTCGAAGACGCGGGGAAAAACCGCTGGCGCTGCTACATCTTGAACTTCACCACCTTCTGGCGTTGCTCGCCCAGCCCGTCGATCCCGAGCGTGACCACATCGCCGGCCTTGAGGAATTTTGGCTCGGGCTTCATGCCGAGCCCGACGCCCGGCGGCGTGCCGGTGGTGATGACGTCGCCCGGCTCCAGCACGAAGAACTGCGAGCAGTACCAGACGAGGTGCCTGCAGTCGAAGATCATGGTCTTGGTGTTGCCGCGCTGGCGCTTGTCGCCGTTGACGTCGAGCCACATGTCGAGGCGCTGCGGGTCCTTGATCTCATCCTTGGTGACCAGCCACGGGCCGATGGGGCCGAAGCTCTCGGAGCTCTTGCCCTTGATCCATTGCCCGCTGCGCTCGATCTGGAATACGCGCTCCGACACGTCGTTCGCCAGGCAATAGCCGGCGACGACATCCAATGCCTTGTCTTTCGACAGGTAGCGCGCGCGCTGGCCGA
>Ga0306923_10006854_pt1 | contig 11281 bp, 11 predicted proteins | sample sta12Can44000108_FD_203841 | JGI IMG/M metagenome (GOLD analysis project Ga0306923, IMG submission 203841) | Lab enrichment of tropical soil microbial communities from Luquillo Experimental Forest, Puerto Rico - statanox.12C.anox.44.000.108 (v2)... | ecosystem: Environmental > Terrestrial >...
GCGTCCTCTGGCGAGGCCCCGGCGTCAGGCCGGGCGGGAATCCGAGTTGGCTATCGCGTGTTGTGAGTGTACGGTCGGCTAAGGCGAGCATGTCTCAAAGCCGTGCTGGCCGGACAACTCAATAGGGGGTGATCGGTTTCGACTTCGGTGGTCGAACCAGGGGAAGCGGGCCGAGGGTTGCGGTTGTGACCTCGCAAATCCTGTGACCGCAAACCAATAAGTGCCAATGCAAAGCGCACTGGCTTCGCTCTCGCCGCCTAAGGCGAGTTAAAGAAGCCTGTCAGCCCGGGGATGCCTTCGACCCGGTGCCTGGCATCAGCTAGAAGGATCCACCGCCTGACCCGGCCGCGGGGCTAGGCGGGACACCCAACAGTGGCTGAGCCTGTCGGCGTCTAGCTTGCGCGATCGCCGGGGCTGAGAAAAGCAGAGCAAGCTGCGCCCGGAGAAGCCCTGGTGAGGTACTGAAGGACGCGGGTTCGATTCCCGCCACCTCCAAGAGTGCTCAAGGGAGCCCTTGAGCATTGTTGGAGGTGTCCGAAGCCCCTGCATATTGAGCAAGTATTTCTTGCGCCCACGCGCCGGCATCGCTCACCCTGATGCCGGTCGGCTGCGGGCGGGTCAGAGCCGGCTGTCGTCCCGTACGCAAGAGCGATGATGGACAGCCCCCTAACCCGGTCGGCGCCGCGGCCTCATGGTGGGCGGGGTCCATCCGCTGGCGGCGGAATCCGGGCAGCGCGCGGGCCAGCAGCAGGGCCCCCGCGATACACGCCAGCCCGCCGGAAACCACCGACACCGTGTTGCCGAACGCGGCCGCCACCGCCCCCGACTCCAGGTCCCCGACGCGCGGCCCCCCGGTGACCACGGCGATCTGCAGGCCAGCCAGCCGCCCCCGCAGCGCGTCTGGCACGGCTAGCTGGATGATCGTGCCGCGGAACACGGCCGAGATGACGTCCGCCCAGCCGGCCAGGGCCAGCAGCAGCAGGGCCAGCGGCAGCCAGGACACCAGGCCGAAACACGTGATCGCGGCGCCCCAGCCGATGACCGCGATGATGACCGCTAGGCCCTGCCTCTGGATCCGCGAAACCCAGCCGGTGGTGAGCGCGCCCGCCAGCGCGCCCGCGCCCGGTGCGGCGTACAGGAACCCGAGCGTCGATGCGCCCCCGCCGAACACGGAAACGGAAAGCGCCGGGAACAGCGCCCGCGGCATGCCGAACACCATGGCGTTGATGTCGATCAGGTACGCGCCCTCGATGGCCTGCTTGCCGCGCACGAAGCGCAGGCCCTCCATCACCGAGCGCAGCCCAGGCCGGTGGGCGCCCACCCCGACCGGCTGCGGCGAGATCAGGAAGACGGCCAGCAGCGCCACCCCGAAGCTGGCCACGTCCATCCAGTACACGAAGCGGACGCCCGCCCCGGCCAGCAGCAATCCGGCCAGCGCCGGGCCCGCCACCAGGCCGAACTGGAACAGGGCCTGGAAGATGGCGTTCGCGGTGGACACCTCGGATCTGCGAACCAGGTTCGGCAGGATGGCGTTGCGCCCGGCGCTGTCCAGGCCACTGAACCCGGCCGCCAGGGCCGGCAGCACGAACAGCGGCCACAGCGCGGTGCCGAGGTCGGCGTTGACCGCCAGCCCGGCGCTGCACGCCGCCATCAGCACCTGCGCGATCATCAGCAGCCGGCGCCGGTCCATCGCGTCGACGACCGAACCGCCCAGCAGCGACCCGGCGATCAGCGGGAACAGCTGGGTGATGGACACCAGCCCGACGGCGAGCGACGAGCGGGTCAGCTGGTACACCTGGTAGGGCACCGCCACCGTGGTCAGCTGGTTGCCGAGCACGGACACGAGCTCGCCCCAGACCAGGTGGCGGAAGTCACGGGACCGCCGCAGCGGCGTCAGGTCGATGAGCAGGCGCCGCGCGGGTTTGCTCACCCGTTTCCCTCCATAAATGACTGACGGTCATTCAGTCGAGCATGCACGCCTTCGGCCTGGGGTTCCGCGGCCGCGGCGGCCCGGACGACGCCCGGCTCATCCGGGCCGCCCGGCAACTGGTGCGCCGCGCGGCCGAGCTGACCTAGAGCCCGCCCGGTGCGACGCGCCGGAGTTCCGGGAGAAGCGCGTGGCGCGTGCGATCCCTGGCGACCAGGATGACCGATCATTACCATTCTGCTTCCGAACACGGGATAATAGGGCGACGGATAGAAACGATTGTGGCGAGCCGGTTCCACGGCCCGAAGGCGTACGCGGTGCCTGCAAGACGTGGTGGGTCAGAGCGGAAGGGGATGGGAGAATGGCGGCGATGAAGCCGCGGACGGGTGACGGTCCGCTTGAGGTCACCAAGGAGGGGCGCGGCATCGTCATGCGTGTCCCGCTTGAAGGCGGCGGCCGGCTGGTTGTTGAGCTTACGGCCGACGAGGCGGCCAGGCTTGGTGATGCCCTGAAGTCCGTGGTTGGGTGACCCTAATCCAGGTTGCTGTCTAGTCGCTTCTCTTGACCGCGGCGAGCAGGCCCTCTCCGAGCGGCAGCAGCACCGGCACGAGCCGCTCGTCGGCCCTTACCTGGCTGGCGAGGTCGTACGCCAGAACGTCTCCTTCATCGTCTACGGAAGTCCCGGCCCGCAGGGCATTGTTGAACCCTACGATCCCGCCGGTCCGCAGCAGGCGCAGCGCGGCAGACAAGTAGTCCGGGTAGTCTCGCGGGTCCGCGTCGCAGAACACCATGTCGTAGGCGCCGTCGGACAACCGGGGAAGCACGTCGAGCGCGCGGCCGAGAATGAGGCGGCACTGGTTCTGCGCGAAGCCCGCCGCGCTGAACGCCTTCCTCGCCAGCCGCTGATATTCCGGCTCGGTGTCCACGCTGGTCAGCGTGGAGCCCGGGCGCATGCCGCGGAGCAGCCAGATGCCGGAGCTTCCGCAGCCGGTGCCGATCTCGACCGCGGTCTTCGCCCCGACCGCGCAGGCCAGGAAGCGCAGCGCGGCGCCGACCGCCGGGAGCACGGGTTCGGTACCGCCGAGCTCGGCCGCGTTGGCCCGCGCGGCGAGCAGCGGCTCGTCCTCGGGCAGGTACTCGGCGGCGTACGCAAGTGGCCCCACCCGCAGCAGCCTAGCGGCAGCGGTGCCGGCCCGGGAACTCTACCGGGCTCAAGGCCGTTAGCCATTGCGTACCTAACGAGCCGGGTAAGGACTGCCCCGGCAAATTGGCGTAACGGAAGAATCCAGGGCACGATGGTGACAGGCGCGGCACTCTGTGACCCGGAGGGCAGATTGGCAGACGAGGCCGGTCAACACCAAGCCCCGGCCACGCAGCTTGCTCAGCCCGAGCGGAACGTTGCCTCCGAGGCTAACGGAGCGGAGTGGAACCTTCCCACCTGGGAGGATATTGTCCGCACGCATTCCGCCCGGGTGTACCGGCTTGCCTACCGGCTGACTGGCAACCCGCACGACGCCGAGGACCTGACCCAGGAAGTCTTCGTCCGCGTCTTCAGGTCGCTGTCCAGCTACACCCCGGGCACGTTCGAGGGCTGGCTGCATCGCATCACCACGAACCTGTTCCTCGACTCGGCGCGGCGCAGGCAGCGGATCAGGTTCGAGGGACTGGCCGACGAGATGGCGCACCGGCTGGCGGGCTCCGAGCCCACCCCGGCGCAGGCGTTCGACGACAGCCACCTGGACGACGACGTGCAGGCCGCGCTCAAGGCGCTCCCGCCGGAGTACCGGGCCGCCGTGGTCCTCTGCGACATCGAGGGTTTCTCCTACGAGGAGATCGCGGCCACCCTCGGCGTCAAGCTCGGCACGGTGCGAAGCAGGATCCACCGCGGCCGGGCCCAGTTGCGCTCCGCGCTCGAGCACCGCAGGCCCATCGCGGTCGGCGTCGCCCCCGCCGTGCGCCGCAAAGGCCTGGTCCTGAAGCGGGCGGGTGAGCCATGAGCCATCTCGGTGACCGGCTGTCCGCCCTGGTCGACGGCGAGCTCGGCGGGGCCGAACTCGACCGCGCCCACGCGCACCTGGCCGGCTGCGAGCAGTGCCGGACCGAAGCCGCCGAGCTCAGGGCGCTGAAGCGAAAACTGCGCGGGCTGGTGGACGGGGCGCCCGCCGAGGCCGCCATGACCAGGCGCCTGATCGCCATGACCGGGCCGGGGGGCCCGATGCCGCCGCGGCACCGTCTGCTGCGGGTGGTGCCCGGCCGTCGCCCCTTGAAGCCAGCGGCAGGCCCGGCGCCCTCACGCCCCGGACCCAGCCGCAACGTCAGACCCTGGCCCAGCGCCCGGCGTCGCCGCTACCTGGTCCTCGGCACGGTGTCCTTGGTCGTCGGCCTGGGCACGGCCGCGTTCACCGTGGGCGGCGGCGGGGACGCCGCGCCCGGGCCCAAGGTCACCCCGCCGGTCGAGATGTACAGCGTGGAACACGCCATTACCACCGGTGAGGTCCCATTCCCCGGCCCGACCGCCGCGCCATCCTCGGACGCTCCGCCACCGTGAGGTCTGCGTGTTCACCCCCGTAACCCGGCGTCGTGACGGCCGGCCGCCCCTGGTGCTGGCGGCCGCGCTGGCGCTAGCCGTGCCCGGGATCCTGGTCAGCGCGTGCAGCAGCCAGTCCGGCTCCAGTGCGGCGGGCGGCAGCGCGGTGACGGCGGCCGGCCGTGCCGCGGCCGCGAATAAGGCGGCGCTGTCGGCCCGGCGGCCGGGAGCGGTCCGCGCCGTCCGGCTGCTGACCCAGGCGGCTCAGGCGACGATCGTGACGTCCTACCAGGGCCAGGAGGTCGTCACCCGGTGGAGCGAGGGTGGCGGGAGCGTCCTGGTCTCCAACATCTGGCATGTCAGCGGCGGGCAGACGGTCACCCAGACTCAGGACGCCGGGGCCTCGTTCAGCAGTAGGCCCTACCTGTCCTCCGACACCGACAGCCAGTCGCCTGAGGGAGTCCTCGGGGTCACCGCTCCGCTGGTCCAGCTGCTGGAATCGCACTACGTCGTGGCGTACGCGGGAACCGGCTCGGCGGGCAACCGCACCGCGCAGGTGGTCGAGGCCTGGCGGGTCGACGGCAGCATCGCCGCCAGGTTCTGGCTTGACGACGCGACCAAGCTGCCGCTCGAGCGCGAGGTCTTCGACACGGCCGCCCACGTGATCGGCCAGGACGTGTTCATCGACGTCAGCTTCGCGAACCCGGGGGCATCGCCCCAGCAGGCCGCGCCGGCCAGCGCCCGGGTCTCGTCAAATCCGCAGGGACCCTGGACCGATCCCCTTTCCCGCCGCCAGCTGCTCGCGCTGCGCGCCCGCGGCTGGCTGGTCCCGTCCGAGCTGCCCGGCGGCTTGTCGCTGTTCACCGGGGCCGAGACACAGGCGGGCACCAGCGCCGTGCTCGACCTCGGCTACTCGGACGGCTTGTCCGTGGTTTCCGTGTTCGAGCAGCGCGGGAACCTCCCGGCCACGCTGCCCGGCTGGCGGAAGACCAAGGCAGGCGGCCATGTCATCTTCGTCGCGGAGCCGGATCAGCGCTCGCTGACCTGGTCCGGTCGCGGCCGGGTGTACACGGTGGTCGCCGATGCCCCGGCCCAGACGGTCGATGCGGTGGTCGGTGCCCTGCCACACGACGGGCCCACCGGGTTCTGGAAGCGCATGTCGCGCGGCCTGGGTCGGCTGGCCTCCTGGGCCAATCCATTCCATTGACCCGCATGGCCGCGTCACCGTTTAAAGTGGACTTGCGTATGTTCACCCGCCCGACGGAGAGCTGAACGTTGTTCGACCTGTCCATCCCCAAGCTGCTGGTCCTCGCGGTGATCGCGCTTGTCATCTTCGGGCCGCACGAGCTGCCCAAGATCGCCTCCCAGGCCGGCCGGGCCCTCCGTGACCTGCGCAAGATCGCCGAGGGCGCGAAGAACGACCTGCGGGAAGGGCTAGGGCCGGAGTTCGCCGATTTCGAGATCGAGGACCTGAACCCGAAGCGGTTCGTGCAGAAGCACCTCTTCGACGACGTCAACGGGGATGCGGACGCCAGCGCCGCTCAAGCCGCCCAGTCCCAGGAGCCGGTCCGGGCCAACGGCACCCCGCTCGCCCCCGGCGAGCGCCCGCCCTTCGACCCCGACGCAACCTGACCCACCCCCTCGGCGCGCCTTGTGGAGCGGGGGTTACCGCGGTGTAAGGCCGAGGTGACGGCCGGCCAGACCGCGGCCGCGGGCGCCGATTTCGTCCGCGATCTTCCGCAGGGCCAGGGCGGCCGGGGAATCGGGGTCGCTGAGCACCAGCGGCATCCCCGCGTCGCCGCCCTCGCGCAGCCGGACGTCCAGCGGTACCTGGCCGAGCAGCGGCACCGTGGTTCCGCCCAGCCGGCTGAGCGCGGCCGCCACGGTGGCCCCGCCACCCGCGCCGAACACCTCGGTCTGCTCCCCGCAGTGCGCGCAGACGAGGTACGACATGTTCTCGATGACCCCGGCGACGCGCTGATGGGTCTGCGAGGCGATCGCCCCGGCCCGTTCGGCCACCTCGGCCGCGGCCAGCTGCGGAGTGGTCACCACCAGCAATTCGGCCACGGGCAGCATCTGGGCCACCGAGATGGCCACGTCGCCGGTGCCGGGCGGCAGGTCGAGCAGCAGCACGTCCAGGTCGCCCCAGTACACATCGGCCAGGAACTGCTGCAGCGCGCGGTGCAGCATCGGCCCGCGCCAGACCACCGGCGTGTTGCCCTTGGTGAACATGCCGATGGAGATGACCTTCACGCCGTGCGCCGACGGCGGCATGATCATGTTCTCGACCGGGGTGGGCCGGCCGGTGACGCCCAGCATTCGCGGCACCGAGTGCCCGTAGATGTCGGCGTCCACCACGCCGACCTTCTGGCCGGAGGCGGCCAGCGCGGCGGCCACGTTAACCGTCACCGAAGACTTGCCCACGCCGCCCTTGCCGCTGGCCACGGCGTACACGCGGGTCAGCGAGGCCGGCTGGGCGAATGGGATCTGCGGCTCCGGCCGTCCGCCGCGCAGCTTGGTCTGCAGGGCGCGCCGTTGCTCGTCGCTCATGACGTCGAGCTGGACACGGACCGAGGACACGCCGGGTACCTTGCCGACCGCCGCGGTGACATCCCGGGTGATGGTGTCCCGCAGCGGGCACCCCGCCACGGTCAGGTACACCTCGACGAGCACCGCCCCGTCGGCCGCGACCTCGACGTTCTTGACCATGCCGAGTTCGGTGATGGGCCGATGGATCTCGGGGTCCTGCACGCCGTCGAGCGCCTGGGTGACCTGCTCGGGGCTCGGCGGGCTCATGGTCGGAGAGCTCATGCCTTCATGCTACTCACGTCCCGTCAGGGCCATTGTTCCGAGCGGACCGGGGCGCTCCGCCTGCCGCTCACCCCGGACGCCCGGGAGGCGCTCCGCAGTTGATCCAATCAGCGAACGAGTGCCGCCGAACGATCGTTCGGCGGCACTCGCTCCGGCTGAGGGCCGATTCCGGCGAGGTCTGCCCGGGCCCGCTGGCGAACCGGGTCAGGCAGGCGCTCGCCAGGCGGTGGTCTACGCCAGGGGCTGACCCGTGGCGGGATCGAGCAGCAGGACCTTGTTGTTCCCGTGCCCGTTACCGAAGTTGAACATGTGGTTGAGGCTGTGCGATACGGAGTCGAACGACCCGTCGATGCGGCCCAGATCCCAGTTGTTTTCGATGAAGCGGAGGATCGAGGCCTGGTTGGTGCGGGTGTGATCGACGAAGTTCGAGCGAGCCCACGGGGAGATGACCAGCAGCGGCAGCCGCGGGCCGAAGCCGCACCGGCCCATCTCACCGGCCAGCGGCCGGTTTGCGCCCTGCGTCTTACCGCAGGCCCCAGTCCCGGTCAGCGCGTCGGCGACACTCTGGGAGGGGTTGGTAATGCCGCTGAAGGCGTGGTCGTACCAGCCGTCGGAGTCGTCATAAGCGATGACGACCGCCGTGCTCGACCAGTCCGGGGTCCTCTCCAGCGCGTTTATCTCGTTGACGATGAACTCCTGCTCGTCGATCGGGTCGGAGTAGGCAGCGTGGCCGTCCTGGTAGCCGGAAGCCTTGAGGAAGCTGACCGCCGGGAGCAGGTCCGGGCTGAGCTTGCCCGCCCCGATACCGGACACGATCTGGTCGAACGTGCTGACGTCGTACTGGTGGTTGGCGGTGTCGAAGTTGGGCTTGCCGTTGGTGTACGTCTGGGTGTCGAGCCCGACTGCCTGGAGGGACGCCGGAGGCAGGTGGTGCGGGTTGGCCGTCGAGGCGTAGTACTGGAAGGGCTCGTGGTGAGGTATGTAGTCACCCTTGAAGCCCCACTGCCCGGTGCCACCCAGGGCGACGCCGATCGGGTGATTGGTGGCGCACGCCGCGCGGCCTGGGACGTTGAGCGGGTCGTAGGTGCCCGCCGGGCTTCCCGGGCCGCTGTAGGGCGTCGAGGCGGTAAAGCCGCCCTGGAACCAGCCCCAGGACAGTCCGCGGGCGTTGAGCAGGTCGCCGACGTTCTGGCCGGTGAGAGCCGCCGAGTTGCGGCTCGAGCAGTCGTCGTAGTACGGCTGCGCGTCGCCGATCAGCGAGTCGGTGCCGTCGCCGCCGGTGACGACATCGCCGTCGGGCTTGTCCTTGACGACCCCGCGGATCTCCTTGGCGGGGTCGACCCCGCCGGTGTTACCGGAGGCCAGGTTGATGGCGCCGGGGCTCGACGGGCCGAACGTCGTCCCCCAGGAGTTGTCGCTCATGGCGAAGTGCTGGGCATAGTTCCACAGCGCGGTAACGGTGTTGCCGTCGTAGTAGTTCATCACGTCTCGGGCCTGACAGGGCTGGCCGGTCGGGCTCTTGCCACTGCCGGTGCCGACGGCCGAGATAAACTTGTCCATCTTCCCGCCGTTGAAGGCCACCTGCTCGGCGGTGTAGTCGTGGTTCTGGTCGCAGGTGAGCAGGTCGTTGACGTTGGTGGGGTTGTACCGGATTGGGTTGGCGCCGTTGGGGTTGTTCGTGAGCAGGGAGTCCTTCAGAAGCCCGTTCACCTTCGGCGTCCCCGGCAATGCCGTGAAAGGCTGGCCGTTGGTGTTGGCCGCGTGCGGGTAGGTACCGAAATAGTGATCGAACGATATGTTTTCCTGGAAGATGACGACCAGGTGCTTGATCGGCGTCTCGGTTCCCGGCCTGGAGGACCAGGTCACCGACCGCGCGGTGTGCGCTGCCGCGTTGGCGCCGGTCACCGTGGCGCCGACGGCGAGGCCGGCCCCCATGACGGTGGCGGCGGCGACGGCGGCGTAACGCCGGGTTTTCCTGTGTGTGGCACGAACCGTGGCTGGGCGTTCGCCCATTTCGCCTCCTGAGTCTGCTGGCTCGACGGGCCGGCGGCCTCCGCGCGGGTCAGGGGTCGCGGCGCCGGTGCGCTCCCGGGCGCGTCCAGGAGCAAAAAGCTGGCATAACGGAATGACACAGATGCGCACTCAATCTGACCAAACGGCGAACGCCCGGTCAAGAATCCGTCACGGTGCCGGGCGCGGGCGCCCGGGCCCGGCCCGTTACGCTCCGGGGGAAGCCCTGGCAAGCAGGGGAGCCGCGCGATGGAACGACCGCACCGACCCTTCACGGTCCGGCGATCGTGCCTGGCCGTCTCCGGTCGGCTTCGAGCGCGTCGCGGATCATCGAGGCGTACGCCATCGCGGCCAAGGGCCGCGCCGTGGTTTGACCGCACCCGGAAACAGCAAATCGTCACTTCGGGGCGAGAATCGGAAAAACAGGACCTAAGTGGCCATTACTTGCCGAGAACTCCCCAATTGGTAAGGGCTTCGATGAGCCCTTCGGTAATCTCCAGCGAATTCAGGTCCGCAGCCGCCACCCAGCGCGCGTCCGCGGCGTCGTCGCCCGGGCGCAATGTGCCTCCGGTGACCGCGACGGCGTAGTCCCTGATGTCGATGACCGCCCCGTCGAGGAAGGGGCGCTGGACCCGGCCGAGCAGCCGGCCCACCTCGACGGTCAGGCTCGTCTCCTCGAGCATCTCCCGGACAAGCGCCTCGGCGTCGCTCTCACCAGGCTCGATCCGGCCGCCTGGGATGGACCACAGCCCGGCGCCGGGCTCGCGCCCGCGCTTGATCATCAGCAGGCGGCCCTGCCCGTCCGTCGCGACGGCGCCCACGCAAGGGATAACGGAGCCGGACACGCCGACAAGTATCCGTCTTGCCCCCTGAGCCGGACAAGCGTGGTACCGTGCTCCTCACGGTAAAGGCAGACACAACCGTCACAGGGGTCAGCATGATGGTGATGTTGCGATTTGGTCACGCGGGATAACTTGCTCGATCCGCGTCAACCAAGTACCCCGGTGCCGCGTCTTCTTATCGGGTAAAGGGCAGGAGCCCAAACCCTGGATGAGGATTAAGCGCCTGCTGCACCCGTGAGTTTCCGGGTTCGCCCGGGTTTTCCCCTTTTAGAACAGCACTACCGATCAGGTCAGCCGTTCCTGTCCTGATCAGGGTCACCGTGGCCGGTTGCAGGCCGGGACGGCCGGAGCTCTTCCGGCCCGAACTGCGGTGACTAGCAACAACAGCCGTGCGCAGGGTACGGCTGTGGTTCCGAGAAGGGAACATCCATGTCCTTCAAGAGCAAGGTGCTCGCCGGTGCGGCATCGCTGGCCTTGGTCGGCGGTGTCGCGATGGCGGCAGGGCCCACGGCCACCGCGGGCACCCCGTCGTGCGGCCCCAGCTGCATCAACATCTTCAGCCGGCAGTTCGGCACGCACCGCAGCCCGAACTTCGTCATGGACGTCCTCCGGCAGGGCATGAAGGTCGGCCAGCCGATCATCCTGTTCCGCACCAGCAACGCCGACCCGGCGCAAGACTTCACCGTCGCCTTCCAGGGCCTCACCTCCGACTTCTTCGCGGCCGGCCTGGTGTCCTCCGCGGTGAACCTCCACTACGGCGACATGCCGGCGTTCGAGTTCGAGTACGCGCCCTTCGGCGTGGACAGCGGCCTGTGCGTAGGCCTGGCTACCACCGCCATCAGCGGCGAAGGGGTCACCCTGCAGCCGTGCGGCGTGTCCGCCAAGACCGTCTGGATCGACGACCAAACGGACTCGCCCGCCACGTTCGTCCGCGGTTACGACCCGCTGATCAACGGCTCGACCACGAACTTCTCGCACCCGCACGTGATGACCTACCCGGCCAACGGTTACCCGACCGACAGGCCGCGGCCGCAGATCCAGGTCCGCAACCTGACCGGCTTCTCCAACGGCTTCGGCCCGATCATCGGCACCGTCATCGACACCCAGTTGTGGGGCGCTACCTTCGGCGTCATCAGGGGCTAATCCTGAGTCTCAACCCTGACT
>Ga0306923_10006856_pt1 | contig 11280 bp, 10 predicted proteins | sample sta12Can44000108_FD_203841 | JGI IMG/M metagenome (GOLD analysis project Ga0306923, IMG submission 203841) | Lab enrichment of tropical soil microbial communities from Luquillo Experimental Forest, Puerto Rico - statanox.12C.anox.44.000.108 (v2)... | ecosystem: Environmental > Terrestrial >...
ACCGCGGCTCGAACGCGGCGGCGCGCGGCGCGTAATAGCCGCCGAGACTGACCCCCATCACGGCGAAACGGTCCTTGTCGACGTCGCGACGGGTGTTGAGATAATCGACGGCGGCGGTGCCGGCGACATTGGTGTCATAGCGTGCCGGCATGCCGCGGAAGCGGATCGACTCACCGGTGCCGGGAATATCAATAATGAGAACGGCGAGACCGCGCTTGACGAGCTCCGGCACGCCCCGGAAATACTGCATCTCCTTGGTGATATCGAGCCCGTCGAAGAACACGAGCGTCGGCAGCGGCGCCGCGCCCGCGCCGCTCGCTTTAACGAAGTAGCCGGGCAGGCTCTTGCCATCGAACGGCACCTCGACCCCTTCGATGGCAAGAAACGGCACGTCGCCGATGCCTTTTTTGAACAGCGCAACCGCGCGCGCGTAGGCCTGCTGGCTCGTCTCCGTGCGCGGCTGCAGCAGCCGCTCGCCGGTCTGATAATAATTGGCGGCGCGCCTGTAGGCGGCAGACGCGGTCGCTGCGTGGCCCGCGGCCTCGGCCGTCTCGCCAAGCCGCGCGACCTTCTCGGCCATGGCGCTCCATTCGGCAAACCACGCCGGCCCCTCGCCGGCGCGGCCCTTGAGCGCTGAAACGACCTTATAGACTTCGCCGAGGTCCGCGCCGCCCCACAGCGACGTCGCGATGACGCCACGGGTCGCCGCCGACCAGGTGTAATTGCCCGGGAACAGCATGAGCGACGCGTCGGCGCGCTCCTGCGCCTCGGCCGGTTCAGTCGCGTCGGCGAGCGTCGCGCCGGCGAGTCCGGCGGCGGTCAGGCGGAACAGGTCGCGTCGTTCCATGGCAATTCTCCCACGTCATTTGCGAAGAAATATTCGCCGTTTCCGGCCTGTCGGCAAGCGCCATGCGAAGGAAGCCTATTTCCACAGCCGCGACTTGCGGCCGACTGATGTAATGTATCGCAACGGTGTCCCGTTTGCGTGTTCCACAAAGCGGAGGAAGGCCATGTTCGACGTGGAACGGCGCGACGTTCTCATCGGCAGTGCGGCTCTCGCGGCGGCGAGCCTCGCCGCCGCAAAGCCGACCGAAGCCGGCGATCCGAGCTTCATGAACAACGTCCCGGACGTGCTTCTCTCGGGCGCCGAGCTGCCGACCTTCAAGTTTGCCTTGGAAAAATCCCACGGGAAGGTCATCGGCGGAAGCTACGGCAAGGAGGCGACGGTCACGCAGCTGCCGATCTCCAAGGGCATCGCCGGCGTGTCGATGAAGCTCGAGCCCGGCGCCATGCGCGAGCTTCATTGGCACGCGACGGCGGCCGAGTGGGCGTTCGTCATCGAAGGCCTCGTCCGAACGACGGTCATTGCCCCCGACGGCACCGCGGAGACCAACGATTTCAATCCCGGCGACGTCTGGTATTTTCCGCGCGGGCACGGGCACATGTTGCAATGCCTCGGCACGCAGCCCTGTCACTTCATTCTCATCTTCGACAACGGATTTTTTTCCGAGTTCGGCACGTTCAGCATCACCGACTGGATCGGCCACGCGCCAAAGGCGCTGTTGGCCAAAAACTTCGGCGTGCCGGAGGGGACGTTCGATTCGTTTCCCAAGGGCGAAGTTTACTTTGCGCGCGGGGAGATCCCGCCCGAGCAGCCGGCTCCGCCGCTGCAGGGCCTCAAGTTGCCGGCGCAGACGCACAAATATCGCCTGCTCGCCCAGGTGCCGCACGGCGTTTATCGCGGTGGGCGCGAATGGCGCGTCGATGCCAGCCGCTTCCCGATCTCGACGACGATCACCGGCGTGATTCTCGATCTCGATGCCGGCGCGCTGCGGGAGTTGCACTGGCACCCGAACGCCGACGAATGGCAATACGTCATCGACGGTCGCGTCGCCGTCACCCTGTTCGGCTCGAACGCGCGGTTCCGGATCGAGACGCTGGAGCAGGGCGATGTCGGTTACATTCCCCAGGGGTACGGACACTCGATCGAGAACATCGGCGAAAAGCCTGCACGTGTCCTGATCGGATTCAATTCGGGCGCCTACGAGACGATCGACCTGTCGCAGTGGATTGCCGGCAACCCAGCCGACGCGCTCGCCACCAACTTCAGCCAGAGGCCGGAACTATTTGCAAAACTCCCGCACCGCGACGTGTTCGTCGCGGGAAACAGCGACCCGTAGGTCGGGGTGGATGCGGGACATGGAATCGCCTACGCGCGGCCTCAGGTTCGAGACGCGCCGGCTTTGCCGCGCCGTCGGCGCAAAGCGGCTCGTCGACGACGTCAGCGTCGAGATTGCGCCCGGCGAAGTTCTCGCCGTGGTCGGCCCGAGCGGCGCCGGCAAATCGTCGTTCCTGCGCCTGCTCAACCGCCTCGACGAGCCGACCGGCGGCACCGTGCTGGTGGACGGCGCGGACTACCGCGCGATCGCGCCCCGAGATTTGCGCCGCCGGGTCGGCATGGTGATGCAAACTGCCTATTTGTTTCCCGGGCCGGTGGCCGCCAACATCGCGTTCGGCCCGCGTCAGCGCGGGGAGGCGCTGTCGGCGGAGCAAATCGATGCGCTGCTCGCGCGCGTCGGCTTGCCCGGATTTGCGGCGCGCGGCGTGAGCGCACTCTCCGGCGGCGAGGCGCAGCGCGTATCGCTCGCGCGTACCCTCGCGAACGCGCCCGAGGCGTTGCTGCTCGACGAACCGACCTCCGCGCTCGACGAGACCTCGGCGCGGAGCATCGAGGAGTTGATCCTCGGCATCATCCGCGAGCGTGCGATGACCTGCGTGATCGTCACCCACAACAAACCGCAGGCCGAGCGGATCGCCGCTCGCGCCATGCTGATGGAGTCCGGACGGCTCGTCGCAGTCGGTCCGGCCCGGGAGGTGCTAAATGCCGACTGATCTCATAAGCGTTGTGAGCGGCGACGTGATGCTGGGCCTTGCTCAGGCGGCCGGTGCGATCGCCCTGTGCGCCGCGGTCATTGCTTTGTGCGGCTGGTTCTCCGTGCATGTCGAGCGCGAGGCGGCCCTCTCGATTACGCGCGGGCTCGTGCAGATGGTGCTCGTTGGGACGGTGCTCGCGGCCTTGCTGCACGGCGCGCTCGTCATCGGCGCGCTCATTCTGGTGGCCATGATGGTCGCTGCCGCATTCACGGCCGCGCGCCGGCTGGAAAGCATGCGGGGCGCGCAGCCGTTGTGTTTCTGCGCCATTGCGGCCGGCTCCGGCGTCGTCATTGCCGCGATGCTCGCGACCGGCACGCTCAAATCCGACATAGCCGTCCTGGTTCCGGTGGGCAGCATGGTCATCGGCAATGCCATGAACGCCTGTGCCCAGGCCGCCGAACGCTTCCGCGCCGACGTCACGTCGCACGTGGGCGAAGTCGAGACCGGCCTTGCGCTGGGCGCCGATCCCGCCGTGGCGATCGCGCCCTATGTGCGCAACGCGGTCTACGCCAGCCTCCTGCCGCGGCTCGACACGCTCAAGTCGCTCGGCCTCGTGTGGATTCCCGGCATGATGGCCGGCATGATGGTCTCAGGTGCGAGCCCGGTCTACGCCGGCATTTATCAGTTCGTCATCATCGCGATGATTCTTGCGGGGTCCGGCATCACCGCCCTCGTCGTGGTGCTGCTGGCGCGCGGTCGCGCCTTTTCGCCAGCCGCGCAGCTGATATTGCGACGGGCGGAGGCGAAGGAGGCAACCGTAGCGTGGGATAACTAAGCCCACGCACGCTTTGGGGAGACCATCATGAGATATCTGCTTCGTTTTGTGGCAACGGTTATCGCCGCACTCGTTGTGTTTTCGGCCGGGTTCGCGGCGGGTCAGCACCAGGCGCCGAGCGGCGACGAACGAGTCCAGCAGACGCTGCTGGCATCGATCGATCTTGCTAAAGCGGTCGGCACGTTAGGCGAGCGCGAATTGCGCCTGAGCCAAGTCACTGTCGCACCGGGCGGACATATCGGCCCGCATAGCCACATCGACGACCCGACCGTCGTTTACCTGGTCACCGGCGCGCTCATCAATCATCACGACGATGGCAGGACCGAAGAGCTCAGCGCCGGTCAGGCCTTCGCGGAGTTCGGGCCGAAGTCTCACTGGGTAGAGAACCGCGGCACGGCGCCGGCGACATTCGTCTTTGCCTCGGTGAGCCGCCGGCAGTAGACCTCCCTCTCCACGCAAGCGGGGAGAGGTGAAGGGCGTGGCAGTGGCGCCTGCATTCTACCGCTCTGTGCGTTGCTCAGCACCGATTTTGATGATGAAATGTTGGGAGGCCAGTAGTCAGTTGGGGTAAACGATGACCGAGGTCGTCGAATCGAGCGACGCAGGTCGGCAAAATTCGGTTCGCTTTTTCTGGATCAGCCTTATTATCACTCCGCTTGTTTTGCTCGTCATTCTCGAAGCGTGTGCCTCGGGATCCTTTATTTCTACAACTCACTCGGCGGAAAAAGTAACGCTGCGTTTGCCCGCAATCATCTTCTGACGCGCCTGTTTGCGCCGGCGCCCGTGGGACCCGTCCCCGGCAAGCATTTCCTCGGCCATCTCAGGGACGACGACGCTGGCAGGAGCTTCTCGTCCCCGACGGCCTCCTGGGCTGGCGCCTGGGAGCGAATATTTCGGTCTATTATTCGCCTTCGCGCCAAGCCGGCGAGTATCTTTATCTCACGGATGAGAATGGCTTCACCGCGGACGTGGACGACCCGCCGGTAGCACGGCAGAAGCCGGCGGGCTTGTACCGCGTGATCGTATTGGGAGGTTCGACCGTCATGGGGCAAAATCTGGTCGGCATACTGCGGGCGGCCGGGCGTGATGAACAGCAGTCTTGTGAGGGGAAAACCCACTCTCATTTACCGCGATTGGAACGCCGCCTGCGAAAGCTCAGGGCTCCCCTGCATGCGGGCCACGACCAGGTGCAGCAAACGAAAACCAAATTCGGGATTCTCGAAGTACAGTTCCTTGAACCGATCGTAATCGATCTTCGCGGTTTGAACGTCGGTTTTGCAACGAACCGTCATGGTCCGCGTGCCGTCCGGGGTGAACAGGCCGATTTCTCCTAGCAGTGCGCCCGACCCGTAACTGCGGCCGATCTCCTCGACCTCGACCTCGCCGGTGACGATGTAAAAGGCGGCGGTCGCATAGTCGCCTCGCTTCATGATGACGTCACCCGCCTTGAAATGGCCCGGTCGCGTGTAGGGCAGCAACCAATCGACGTTCATGTCCGACTTGATTGCGCGATCGATGCCACGGATCAGATTGAGCATCGCCAACAGGCGCCAGGCGTTGAGCGGCAGCAGAACCGCGTTGAGCAGAAAGGTCGGGTAGGTGCCGTGCGACAGGCTGTAGATCATCGCCAGAAAATTCGCCGCGATGGCGGCTATACGCAGCGGGATGATGGTTTTGGCATAAGCGGCGTAGAGACTCGCAGCCGCCGCGGCGACGCCGAAGAGCTCGGCGAAATAAGTGTTCATTTGGCAAAGCCCTCCCTTGCCGCGTGGCGGGCCGCTCAGCCCTTGTGGCTTTGCGCAATCGCCGCCAGTTTCGCCGGATCGCAAAACAGCCGATCGGAGGTGCGGCCGACCGCGCCGGCCTTTTCGAGGATGCCGAGCGCGACGTTGATTTTCGGACGACTGGCTCCGAGCAGCAGCGCAAGCTCGCTTTGCGAGAAGCCAAGCTCGAGCGGCAGGCGGCGGCCGGGAGGAGCTTGCCGCTCACCGATCGCGACGAGAAGGAAGCGCGCGAGGCGCACCTCCATCGGATAAAGCGCGATCGTCTCGAGACGGTCGCTGGCGTTGCGCACGCGCCAGCACAGGAAGGAGATAATCGAATCCGTGATGGCGGGATGCGTCGACCACAGCTCGCGGAAGGCGGACCGCTCCAGCGTGTAGGCGCTCACCGGCGTGAGGGCAGTCGCTTCGGCGCTACGCGGCGAGCCGTCGAGCATGGCGATTTCGCCGAACAGGTCCCCTGCAACCGCGATCTGAAAGCTCAGCTCACGGCCATCACTTGTGCCGATCGCAAGACGAACCTGTCCCTCGGCCACGAGATAGAGATGAGTGCCGGGGTCGCCGCGGGAGAAGAGAATCTGCCCCTTGTCGAAGCGCGCCTGGCGGAACCGCGCGGCGCATACGGCGCGATCTTTCTCGGCCAGTCCCTTGAAAAGATCGGTGCCGCCAAGAAGCCAAAGCAAGCGTTCGTCCGGCGACGACATCGAAATCATTTTCATCCACGAGGAAGAGACGAGGCGAGGGCAGAACGGTAACATGGCTTCGGCCAGTACGACTACATCGCAATGAGAAACCCCGGCCGTAGTGACCACGGCCGGGGCTTGTTGCGTGGGAGCGGCGAAAACTACTCGCAGATGATCGTGCAGCGTAGTTCCATTCCGCGTGGGGTCGAGAACCGCCGTTTGGCGAGATAGCAGCCGTTGCTCAGTAGCCCATCGCAGGCCCCAGCCGAGGGTCGGGGCGCCGCTGCCAGCTGCGTCGTCGGGGCAGTGGTACGCGGCGCCACATAGGGAACCTGGCCAACCGCGACGGGGGCCTGAACCTGGACCGCACCGGGCGTCCGCGCCGCAACGACCGGAGCCGGAGCCGTCGGCTGGACCGCCGCGTAAGCGACCCCGTTCACCACGATACGGGCGGGCGGCTGGGTGGCGGCCGGGGCTTGGGTGACCACCACCCGCGGCGGAGCCTGCACCGCGGTTGCGGTTGCCGGCGCATTCGCGGCGGGAGCCGGGGTCGTCTCGGCCGTGTCGGACGTTTCGTCGTCGTCGGACTGCGCGGCACGGCTGGTCGCTCGAGGGGCAGGCGCTGCGTCGACCGGCGCCGGAGCGTCCGCGACGACATAGTCGACCGGCACCTCGTCCTCCACCACCCAGTCGGTCACGACCGGATCGACGTCCACGGCGGCGATGTCGAACCCGCCGCCATCGCTGCCGCTATCGTGGCCCTGGTGTCCCTGGTGGCCGTGCTGCCCATGCATGCCGTGATTGCCGCCCGGCCCTGATTACCGTGATTACCCCCGCCCGCGTGGTTGCCGCGGTTTCCGCCGCCGGCATGGCCTCCACGACCGCCGCCGCGGTTGGCCGAGGCGAAGCTGCGGCCACCCAGTCCACGTCCGCCCATGGTGTGGGCTCCGCCGAAGCTGCGGCCGCCGAAGCTGTGGCCGCCGAAGCCGCCCATATGTCCGCCTCCGAAGCTGCGGCCGCCAAAGCCCCCCATGTGCCCGCCACCAAAATGGCCACCGCCGCCAAAACCGCGGGCCGAAACGTCCGTTGTGACCAACATGCTGGCGCCGAGCGCGGCCGCAGCGATGGTGGCGATCGAGGTGCGGCGGATCATGGTGTTCATCGAAAACTTGGACATGGTGCTCTCCCTAGCTGTGAGCCGGTGGAGCATTCCCCGGCTTCGATGGAGGCACCCTCGCACGCGTGGCACGACGCGCGCTGTTCCCTGGGGAACAAGCAAATTCCCGACGCGGCCGCCCAAGTTACGAACGCCAGGCACGAATGCGCAGCGGCTCGCGGTGTCCGCGGATTTGCACTTCCTGCACCGTATCTGCGCCGGGCACATTGGGCGCTCCGGCCGCGGCGTAAAGAGCCTCGCTTATGACGAGGCTCGCGCGTTCCTGTTTGGCGACCTCCAGTAGTCGGCTCGTCAGGTTCACGGTATCGCCGGTCGCGGTGATGTGCTGGTGGTGCGCGGGCCCGAGGCGGGAAACGACGGCCTCGCCGTAGTGTGCGCAAACCCGCACGCTCAGCCGCTGCGCGACTGGCGGCAGAGCCCGCAGCCACGAACTGAGCGACTCCCGCAGATAGATTGCGGCGCGCAACGCCTGCGCTGCGTCGGCGGTGCTGGGCTCGGGCAGTCCGAACAGGGTCATGGCGCCGTCGCCCATGAAACTTACGACATAGCCGCCGTGCGCGACCACGTCCCGTTCGACGATGGCGTGCAGATCGGCCAGCAGGTCGCGTGCCCAATGCGGTCCGAGCGTTTCGGTAACTTCGGTGAAGCCCGACAGGTCGAAGAAAATCACCCCGACGTTTTGATGCACCGGCTTTTCCAGAAACCGCGGATGTTTGAGGATGTATTCGGCCATCGCGGGAGATTGGAATTTGGCCAGCGCCGCGCGTTCACCCTGCAATCGCCGTACAGCCGATCGCTCCATCACCATCCGGGCGACGCCGTAGCTCGCCGCAACGGGGACGAGCGCCGCTAGCGGAACCGTGGCGCTGAGCCAAAAGCCGTGAGCGAAACTGACAACCGTGAGCGCGCTCCATCCAATGAGGACGAGACCCGCAAAGGCGAAGCCCAAAAGGAGCCGGGGCATCGCCATCAGAACAACCGTGATAACCGGCAGCAGGATCGCGGCAGCGGCGTCTAGCATGCGGATGAAGCGGGTCTTCTGCAGCCCGTCTGCGGCGAGCATGTTGCTGATTGCCGTCGCCAGCACTTCGACGCCCGGCGTCATCCGGTCGAACGGCGTCGCGAACGTGTCGCCGAGACCGAGGCCGGTCGCGCCGAGAACGACCAACTGCCCCTTCACCCGTTCGGGATCGAGGTCACCGCGCAGCGCGCGCGCGGCACTGAATTGCCGGATGGTCCCGCGCGGACCGTAGTAGGAGATGGGCAGGTGGTAGCCCAGATCGGTGCGCAGGGTTCTTGACAAGAGATTCAACGTGCCGTCGCCGAACGCGGGGTCCGTGTTCAGTGCGGCCGAACAGGCCGCCAGCGCGAACGAGGGAAATACGCCGTTGCCGGTGCGATAGAGCGCCGAAATGTACCGAGGAACCCCGGCGTGGTCGGTCGAAATGTTCGCAAGGCCGGCGCGGACGTGATCCGCGATCTGGCCGATTGGCCAGACGATGCGCGACGGCTGCGGCACGAATGACAGCAGCTCTGACGCCGGTCGTCCTATGCTCGCTTCCTCCTTATCGAACACGCCGACTGCCGCGACCACGGACCGGGTCGAGCGCAAGGCATCGCTCAGTTCCGCGTCGCCCTCTGGTTTGGGGTCGATAAACAAAATGTCCAAAGCCAGCGACTGCGGTTTATGCTTGGCAAGCTCTCGCACGATGCGCGCCACCATGCTGCGCGGTAGCGGAAAGCCGCCGGCCTCCTGGATCGTTGCCTCGTCGATCGCCGCGATGACCACACCGCGGGGCGGCGGCTGTGGGCCCCGAAGCGCGAACCGCCAGTCGACCGTGAGATATTCGATGCGGTCGAGGAGTGAAGCCGCGCCGATGACCTGGCGCCAACCGAGAAAGCCACCCCATAACGCACCGAGAAGAGCAAATATGGCAGCCAGGATCGCCGCGGTTCGCGGATGCCCGGCACGCATTACTCACCGAAGCGGGCGAGTAGCGCCTTGACCCGCTTTTTCTTCCACCGTTTGACTTCAAGCGCGCCCCCGCCGCGGGACACATCGACGCCTTCTCCGGGTTCGAGCGAGACTGTTTGTTTGCCCGCGCGGCGCTTGACCTCGATGACGCCGGAAATCGTGAGTACCGACGTCTGTTTCGTCTTGACCTCGACCGCCCACTTCGTCCCGCGTACGGCCGCGATCGCGTGAGGCGTGAGGATTTGGAACGGTTTGCGTCCGTCGATCATCAGGGCGCCGGAATCGAGTTCGGCGCCGGGCGGGAGCGATTGGCCTTCCTGGATGAGTTTGTAGCGCGTTCCGCGCGCGGTCCGGACGGTCAGGTCATCGTCGCAGCGCAGGACCTTTTCCGAGAGGTTGTGCGGGTCGTCGACCAGGGAGCATCCGGACTGCTGCGCGATTGAGGCGCTGGACGCCGCAACTACTAGAGCTGCCGCAACCGCGCATGCCGCGTGGCGAAATCGAATTAGTCCACCTTGACTGTCCGCTTCCTGCATTGCCCCCACTCCCGGCAAAGTCATCGTCGCTGTCAACCAGGATAAGGGCTTTGCCGAAGGGCGAGAAGTCCCGCCGCGGCCGGCTTCCCGCACCTCGTTCAGCGTGTTCCGTCGGGAACAGCGGCGGTCGCGCCCGCCCGCGATGATCGTGTCGTCAACGCATGGTTATCAAGGGAGATTGCGATGTTTGGTAATGCAACTAGAGTGGTAACGGCCGCCGTTTCGCTGGTGCTTGCTCCTGTCGCTGCCAGTGCCGAATCCGCGGTTCCAGGTTGCTTTGCGCCGGAGGACCTGACCCGGCTCGATTACCCGATCGAACGCAGCGCCAACAGGCTCGCCGAACATCACGCACTCAAGATCGTCGCGCTTGGATCGTCGTCGACCTTCGGGACCGGCGCGACATCAGCGGCCCACAGCTACCCGAGCCGGCTCGAGGTCGAGCTGCGCGAGCGCTTTTCCGATACCGATATCGTCGTACTCAATCGCGGTATCGGTGGGGAGGACGCGCGCGAGATGCTGGCGCGCCTGGAAAAAAGCGTGTTGGCCGAAAAGCCCGATCTCGTTCTCTGGCAAGTCGGCACCAACGCAATTACGGGCGACGAGAAGCCGTCTGCGGAGGCGGCGCTGATCCGCAGCGGGCTAACGCGTCTGCGCGCCCGCGGCATCGACGTGGTCCTGATCGACCCGCAATACGCCCCCAAAGTGATTGCCAAGCGCGGCGCCAATGCCATGGTGCGCGTACTTAACGACGCGGCGTACCGCCAGAACGTAAGCGTCTTTCACCGCTTCGCCGTCATGGATTACTGGCGTCGGTCGATGCAAATTCCCTTTTCGCAGTTCACCACGCCCGACGATCTGCACATGAACGACTGGGGCTACCATTGCTTCGGCCGGCTGCTCGCCGACGCGCTGGTCGAAGCGCTGAACCAGTCCACGCCGGCTTCCGCGAACCGGATGATGCTGACCTTCGTACGTGCTGTCGCTCCGGACCTCGTCTCTCAATATTGAACAGGTGCGTCATGAAACCTCTCTTTGCATGTTTGTTCAGCGCCATCCTGCTGACCACAACCGCTACCGTGCATGCGGATACACTATTCGACAGGTATTTCGCCAATGTGGACAGTGGAAAGCCGTGCTATACGCGCATCTATGATGCGCAGCATCTCAGACGCAATCCCCACCAGAAAATTCGGCAGATCACCTTGGCATTCGATCTTACGAAGCCGGGCCGCGACAAGCCCGTAGACGCGCACCAATTCGAAGTCGCTCTGGGAATGAGGGTTAGAGATATGACCGAACTCTCCCTCAGCCCAGCCCACTGCTCCACCGAGCGCAGCGGTATTGTCTGCCGCGCCGAGGGTGACGGCGGCACTTTTTTGATAATCGAGGTCATCGGTGACGGGCTGCGCTTCGAGGGCG
>Ga0306923_10006858_pt1 | contig 11276 bp, 8 predicted proteins | sample sta12Can44000108_FD_203841 | JGI IMG/M metagenome (GOLD analysis project Ga0306923, IMG submission 203841) | Lab enrichment of tropical soil microbial communities from Luquillo Experimental Forest, Puerto Rico - statanox.12C.anox.44.000.108 (v2)... | ecosystem: Environmental > Terrestrial > Soil...
GCAGCGGAACGAGTGGGAATCTTGCGCCGGCAGTGGCAGGTTTCCAAACTGTCGCTCGCTGGCTACGGCTGTGCCGTGGCCGTCCGCGAGAGGCCTGCGTGTGATGGCGGCTGGCGTCCTCCCACACGGGTTTGGCGCGACATAATCCTCTGGTTGACCGGAGCTGTGATCTGGTAGTGCGCAGTGCAATGCGAAATTGGGGCGCTCTTGTGACCCGCCTCCCGGGCATGTCCTTGGATGAGCTGCGTGTTAGGGCCATTCACGCGTTGCGCGTGCGCATGGAGCGCATCTCGGACCGATTTCCCACCGCACGCTCGGCTGAAGCTCGGCCACCTGGCACACAGCCTGCCCTACATCACGGTCTCGAACTCCTGACATCCGGAAGCGATCCCGCACAGATCGCGCGTGCCATCGCAAGGCTCGATCCACAGGTTCGCGAAGCCTTCAGCCGGCAGAGTGATGACGCCGAGCAAGGGCTGGTAGGGCTCCTCGGGCATGAGCCGCTCTGCGTGGGCAGCCCGCCTCGCTGGCACCGGGAAGCCAGCAGCGGAACCGAAGCACCGCGACGCCACTGGAGCCGCATCGATCATCTGGATACGGCGCTGGTTGGCGACCACAAGCTGCTGTGGGAGCTCAACCGCCATCAATATCTGCTCGCCCCGGCCTTCTGCTGGCTGCTGGATCGCGATGCACGGCGATTCGAGCTGATCCAGGGGCATCTGCAGTCGTGGCTGGCGGACAATCCGCCGCGCCAGGGAGTGAACTGGGTGAGTAGCCTGGAGGTGGCCTACCGGGCCATCGCGTGGTGCTGGCTGCTGTCGATGCTGCGCGACGCTCCCTGGAAGCCAGATCTGAGGACGGGGCTGCTGGGTTCGCTCGAGGCGCATGCGCGGCACGTCGAGCGTTACCTCTCGACCTATTTCAGTCCCAACACGCACCTTACGGGCGAGGCGCTCGGGCTTTTCTACGTGGGGACCGTGCTTCCGGATTCCTCACAAGCGCGGCGCTGGCGAGCCACGGGCGCAGCAATTCTCGAAGCCGCGATCGGGCGGCAGGTTTTTGCGGACGGAGTCTACTTCGAGCAGGCAAGCCAATATCATCGGTATACAGCGGAGATCTATCTGCATTACCTGCTGCTTGCCAACGCCAGCGACTACCACGTCTCGGATTCCGTGCGCGACGCACTCGGCAATCTCTTCACGGTTCTGCGGAGTCTCGCTTCCGCGCCGGGCCGGATGCCACTGCTCGGGGACGATGACGGTGGATTGCTACTCTCCTTCGATCATCGCCCGCCTGATGACCTACGCGCGTTGCTGCTGGCCGGCGCCGTTGCGCTCGAGCAACCGGAGCTCGCACCTGCAGAGGCGTCTCCCAGCTTCGCCTACTGGCTCTGCGGAATCGAAAAGACGGACGTGGTGCGCAACGCGCCGGCGCGCGTGCCGAACTGGCTGGATGTGTATTTTGCACGCGGCGGCCTCGCGGTCCTTCGTGATGGATGGGACCGGAGCGCCGCTGTCGGTGTGATCGATGCCGGACCGCACGGCGCGCTGAGCTGCGGTCATAGCCACTCGGATGCACTCGCGATGACCCTGACTCTCGGCGCCTCGGAACTGTTCATCGATCGCGGCACGCTCACGTACACGGGGCCGGAGCGGAACGAGTTCAGGGTTACGGCATCGCACAACACGCTCGAGATCGATGATACATCCTCGATACTCCCCGCGGAGGCCTTCAAGTGGCTTCCGGGAATCCCTGCGCCGGCGCAAGGCATCGTTTGTTCCAGCGCGCACTTCAGCAGCTTTTTCGGGCTCGCAATGGGTCATGTGGCGGGCGGCCGCCCATCCGTGCACTGCCGCGGAGCGCTGCACCAGCGCGGAGGGGCCTGGGTCGTTCACGATCGGGGCGCGCGCGACTCGGCTCGCGCAGGCGTTCTGCGCTGGCAGCTCGCGCCTCATCTCACCGCAGTTGTGTTGACCGAGCACTCGCTGGTGATCCGCGATGGCGCAGGGATAGATCTGGCAACGATCTTCTTGCGCGGCGCCGCGCCCGTGCGCGTCGTTGCACGGGAAGTGTCACCGCGGCTCGGTCAGCGTGTCAGGGCGCAATGTCTGGAGCTTCCGCTCGATGCCACTCTCGAGGCGCTGACAATCGTGGTACCGGCAGGAGGCGATGCTACGGGCGTGAGCTTCGAGGTCGACGAGCACCACCCCGAGCGTGGCGTCCACTGGACCGACGCTGCCGGCCGCCATCACATTGTAGCGGGAGCAGGGCAGCCGCCTTTGCCTGCCGCGCCGGAGGTGAACCCTGGTCTCATGTGGCGGGTCGAGAGCCTGCCCGCAGCAGAGGTGGGGGCTCCCGGCGTTTTAATTGCGGCGCTCTCGCCATCAACCCCCCCTGCGCCCTGCGATGTGCAGGCGGTCACACACGGGGAAGAGCAGTCAGGCAGAATGATCGTCCTGGCCAACACTCACGGGCGCTGGCAGCAGCTTGACGTCGAGGAGCCGAGACGTGGCTGAGCCGGCGGCCGGAATTCGACCTTCATGTGCGGTATCTGCGGCATATTGACGCGTAATCCGAGCCTTGTGCCCGATCGGGGCCTGCTCGAGGGCATGCGCGACCTGATCGCTCATCGCGGCCCGGATGGGGCGGGCCTGTATGTCAGTCCCGGAGTAGGGCTCGGCCACCGCCGGCTCAGCATCGTGGACCTCGCGCAGGGTCAGCAACCCATGTACAGCCACGATCGCCGCTTTGTCATCGTCTACAACGGCGAGGTCTTCAACCACCCCGCGCTGAAGGCGGAGCTCGAGGCGGGCGGAGTCCGGTACCGCACCCACTCGGACACCGAGACGGTGCTGCACCTGTATGAACGCTACGGCGAGGGAGCCGTCGAGCGCATGCGTGGCATGTTTGCCCTGGCCATCTGGGACAGCCTGGAGCGGCGACTGTTTCTCGCCCGAGATCGCTACGGCGTGAAGCCTCTCTACTACGCGCATCGACCCGATGGCACCCTGATCTTCGGCTCAGAGATCAAGGCGTTGCTGCCTGCCCTCGGGGGTCGCCCCGAGTTGAATCGCGAAGTGCTGCCTGACTTCCTTGCCAATCACGCGCCATCGGGTGAGGCCACGCTGTTCGTGGGGATCATGCGCCTTGCCCCTGGACACACGCTCACGTGGCAGGACGGCTGCATCAACATCCGCCAGTACTGGGATGCTCCGGTTGCCGGATCCTCCGCGGCGCCGCAGCCCGGCTCGCGCGCCGAACAGGCGCTCGTCGCGGAATTCCGTGAGCGCTTCACTGAGGCGGTGCGTCTGCGCCTCATGAGCGACGTGCCACTCGGGATGTTTCTCTCCGGTGGCATCGATTCGGCAGCGATCACCTCGGCCATGGCGACCCTCGTGAAGGAGCCTATCCGGACTTTCTCGGTGGCCTTCGCCGAGCGCGAGGCGAACGAGCTCGAATACGCCCGGCTCGTCGCCAACGCGTATCGCACCGAGCATCGCGAGACTGTCGTCTCGCCTGCGGAGTTCTTTGCCGAGCTTCCAAGGCTCGTCTGGCACGAGGATGAGCCGATCGCACACCCCTCCAGCATCGCGCTCTATTTCGTCTCGCGGCTGGCCGCGCGCCACGTCAAGGTCGTGCTCACTGGCGAAGGGAGCGACGAGACGCTCGCCGGGTACAACCGCTACCGCGTGACCGAGTACAACGCCCGTCTCGGTGCCTTGTACCGGCGTTGCGTGCCGCGACTCGCGCGTCGCGGCCTGCACCGCGCTCTCGAGGCTCTGCCGGCGACTTCCCGCCTCCGTCAGCGCGCGGCGCGCACATTCCTCATGCGCGGCGCCGATCTCGATGAGCTCTACTTCGACAATTTCGCCGTGTTCAGCCGTGCCGGACAGCGTGAGCTGCTGTCGCGCGAGCTGCGGGCGCAGCTCGCACCGGTTGACCCGTACGCGGCCTATCACAGCGCACTCGCGCGCGTGAGTGGCAAACCGCTCCTGTCGCAGCTGCTGTACGCCGACGTCAAAACCTATCTGCACGAGTTGCTGATGAAGCAGGACCAGATGAGCATGGCGGCATCCATCGAGAGCCGCGTGCCCTTCCTCGACCATCCGCTGACTGAGTGGGTGGCTGCCCTGACGCCAACGATGAAGCTCCGGGGCACCACGACCAAGTGGATCCTGCGCCAGGCGATGCAGGGGAGGCTGCCGGCCCCGATCCTCGCGCGGCGCAAGATGGGCTTTCCCGTGCCGGTGGGCTCATGGCTGCAGGGTCCCTGGCGACCGCTGCTCGGCGAGTATGTCACCGGACCACGGGCCCGCGCCCGCGGCTTCTTCGAAGTCGGGACGGTGAACCGGCTGGTCAGCGAGCACGTCCGCGGTATCAATCATACGGAGCGCCTGTGGGCGCTGTTGACATTCGAGATCTGGGCGCGGATGTACCTCGACGGTGAGAGTCCCTGGTCGCTCGAGCTGCCGATGCTGCAGGCGGCATAGAGCATGCGCATTCTGTGGATCAAGACGGAGCTGCTGCATCCGGTCGACAAGGGCGGACGCATCCGCACCTACCAGATGCTGCGCTCACTGTCACGGCGGCACCAGGTCACGTATCTGTGTCTCGACGACGGTCTGGCGGCGCCCGATGCGATCGAGCGTGCGCGGGAGTATGCGCAGGAGGTCATCATCGTGCCGTTCCGGCCGGCCGCCAAGCGGAGCGTGGGATTCTTTGTCGACCTGCTGCGTACCCTCTTCTCGCCGCTGCCGTACGCCATCGCCCGCTACCGTTCACCAGAGCTGAGCGAGCGGATACAACAGCTCGCCGGTGCCTCCGACCTGGTCGTGTGTGACTTCCTGTTTCCGTCACTCAACGTGCCGCAAGGGTTGTCCCCATCGGCGGTGCTCTTTCAGCACAACGTCGAAGCCACGATCTGGGAGCGCCATGTTTCAGTGCCTCAGCATCCGCTGCGCCGTGCCTATATGCGGCTCCAGTGGCAACGGATGCTGCGGTATGAGGGGCGGGAGTGCCGGCGCTTCGCGCACGTGATCGCGGTCTCTCCCATCGACGCGGAGCTCATCCGGCGCGAGTACGCCGTGGCTTCGGTGGGACATGTTCCGACCGGTGTTGACGTCGAATACTTTTCCCCCTCCCAGCCCCGGCCCCAAGACAGTCGCGAGCTGGTCTTCATCGGCTCGATGGACTGGATGCCGAACGAGGACGGCATTCGTTGGTTCGCAAGCGACGTATTCGGCCGTGTCCAGGAACGCATCTCCGGCACGCGACTTGTGGTGGTCGGCCGGTCGCCATCGCCGGGCATGCGTGCCCTCGCGGCGCACAACCCCGCTATCGAGGTGACGGGCACCGTTGCCGACGTGCGTCCCTATCTCGAGCGTGCCGCCATCTGCATCGTGCCGCTGCGCGTCGGTGGCGGAACGCGGCTCAAAATCTACGAGGCGATGGCGATGGGCGTTCCGGTCGTTTCGACGGCCATTGGCGCCGAGGGCCTGCCGCTGCGCAACGACGAGCACCTGCTGATCGCCGACACGGCCGTTGAGCAGGTGAGCGCGATCTGCGCCCTCCTCACGGATCGGACGCGGGCGGGTCGGTTGGCTGCCGCTGCTCGTCGCCATGTGCAGGAGCAGTGCAGCTGGGATGCGGTCGCGGAGCGCTTCCTGTCCCAATGCCCCCGCCGCGCTGCCGCGCACGCGCCGTCGTACCAGGGTCAGATCGCCTGACAGCCGCGGATCGCCATGGCTCCGGCCCAATTCGGCGGCCCAGCGGGCCGCCGGTGAAGCTTGGCTATCTGGTGAGTCAGTACCCTGCGCTGAGTCATACGTTCGTCCTGCGCGAGGTGCTGACGCTGCGCCGGCACGGCGCTGACGTTCGCGTGGTTTCCGTGCGCGAGTGTGACAGGCCGATGGCGGCACTTAGCGCCGAGGAGGCAGAAGAAGCGAAACGGACCTTCTGCGTGATAGGTGCCGGATTCGTCCACGCGGTGCTCACCAATATCCGCGTGCTTTGCTGGCATCCGGTCGGATACCTCAGGGGGTTGCTGTATGCGTGGCGGCTCAGTCGCGGCACACCGAAGCTGCTCGTCATGTACAGCCTCTATTTTCTCGAAGCGATCGTTGCCGGGCATCACTTCGAAAGACAGGGGGTGAGAGATATCCACACGCATTTCTCATCCACGGTGCTGTTGATACTGGCGCGGATTTTCCGCGTACGGTATTCGCTGACTGCCCACGGCTCGGGCGAGTTTGTGGACGTTGTCGGGTTCCACCTCGCCGAAAAGGTCGCTGGGGCGGTCTTCATCGCCACCGTCGGACAATATGGCATGAGCCAGGTCATGAACGCATCCGACCCGGCGCACTGGCACAAGATCGTGGTGTTGCCACTGGGGGTGGACGTCGAGGCGTTTCGCCCGAGCAGAGCCCGTCAGCGCAGCCTGAACGAGCCATTCACGCTTCTCTCGGTGGGGCGTCTATCGGCCCCGAAAGGCTATCCGATTCTCATCGAGGCGGTAGTTCTGTTGAGAGCGCGAGGACGAAACGTCCGACTGACGCTGGTCGGCGAGGGACCGGAGCGTGTCAGGCTGGAGAAACTGATCGCACTTCGCGATGTGGGAGACTGTGTTCGTCTCGCCGGCGCCTGCAACCACGATCGGCTCCCGGACTATTACGAGTCGAGTGATGCTTTTGTCTTGTCGAGTTTCCTCGAGGGCGTACCCGTCGTACTGATGGAAGCCATGGCGATGGAGCTGCCGTGTGTTGCGACCTGGATCACGGGTATCCCGGAGATTATCGAGAAGGATGTGGAGGGACTGCTCGTTCCGCCGGCAAGCGCCAGTGCGATTGCCGATGCGGTGGAGCGCCTGATCGGAGATCCCGAGGGAGCGCGGCGGCTCGGAACCGCCGCGCGTCGCAAGGTGCTTGTCAGGTATCACCTCGAGCGCAACGTGGAGCGGCTCGCCGAGGAGTTTCGCCGCAGGTTAGCGACCTGAACGCCGGCGCCCGGCAGCGCCAATCGGCGCCCAACTCACGCCGACTGCTCATGAGGCTAGGCCGGTATCCGCCGTCTTCTCGGGCTGCAGTAACTCGAAGAGCAGTGTACGCGCGTCGCTGAGATGGGCCGGGCCGAGTATGTGTACCGTGCCCAGGAACGCGGCTGCGGCAGCGACGATCTCGACACAAAGAAGTACGACGGTCGGCACGTGGATGAACAACAGCGCGCGCAGCGCCCAGGTGACCATGAGCATCGCGATGCCGGCCACCAATGGGACGAGGATCAGCCGCAGATTATCGCGCGTGTTACGTTGAGTCACACGGCACGTGTAGAGCGTCGAGACAAAGAAGACGATCGCATACACGATCACGCAGCTGATCGCGGCGCCATTGATGCCAGCGATACGCGCTCCGATCACGACACCGACTGGCAGCACCAAACAGGTAAACCCGAGCACCCGGGTGCTTGCTTGCGGAACCCCGGCCGCGTTGTTCACGGTGTTCTGCAACGACGTCAGCATGCGGATAGGTGCCGCGATCGACAACATGGCAAGTGGGATCACGGCTAAGCGCCACTTGTCCGACAGCACGACGTGCACGAATTCGGGGGCGACGGCCGCGAGCCCCCAGGCCACCAGGAAACCGTACAACGCCAGCATGCGCAGCATGCGCTCGTAGGTATTATTGAACCGGGCGCGCTGCGGGCGCAGGCGACTCAAGGTTGGGAAAGACACTCTGTTCACGGCGTCCATCGCCTTGTCGCCCGGGATCGCGGCGAGGTTGGCGCCGACACTGTAGCTGCCCAGCTCCGTCGAGTGCACCATGCGCCCGAGGACGATCAGGTCCAGGCTTCCGGAGCAGTACAAGAGGAGACGGTTGCTGAGCATGTGCGCGCTGAAGTGCATCAAGTGACGAACTGGGCCGAAACCCGTGGAAAAGTCCGGCCATACCGCCGAGCGGTTATAGGCGATGAGGACGATAGAGCGGAGTGCCGCCAGCACCAGCGAGCCGAGAACGAGCGACCAGACTCCCAAGCCCAGGATAGCGCAGGTGATGGTCGCCAGGCTCCCCGCGATGCTGCCCGCGACCATCGCGAGTGCCATCTCTCTGAAACGCATATTACGCACGAGCTGCGCCTGCGGCACCGTTGCTATCGCCATCATCAGCAGCGATAGCGACGCGACACGTACTACTGCGGTGAGTTCCGGCTCCCGGTACCACGCTGCGATACTCGGAGCTGCGAGCATCAGGACGCTCACCAGGAACACGTTGAGCAACGCAATCAGGGCGCTCGCCGCCCGGCTGGTCTCATCGCGCAGCACCTGCGTCTGCACCAGTCCGGCAGCCAAGCCCGGATCGCTGAACACGGTCATGAATTCGATGAAAACGGTCGACACCGCGACCAGCCCGTAGTCGCGGGGATTGAGCAACCGCATGACAATGATGGTCGAGGGCCAGGTGATCAGCTGCACCAGCAAGCGTGCTGAGATTGTCCAGCGCATTCCGGAGAGCGCCTGCCGCTTCAATGATGATGGGCTGCTCACGTGGCAGCGCTCGCGAGTGTGTGCGGCATCGCCAGAGGTTGGCGCCCTTGGGCTGCGGCTCTGGTGTCAGCGGCCAGCAGCGTCAGGCCATTATTGCACGAACGCTTGCGCTGCGTGGCGTGCTCGTCTCGTAGCCAAGGGAATTCATCATGTGTCCCCATGTCGACTCGATCAGCGCGACTGATGGTTCGGGCAGCTTTTGCTTCCATGTACCCGTGACTGCCTCGGCGATAAAGGGGACATCGGCGCGTTTCCCCTTGGTAGTGACCCACGCTTCATGCTCTACTTTTTCGAGCTGTCGTAATCGATTCGCGGAGCTTCTCTCGATAGCCTGTGTCAGCGTTCCCGAGTCCGCTGCAATATCGAGGAAGCTCGCCAATCGTTGCAGCTCACGGGTTGGCTCCTGCAGCAGGTCCTCATAACGCACCAGCAGGAAACCAGGATGGTTCATCCGGGTTCCCAGCCAACTGCCCACATGTTCACCCCAGGAAACATCCAGATCTCCCGGCAGGAAACGCTCGGCAACGTACTGCTCAATTGGGTATGAGTCGTCGACGGAGCGGTACTTACGGCGGAAATTATATAACGACAAAACCACGTCTCTCGGGTCACGCACGAGATAGATGACCTTGCGATAGCGTGGTTCAAAGTACTCGTGAGTCTTGATCAGGCGCGGGCGGGGTACGCGCTTGAGTTCCCGGCTGGAGAGCGACGTGGCATCGGGGATGATCGTCTCGATGTTCGCAAACGTCACCGGTTGCTCGGGATGCATCAAGTTGGCTATCAGGAAGCGCGTCCACGTGTTGCCAGAACGCGGGTAGGAGGCGATGAAGGTATCGTCCGGGAACACCTTCAGGTTGCGACCGGCGATGTCTGTGCCCAACAAAAAGCTGGTGATGAATTTGATGCCGTATAACACTGGATCCTCGGAGAGTTCGTTCGACCGCGGTTCATAGCGTATCTCACGGAGCCCAGCAAATGGACGTGCATTTGCCCCTAATCGTGGGCTGGGCAATGGACACGCGTGCAGCGTGCGCAATCGCATCGGCTTCGGTAGATGACGCCGACTACGTGACGCGCCCGTCGAAGCGCAGCAATTTTTTGACCCCCTGTCGTGCCCGCTGAGGCAGCGCCTGGTAGACCCGCATCGCGACGTCGTGGCTCGTTTCTGCCAGATCGCGGACGCGGAATGCCGTCAGGTCCAAGCTGTACCGATAGGTCTCGTGCCGATGACCGCCGAAACGCTGCAGAAAGGTGTGCGCAGCCCCCATGCTGAAGTATCGAATGTCCTGTTGCTGAGCAGCCCACTCGATGGCACGCCAAAGCAGCAGGTCGTTCTGTTTCAGCTTTGTTTCCTCCCGTCGTGAGATATTCGCGCTGGCCTCGATGATACCCGGTCGCCTGAAACGACACGTCTCGGCTCCGACCATCCGCCCGTTATGGCGTGCCACGAGCAGTAGGCGATTGCCCTTCGTTTCAAATACTGCGCGCTGCAGCTCATACGGATGAGCTGCAAGACGCTTGGTCTCACACCAGTGTTTATACAGGACGTAATACTCATCGAAGTCGCGGGGAATATCCATTTCCGTCACTTCGACGCCAGCCTTGATGGCGCGTCTTATGTTGTAACGTCGATCCTCCGTAAACTCACGGAACAATTGGTCGGTGCCTTTTGACAGATCCAGCATTATCGTGCCCAGAGGAGTCTGGAATCTCTTGACGCGAAACCCCACGGAGTGGAATCCCGCAGTTTCGCTCCACGCAAAGGCGCTGATGAATTTGGTCGATTTGCTGCAATGCTCCCGTAGCCCGGCGGCCAGGGTCTTTCCAACCTCTTCATTATGGTCCTGTGATCCTCTGCGCATACACACCTGCGGGCCTCCGGAATTGCCGCAAACAATCTCGGCGTCGCCAAGCAGACCGGTGGCTATTCCGTGCACTGCGCCATCAGAGACAGCGAGTACGGCAAAGGGGCGTTTATGCTGATGATACTGGACGCGAAAGTATTCGGGCGTTGTATAGAATCCGGCGAATTCCGAATTATCCAGGCAGTCATTCCACGCGGCGGCAGTCGACTCGTCTGGGAATGAAGTAAGGATGAGATGGTTCATGGTTCTACATTCCGATGCGTGCAGCGGCAGCCTCTGGACAGCGCCGCTGGAGCAAAGCGACGAACCGTTCGAACATCCCCTGCGCCTGGTCCGCCTGCAGCGGTGCGATCAGCTTCAGATGTTCGCGAGCGTGTTCCTTCACGCCAACCGATGAGTCGATCTGTCGCCTGTCGATGTCGATACCCAACTCCATCGCAAGTGTGTGGAGACGTTGAGGTTCGTTGAACCAGTCGGTTTCAAACCTGACGAAGGGGACGGCGGGCAGCCGCTGCCGCCACTCCTGCACCCGCGTCTCGATCTCGAACCAGTACCAAAGTCCTTTGTAGAAGGGATGCGAGAACTCGCCGGCGTCGAGCGCGTCGGCGATGCGGATTCGATTGAGCGGCGCGCGATAGTCCAACCACCAGATATTCCCCGACTCCGTGCCCGGCTGCCGCTGCAAGCGATAGATCGACATGGCGACCTCGAGCGGCGGCCGGACCAGATGGATCACCGCCAGACGATTCCCAAAGTCGCGTGCTGCGTGTTCGATGAAGGTCTTGATGAAAAGATGGTTGGCCTCCACGTAGTAGCGATATCCCGCGGCGGCGCGCCGGATGTTGATCGACTTGTCACGATAGAAGCGTTTC
>Ga0306923_10006859_pt1 | contig 11275 bp, 11 predicted proteins | sample sta12Can44000108_FD_203841 | JGI IMG/M metagenome (GOLD analysis project Ga0306923, IMG submission 203841) | Lab enrichment of tropical soil microbial communities from Luquillo Experimental Forest, Puerto Rico - statanox.12C.anox.44.000.108 (v2)... | ecosystem: Environmental > Terrestrial >...
GAGGGTGACGGTGGCGGGGTCGCCCGTGTTTGAATCGGCCGTCGGGTCCCTGTCTTCGAACACCCCGGCCAGCTGGAACGAGCGGTCGGCGGCCAGCGCCAGCTCGAGCAGCGAGCCGGCGAAGCAGCTGCCCGGCTCGATCGCCGCGATCAGGCTGCGGCTGGTCACGTCGAGCCGCCGCAGCGTGCGCTTGAGGTAGTGCAGGACCTCGTTGGCGAACCAGTCTTCCTTGTTAGTCAGGAGCAGTTCGTCGTGGGCGAGCACCAGGGCCGGGTCACCCTCGGTGCGGAACACCCAGGTGCCGAGTTCGGTCTCGTTCGTGCGCAGGTCCAGGATCAGGTCGTCGAGCTCGCGCGTCACCGCCAGCGGCCAGAAGCCGACGCCTTGCCGGGCCGCCTCGGTCACGCTGGCGGGCGGGTTGTCGTGCGGGCCCTTTACCGATATGTCGACCCGGCGCGCGTCACGGTCCAGCCGGGCCTCCACGTGGTCGTACCTGATGGCGTCGTCGTCGCGGGTCTTGGCGAGCGGGGTCAGCGTGACGCCTTCGGCATGGTTTGGCCGGCTCGAGCGACTCGCCAGCTCGGCGGCCCGCTCCGCGACGGTCTCGTCCCACCGGGGCCGCGGCACGGCCTCGTCGACCAAGCGCCACTGCACGGCCTTCTTGCCGCCGACGCCCTCCGACTTGGTGGAGAAGTAGTCGGCCAGGTCCCGCCGCACGTGCCGCTTGTCGGACACCCTGGTCAGCCCGCCGGTGCCCGGCAGCACCCCGAGCAGCGGCAATTCCGGCAGCGACACCGCCGAGGAACGGTCGTCGACCAGCATGATGTGCTCGCACGCCAGCGCCAGCTCGTACCCGCCGCCCGACGCGGTGCCGTTCACCGCGGCCAGGTAGGTCTGGCCGGAGTTGGCGGTGGCGTCCTCGATGCCGTTCCTGGTCTCGTTGGTGAACTTGCAGAAGTTCACCTTCCAGCCATGCGGCGAGGCGGCGAGCATGCGGATATTGGCGCCGGCGCAGAAGATCTTCGGCTTGCCGCTGGTGATCACGATCGCGCGCACCTCGGGGTGCTCGAAGCGCAGCCGCTGCACCGCGTCGTACAGCTCGATGTCCACGCCGAGGTCGTAAGAGTTCAGCTTCAGCTCATACCCCGGCACCAGGCCGCCCTGCTCGTCGACGTCCATGGTCAGGGTCGCGACCGGGCCGTCGGCCGAAAGCCTCCAGTGCCTGTACTGATCGGGGCTGACGCGGAACTCGACCCGCTCGTGGCTTGCCGCCTCGGTCATCATGGATTCCCTCCTGCCGGTACTCCATACTCTACAAAACTTGAGTTAAGCGTCAAGAGTTCGTAGTATTTTGTTTGTGATGACCGAGGTGAACCTACAGCCGCCCACCCTGCTGCGCCGTCACGCCGCGGGCACGGACAGCGCCCGCAGCGTGCTGTTCACCCTGCTCGGCGAGCTGGTCCTGCCCACCGGCGGCGAGGCGTGGACGTCGGCGTTCATCGACGTGTTCGGCCGGCTGGGGGTCGAGGAGAAAGCGGCCAGGCAGGCCCTGATGCGCACCGCGGCCGACAACTGGCTGAGCTCGGAGCGGGTCGGGCGGCGCACGGTGTGGCGGCTCACCCCGGTCGCCGAGCGCCTGCTGCAGGACGGCACCGAACGCATCTTCGGCTTCACCGCGGTCGCCGCGGACTGGGACGGCCGCTGGACGATCGTGATCGCGCGCACCCCGGAGACCGAACGCGCCGCCCGGCACGTGCTCAGGACGCGGCTGCGCTGGGCCGGGTTCGGCAACGTCATGCCCGGCGTCTGGCTGAGCCCGCGCACCGACCGCGGCGACGAGGTGCGGCAGATCCTGGCCGAGGCCGGGCTGCCGGACGGCTACCTGTTCACCGCCGAGCACCAGGGCGGCGGCTCGCTGGCCGCGATGGTCGGCCATGCCTGGGATCTGGACCAGCTGGCCCGCGAGTACGGCGAGTTCGTCGAGGCGTTCAGCGGGGAGGTCACCCCGTTGAGCCCGGACCCGCTGGTCCGGGTCATCGACCTCGTGCACGCCTGGCGCCGGTTCCCGTGGATCGACCCCGGCCTGCCCGCCCAGTTCCTGCCCGCCCCCTGGCGCGGCACCGCCGCCGCCGAGCTGTTCGCCCGGCGGCACGCCGAGTGGGCCGACGAGGCCATCGCCGCGTGGAAGCAGCTCCTGGCCAGGGCGTGACCCCCTGACGGGCCGGCTCAGTGCAGGCCGTTGCGGAGTGCGGTCACCCGCTGGACGGCGGCGTTGAAGGCAGTCCGGTTCAGCTGACCCTGGCCCAGGGCGTTGGTCAGGGCAGTGACCACCGCCTGACCCTGCGCCGGGTTCTGGGCCGAACACAGCAGCAGGTCCATTCCGGCCCGGGCGGCGAGCACGGCGCGCGGCCCGTAGCCGCCGAACGCGGCCAGCGCGCCCGCCTCGATCGCGTCGGTGACGGTCACCCCCGGGTAGCGGAGGCGGCCGCGCAGCTCACCCTGGATCACCGCCGGGGACAGCCCGGCCGGGTGGTGAGCGTCCAGCGCCGGGTAGACGGCCCACGACGCCATGACGAGCTTGACCCCGGCGGCGATGGCGGCACGATAGGGCGCCTCGTCCGTGGCGCGCAGGCCGGACCCTGACACGTACAGGGTGACCGGCCTGATGTCGGTGTTCTGCGACGTCGTGGCCGAACCCAGGCCGGGGAAGTGCTTGGCCGTCGCCGCCACGCCGACCCGCTGCTGGGCGGTGATGAAAGCCTCCCCGCAGGTAGCCACCGTGGACGCCCTGCTGCTGTAGGAGCGACGGAACTGGTCGATGAAGTTTCCGGACTGGTAGTAGACGTCGAGCACCGGCGCCAGATTGACGTTCATGCCCACGCCGGCCAGGTTCTTCCCGGCAGCGGTCCCGGCCTGGCTCGCCGCGGCGGCCGGGTTCCCGGACGCGCCGATCTGCTTCGCCGACAACACGGGGGCGCCGGGCAGCCGCCTGACCAGGCCGCCCTCCTGGTCGGTCATCAGCAGCAGCGGTGACGCCACCGGGCTCTGCCGCTGCGCCTGACGCAACTGCCGGATCACCGACGCGATCTGGGCCTCGCTCGAGATGTTCCCGCCGAAGAAGATCACCCCGGCGGCCTGGCCCGCCCTGATCTGCCGCAGCAGGGACGACGGCACGTGCAGCCCCGAGTAGGAGAAGATCACCCGCTGGCCGGCCAGCTGCCGCGGCGTCAGGCTCATCAGGGCGTCCTGGGCCTGCGGCGGCCGGGCGCAGGCACCTGTCAGCGGCACCGCCGCCCCCACGGCCAGGAGCTTCTTGAGCGCGTCGCGCCGGTCCAGGCCCGAGTTATCTTCCACCAGTCGATCCCTCTCACCGTCGGCTCAGGTCCTGCTCGCCCGGGTCACCATTCAAGCAGCCAGGCAGACCACCCGGTCGCGGGATAGGCAAGGTCATGATCCCGAACGGACTGGGTTACTGCCCTGGCTCCCACCACCAGCGTCACGCCCTTCTCATCGTTCACTATTTCGATAAAGCTCTCTATACGGCGTGTCCTACCCAGGAAATGTCGGTGGATGCCGCTAGTATGGCTACCAGGAAATCACCCAGCTAGGACGAAAGGAGAGCAGGCGGCAACCAGTAATCCAGCCCCGGCACGCGGCCAGGAGGGAGGTCGGTCAGATGAACCCGGTTCCGGCGTTCCCGAGCGTGGCCGACGCTATGGCGGCCGTTCATGCCGGATTGCGGTTCGTGGCCGACGCCGATGCCACCAGGCTGTCCGCCCAGGCCCAGGCCGAATGCCTGCGAATGATGGAGCAGGCCGACGCGATCGCCACGGCCGCCCGGGCCTCGGTCCTGAGCGGGTTCACCACGGGCAAGGGGTACTCGGCGGATGCGGACTACAGCGTCCGGGCCTGGCTGATCCACAAGACCCGGATCACCAAGGGAGCCGCGGTCGGGCACACCGCCTGGGCGCGCCGGACGGCTACCCACCCGCAGGTCGTCGTGGCCCTGACGGGCGGGGAGCTGTCAGAGTCGTACGGACGGACGATCTGCCAGTGGACCGACAGGCTGCCGGAGGACTGCCGCCCGGCCGCGGACGCGATCCTGCTGTCCGCCGCGAAGGCGGGGATGGACCTGCGGGAGCTGGGCGGGCTGGCCGCCGAGATGTACGAGCGGTCCCGCCGCGACCTGCCCGATGAGGACCCGGACCGGGCGTTCGGAGACCGGGGCGTGCGGCTGGAGACCACCTTCCAGGGCGCCGGCGTCCTGACCGGGGACCTGACCCCGCAGTGCGCCGCGGTCGTGGGAGTGGTGCTGGACGCGCTGTCGGCCCCAGCCGGGGCGGAGGATGACCGGACCCGGGAGCAGCGGTACCACGACGCGCTGCAGGAAGCCATGCGGCGCCTGGTCGCGGCCAACCTGCTGCCGGAGCGGGCCGGGCAGCCGGTCAAGGCCCTGGTCCACGTCTCCCTGGCCGACCTGATGCGGCTGGACGGCAGCTCCGCGCTGATGGAGGAATGGTCCGCGCAGGTGCGGACCCGGTGGGCCGCCGCCCGCGCCGCCGCGTCGGTTAGCGGTGGTGACGGCGGCGCGTGGCTGGACGGCGACGCCGCGGTGGCCTTCACCTGCGACGCGTCAGCCACGCCGGTGGTGACCGGTGAGGTGAACCCGGACGCCCTGGAAGACCTGATCCGGCTGTGCGTCCAGCTCGACAGGCTCCGCCAGGACGACGCCGCCAGGCCCGGGCAGGACGCCGGCGATCCCGGCTCCGGCTCCGGCGCCGCGGCCACCGCCGACCGCCCGGACACCGCCCGCGCCCAGGCCGCGCTGGCGCAAGCCATCATCGGCCAGGCCGTCGACCTGCTGTCCGGCCCCGGCGGGCTGGCCAGTTTCCTGCGCCGCCGGCAGCTGGGAGCGCGGCTGGGCGGGCCGAGCCTGCCGCTGGACGTGGGCGTGTCCGCCGACATCCCGGCGGCGATCCGCCGGGCGGTGATCCTGCGGGACCAGCACTGCCGGTTCCCCGGCGGCTGCGACCAGCCGGCCGGCGCCTGCGAGGTGCACCACCTGACCCACAAGGCGGACGGCGGCAAGACCAGCGTCACCGACTGCGCCCTGTTCTGCTTCTTTCATCACCAGGTCGTCATCCACCAGTGGGGCTGGACCGTGGTGCTCAACCCCGACGGCACCACCACCGCCTGGAACAAGGACAAGACCAAGGTCATCCACAGCCACAGCCCACCCGCCCGCCCCGGGTGACCGCCCGGCTGGCGCCTGCCCCGCGAGCCGAGTCCGGCGTCATGGCCTGGACGAGAATCGGCTCCCGAGCCGCTGTGCTGCCGGAACTTGTTACGTATGGCGACGACGACGGTGAGCCTCGCACCCAAATAACCCGCGCGCGAGCGGCGGAGACGCTCGTGAGCCCGTCTCCGCCGCTCGCCGGTGTGCCCGGCCCAAATGGCCAGTCGTATTCCACTCGCCTCAGGGCCAACCAGGATCTATCAGGTTACACTGCGGCAAAACAGTTAAATTCCGGCTTATGGCGAGCATCGTGATGCTTTGGACCATGCCGCACAGCGCCAGGGGAGATTACTGACCCGCAACGAAACCGGCAATGATCTCGTAGCTCCACAGGTCGCTAGTGATGGGCATGCAACGTGGGGCCGCATAGGGCAAGGAGCATTCCAATGGAAACCGAAATCCCGAACATCATACGAGACTCGGTTAGAGAGTCCTTTAAACTACCCGAAGACCAGGATGAGATGCAGAACTTCGCGGAGGCGATTCGCGTGAGCATGCGTGAGCAAGCTACGGCTCACAATCGTTCCGTTTTTCTCATGTTGGCGTTTGTGGCGCTGTTCACGCTCCTGACGGCAACGAAGCAGACGCAGTTCGCTTTCCTCGGATTCACCTTCGCGAACACGTCATTGCTGCAAATTCTCATTCCTCCGCTAGTGGCATATCTTTATCTCGATGCGGTAGTTACGTCCTGTAGGTGGGAGTATTATGAGGACGTTCATCGCTCGGTGATCGAAAAGATCAATCCGAAGCTATTTAAAACAGGATTGGATCGCTTCATGGGACCCCGAAGCTCGTCGGTATCCGGGGCGGGTGCGATCGGAGACCTGTGGAAAACTATTCCGCGCGGTCCGGCGACCGAGATCGCCGTAGCTTTCATGGGCCTGTTCGCAATGGGCGCTGTGCCTGCCGCCTTTCTTGGCCTCGCATACAATTGGCTAGTAGGGAAATATCACGACAATCCTCTGACGTGGGTGAGCCTGGGGTTGTCAATCATCCTGTGGGGGTGCGCCTTTTTGCTCTGGTTCCATTATGGCAGGCAGCACTGGGAGAGTATTTGGTCCTGGCTTCATCGCGAGAATTCCTAGATTCGACTCTCTTGGCCGACGCTGCTCGCGAAGGGTAATAACCCAGCCTCCGAAGCAACACTCAGCGGCCTGATCTACGCCGAGGCCGCATCGAATCCGGGCGGCTTTTGCGGTAGCAGGGCCGGGTCGTCGAACAGCGGGCACTCGTCCAGGCTCGGGCATTCGCACCGGGCGGCGGCTTCCAGCCAGTCGCGGACGATCTCGGTGCGCTCGATCAGCTCCTTGACCTGGGGCAGCTTCCTGATGGCCACCTCGCGGAGCCGCTCGATCGCCGCCTGGTCGTCCGGGGAGGCGGCCAGCAGGGCCCTGATCTCATCGAGGGTGAGGCCCGCGCGCTGCCCGGTCTCGATCACCGCGAGGGTGCGCACGGTGTCCGGGCCGTAGACGCGCCGTCCGCTTGTCCGGGCCGCCGGGGGCAGCAGCCCGATCTGCTCGTAGTAGCGGATGGAGGACGGCCGCCTGCCCGACAGCGCGGCGACCGCACCGATCGTCATGGACCGATCCGGGGTTGACATCAAGCCGACTTTAACAGCGACGCTGGATGGTGACCGATAGTCCCGGTTCAGGAGGCACTGTCATGGCGCGGAGCATCCCGATAGCCTGCACCCTCGGCGCGACCGGCCTCGCGGCCCAGCGCCGGCGCTGGGATCAGCTGATGGCCCGGGCGCTGACCAGACGGGACGAGACGCCGGACGGTCTGCGCCTGTCCTTCCGCCCCGAGGCCGAGGACGAGCTTCGCGCCCTGGTCGCGGTCGAGGCCGGGTGCTGCGCGTGGGCCACGTGGACGGTCGAGCCGGCCGCGGGGGCGGTCGTGCTCGACGTCCGTTCGGCCGATGAGGGTGTCGCGACCTTGCGCGGCATGTTCACGGCCGGCCGGTCGGCCGGTCGTACGTCTGCTTCTTTACCAGGTCGGGGACGCCGGGACAGTCGGCGATGAAGGCGGTGTAGTCCTCCGTCGTCATGACCAGTGCCCGCACCGTGCCCCGCGCGATCATCGTCGCGGAACGCACGTTGCCCGGCACCGTGCCGCGTTCACCGATCAGGTCACCGGGGCCCCGTTCGGTAATGAACCGCTCCCGGCCGTCCTCGTCGAGGCAGACCTTGGCCCAGCCGTCGAGGATGACCATGACCTCATCAGCCTGTTCACCCTCGCGCATGAGCGCGGTCCCGGGCGCGAACACCTGGATGCGCGCGGCCGACTCGAAGGCGCTCCGCTCGGCCGGGCTCAGGACGCTCCAGAAGTTCACCGCGCCCGCGTCGCGGGCCGCGTACGCACGGCTTATCGTCCTTTCCACGTCAAATTCAGGCACCCCCGCGGCGCGCCGCTTCCCTCGCTCGTACAGCCAATCCAGTAGATCCCCGTGCCTGTCGGCAGGCATCCTTCTGCTCATCCCCGCGCCCTCTCCCAGTCGCGCGCCACCGTTCGTGACAGCTGCTTGCGCGCATAACTGATATGGCTGCGTACCGTGCTTACCTTCACACCCAGGCTCTCCGCTATCTCCCCGTACTCGTAACCGGCGGCGCGCAAGGCGACTACGTCCCGGCGCATTCCGGGCAACTCGCCGATGGCCTTCCAGAGGAGCCGGAGATCCGCTTTCGCCTGCACCTGCTCGTCGAGAGACTCCCAGCTGGCTGGGTCCGCGTCGACGCCGAGACGCTCCCATCGCTTGTGCGGATACCGGAGGATATGCAGCGCTTCGTTGATCACGATCCTGACCAGGTAGGCGCGTTGCTCACCCGGTGTCGGCAGGCCCCCGACACGGTGCCAGGCCGTCACGAGCTTGAAGAAGCTGTCCTGCGCGGCGTCCTCGGTATCGGCGTGGTTGCCCAGGAGCGCATAAGCCACTCTCATCAGCTCGGTATGAACCGCGCGGAACAGCGACTCGGCGTCGCTGTACGGTGCTTGCGGCATGCGGCTCACCCGGATCTCCGGTTAGCGCGGCTCGATCTTGCGGAGCGGGGACACCGTTCCGGCCGGCGGGGGCTGATCCTGGTCAGCCGGGCGCGGCATGACCAGGAGAGTGGTCCCGTCGGGGAGCCGCTCGCAGAGCATGGTGCCGCTGGACGCTGCCGCATCCATCTGAATACACCGGGCCGTCACGTGTGCCCGCTCCCGCCAGATCGTCCCGGCAACATCGATCACCCGCCACAGGACCAGTGTCGCTGCCACCGCGACGATCAGCAGTAGCCACAGACCCATACCGTCTTCCTTCCTGCTGTCGCAGACGGTTATTCACCTCTAACCCGTCAATGCAATCGAGCCCGGAAACGTCCAATCGCTTCCGCGGCGGCGCGCAGAAAGTCAGCTGCGGGCCCGGACCGAGCCGGACCCGCAGCACTGCGGGGAGACTCCGCGTCACGCGGGCCGCTGACGCCCCGGCATCAGCCTGGTCAGCGCGGCCACCGCCAGGAGCAGGACGCCCATCTGGAGCACGCTGCGCTCGAAGGCCAGGCCGTAGCCGTGGGCGAGGGTGCCGAAGAACAGCACGCCGGTGACCGCTACCCCGATCGAGTTGCCGACCTGCTGGGCGGTGGACAGCGCCCCGGACACCGAGCCGGCGGTGGCGGGGTCGGCGTGGCTGAGCACCGTGGTGGTCAGCGGCGTGATGCAGAGGCCCTGCCCGGCGCCGAGCAGCAGCAGGCCGGGGAACAGCCAGGCCACCGCGCCCCCGTGGGCGGTGGCCAGGTAGAGGGCGCCGTTCGCGGCCGCGGCGAGCACCGCGCCGGCCGCGATCACGTTCCGGCCGAAGCGCATGGTGAGCGCCGGCGCCTGGAACGAGGTGACCAGGTAGCCGGCCGCCAGGAACGCGAACACCGCACCCGCCGCCAGCGGGGACAGCCCGCGGCCCTGCTGCAGGTACAGGCCGAGCACGAGGTAGCTGGCGGCCTGCTGGCACCAGAACGCCGTCTGGGTGATCAGCCCGGCCCGGAGCGGCCAGGACGAGAACATCCGCGGGTTGAGCAGCGGCACCCCGCCGCGGTCGGCCTTGCGCCGCTGGTGCGCGGCGAACGCGATGGCCAGCGGGACCGAGGAGCCGAGCGCGATCCAGGACCAGGCCGGCCAGCCCGCCTGCCGCCCGTCGACCAGCGGCAGCACCACCGCCACCAGGCAGGCGGTGATCAGGGCGACCCCGGCCAGGTCGAACCGGGAACCCTGATCGGCCCGCGACTCCGGCACCAGGCGCCGGCCGGCCAGCAGCGCGGCCACGCCGAGCGGCACGTTGATCCAGAAGATCGCCCGCCAGCCCAGCCCGCCCAGGTCGGTGCGGATGAGGATGCCGCCGATGAGCTGCCCGGAGACGGCGGCCAGGCCCATCACCATCCCGTACACGCTGATCGCCCGCACCCGGGCCGGACCGCTGTAGACCACGCCCAGGATGGACAGGATGTTGGGGGCCATCAGCGCGGCGCCGCCCCCCTGCAGTATCCGGGCCGCGACCAGCACGGCCGGATCGGGCGCCAGGGCACACGCCGCCGAGGTGAGGACGAACACCATCATGCCGATGGCGAACACCCGGCGGCGGCCGAACTGGTCACCGAGCCGGCCGCCGGTGACGAGCAAGACGGCCGTGCTGATGGCGTAGCCCGCCACGATCCATTCGATGGCGCCCTCCCCCGCCCCCAGGCCGTGCTGGATCGAGGGGAGGGCGACGTTGACGATGAAGAAGTCCAGGACGAACATGAACGTCCCGATCATGAGCACCGCCAGCGCGGACCAGGACCGGCCGGGAGGGGACTGGACGGGACTCGGAAGTGTGCGTGTTGCGGTCATGTCCCGAGCCTGTGGCCTCCCCTAACAGGAGAGTCAAGCGGTCTGGAAGACCGGCCAGCAGATCTCGGTGCGGTGCCGGGACAGGTCGGGTTCGGTGAACGGGACCAGGTAGTACTCGCGGATCGGGCCCTCGACGCCGATGGCCCGTTCGGCCACGACCGTGCCCAGCGCGCCGTAGGTCTGGTCGGAATCAGCCGGCGACCCTGGGTGCAGCATCACCGCGGCCTCCACACCGGGGATGGTCACCAGCTCGGCCCGCCCGCCGCCGGCCACGGAGCCGTCGACCGGGACGAACGCGGTCAGCTCGGCCTGGTGGAGCTCGAAGAACCCGGCCGGGAACAGCGCCCCGCCGGGCCCGGCCGGTGTCAGGCCGGCCTGGCCGATCCGGCCGTAGATCTCGCCGAAGACATCGGTGCCCCAGGCCCAGGCTTCCGCGGCGCTCACCGTGCCCCGGACGGCCAGCGCCCGGGTCGGCGGGATCGACCGGAACTCCACCTGCGGGCGCACCACAGGTCCTTCGAGTAGCGCCCGCAGGCTGGCCACGCTCATCTGCAGCTCGGCCAGCTTCGTCTCCATCGAGCTCAGGTGCGCGATGATCTCCTTGGTCCTGGTCTCCACGTCGGGAGCCCGCAGGACGGCCCTGACCTGGTCCAGCGGCATGTCCAGGTCGCGGAACCGGCGGATGACCTGGGCCACGGGAACCTGGCCGGGGTCATAGAACCGGTAGCCGCTCGCCGGGTCGATCCTGGCCGGCTCGAGCAGCCCCTGGTCGTGGTAGAAGCGCAAGGCCTTGACGCTGAGATGCGTCATGCGGGAGAAGTCGCCGATCGACACCAGGACGCTCATCTCTACAGGATCAACCCTCCCCTAACGGGAGAGTCAACGGGCCCGGCCCGCTCCGGTCCGCCTGGCGGATAAGGGGCTAGGGGACGGGCAGCGGGCGCGGCGGGACCGGGGCCGAGTGCACGATCGAGGTGGTGGTACGGCCGTGCGGGGTGAACAGGTCGAGGATGGGTTCCAGGTCGTCGATGGAGCGAAGGTAGACCTTCATGAAGTAGCAGTCCTCGCCGGTGATCCGGTAGCACTCGGTGACGTTCGGGACCTCGCGGGCGATGCCGGGGA
>Ga0306923_10006861_pt1 | contig 11273 bp, 11 predicted proteins | sample sta12Can44000108_FD_203841 | JGI IMG/M metagenome (GOLD analysis project Ga0306923, IMG submission 203841) | Lab enrichment of tropical soil microbial communities from Luquillo Experimental Forest, Puerto Rico - statanox.12C.anox.44.000.108 (v2)... | ecosystem: Environmental > Terrestrial >...
TACTCGGCGAGCTTCGTCGCGTAGCCCTCGTCGAGCGCATAGGCGCCCGCGCCGGCATGGGTGTCGATGTACCAGAAGGGCTTGTCCTTCTGGCCAAGGTAGCGCGTGAGCTGAACGAGGATCAGGTGCTTGAGCACATCGGCGTGGTTGCCGGCGTGGAAGGCGTGGCGGTAGCTGAGCATCGCGTGATTTTACGCGCGTCCGGTGCGAAGCCAGCCGGCCCAGTCGCTGCGACAGCGCGATTCGGCCATGCGGGCGGCCACTTCGTGGTCGTACGGAACCCGCATGTGCTCGACCTTCCAGCCGCGCGGCCCGCGTTCGACGATCGCGTAGGACGCGTCGGGGGAATGGTTCTGCATGCGGTGCGGGAACGGCAGCTCGTCATCGTAGGCCGGCACCCCGACGCTGCCGGGATTCACGATCAACTGCCCGTTCGACAGGCGCACCGCGCGCGGGATGTGCGTGTGGCCGCACAGCACGAGCGGCGCATCGATGCCGACGAGCAGGCGGCGGATCTCCGCTTCCTCGCGCACGCGCGGCTGGCCGCTTTCCACGTCTTCAAGCAGATAGACGAGATCGCTCGTCGGCGTGCCGTGGCAGGCGAAGACTTCGCCGAACGAAAGCGTCGCCGGCAGGCTGCGCAACCAGGCGAGCCGCTCGTCGCCCAGCGTTTCGCAGTCGAAGCGCAGCGTCGGACTGGCCGCGAGCGCGGCGGCATCGGCATCGAAAAGGTCGCGGTCCTGGTTGCCGCACAGGTGATCCGCATCGAGCGCGCGCAGGCGTTCGCAGGTGCCGAGCGGGTCGAGCGGCCCGTAGAGCAGGTCGCCGAGGTCGATCCAGCGGTCGATGCGGCGCAGTGCGGCGTCGGCGAGCACCGCGTCCAGGGCGGCGAGGTTGCCGTGGATGTCGGAAACGAGGCCGATGCGCACGGTCAGACGACCATCGGCGGCTCATCCATCGCCGCGACCTGTTCGCGCAGTTCGAGCACGCGCTCTTCCCAGTAGCGCTGCGTGCCGAACCACGGGAAGGCGGCCGGAAAGGCCGGATCGTCCCAGCGGCGCGCGATCCACGCGCTGTAGTGGATCAGGCGCAGCGTGCGCAGCGCTTCGATCAGATGCAGCTCGCGCGGATCGAATTCGGCGAAATCCTCGTAGCCCGTGAGCAGGTCGATGAGCTGCCGCTGCTGCGACTGACGGTCGCCCGAGAGCAGCATCCACAGATCCTGCACCGCGGGACCGGTGCGGCAGTCGTCGAGGTCGACGAAATGCGGGCCTTCGTCGGGCAGCCAGAGGATGTTGCCCGGGTGGCAGTCGCCGTGGAGACGGATCTTCGCGACGTCGCCGGCGCGATCGAAGGCGTTGCGCACGCCAACGAGCGCCATGTCGACAATGGTCGTCCAGGGCTTCACGAGTTCGGGCGGCAGGAAGCCGCTCGCAAGCAGGTATTCGCGCGGCTCCTCGCCGAAGCTCGCGATGTCCAGCGCCGGTCGATGCTCGAACGGCTTGGCCGCGCCGACGGCATGGATGCGCCCGAGGAAGCGACCGATCCATTCGAGCACTTCGCGGTCGTCGAGTTCAGGCGCACGTCCGCCGCGACGCGGATAGACCGCGAAACGGAAGTCGCGGTACTCGTGCAGCGTGTCGCCGCCGATCACGAGCGGCGCACAGACCGGGATTTCGAGGTCTTCCAGTTCGCACGCGAAGGCGTGTTCCTCACGGATCTGCGCATCCGTCCAGCGGGCCGGCCGATAGAACTTCACCACGAGCGGAGCGGGTGTACCGCCCCCGGCCGCGTCCTCTTCCATCCACACCTGATAGACGCGGTTCTCGTAGCTGTTGAGCGCAAGAAAGCGGCCGTCGGGCCTCAGGCCGAGCGATTCGAGTGCGCCGAGCACGCAGTCGGGATCGAGCGCGGAGTAAGGCCGGTTCGCGTCGTTCGGCTCGGACATTTCGGCTTCCTCGGGGGCAGGGAGCAGGCGACTCTAGCACGCGGCCATGCGCCTGAAGCACGCCGGATCAGGCCGGCAGCAGTTTTGCGTAAGTCAGTTCCGTACGATTGACGAAGCCGAGCGACTCGTAGAGTCCGCGCGCCGTGACGTTCGATTCGTCGACATGCAAGAACGCACCGATGCCGCGCTCGGCCTGGAGCGTCAGCAGCCGGCACATGGCGCGGCGCGCATGGCCGCGCCCGGTGTGGTCCGGATGCGTGCAGATCCCGGACAACTCGCGCCGCCCTTCGAGCGCCGCGCGTTCGCCGGCCATCGCAACGAGCTGGCCAGCCTTGAAGACCCCGACGTAGGTGCCGAGTTCGTGCGTGCGGGCGCGGAAGTAGTCGGGGAATGCGATCGCGGTCAGCGCAAGCATCTGCGGCACGTCGTCGGCCGTAAGGACGCGGCAGGCGTCCGATGCGCCTTCGTCGCGAACCGTCACGCCGTCGGGCAGCCACATCTGGACGACCTTGCCGGCGATCTTCGATTGCCAGCCGTGCGAGGGTGTTTCGGGCAGCACACCGAGGAAGTAGTAGCCCGCATCGGCGATGCGGGCCAGCGGCGCGTCGTCGGCCGCACCGAGCGCATCGACGTGCTCGATGCCGATGAAAGGCGCGATCTCGGGCGGAAAGTGGCGCGCCTTGCCGGCAGTCTGCGCATGCCGTGCGTGCGGTCCCTTGAGCGCGTACCAGAAAGGGTTGTCGAGTTGCGCTGTCGGTGCCTTCATCTTGTCCGCCCGGTTGGTGGATGCGGGCGAACCATACAGCCCCGCATGGCCGGGCTCAAGGTGAAAAAGTCATTGCGGGCGAGTGCAATTCGGGGGTTGCAGGCCGGCATTCGCGGGGGAGGGTCAGCCCCCGTAGGTTGGGCTGAATGAAACGAAGCCCAACGCCACGCGCTGCACACAGGGAACGTTGCCGCACGTTGGGCTTCGCTGCGCTCAGCCCAACCTACTTCTCGAGCCGGCTGCAATCGTAGGTTGGGCTGAATGAAATGAAGCCCAACGCCACCCGTTGCACACAGGAAACGTTGTCGCACGTTGGGCTTCGCTGCGCTCAACCCAACCTACTCGGGCCCGCTGCAATCGTAGGTTGGGCTGAATGAAATGAAGCCCAACGCCACCCGTTGCACACAGGGAACGTGTCGCACGTTGGGCTTCGCTGCGCTCAGCCCAACCTACTCAGGCCGGCTGCAGCTTCGGCGCGATCTTCGCCTCGCGGATCGGGAGGTTCGCGAGCGCGGCCGCCAGCGCCAGCATGATGTCCGCATACCACATCCAGCCGTAGTTGCCGAAGTGCGTGACCGCGATGCCGCCGAGCCAGGCGCCGAGGAAGCCGCCGATCTGGTGCGACAGCAGCGTGAGCCCGAACAGCGTGGCGAGGTAGCGGCTGCCGAAAAGCTTGCTGACCACCGATGCAGTCGGCGGCACGGTCGCGAGCCAGGTGAAACCGAGGCCGATCGCGAACAGGTAGAAGGTCATCGCGGTCTTCGGGGCGAGCAGGTAGATCGCGACCAGCACGGCACGCGAACCGTACATCCACGCCAGCACGTACTTGCTGCGGTAGTGCTGGATCCAGTAGCCGGTGACGAGGCTCCCGACGATGTTCGCCAGTCCGATGAGCGCGAGCGACCAGCTCGCGACACCCGCGGGCAGCCCGCAGAGCTGAACTTCACCCGGCAGGTGCGTGACGAGGAAGGCGATGTGGAAGCCGCAGGTGAAGAAGCCCGCGTGCAGCAGCAGATAGCTTGGGTTCGCGAGCGCCTCGCGCACGGCGGCCTTGAGTCCGCGGTCCTCGACTTCATGCGCGAGCGCAGCGGATTGCGCCGCCGTCGGCTGTTCCGGCTTGCGCAGCGCGCGCACGAAAGGCAGCGCCGCCAGCGTGATGAGGCCGAGCGCCCACATCGCGTTCATCCAGCCGAAGGCGCTGATCAGGCGCTGCAGCAGCGGCGCAAAGACGAACTGACCGAAGGAGCCGCCCGCGTTGATGATGCCCGAGGCCATGCCGCGCTTCTGCAGCGGCAGGCGCTGCGCGGCGGCGCCGATCAGCACGGAGAAGCTCGCCGCGCCGGAGCCCGCCGCGGACAGCAGGCCGATCGTGAAGATCAACCCCGCGCCGCTCGACATGAACGGCGTGAGTGCACTACCGATGGCCAGCACCACGACGCCGAAGGCCATCACGCGCCCCGGTCCTTGCCGGTCGGCGATCGCGCCCGCGATCGGCTGGATCGCGCCCCACACGAACTGCGCGACGGCCATCGCAAGACTGATCGTCATGATGCCGAGCCCGGTCGCCGTGTTGAGCGGCGACACGAAGAGGCCCAGCGATTGCCGCGCGCCCATCGTCACCATCAACACCGCGGCCGCGCAGAGCGTGACCGCGAGATGGTTTTCCTGCTTGTGCTGCGCATTCATTCAGTTCTCCTCGGGGAGCAGGGGCTTGAGGCGTGATAGCGCTTCTTCGAGTTGTTCGTTGAGCCGCGCGACGTAGTCGCGGCCGAGTTCTTCTTCGAGCGCGAGCTGCGCCGCACTCCACCGGCGATGCGCGGCGCGACGCGCCTTGTGGCCTTCCGCACTCAGCACGACGTAGCGATAGCGCGCGTCCTCGCCGGGCACTTCGTCCACCCAGCCCTGATCCATCAGCGGCTTGAGGCTGCGCGTGAGCGTGGTGCGATCCATCTCCAGCACCGCGGCGAGCTGGCCCAGCGTCTGCGGTTCGGCTTCGAGATGCATGAGCACCGAGTACTGCGTGAGCTTGAGTCCGCAATCGCGCAGGTAGGTCTCGTAGACGCTCGTCAGCCGCCGCGTGAGGCGCCGTGCTCGGGCTCCGGTGCAGGCCAGCGGGGTTTCCTTGTCGGCGATCACGATACCCCCAATACGTGCATATGCACGTACTCTAGCAGCCGGAACTGCCGACGCAAACAGGAATTCAGCTGCCGCGTCAGGCTTCGTCCGATGTCATCCGCTTCGTCGCGTGTTCGCGCAGGGCCGAATGGAACCGTTCTTTCGGCCAGCGCTCGGCCAGTGCGCGCAGCATCAGCGCCTGCTGGTTCTCGGGTGCGAGCCCGCCGAGCGGCGGGTCGCGGTCGAGGTTCGTCGGGAACGCGTAGCCCTCGCCGCAGGCTGCGACTGCGGCCTCTACGCTCCAGCCTTCCGCCCCGCCCGCGTTCAGGAGCACCGGATACAACGCGTGGCACATGCGCACGCGGTCGACCGATTCCATCGCGCGCCCGAATGCCGAAGAGATCTGCAGCAGGTTCGCCAGTCGCAGCACGTCCTGCGTGCGATTGCTACCCGCCGCGTGCATCAGCGCCGGGTTGAAGAACACGGCGTCGCCCTTCTTCAATGGCAACTGCACGTGATGGGCATCGAAATACTGCTGGAAGGCCGGCAGATTGACCGCTGCGTAGCCTTCGAGAAGCTTCTGCGAATGCGGCAGATAGAGCGTCGGCCCGCTTTCGACCGGCATGTCGACATGCGCGACGGCGCCCTGCAGGGTGAGGAACTGCGAGAGCCGATGCACCGGCGCAGGGTATTCGAGCGCCTGCTCCGAGGTCATGAAGCCGAGGTGATAGTCGCGATGCGCCGTCTGCGCCGCGCCGCCGGGTCGCACCTGGTTGAGTTGCGAGGTGATCTGGTATGCCGGCCCGAGCCAGGCTTCGCACACGGCGGCGAGCACCGGGTTGCCGTAGTACTCGGCGAACAGCTCCGGTTCGCGCAGGCAGAGCTTTTCAAGCGCGTTCCACACGCGATCGTTGGCGCCGCGCTTGCCAAAGTGATCGCCGCCGCTCTTCGTGCTGCGCTCGTCTTCGATCATGTCGCGGAAGCATTGCGTGACGCGGTCCGTGAGCAAGTGGTCGGAGAACATGCCGCGCAGGATGATGATGCCCGGCCCGTGTTCGAACATCGCGCACCACTCCTGCATCCAGCGGCGCCGCCTCTGCGCGTCGCTCATGTCGTCCCGGAGAGTGGGACAGTCGTACATCGGCACGCCCTTCACGACGTCGATCGCGCCGGGGCAATCCTCGGGGGAAAGCGCGCGCCCCATCGCCGACTCCAGTGCGGCCACGGAGCAGTTGTCGATATCTAGAAGACGCGGGGACAATCCAGCGGCATCGATGCGCATGACGCGATCCTTTCTCTCTTCCGTCGAAACGGCCGGTTCTGCGGTTGACCGGAAAGCCGGCGAAAAACTCCTCGGCCGGCGCTGGAAGCTCAAGTCCTCGGGATTCACTGAAAACGGCAAATTCGTTGGCATCAGGAATTGGCCATTCCCGACCACGTGTCGCGCAACCAGCGCGCGCAGGCCACGTTGTTGTCGAAGATCGAGTAGCGCGCGCCGCCGCCGTAGTCGGGGAAAGGAATGAACTCGCAGCTGATGCGCGCGGGCAGGCCGCTGCGGGCGCGGCTCTCCATCAACTGGCGCAGCGCGAGCTTCCACGTTTCGAGCGAGGCCTGCTGCCACTCGCCAGCCCATTCGCCGGCGGCCGGACGCAGGAACGGATACTGGATGCCCCGGCCGTGCCGACCGTCGGGACGCCGCATGGCGGCGTTCGGCGGGTTGTTCGGTATCACGCTGCGCGCATGCGCGTGATGCACCCAACCCGCCGCGATCCATTGCTTGAAGATCGCCGCGGGCGAAGCGGGATCGAGCGCGATTTCGCCACGCTCCACTTCACCACGGATGCCGGACACATCGAGTTCCTGGGCATTGCCAATCTTGAACAGCAGATGCGAGTGATCAAGCGTGATGCGAAAACGCGCACCGCGTGCCGTCACGCGTTCGGCCACGCTTGCGACGCGGCGGAAGTCCTCGCTCCACATGTCGACATGCACCTCGAAGCTCCCCAGGCAGCCGTGTCTTTCGCTGCTGTCGCACATCCGAAGATAGAAATCCGCGACCTCCTCGTCCGACAGCCGATGCCCGTCCGCGTGATCGGCAAACAACTGGCAGTTGTAGACCCCGGCACCGAAGCGCCCGCCCCATTCGGCGATCTCGCGCATGCGCGCCTCGTCGCGCCCGGCGCGGAAGATGCCGCCGATCACCGCGATCGGCACGCCGAAGCGCTCTACCAGTTCGATGCAGGGGCGCAGGTCCTCGCCCGGCGCCGGATTCTTCTCGATGTAGTCGAACACGCCGGCCGCGGCGACCATGCGGAAGCGCGCCTCGCTGTCGAGTGTCGGCTCGCTGTCACGATGCAGCACGCCGTCGATGTTCACGCCGATCTGGGGCGGCTGTTTCCTGGCCGGCGTGTTCATGCGACCTCGGTTGCGAGCAGGGACTTCAACTTGCGCGCGGGGTCCGTGAGTTCCGTTCGCAAAGGCATCGCGCCGCGTGCGATCAGCATCTGTGCAAGGCGAATGTCGCGGCCAATCGCGGCGCCTCCGGCCGCGCTCGCTGCGACGAGCCGGCCTTCACCGTTCAGATGGAAGAGCAGGCGCGAGTCGTCCGGCATTGGCCGTTCGATCGTTTCACTGGCGAACGCGGGAAGGCCGGCGATCTGGATAGAAAGCTCGTACTGGTCGGACCAGAACCACGGCACGGCGGCGTAGGCTTCGCTCCCACCCATCAGGTTGCGTGCGGCGACACGCGCCTGATCCTCGGCGTTCTTCCAGCATTCGAGCCGGATGCGGCGGCCCGCAAGCGGATGCGGGAAGCTGCAGGCGTCGCCGATCGCGTGGATGTCGGGGTCGCTCGTACGCAGGCGCGCGTCCACGGCGATGCCATTGTCGATCTCGAGCCCGGTGGCCTCGGCCAGCGCCGTGCGCGGCACCGCGCCGATTCCGACGACGATCGCATCGCAAGCGATCCTTTCGCCGTCGGCGAGCTTCACGAACTCGGCACGCGCAGTGCCTTCGATCGCCGCAAGCGAAACGCCAAAGCGGAAGCGCACGTCCGCCGCGCGATGACGCGCTTCGATGTGCGCCGCGATCTCCGCCGGCACCGCGCGCATCAGCAGGCGTTCGCCCGCTTCGAGAACGGTGACTTCGCAACCGGCGGCAACGGCGCTTGCCGCGACTTCCAGTCCGATGAATCCGCCGCCGACGATTGCCAGCCGGCGCCCGGGCCGAAGCTCGCCACGCAGTGCCCGCGCGTCTTCGAGCGTACGCAGGTAGAACACGCCGGCACGGTCCGCACCCGGCAGCGTCAGCCTTCTCGGCTCTGCACCGGTCGCGAGCAGCAGCCTGTCGTAGTGCAGCACTTCGCCGCTTGCGAGTCGCACGCGGTGCGCGGCCCGATCGATGTGCTCGACGGACGCGTTCGTGCGCAGTGCGACCGCGTCCTCGCCCTTCAGCAGCGCGCAGTCCGCCTCATCCTGCCTGCCGAGCAGAAGCCCTTTCGAAAGTGGCGGACGGTCGTAGGGCGCATTCGCCTCGGCACCGAGAATCGTGATCCCGCCTGCATGACCGAACTCGCGCAGCGCCTGCGCGGTACGCACGCCGGCAAGCCCGGCGCCGACGATCACGATGTGCGGGGCCGCGCTCACGCCTCGTCCTCCAGGCCGATCATCACGCGGCCGTTTTCGACGCGCGTCGGATGCAGCTTCAGGTGCTTGCACACCGGCGCGCACAGCGGCTTGCCGGACGGAATGTGGAAGCGCCCCTGATGGCGCGGGCACTCGATCTGGTCGCCCAGCACGAAGCCGTCGGCCAGGTGCGCGTCTTCGTGCGTGCAGTGACCGTCCGAGGCGAAGAAGCCCTGCTCGATGCGATAGATCGCGTAGCTCTTCTCGCCGCGATCGAAACGCAGTACGTCTTCCTCTTCGATGTCGTCGGCATTGCAGGCGACGATCCACACCACGGTCTGTGTCATGGCTTTCTCCTCGAAGTCCGGTTCAGGCGGCGGATTGCAGCGCTTCGCCCGCAGGCAGTTCGCGGCGGATGAAGCAGGAGGGGTCGCGTCGCTGGCGCAGCAGGGTCGGCACCATCTCGCGATATACCGACCACACGCCCGGGTAGGCTGGCGGCGTCTGGCTCTTGATCGCCGCATGCAGCGCCGGCAGCGCGTGGTAGGGCACCATCGGCAGCATGTGGTGCTCCATGTGGTAGTTCATGTTCATGTAGAGGAAACGGAATACCGGGTTGATGTAGACGGTGCGCGAATTGAGGCGGTGGTCGGTCACGTTCATCGCCATGCCGGCGTGCTGCGTGAGGCCGAGCAACTGATGGAACCAGCCGCAGTAGAAGCGCGGCGTCCACACGAACATCAACGGCAGCAGCGATCCGATGGTGATGCTCCAGGCGATCACCGCAGCAATGACGAACAGGTAGATGCGGCTGTTGCGGATCAGTTTCGGCCGCTCGCTTTCGGGCACGAAGTCGGCCACCTCGGGCGAGATGCGACCGAGCGCGTGGCGCGCGATCTTGGCGATCTCGATCGGACCGCCGACGAGATGGAAGAAGTCCAGCACGATCGGCAGGAGCTTCGGCGGCCGCATGACCTGGATCTCCGGATCGCGCCCGACGAGGATCGTGTGCGTGTGATGGCGCGCGTGGCTCCACTTCCACAGCACGGCCTCGCGGATCGTCATGAACGCGCACAGTTGGTAGAAGGCGTTGTTGAGCCACGGCGTCTTGAACGGCGTGCCGTGCGCGAGTTCATGCCAGCGCGCATCGCTCGAACAATAGAGCGTGCCGAAGACGAAGAAGGCCGGCAGCGCCCAGACGCTACCCCACGACTGCCACGCCACGTAACCGGAAGCGGCCAGCAAGGCGATCCACAGTCCGAAGTTCGCGAGCCCCCGGCCGTCGCTGCGTTTCATCAGGGCCTTCAGCTCCGCGCGCGGAATCTGCGGCTGGAACCAGCGCTCGGCCGGCGTCGCGGAGGTTTGCGCTGCGGAGGGCCGCAGACTCTGTTCCTGATCGAACATCGTTTGTCTCCTGTCGGGGGTCGGCGCCTCGTGGCGTCTCTTGAGACTCAATGTACGAAGCAGGGCAGGCCTGCGCATTTGGAAAATTGACGATTTATCGTCAGCGGCGTACAAGGCGGTTCGTTTGCGGCGAGAACCTGCGGGAGGCTGCATGGGCAAGGAAAATCAGCCGGCACGGCGCAAGCGCAGCCCACGCTTTCTCGAAATCGCGGAAGCGGCGGGCGTGAGCCCCAGCACCGTGGACCGCGTGCTCAACGAGCGCGGCAGCGTATCGGCCGCAACGCGTGCGAAGGTCGTCGCGGCCGCGCGCGAACTCGGCGTGCCACGCGTGCTGCCCGACACGCGGCACGGCCTCGTACATCTCGACATGCTGCTGCCGGAGAACGACTCGCCGTTCTTCCACCGCCTGCACCGCGCCCTGCAGCGTTCGATCCAGATGCTCGACCGGCGCGTCGTCGTGCACCGGCGCATCCTGCCGCCCGGCGACGACGCGGCGATCACCCATGCCATCCTGGCACCGCGATACCGACGTCATGGCCTCGCCATCGTCACACGCGAAACCGAGCCCGTGCGCGAGGCCTTGTGCCGCGTCATCGCCGGCGGCGAAGCGGTCGTCACCATGGTCACCGACATCGGTGAGGTGCCGCGCCTGCACTACGCCGGCATCGACAACTACCGCGCCGGACGCACGGCCGGCTATTTCCTCGCCCGCCTCGCCCGCCGGTCCGGGCGCGTGCTCTTCCTGCGCAGCCGGGTCGACTACCGCGCGCACACCGAGCGCATGAACGGCTGTCATGAAGCACTCGCAATGTGGTCGCGCAGCCTCGCTTGCGACCCGGACATCGCCGAGACCTTCGACGATCCGGATCGTTGCTACAGCGCCGTGGCGAAAGCGATGAAACGCAGCGGCCCGCTCGCAGCGATCTACAACAGCGGCGGCGGCTCACGCGGCGTGGAAGCCGCGCTGCAACGTTTCGGCGGCGCCGGCATCGTGGCCTGGGCCGCGCACGAGATCTCCGACGAACATCGGCAGTATCTTGCGGACGGAACGCTGGACGTGGCGATCGACCAGGATCCCGACAATCAGGTGATTTCGGCGATCCAGCATCTGTTGCATGCCAACGGCATCGTCGAGAGCGCACCGCCTTCAGGGCCGAACGAGTTCAGGCTCTATTGCGCCGAGAACGCGCGCCTGGAGGCGTACCTGGCGTCCGAACCGGCAAGCCCGTGACAAAGTATCGAATGCATTAAAGGCGGCGTCCGCCGGACGCTACCGTCAGAAGTTCGAGTTCCTAACCCGAGGAGAAGAAGATGAAGAAGGGCTACTGGATCGTTCAGACCGACATCACGGACACGGACGCCTTCACGGCGTACGTCAAGGCAAACGTGGAAGCGATGCAGGCTCACGGCGCGAAAT
>Ga0306923_10006863_pt1 | contig 11272 bp, 12 predicted proteins | sample sta12Can44000108_FD_203841 | JGI IMG/M metagenome (GOLD analysis project Ga0306923, IMG submission 203841) | Lab enrichment of tropical soil microbial communities from Luquillo Experimental Forest, Puerto Rico - statanox.12C.anox.44.000.108 (v2)... | ecosystem: Environmental > Terrestrial >...
GTGCTCCGGCTGAAGAAGTTCAAAGATGTCGAGATCGTTGGAGAGTGTGAGGATGGCTCCTCGGCAGTTGAGCGAATTCTCACGCTTTCTCCTGATGTTGTTTTTCTGGATGTGCAGATGCCAGGAATGGACGGGTTTGAGGTTCTAAGGAATATTCCAAAAGAAAATCTGCCATCGGTAATCTTTCTTACTGCTTATGAGCAGCACGCGTTGCGCGCGTTTGAATTTCACGCATTGGACTACCTCCTTAAACCCGTGGACGATGAAAGATTTCGCACGGCTCTACAAAGGGCAAGAATGGTTGGAGATCATAGTTCCAAGCTTCAGATGGCTGAGCGACTGCTCGAGATGCTTCAAAAGAACCCAAAGCAGTACATATCACGCTTCCCGGTGCGGGTCGGTTCACGGATTCGGATTGTGTTTGCAGACGAGATCGAATGGATCGCGGCGGCGGGGGATTACGCCGAACTCCACGGCAGCGGACGTTCTCATTTGATACGCGAAACGATGAATTCTCTGGAAGAAAAGCTTGATCCGGCCCAGTTTTTTCGTATCCACCGGTCAAGAATTGTACGCGCCAAGTGCATTCGCGAACTCTGCCCTATTGATAATCGCGAATACCTGGTAAAGCTATCAGACGGTTCGGAACACCGCTCCAGCCGAAGTTATGCAGACCACTTAGACAGCTGGCTAACTTCGGCAAAACGCTAGCGGCACACGATTTCTCCAGCCAACGGTCCGTCGCTTTCGCCAATCACCGGTCATCTCTGACCAGAGACTCGGAAAACGTTCCGGAACTAAGTGCGCCTGTCGGGTTATTTCCGGATCCCCGGCCAACGGAAGTGATTGGCTCGTCGTCCGGATCACAAACCCAGCCCGTGTGCCCGCGACCTCGCTTTGAGCTCCGTCGTATGCGAAACACGAACGGCAGAAAGACCACAAGCATCGCCATTCCAACCACACGATTCGCAGCTTACCTGGTATAGCCGGCCGCGGATTCGGTCCTCAGGCTCGATGCCTTCGGTGGGGTATTTGGCGAATACTTCGAATTTCCCGCAGTTGATACAGCGAAAAGTAAGGACGTACCCCTGGGTCTTTCCGGTATTCATAGAAAGACTCCTGTCGGCGCGGGGACAGGCGCTTTTGATTCGCACTATACGCTGACCGGTGAATTTCGCAAGCGAAGTTTGTGCCCTTCGCGGAGCGCACGACGGCCTTGATTGCCTGTGACGCTCTGCGGCCGACTGCTCCATCCGCTCCTGGACCGCACCACTTGAATCGAATGTATCGGCCCATCGGGTCACTGAGCGCTGTGGTCCTGTCGTCTGAAGTGTTCGAAGATCGTCCGGCAGATGGCGTCTCTTATTCGCAACCGATAGTATGCGGGAGATTTCCACACGAAATCGTCGAAGGAAACACGGACGAAGTCAGTTCGGAATGGTCCAGAGGCTGTGGCCAGGAATACGTCTTTTGCGTTGGATTTCCGCTAAGGAGTCCTCGATTTGCCAGGAGTGCCACAGACAATGAAGTACAAATCCGCTTATGGTTACTTGACCAAGGCGTGCAGCGCGGCGGATTTTGCGCGCGTCCTCGAGGCTGCAGTATATGTGCAGCGTAGTTCTCGGCCCGGCAGCTTTCGCCCGCTTGTCCCGCTCAAGCCTGAACACTTGCGGGTTCATGCCGGGAATTTCCTCGGCAAATTGAATTCGCCGCACGACGATGTTTATGACGTATCCGCTCACCGTGCGTCTCTGCAGCTCCGCTCTAGTCCGGACTTCCTGAGCCTCTCTCTTGGAGCAATTTATGAGGAACGAGGTCCGCATCGTCTAGTACTGAATAGTATCAACAAATATTTGAGGTTAACAGCGATTTGTCTTGAAAACCAGCAGAACCGAATCTAGTTTAGCGTTCTCCGGGTCGATACAGCTTCGTTGGATTTATTCCTTCCCGGCTGATGCCACGCGTTTCGCCGTTTCGGAACTGCCCACGTACGGAAGAACCGAGTACCGAGGAACTTGCAAAAACTGTGGCTCGGCCATGCCAATCGGGATGTCACCGATAAGATGTGCAAGTCAGTTGGAAGAAGATGTCGAATGGCAAAAGGAGGTAGCGGAGAACGCTGGCTAAGCCATATGCGACGTGCACCAGTGCCGTTAGCGCGGTAAGCACCCCAAGCGATCAGGACTCTTGACTCGACTAGGCAACGGAATTCTCGGGAGGGACAGTTTCGGTCTTGCTTTCAGCTGTTAGCTGTTGGCTTTTTTGTGGACTGAGCCACGCGAATAGAAAAACTCCAATACACAGCCAGGCGAACCAGTCGCCTAAACGGGAGTAGATGGTGATGTCGTGGCGGACGGGAACTTCAGCAACGACGGTCGCGATGGGCGCCCCAATGCGAACGGTGTCACGCTCCGAAAGGACACTGCCACGATCGTCAGTTGCCGTCAGAATGCCAAGATCAGCCGCGCGAGCAATGCTGAATCCGCCCTCCACCCCGCGCAGCACCGCCATCCCCCCATGCAGCCAGCCATCCGCCACGAAATCCGAGGCGGATACAATCAGCATCCCAATCCCGTCTCGCGAATATTCCCGGCTCAGACGCGGAAAATCCATGTCCTTACAGATCTCCACGCCCCATTTAGCGGAAGCCTGGTGCAACACGGTGCGGGATGTGCCGACCTTGAACTGACTTTCACAAACGGCGGCAGCATGTGGTGCTTGTTGTAGATTGCAGCCAGGTTCCCATCGGGCGAGTAAACCCGCTCCTGGTTCCAGGAAACATTCGGCGAAATCCGTTCAATTCCGATCGCGACATAGGTCCCGGTCTCTTTTGCAATTGTTCCGAGAAGCGCGTCGGCCTCCGCTTCCGAAGCGTCCGTGATCGGCCCAACATGCTCCGGAATGACGATTAGTTGAACACCTTGCGATGCCACACCTCTTGCCTGTTCCGCGTACCTCTCCAGAATGGGTTTCAGTTCGTCCGGAGTCCTGGCGAAGAAATTTCCATTCGCGCTCGAGCCCATCAGCAACACTTTCACCGTCGGCGAATTCTTCGGGGTCGCCGCCAATCTCCAGATTCCGTATCCAAATACGCAGACCAGAAAAACGGAGGCGCCGACTGCCACCGGAATCTTCTTCGAGACGGGACCGGCACTAAACACCGCAGCCACCGTGGCCGCAAACAGAAACATGCTGAAGCTGATACCCCAAATGCCTGTTATCGACGCAATCTGCACAATGGGGAGAAAATTCATCTGCGAATAGCTGATGTTTCCGAACGTCCCGTGAATCGAAAGGATCGAAGTCAAATAGTCGACCGTCACCCAGAACGCCGGCAGCACCACCACCGCCTGCCAGATTCTTCCCCGCAAAATCCTTCCTCGAAACAGCACCACACCCAACCCGCACAAACATGCGGAAGACAGCAGGATTGCGGCAACAAGCCACGTCGGCAGCACCTGTCGCGCGTAACTCCATTCATTTAGTCCGCCCAGCGCATAAGCCGCAGCGCCAAGGAAGAACGCCTGCTTTCCTGACACACGCGAAGAGATCCAAAGCACCGGAATCGCCGCCAGCCACGTGCACTCCCAGATGGGTGCCAACCCGCTTCCAAGGAAAAACAGCGCTGCGCTAATCGCCAGGCACAGCGCTGCCAGATTAGAATGACTAAGCCTTGAGTCCATTCACAAATCTCCTTAGCGATCGTCGAATCAATTCACGGAACTCTTTTTCCGAAAGTCCGATGCGTCCCGCTCGGTACAGCATCACGTACCCATGCACATGCGCCCACAGCGCGAAGGCCACTTCCCAGATGTCATCTTTCTTCAGGTGTCCCTGCTGCATCGCCGCTGCGATGGCATCAGCGACAGGGTTCAGAGTGGGGGAAAGTCGCGCCCGAAAGTCCTTGGGGAACCGCCGCGCGCTCGGACGGGGCCGCGAAAACACATAATCAAACACGCGCGGCCGTTCCAGGGCGTAATCGACGAATCCTTCCATCACCCAAACCAGCCGCGCCTCCGCGTTCCCGCGCAGCGGGTGCGCCAGAATGTATTGCAGCAGTTTCGAAAATTCGCGATCGGTGACGTAGTTGAGTAGCGCTTCACGCCCGGGGAAATGGTGATAAATCGCCATGGGCGTGATGCCCACCGCGCCGGCCACCCGGCGCATGGTGACCTTCTCGGGGCCCTCGGCTTCCAGGATCTTCAGAGCCGCCTTGGCGATCTGTTCAGCGGTAGTTTTTTGCGCAACCGTCTGAGGTGTGGTGTTCACCTATACACTGTATACTATACACCGTATAACTGCAAGCATCGGTTCCTCCATTTTCCTCTTTACATCTTCGCGTTGAAGGCTCATCGCAAGATCAGGAGAGTTCAAGGCTTTCATGCCCCAAGATAGCCGGAGGCGCGCAGGCATCAGAACTTTTCTAAATTGTCAGAAATCAAAGACTACGAGGTTTTTCGGGCTTGAACGACCGCCCAAAACCAGCCTCCCTAGGGTTTTTCGGGTGAACACCCATGCCTATCATGCAACCCTGGCAAGGTGGTTCCCTGGAAACAGGAGCCGGAAGACAACACAGTGGCTGATGAGCAGGAGTGGTACCAAGACGGTTGGAATGAAGTAGGCCGCACCTTGCATGCCCGGCGCGAGGCCAACGCCCGTGCGATTGCCTTCGTAGAAGGCATGGAGCAGATCTGCGGTGCCGAGAAGGTTGAAGGCCCAGACCAGGATGATTCCCAGTTTGTTCCGCAGCGCCGCGATCGCCAGCAAGGCAAGAATCGCAGTCGCAAGATCACCGTAGGCCGCCGGACGCGCGTAGGCTGCCGGCAAATCCGGCGAGACGACTCCCGGCACCAGGAACGCCAAGCCAACGAACCGAAAACTGTGTAAGAGGAGGATGGGGCGCAGGGCGTTGGTACGCGATTGGCTGCGCAGGGCTGGCCAGAGATATTGCTGCATGACGACCGCCCAGGCGATAAAACTGACGGCGACGCTTATTCCAAACAAGGCCTGAGAGGACATTTGTAGACTCCTTTCCGAAACCTCCACCCGGGTCCGATTGACATTACATTTTTATGACAGTGCCCGTTCACGTGAGAAAGGTCAAAGAAAAAGAACGGTTGGTTCAGCAACTTCCCGGACGCCGATTGGTAAACGTGCTGAGCCCATTCGGTCGGGAACCGAATGCTCTACCCCAACGATGTAATTTGATTGAGACTAAAGAATTTTGGCTTCCCGGGCTAGATTCGAACTAGCAACGGTTAACGGCCAACAGACTAATTTCATCAGAACTTGCCGGAGTTAGGCGCTAACCGAAGAACCTTAACGAGTTGTGATGAAATCTGACGAATCCTTTTTCTCCTTCTTTGTTCACCCTTGGTTCGCGTTTTGCCGTCATTCATCACCATTAGTATTACGTTTTTGTGACGGCACGAGTGGTTGGCACGTTTCCCAGATGCCCGTTTCTCGGGACTTGATCACTTTTGGGGGCTTTGATGTACTTTTTGAGTAGCAGATTTCACGCTATGCCGAATCGGGATTTCATGAAAATTAAAACTACTTGTCTTGCCCTGCTTACCCTGATGAACGCTTGCTACACACATGGTCAGACCTCCGAAACGGTGATACCAATCGCGCAACGGGCGGTTGTTACACTTAAGGTTCCTGGCTTTGCGGATTTCCTAGTTGCTGACGGAGATGGGGTGTGGACAACAAATGAGGGCCGTGTTGAAAGGCTAGAGCGCGATCACCCGAAGCCAGTTGCAACTGTTTCTGTGCCCAGTCCGTGCGGCGCCATGGAGATTGGCTTCGGGGCGTTGTGGGTTGCCAATTGTCAGGATTCTTCCCTCTATCGCATCGATTTGAAGACTACACGCGTCACAGCGGTGATTCCCACTGGACTAGCAGATCCTAATGGCGAGCTGAGCCTGGCGGTTGGCGCTGGATCGGTGTGGCTTCTCACAGACGCACGAGGCGTCTTGTCTCGCGTTGACCCTCGAACCAATCGCGTCACCACACGGATCAAAGTTGCCCCGTACTCCTATGCCGCCGAGTTTGGTTTTGGCAGCGTTTGGATTACAAATACGGGAAAGGCAGGCAGTGGTAATGGATCGGTCCAGCGCATTGACCCCCGCAGGAATCATGTCTTAGCAACAATCCCTGTCGGCCCAATACCGCGCTTTCTCGCCACAGGAGAAGGCGGGGTTTGGACGCTGAATCAGGGCGACGGTTCGGTCAGCCGGATTGATCCGTCATCGAACACCGTAGTTGCCACGATTACAGCTGGAGTGGAAGGAGCGGGCGGCGACATCGCGACTGGAGCAGGAGCCGTATGGGTGCGTGCCGGAAAGGTGCTGCTTTCCATGATCCGTCCGGACGTAAATCGTGTTGTTGAACGGCTTGGTCCGCCGGCTGGAAGCGGAGCCGTTCGAGTGGCGGGCAATTTTGTATGGGTCACTGCGCACGACATCCAGACGATCTGGGTTCTTCCTACACCCCCAACGCAGTAGGCTCACGGTGAAGAAAGAGGAAATTGTCGGCAGCGTCTATGTTATCAATAACAAGCAGGAGTTAGACGGTCCCAGAAGCCCGTTTCTAGACCGTGTCGCTGGTTGCTCGCGCGAAGGGCTGTTCTCAACAGCGATTGTCTGGCAGGCGAGATTTTACACCTGTGCCCTTAGGTGGAGCTAATGGCCGTCAACTCCTTGGACAACATAGTCTCGATATCTTTGATTCTCCTGTAGACGAAGTAGCGCTGTCCTTGGACGTCGAACGGTACGTCATCGCCTTCCCGCAGGAGTAGAATAGTTGGCTTACTCCGACCCCATGCATAACCCAGTTCAAGATATACGTTGGGGTTGGTATGTGAGAGATCTGCGACCACAATGGTAGCTGCGTCAATTCTGCTTTTGACCCATTGGAGAATATCACCGACAAAAGTCGCGTAGTCAGCTCGCTCACAAAGGAAGCCAGCCTTCTCAGCGGCATTTTGTATACCGTACTCGTAGTGATCTCGCATATCCTCCCGAAATGGCATGGCAACGAACACGAATGGTTTTGTTTCGGAGGCGTATCCCGCTGAGCGCATCCTCTGCGTTATCCCCGGCTGCAACTCGAGTTTCAGGCTACCACCTGGATCGATCTCCAACATCCTACTCTGGATGATGCGATCGAGGGCGTCGTCAAAACGTCGTGCACGTCGGTGAACGCGTTCAACTATCGCCAGATCCGAGAGCGTTCCAGGAGTGTCACCCGCAAACAGTGCATCCAGCAATCCAGCGAGCAACGAATCGAAACATTCCAATTCGTCTAATCCCGTCCCAGGGCCGTGCACCGTTAGTGCGAGGCGCTCCACAGCTGGAAGGTGAGCACTCACGATGGACAATATGGTCCTTCCGAAATCTCGAATCTCGCGATATCGGAACTGGCGAAGCTGCGGAACTCCGATGAATAGCAATTGTGTAGCGCCAAGCTGACCCGAGGACTGAAAGACCTTGAAATGACCGACGCTAGGAAGCTCTACAGCGATCTGAGGGTGCGAGGAAGTGAGGGCTTGGACTACGGCCCTATCTGCTCCATGCAGGGCCTGGGCGTACTTCAGCGCCAATAGATCACAGGGGTACGTCAAGACATCGGCCTCCTCCACATGAAGGTAAACGCGCCGCCCGTGGGGTAAGCTGATCCGGATTGGCGTTGCCATATCATGAGAATAATACTCTTCACGCGGCTTTAGTGTCGTTTCGGGATCGTCTGTCGATAAATCCCCTTCGCACCACCAAAACGCCCGCGAAGTCCGCTTCGAGGACTCGAAGCCCGTTTCTGGCCAACCTCCCGGATGGCTGCCCCATTCGGATAGTGAAGTTTCTATTGTGGTGCGACGTCGCCACCGCAATCATGGTCGGTGAAGGAAGCTTTGGGCGACAAAAAAGCGGCTCACTGGGTCGGCAAATTGGATCCCTCCCGCAGGAATCCATCGGCGACGATGAGCTTGCGGTCAGCGTCACCGGAATGCGTTCCGGGACCATTGATCATTCCGCCAAGCAGCCAGCGGCCATTCCGAGAGGCGATCGTAGTCAGTTGGTTGTGGCGGGCGCCTCCGGTGTAGCCGAGGTTCTGGGCCAACGAGCCGTCACTGTTTAACAGCGCCAACAGTGGCTGCGCCGCTTCGGATATACTCGCGCCGGATGGGTTCTGCAAATAGCCGGTGGTGCCCAGCGCGAGATATCGCCCGCCAGGCAACACTGCGACATCGAACAACACGTCGCCTCGATCGACATCGACCACACTGTACGGACCGGGAGCGCCATCGCGGCCGACAAACGCAAGGAACGCATCCCAACCACTCCCGTCTGATCGCACCTCGGAGAGAACTCGGCCCACCAAAACGAAGCCGCCAGGTGTAGCGCGCACGCCGTGCAGTTCAGCAAGGTTGTGAGTGTCGATTACCGTGCTTCCCACGCGGCGGCCGTCGGAACTCGCCACACGTGTCAGCAAGGCACCTGTCGACGCTGCAATGGGTTCGCCGAAATACTCGGAGTGCGCACGAAACGTGAAGTTGGCAAATGGGGTATTGACGACACCGATGGCGAGCGTAGCGGGTGTGCCCGCATCCACATCCACAAAAATTCTCAGATGATTCTGCAGCTGGCCGAACACGTCGAAACTGCCACTCGTAATGCTCACCAGGAGGATCGAACTACCGGGTTCTACGAGCGTCCGCCAGGCACGCTGATATGCGCCGCTCATGTCAGGGTCGAGACGATAGGCAACGATCGCGTTACGCCCGGTGCGCAATACGACGGCCAAGCTTTCACCGAGCGGAGTGATGCGAGCGGCGTCATGCATCAATGCAGGCTGAAGAGCGTTGTCATTCTTGATCCCTCCGGCATAGTTAAAGAACGGATCGGTTGGGGAGGGGGGGGCAAGAAATAATTGGTCGCTTCGAATCGAGCCGGACGATGCGCACATCCGTGGCCGTGGTGAGAATTACCGAAATGTCGCCAGACGGATGCACCGCGAAGTCGTCCACCGACCATCCCGAGGGCGCCGTGTAGGGCTGCACGGTATGACCGTCGCTTTGCACTATCGCCAGCGTACGCTGCGGACCGTCCTCAAAGATGGATGTAAGTCGCTCCTCGAGAACCACGACCTCGTTACCCGTAGTGCGCACCTTTGTAATTGTTTGACCAACAACCGCGAGATCCAGGCCGTTGCTTGGTGAGGCCTCTTTACTCCCGCAGGCAACGAGAAGCGCAGCCGCTAAATAAAGTAACGCACACAAAATCGTTGACGTCCGGCAAACTCTTGCAGAACTGACCAAGCAATATTTCATCATTCGGAATTCTCAGGGATGTTCTTGTAGAAATCGTGGTTCACACTGGGCATATTTTCGAGCCGTTCCTTAATTAGTGGTATTCGTCTGATGCTGGGCATCGGGACCATCACTGGAGCCACAGCAAAAGGGGACTGCGTCTTCTGGAGGCCGGCTCGCCTCAGAGACACCTTGTGACGCAAGACTCGCGGGCTTACGCACAGTCTCGTCCTGCTACCAGCCTGAACGACCGCCCAAAATCAGACTCCATCGGGTTTTTCGGGTGGACAACCCAGCCGCAATGAGCTCATCAAGCTATTAGAGTCTCCATTGTCTGGATTGCTTGCGAGCACGGGCCAGCGTCCCACCGTACCCGGCTCGAAAGTCATGCTCGATTCCGACTGCCCAAAGGTCACACTGGCGGACGGTCGCAACGCCGTCCATTTGCCCCCCCACCTTTAGCGACAAATTGGGCGGTACTAATCCCGGTCCTCGTCGTCATCGTGATCAGCACGAATGAAACCGAAGAGCCCGTGGGATTCATCGGCGATACCCGCGGTAAAGAAGAGGTGGTTGCGCTTGCCGTTGTTTGCGCCTCCCGCGCCAAACTGAAGAGCCCACAGGCCGTTGATGGCCAGCGCATTGCCCTGGGGATCGATCAGCGGAGAATCGAAATCACCGCTGTGGAGGTCGAAGGCGTTGATTCTGCCGTCACCGAAATTACCCACCAACAAGTGTCCGCTGAATTTCCCGAAGCCCTCGGGCGCGAGCGCCAAACCCCAAGGCGAATTCAGCGGTCCGTGCGAAGCAAAGCGGCGAATCATGTTGCCGTCGGTATCAAAGACATCGACGAAACCGTTTCCGGGGCCGGCTTCGTCATCGTGCTTGTCCGGAAGCTTTTGCTTGGCAAAGGTGACATAGAGATTGCCGTTGATATTCTGGATACCGAATGGGGCGAAGTTCGCGTCCACGTTCGGGTCTGTGAAAGTCTTCACGAGCTTGAAGTCTTTGTCGTACATTTCCACCGAGCCGGAGTTGAAATTGGTGGCATAGATGAAATTACCTTTGGAGGTACTGGCGATGGCCAGACCCTTGTAGACCGCGCCGTTCGCAGAGGGAACGGCGATCACGGCGTTGGCGACGTCAACTGCAGGTGTCCAGCCGAGGATGGTGCCGTCTTCGGAGCTAAACAGGAAGATCGCCGAACCGGACTTGCCATTCGCGGTGATGCTGAATTCCCCGGTTCCGTTAAACACCAAGCCAGTCGGGGTGCCGCCGGTGGGAGCGCCCGGCGCCGGGATGTTGACTACGAGCGGCGAGCCCACGGGAAAGGCCTGGCCACGACCGTTATAGAGCGTGGAGACATTTCCATTGTTGTCTGCGATCCAGAAGGGCGAATTGGCGCTGAATGCCAAGCCCCAAGGGTTGACGAGATGCGGGTCGGTAAAGCGGGCGACCCCGTCAATATCAGAAACCAGATTCACACGGGTATAGACCTGCTCGTGCTTTTGCGCGCGGGCAGATGCGACAACAAAGAGCAAGGAGCAAAGGGTTAGAGCGATCAGATGTGCGCGCTTCATGGGCCGATTCCTCCAAAATTTCTGATTGGAACTCGACGTCATTGCAGGGTTACAACGACTGGCCAGCTCCGAGACACTCAGGGTAGCGAATGGGGAGGAAGGGGTTGTCATCGAATTGTCAAAAGAATGTCACGGTGAAGAGTGGGAATTGAACACCGTTTGCTTGGTACTTCGAAATAGCCGATACTTAGTTGCCGCCGCTGGCTTCCTAGCAACACCGAAGGGTGATGAATCCGGTTTCCATTTTCCATCTTCCATTTTCCATCCATTTTCCATTTAAGGAACCTCAAAAACGTTGAAAAAGCCGCCATTTCCTGCGTTTTTGAAGTTTATCGCTAACCTTGCCAAGGTTTAAGTGCGAGTTCGATTCTCGTAGGCCGCTCCA
>Ga0306923_10006865_pt1 | contig 11271 bp, 8 predicted proteins | sample sta12Can44000108_FD_203841 | JGI IMG/M metagenome (GOLD analysis project Ga0306923, IMG submission 203841) | Lab enrichment of tropical soil microbial communities from Luquillo Experimental Forest, Puerto Rico - statanox.12C.anox.44.000.108 (v2)... | ecosystem: Environmental > Terrestrial > Soil...
CTTCGTGCCGCCCATCGGCGATGAGCCTCATGGCGTAGCGCACCTGCTCCTCGTAGAACCGGCAGAAGGCGCCTTTCTCGCGCATGCCGCCGTTCATTTCATGGGCTTCCGCCGGGCAGGGGGAGCCGCAGAAATGGCGGATGGCACAGGTATCGCAGCCCGGGACGTCCTCGACCTTGCGGCCAGTGACCAGCTGGAACGCCTCACTGGCCAGCGTCTCTTCGATGGGCTGCTGGAACAGGTTGCCGCCCTTGAAGGCGGGCAGGCCGATGAATTCGCTGCACGGGAAAAGATCGCCGTTGGGCGCCAGGGCAAAGAAGCTGCGGCCGCCGCCGCACGGTGAGATATCGCACATCAGCCGCCGCGCCGTCGGCGCCAGGATGGCGATCAGGATGTTGGCGAAATTGGCCACCACCAGCTTGCGGCCGGTCTCGCGGTAAAGCTGGTGCGTCCGCTCCAGGGCGGCGAGGTAGGCCTTCGACACCTCGTCGTCCTCGCCGCGCCCGGGGCGGGCGCCCGGCAAGGTGCAGCGGGTGACGTTGAGCATGCAGGCCGGCACCCGGCGGGCGTGGAAGAACTCCACCATTTCCGTGAGGTGAGGCAGGTTCTCGCGGGTCATGGTGCAGATGACGTTGAACCCGGGATAGCCGTCCAATCGGTCGATGGCGCGGATCACATGGTCGAACACCCCGTCGCCGTTCCACCGCCGCCGTGTCCGGTCGGCAATGGCGGCGACCGGTCCGTCGAGCGACAAGCCGATGCCGACGCCGTGGGAGGTCAGGAAAGACGCCGCCGCCTCGTCCAGCAGGGTGGCGTTGGTCTGGACACCGAAGCGGAAGCGGTCGCCATAGGCCTCGATGCCGGCGAAGATCGCCTCGCGGGCCAGCAAGGGTTCGGCACCGTGGAAGATGACCTGGGGCAACCGCTCGGCCGGCATGTGGCCGCGGAAATAGCGGTGCAGCCGTTCCAGGGCGTCGAGCACCGTCGCCTTGTCCATCTGGCTGCCGCCGCGCCGCATGTCCTCGGGGATGTAGCAGTAGGAGCAGTTGAGGTTGCACCGTTCGGTGGGGTTGAAGTAGACCGCCGACGGTTTCAGGTGGAACCGCAACATGTCCATCTCGCGGGCGAAGATTTCGGCGTTGGCGCGATAGCTGTCCAGCAATTCTCCGCCGGTCAGCGTCTGGGCCACCTTGTCCTTGCGGACTAGACCCCAGAAGGCGGTGTCTGGGTCGACCAGGGCGACATAAGCGGGGTGGTTGATGTCGAAGGGTTCGAGGGGGGAAAGGGGGCCCCTTGCGGGGCTCCCTTCCGACGACGGCTTGGCCAGCACGGTCATCGCTTGACCTGCTTGTCCATGAGGACGTAGTGCGACAGGCCGGTCCCTTCGGCGTCGCAGGTCTTGCGGATGGCAATCACCTCCGGCCGGGATTCGGCCGCAGGCGTGTTGGTCTTGGTGATTTCCGTCTTGTTCACGGCGCACTCCGATGCAGGAGGGACGTCGGCAGACACAGCGGTCTCGCCGAAATCCTTTCCATCGGATTTCGCCCCTCGTGAATCAGATCCAGCAGGTCTTCTGGCTCTCGGATCGTCCGTCGGACTGCGTCTTCCCGGTGGAGTGGTCCCCACCAGTGACTGGCGTCTCGCCATGCAGCCGACGTCCCCGATTACAGCGGCGGGACCGCCACGGATTCGCACCGTGTTCCGGGATACTGGATGCCCCTGGATAGGTGGGAAACCCGCGCCTGTCAAGGCGGGGCCGGCGGTCCGTCAGCGGTTGTCCGCCGGTTTCCCCGCCCATTTGGCCAGCATCCGGAACAGCTCCAGCGGCTTGAACGGCTTGGGCAGGTAGTCGTCCATGCCCGCTTCGACGCAGCGTTCCATGTCGCCGGCCAGCACGTTGGCGGTCAGCGCGATGATGGGCATGCGGGACGCGGGGCCGGGCAGGGCGCGGATGCGGCGTGTGGCTTCGATGCCGTCCATTTCCGGCATGTGCATGTCCATCAGCACCAGGTCGAAGGCCTGGCCCTGAGCGGCTGCCAGCGCCTGAGCGCCATCGGGGACGCAGGTGACGGCATGGCCGGCCTTTTCCAGCACCTTCTCGGCGACGATGCGGTTCACCGGATTGTCCTCGGCCAGCAGGATGGCGAGCGGACGTGTCGTCGGCATGGCGGGGGCGCCCTCCTGCGCGGCGGCAGGGGTGGCGGTGCCCAGCGGCAGGGTGAACCAGAAACGCGAACCGCGCCCGGGCTCGCTGTCCACGCCGATTTCGCCGCCCATCAGTTCCACCAGCCGCTTGGAGATGGCAAGCCCCAGCCCGGTACCGCCGAAGCGGCGAGAAATGGACGAATCGGCCTGGGTGAACGAGGTGAACAGGCGGCCCCGCGCCTCGGGCGGGATGCCGATGCCGGTGTCGCGCACCTCCAGCCTGGCCTGCAGCTTGCCGTTCCGGTTTCCCAGCAGGAAGGCGGACAGGCTGACGCCGCCCTTGTCGGTGAACTTGACCGCATTGCCGACCAGGTTCAGCAGCACCTGGCGCAGCCGGGCTGCATCGCCCAGCACCGGGTCGGGCAGGCCGGGATCCACATCCAGCGTTAGGTCCACCCCCTTCTCGCGGGCGCGCGGCATCATCAGCGCCGCCACCCCGCGCAAGACCTCGGGCAGTGAGAACGCCTCCGACAGCACCACCGTCCGTCCAGCTTCCAGGCGTGAGAATTCCAGGATGTCGTTGAGAATGGTGAGCAGAGCTTCGCCCGAACTGTGGATGGTGGCGGCATAGTCGTGCTGCACCGGATCGAGGTCGGTGTCGAGCAGCAGGTGCGCCATCCCCAAGATGCCGTTCATGGGAGTGCGGATTTCGTGGCTGATCACCGCCAGGAATTCCGACTTGGCGCGGTTGGCGGCCTCGGCCTGGTCGCGGGCGCGGGTCAGTTCCTCCTCGATGGCGATGCGGTCGCTGATGTCGGTGGCACAGCCGACGATGCCGGCGACGCGGCCTTCGGCGTTGCGAAAGGCGGCCTTGTGCACCAGGGCGCGGATGGTCCAGCCCGAGGGGTGGCGGACCGTGGTCTCGTAGACGTGGGTGCGCTTGGCGTCATTGATCAGGGCGCGGTCGGATTCCCCGCTCTGGCTGGTCAGCTCCTCGTCGCCGCCCAGGCCGGCCAAGGTGCTGCCCAGGATGCGGTCGCGCGACGCCCCGGCCATTTCCGTGAAGGCGCGGTTGCAGCCCAGGTAGTGCCCCTGGGTGTCGCGGTAGAAGATCGCGTTGGGGATAGTGTCGATCACCGTCTGGTGCAGGGAAAGCTGGTCCTGCAACGCGGCCTCGGCCGCCTTGCGCCCGGTGATGTCATTGCACGCCACCAGGATGGCGGGGCCGTCCTGCTCGAATGGAATCAGCGAGATTTGTGCCCAGAACGGCCGTCCGGCGGCGTTGCGCAGACGGATCTCCACATCGTCGACGAAGCCGCGTTCGGCCAGTTGATTCATCAGTGCCGAGCGGTCGCGCTTGGACACCGTGCCGTGGGGCAGGAGACGGCCTATCAATTGCTCGGCCGGCAGGCCCATCAGCCGGCCGGCGCGCTGGTTGGCGTAAAGCACCCGGCCATCCTTGCGCGCCAGCACCGCCAGCGGGAAGGGCACCGCCGACAGGATGCCGGCCAGACGGCTTTCCGAGGTGGTCAGGCGCGCCTGCACGTCGCGCCGCTCATCCTGGCGCCGCATCCATACCCAGGCGAAGCCACCCAGCAGCAGCGACAGGGCGCCGCCGAGGGTGCGCAGTTGTACGATCTGGACTGGTTGCAGGTGGTCCCAGCCACCGCGCGGCAACGCCGCGATCTGCCAGGTCCCGCCGGGCAGGGTGACGTCGAGGACGACCGGATTGCGCGCGAACAGGTCGGGATTGCCGAAAAAAACCGCCCCATTTTCGCCCAGGCCGTCGCTGCCGCGAATGGCCAGGTCCATGCCGAGGTCCGGATCGGTGATACCCGCGGTTTCCAGCACGCTGTCCAACGAAATGGGCACGGCGATAACGCCCCACGGTCTTGTCCAGCCGTCGCCTTCGGTGTCGTCGGCGAAGACCGGGGTGCGGCCGATGATGGCGACGCCGCCCTGGATCAGGGCTACCGGCCCGGCCAGAACCGACTGGCGGGTCTCGAACATGCGCTGCACAGCCGGCCATTGCTCGGCCATGTCGCGGTAGTCGCGGCCCACGGCGGCCACGTTGCCCTGGGAGGGGTAGACGTAGGTGATCACCGTGCCCTTGGCCAAGGTCACGTTTCGGATATGGCGCTTCTGCCACATCATCTCGCGGGCAATGGCCTCGAACTGGGATTGGCTGATGTCCTGGGTCACCGTGATGACGGCGGCCAAGCCGCGGGTCAGCTCCAAGGTGCCGTTCAGCTCGCCCTCTAGGCGGGCGCGCAGGGTGGAAACGCGATTCAGGGTATCCAGCCGCACCTGCTGCTCATGGCGCGACCATTCCAGCCGCTCGACCAGGACCAGCACCGACAGCGAAATCGCCGTGACCAGCACAGCGATCGTCCAAGGCCGGATTGACGACATCCCCTCCTCATCGATCGGGCGCGCGTAAGCTCGGCCAGCTTATACGTTCGCCCAGAGGGAAGGAAGGCCGAGCGGTCAGGGGCTGCGTAAGCCGGCGAGGAAATCACCGACCCGTAACGTCAGGCCGGCGGCGCGATCGGACATGCCGTCGGCGGCGGCCAGCACCTGGCGCGAGACGCCATCGCCCTGGCGGGCGGCCTCGTTGACGGCGCGGATGGCATCCGACACGGCGCCGGTCGAGGCGGCCGCCTCGGCGGCAGCGTTGCTGATCTGCGAGGTGGCGGCCGATTGCTCCTCCACCGCCGACGCGATGGCGTCGGCTGCTTCGGCCACCGATGCCACGGTGCCGCCCATGCCCTCCAGCGCATCCATGGCCACCCGGGTCAGCTGGTGGATGGTGGCCACCTGCTGGCCGATGGCCTGCGTGGCGTGCGCCGTCTGGGTGGCCAGGTTCTTCACCTCGCCGGCCACCACGGCGAAGCCCCGCCCGGCCTCGCCCGCCCGCGCCGCCTCGATGGTCGCGTTGAGTGCCAGCATGTTGGTCTGGCTGGCCACGCTGCCGATCATGCGGGCCACGTCGGCGATGCGCCCGGCGGCTTCCGCCAACTGGCCGACGGCGTCGGCGGTGCGGTTCGCCCGGTCGACGCCCTCGGTTGCTCGCGCCGCTGAATGGCAAGCCTGGCGGCCGATCTCGGCGATGGCGGCGGTCATCTGTTCGGCGGCGGCGGCCACCGATTGCACGCTGGCGGCGGTGGTCTCGGCCAGGCTGGTGACCTCGTGGGCGCGGGACTGGGTGGAGAGCGAAAGCTCGGACATGGTCGAGGCGGTGGTGCGCAGCTCGTCGGCCGCCCGTGCGGTGCCGTCCGCCGCCGCCCTCACATCGCTGTCGAATGCCTGGGCCAAGGCGGCCAGCCGCTGGGCCTGGGCCTCTTCCATGGCGCGGAAATAGACGGCGATGGCCAAATCCATGTCCAGCGTCACCGCCTTGACCACCGCCGCAGAAAGGGCGGCGGCGCGCTCGGGGTTGCCACGACAGCCTAGCGCGATCAGGCGCAACAGCCGTTCCTGGATAAAGGCGTAGCCGCCCATGTACCAGCGGGGTTCCAGCCCGATGCGATGATGGACGATGCCCACCCGGGTGACGCGGGCCATGTATTGGGAGTCGAAACGGCCGGAGAACAGCCCGCGCCAGTGCTCGGTCTGCGCCTGTTTGAGTCCGGGAACGCTTGCCGCGGTAAGCATGACCGAGAATGCCGGTTCGGCCAGCATCCTGGCGTAGAAGTCGGCCAGGATGGCGGGAAGGCCGGGCTCGACCAGCTGCCAGGCTTCGGTCAGCAGGACCCGGGTTTCACCGTTCAGTCCCAGGAACGCCAGGCGGCGTTCGACGTCGAAGAAGGTGTGGTCGGCGGCCGGGTCGGCAGGCTGGCGGGCGAAGGCATGACTCATGATCCGAAAGCTCCCCAAAAGCGTGACGGGAGAGATTTCGGATGCCCCACGGGGGAATTTCAAAATGGCCTGATGGCCTAAAGGTGGATTCCGGATGCACCAATCGGCCGAGCCGTTCAATGGGTGTGGTCGTGGTCCGGCAGGTCTTCCGGCGAGTGTTGGTGCTCATGCGGCTTCCAGGCGTGCTTGGCGTCCTCGTGGGAATGGCCGTGGCCCTGGTCGTCGCCGTGCTCATGCGGATGGCGGTGCTGGTGCAGATGCTCGTGGGCGTGGGTATGGGCGTGGGCATGCACGTGCACCAACGCGCCATGGGCGTGCTCGTGGGTGTGCACGTGGGTATGCGGGTGGGCGTGGTCGTGCTTGTGTTCGTGGCTGTGGCCCATGATGTCTTCCTCTCCGGCCAGCCGGCCGTCCTTCAGAAACACGGACCGGGTGGCCAGGCGCTCCACCAGGTCGGGGTCGTGGGAAACGATAACCATGGCCTGGGGCAGCCCGGCCAGGCTGTCGATCAGGCGCGCCCGCGCCCCTTGGTCCAAGGCGTTGCTGGGCTCGTCCAGCAGCAGCACCTGGGGCTCCATGGCCAGCACGGCGGCCAGCGACACCAGCCGCTTCTGCCCGCCCGACAGCTTGTGGGTGACGCGGTCCTCGAAGCCGGACAGGCCGACCTGGGCAAGGGTGGCGGCGACGCGGCGGCGTGCCTCGGCGCGCGAGCAGCCCAGATTCAGCGGGCCGAAGGCGATGTCCTCGGCCACGGTGGGACAGAACAGCTGGTCGTCGGGGTCCTGGAACAGCAGGCCGGCGCGGGCGCGCACCTCGTGGAAATCCGCTTCGCTGAGGCGCTCGGCACCGAAGGCGACGATGCGGCCGGCTTGGGGCTTCAGCAGGCCCACCATCAGGTGGAACAAGGTGGTCTTGCCGGCGCCGTTGTCGCCCAACAGCGCGACCCGTTCGCCCGCGCGCAAGGTGAAGGTGACGCCGTCCAGCAGCGGCCGGCCGGCGAAGCCGAAGCGGATGCCCTCAAGGCGGAACAGGGGGGCGGTCATAGGGCCACCACCAGGCACAGGGCGGCGGCGTGGGCCAGGCCGAAGCCCCAATCCAGTGCCCCGGCGCGGCGGGCCTCGTCCAGCAGATGGAAGCGGCCGGTGAAACCGCGCAGGCGCATGGCCGCATGGATGCGCTCGGACCGTTCCAGGCTCATCACCAGCAGCATGCCCACCAGCCAGCCATAGGCCCGCCAGGTGTGCCAGCCGGCGCGGGGACGGAAGGCCCGCGCCCGCATGGCCAGGCGCAGGCGGGCATATTCCTGGCCCAGCACGTCCACATAGCGCACGGTGAACAGCAGCAGCGTCACCAGCCGCTGCGGCGCGCCCAGCCGGGCCAGGGCATGGCCCAACTCGACCATTTCCAGGCTGCTTAGCAAGGCCAGCACGGCCAGTGCCACCGCATTGGCCTTCAGCACGACGGCCAGCGCCCGCGCCAGCCCTTCGGCCGAAGCGGTCAGGCCCCACATCTCGAAGACCGGTCGGCCTTCGACGGTGAAGGGCAGGCTGACCAGCACCATCAGCATGAAGCCTTCCAGCGCCAGCATCCGGCGGCCGGTGGCCGCCAGCGGTGCCCGCGCCAGCCAAGCCAGCAGCAGCGCCAGTCCGAGGGCGAGCGCCTGCGCCGTCAGGCTCTGGGCCGCCACCACGGCGATGGCGGACAGGCCGGCGGCGACCACGCGGGTGCGGGCGTCCAGGCGGGCGATCAGGCTCATGGCTTGGTCTTCCGGTGTGCCTGAACCCAGGCGGCGATGCCGAACAGGCCGAAGATGGTGCCCAGGCCGCCCATGATATCGCTGAAGCGGGCGCGTTCCTCCATGGCGTCGATCTGCTTGCGCAAGGGGATGATCTGGCGCGCCACCGCCGCCTCGATGTCGGCAGTGTTGGCCGGCGCGGCGTTGGCAGGGGCCTGGGCAATTTCGTCGACCCCCAGGGTGGCTTCGGCCACATGGCCGTCGCCGGCATCCACATGGATGCGCAAGGCTTGGCCGGACGGGGCGGCGACCCGGAATTCGCCCTGGATGTCGGTGCGGAAGCGGGCAATGATGGCGCCGTCGCCGGCGATCACCTGGCCCTCCACCTCCATGGCCTTGCCGCCGCCGGCGAAATAGGCCGAGCCGACGATGTCGCCGCCTTCCACGGCGGCGAACACCTTGAGCTTATGGGCCAGCGCCGGCAGCGGCAGCACCAGCACGGCCAAGCAAAGCAGGACCGGCAGCCGCCTCATGCCACGCCCTCCAGCAGTTCCGGCTTGACCCGGGCGACCAGCCCCAAGGCAGCCGCGGTGAAGGCGGCCTCGACCACCACCACAGGGAACGTGGTCACCACCACCAGCCGGGCGGCGGGCAGGAACTCGCGCCCCGACAATCCCAGGCAGAGCGCCACCATCAGGCTGGTTAGCAGCACCGCGCCGCCGCCGCACAAAGCGCCCAGCACGGCGGTGCGCCGGGGTGCCTCCGCCCGCCACAGCAGGCGGAAGGTCAGCCCGGCCAGCAGGGCGGGCACGCCCATGTTCATGGCGTTGACGCCCAGCACCACCAGCCCGCCGAAGCCGAACAGCACCGCCTGCAGCAGCAGCGCCACCAGGATGGCGGGGAAGGCGGCCCAGCCCAGCACCACGCCCATGATGCCGTTCAGCATCAGGTGCACCGAGGACGGCCCGGCCGGCAGATGGATCAGCGAGGCGACGAAGAAGGTGGCCGACAGCACCGCCACCCTGGGCATGCGCTCGGGCGATAGGCGCCTCAGCCCCAGGCCCACGCCGCCGGCGGTGACGGCGGCGCCGGCCAGCAGGACGGGAAGCGAGACGACGCCGTCGGGGATGTGCGCCATTACTTCATGTCCACGGCTTTGACCCACATCAGACCGCCCAGCTCCACCTTGGCCGGCTTGCCATCGGGCGATTTCATGGGGGCGTCGCTCTCCATCAGGGCGGCGAAGCCCCACCAGCCGGCGCGCGGCAGCGCATAGGCGAACTGGCCCGAGGCATCGGCCTTGATCACCTGGGTGACGAAGGGGTCGGATGGCGGCTTGATGCTGCCGTCGTTCTTCCACTCTACCTCGATCTCGGCGAAGGGCACCGGCTTGCCGTTCTTGCGCACGATTCCCCGGAACAGGTTGCCGTTCCACAGGCCGTAGGGGCGCACCAGCGGCTCGATCTCCACCGGCAGGCCGACCAATTTGTCCCAGCCGGTGCCGGACCCCAGATCCACCACCGCCTTGGCGTAGTGGACGATGTATTTGCCCTCGGCCGGCTCCCAATAGGGCGCCGGCTCGACGAAGAATACGTAGTCGCCGGGCCGCGTCAGCTTGGCGGTCGCCGTATACGCGGTCTTGCCGTCCTTCTTGGTCGTCGCCAGCTGTCCCTTCAGGTCCTGAACCTTGCCGTCGGCCAGCATGCCGAAGCGCACCGGCGCGGCCATGTCCATTACCGGCCCCATCTCCATGGGATGGGTGAAGGTCAGCTCCAGCTTGACTGTGTGGTCGCCCGCCTCGGGCACGATGTCGGTCGAGGGAATGATCTCCTGGAAATGGGCGCTGGCGGCGGCGGGCAGGAGGAAGGCGGCGACGGCGAGGGCGGCGGCGTGTTTCACGGGCAATCCTTTATTAGGGATCAAGGCCGGCCCGTCCGAGCCTCAGGCCTAAAATATTATGCGACTGCGTGTTGCCGCAAAGCCAACCATACGCCGAAGGGGCGGGGGTGCCAATGGCCTTTCCCGTCGTTCAGGGTGAACGGGGAAGGCACTGATGACACCTCCATGAAGCATGACCCTGCCTCGGGTGGGGGGATGGTCGGAACGGCGGGCCGGTGTTAAGGTTTCAACGCGTAAGAGCAATAAGGGGGAGAGGACGGTCATGGCGCATCCCACGCAACTGCCCGCCTGGCGGGCGCTCGAGGCTCACGCGCGGGGCATGGCGGCCGAGCAGATGCGCGACATGTTCGCCCGCGACCCCAACCGCTTCGCCGCCTTCTCGCTGCGGCTGGGCGACCTGCTTCTGGATTACTCCAAGAACCGCATCGCCCACGAGACGGTGGCGCTGCTCGCCGACCTCGCCCGCCAGTCCGGGCTGGAGGACTGGCGCGCCCGCATGTTCTCGGGCGAGCACATCAACACCACCGAGAACCGGGCGGTGCTGCACGTGGCGTTGCGCAACCGGTCCAATCGTCCGATCCTGGTGGACGGCCACGACGTCATGCCCGGCATCAATGCCGTGCTGGCCAAGATGAAGGACTTTGCCGAGCGGGTGCGCTCGGGCGCGTGGACCGGTGCCACCGGCAAGCGCATCGCCACCGTGGTCAACATCGGCATCGGCGGCTCCGATTTGGGCCCGGTGATGGTGACCGAGGCGCTGAAGCCCTATCACCAGGACGGCTTGGGCGTACGCTTCGTCTCCAACGTGGACGGCACCCACATCGCCGAGACGCTGAAGCTCGCCGACCCCGAAACGACCCTGTTCATCGTGGCGTCGAAGACCTTCACCACCCAGGAGACCATCGCCAACGCCACCACCGCCAAGGACTGGCTGGTGGGCAAGCTGGGCGCGGCGGCGGTGCCGAAACATTTCGTGGCACTGTCCACCAACGAGCCGGCGGTGCGCGCCTTCGGCATCGACCCGGCCAACATGTTCGAGTTCTGGGACTGGGTGGGTGGCCGCTACTCGCTGTGGTCGGCCATCGGCCTGTCCATCGCCGTGGCCATCGGCTTCGATCGCTTCGAGGAATTGCTGGCCGGCGCCCACGCCATGGACGAGCATTTCCGCACCGCGCCGTTCGAGGCCAACATGCCGGTGGTGCTGGCGCTGTTGGGGCTTTGGTACAACAACTTCCTCGGCTCCCAGGCCTATGCGGTGCTGCCCTACGATCAGTACCTGCACCGGCTGCCGGCCTATCTCCAGCAGTTGGACATGGAATCCAACGGCAAGGGCACGGCGCGCGACGGCACGCCCGTCACCTGGCAGACCGGCCCCATCGTCTTCGGCGAGCCCGGCACCAACGGCCAGCACGCCTTCTACCAGTTGATCCACCAGGGTACCAAGCCGATCCCCTGCGACTTCCTGGCTTCGGCGACGACCCACAATCCGGTGGGCGAGCACCACCTGATGCTGCTGGCCAATTTCCTTGCGCAGCCGGAAGCGTTGATGCGCGGCAAGACGCTGGACGAGGTCAAGACCGAGAATCCCAAGCTGTCCGAGCCCGAGGCGGCGCACCGGGTGTTCAGCGGCAACC
>Ga0306923_10006866_pt1 | contig 11271 bp, 10 predicted proteins | sample sta12Can44000108_FD_203841 | JGI IMG/M metagenome (GOLD analysis project Ga0306923, IMG submission 203841) | Lab enrichment of tropical soil microbial communities from Luquillo Experimental Forest, Puerto Rico - statanox.12C.anox.44.000.108 (v2)... | ecosystem: Environmental > Terrestrial >...
TCGTGCCCGAGGCGCTCGGTCCGGGTCCTCCGACGCCGCGCGCCGCCAGCGCGCGCGATCTCAGGACCGCGGTGCGACGGTCGTGCCGCAGCGCGCACCGCGGAGGCACGAAACTTCCGTCGCCCGCGGGGTCGCCGTCTCGGTACCGCTGCCGGGATCTCCGACTCGCAGCGCCTCGGCGCGCAAGGAGGAGGGCCCGGACCGAGCGCCGCGGATCCTAAAGCGCGAGGAGAGGAGTGGACTACACGCCCGTCGGCCGGAACGCCGGGTCGCGCCCGCGCTCGGCCTCGAGCCACGCGTCGAACGCGGCCGACGGCACCGGCAGCGCCACCACCACCGCGCTGAGCTGGGTGCCGTCGCCGAGATCGATCGCCTGCTCGACGCCCGGCGTGAGGTCGAGCTGCCCCGCGCAGAGGAGCCGTTCGCCTGGGATGTCGAGCGCGTACTCCAGCGAGTAGAAGCCCGTGGGCTCGCGCACCGCCGACACCCGCAGCTCCAGCCGCACGTGCGACGGGTGAGCGGGATCGCGCAGGACGAGGCGCGCCGGCCGGCCCGGCGAGGTGATGAGGCGAGGCGTCGCGACCGTCGACCCGTCGGCGTCCTTGATGAGCAGCGCCACGAGGTCGCCGGTGGAGCCCGGCCGCACGAGGGCGTCCTGCCGCACCCGCGCGACCTCCTGCTTCGCGCGCAGGGCGAGCTCCGCCACGCCTCCGCCGGCAGCGAAGGAGAGCAGGAATAGGAACGCGATCCGGAAGATCCTCACGAGAATTCCCTTCCTAGCCCAGTCGGGACGATTCCGCCCGCCCATCACGGAATCGTCACGGAACTTTACCCCACATGGGTGATCAGCCAGTCCCGAACCCTCGGAAAGATCTCGTCCGGGGCCCGCCGGCCGAAGAGCAGGTCGGAGTGGCCGTACTCGCAGCCGCAACCGCCCTCCAGGCCGGCGATCCACATCGACCGCTCGCCGCCCCAGGCCTCGTAGGCAGCCCGCACCACCTCGGGCGGCGCGAGCACGTCGTCCGCGCCGCCGAGGAAGAAGGCCGGCTGCCTCGCCTGCGCGAGCGCACCGCGGTAGTCCACCGTCCCGTCGCCGGACATCCACTGGTCCATCTGGATCCAGCCGCCGAACTGCCGCAGCACGCCCGGCGGCACGTTCTCCACCACGTTCACGAGCACGCGCCGGTACACCGCGCCGTCCACGTTGTTCGCGTTCCAGACCGCCTGCGACACGTGCGGATGCCACCAGCCGGCGTACGGCGAGAGGGCGCGGGCCGCGAGGCGGTTGAGGCGGCCGGTGACGAGGAAGCCGGCCCGCGCGAGGAGCGCGAGGCCGCGCTGCGCGCCGAAGTGGGCCGGTCCGGCGAGGGCGACCACGCCGGCGACGCGGTCGTCGAGCGTGCCGGCGGCCGCGAGCGCGAGCAGCGCGCCCTGCGAGTGGCCCACGACCGCCACCGCCGGCGCCCCGGTGGCCTCGCGGATCGCGTCCACCGCGGCCGGCAGGTCGAAGCGCAGGTAGTCGTCGAAGGTCCAGTTGTGCGGCTGGCCGCGGGTGCGGGCCGAGCCACCGTGGCCGCGGAGGTCCACCGAAAAGGCCTCGAACCCGGCCTCGGCGAGGTGCGCAGCCAGCGAGAGGCGGCCCATCCCGAAGTCCATGCAGGCGTGGTTCGCCGCGATGCCGTGCACGAGGAGGACGGGGGTGCGCCGCCGCGTTGCGCCCGTCGAGCGGCGGCGCGCGAGCGCCAGGCGCCAGCCATCGGCGGTCCGGACGTGAAGGGTCTCCCCGGTCGGCGGCAGGCGGAACCGTCGCGTCCAGAACGAGACGTGTGCCCAGAGCGCGAGCGCGAGCGCCAGCGCCCCAGCGGCGATCTCGAGGGCGATGCGCACGGCGGCGAATCTACCCCGGCTCTCGACGATCGCGGCGCGCCATCGTCGCCGCACGATCCGTGGCCCATCGGTTGCAGTCCGGGCGGCGAAGGGGACCGGGAACGGCGGCTCGCGCCGAGCCAATCCGGCGCCGATCACGGATGGAGCATTGTCGCGCTACCCAAACGGCTGTACGGATCTCGTTCAGGGCTTTGCACGAAAACCGGGCAGTCTTCACGCCGGTCGCCACAACCCAACGCAGAGGTGAGACGTGAAGAAGGTCGAGGCCATCATCAAGCCGTTCAAGCTGGACGAGGTGAAGCAGGCGCTCTCTGAGGTCGGGATCGCCGGCCTCACCGCCACCGAGGTGAAGGGCTTCGGGCGCCAGAAGGGCCACACGGAGCTCTACCGGGGTGCCGAGTACGTGGTCGACTTCCTCCCCAAGGTGAAGGTGGAGGTCGTGGTCGCGGACAACATGGTCGGTCGCGTGGTGGAGGTCATCGAGCGCGCCGCGAAGACCGGCCGCATCGGCGACGGAAAGATCTTCGTCGTGCCGGTGGAGGAAGTGATCCGGATCCGGACCGGTGAGCGGGGCGAGGAGGCCCTCTAGCTGCTGCGACGCCAGCCGAAGCCGCCGCCCCTCTCCGCCGCGCTCGCCCGCGCAGTGGTCGATTCGCTCGCCGACGCCATCGTCATCGTCGGAGCGGACGGCGGCGTGGTGCACCTGAACCCGGCCGCCGAGGAGCTCTTCGCCCGCAGCCGCGAGCGCGCGGTGGGGCTCCCCGCGCGCGCGCTCCCCTCGGGCGCGGCGCTCGCGGCGCTCGCCGAGCGCGTGCGAGCGAGCGAGTCGGGCGCGTTCGTGGACCTCCCCTCCCCGGCCGATCCCTCGAACACGCTCTGCGCCGACGCCGCGCCGCTCCTCGACGGCCCCGAGTGCGTGGGCACAGTGGTGACCCTGCGCGTGCCGCGGGAGTCGGAGCGCACGCTCGACTTCGAGGCGCTCGCGGCGGGCCTGGCGCACGAGATCAAGAACCCGCTGGCCGGGCTGCAGGGCGCGGCGGAGCTGCTCGCCCGCGAGGCGGGCGACGGCCCGGCGCGCCAGTACGCCGAGGTGATCGCGCGGGAGGCGAAGCGGGTCGACGGCCTCGTGCGCGAGCTGCTCGACCTCGCGAAGCCGGCCGCGCTGCACCAGGCGCCGGTGAACGTACACACGGTGCTCGGCGACGTGCTCCTCCTCGGCCGAGGCCTGCCGAACTGCGAGCGGATCCGCTTCGTCGAGCGCTACGATCCCTCGCTCCCGCCCATCCTCGCCGACCGCGAGAAGCTCACCCAGGTGTTCCTGAACCTCCTGCGGAACGCGGTGGACGCGACCGCGGCGTCGCGCGACGGCGAGGTGGTGTTCGAGACGTCGGTGGCCTCGCTCCGCGTCCGCGCCGGCAACCGCACGCGGCCCCTCGTGCGGGTGGCGGTACAGGACAACGGCCCCGGCATCCCGGAGAGCATGCTGGCCCGGCTCTTCACCCCGTTCGCCACCTCGAAGGCACACGGCACGGGGCTCGGCCTCGCCATCTCGCGCCGCATCGTCGAGGCACACGGCGGGCGCATCGAGGTCCGCAACCGCGCCGCGGGCGGAGCCGAGGCGAGCGTCTTCCTTCCGCTGGAGCTGTGACATGGCCCCGCTCTTGCCTCCGGGACGGCCACACTCTTTCTCGGGACGGTGATCCTCGTGCGTAACGTCCTCATCGTCGACGACGAACCCTCGGTGCGCTTCGTGCTCGCGCGCACCTGCGAGCGCGCCGGCGTTCCCTGGCAGGAGGCGGGGAGCGCGGAGGAGGCGCGCGACCTCCTCGCCGGCAGCGCCGACGGCATTGGGCTCGTGCTCCTCGACATCCGGCTCCCCGGCGACGACGGCCTGAAGCTGCTCGGCGAGATCGCGGAGCGGCCAGGGGCGCCGTTCGTGGTGGTGATGACCGCCGAGGACACGATGCGCTCGGCGGTGGAGGCGATGAAGCGCGGCGCGGCCGACTACCTCGGCAAGCCGTTCGACCTCGGGCGCGTGGAGCGCATCGTGCGCGACCTCGCGATCGGGCCCGAGGCGGCGCGCCGCGAGGAGCGCGAGGCCGAGCCCGCGCGTGCGAAGGACGCCCTCTCGGAGCTGCTCATCGGCCGCTCGGCCGGCATGGTGGAGGTCTACAAGGAGATCGGCCGCGTCGCCCGCACCGAGATGACCGTGCTGCTCATGGGCGAGTCGGGCACCGGCAAGGAGCTCGTGGCGCGATCGATCCACGCGAACAGCGCGCGCGCGCGGGGCCCGTTCGTCACCGTGAACATGGCGGCGATCCCCCGCGACCTCATGGAGAGCGAGCTCTACGGTCACGAGAAGGGCTCGTTCACCGGCGCCGTGGACAAGCGGCCGGGCAAGTTCGAGCTCGCGAACGGCGGCACGCTCTTCCTCGACGAGATCGGCGAGATGCCGGTGGAGCTGCAGGCGAAGCTGCTCCGCGTCCTCCAGGAGCGGGAAGTGGATCGCGTCGGCGGCAGCCGTCCACTCGCGGTGGACGTGCGGATCGTCGCCGCGACGAACGCCGACCTCGCGCGCAGCGTGGAGGAGGGGCGTTTCCGGCGCGACCTCTTCTACCGGCTCGCCGTGGTGCCCATCCGCCTGCCGCCGCTCCGCGAGCGGGAGGCGGACGTGATCCTCCTCGCCCGCCACTTCATCCACAAGTACGGCGAGCAGCTGAAGGGCCGACCGGTGGCGCTCGGCAAGGACGCGGAGCCGCTGCTCCTCGCGCACGACTGGCCGGGCAACGTCCGCGAGCTCCAGAACGTGATCCAGCGCGCGCTCCTGAAGCTCCCCGGCGCGCGGCTCGGCGCGAAGGAGCTGCTCGGGCTCCTCCCGGCGGGCGCGAGCGCGGAGCGGGGGCTCAACGGCCTCGTGGAGTCGATCCTCGACGCGCCGCCGCCGGCGCACGGCCGCCACGCGGCGGCGGTGGCGGCGGTGGAGGCGCCGCTCATCGCGGCCGCGCTCTCCCGCACGAAGGGCAACCAGCTCCGCGCCGCCGAGCTGCTCGGCATGAACCGGAACACGCTCCGCGAGCGCATGCGCGCGCTGGGGATGAAGGCGAAGTAGCCCCTCACCGTCATCGGCTTCCCCCCAAAAAAACGGGAGCGGGTCCACCGAGGAGCCCGCTCCCACGCGCCTGTCGCGGCGCGCCTCGCGACCGGAATCGAGGGGGGGGGAGGAACCCGGTCGCGTCTCACCACATTGAACACCCGACCTCGCTCCGGAGCGACAGGGAGATTGGGCCCGGTCATTCGAGGGCCGTACTCAGGGTCCGTGGATCGCGCCCGGGAGCACGCTGGCGGCGGGCGTGCGGCCGGACTGACCGCGGTCGTTCGCCCCCCAGCACCACAGCTCCGTGCCGGCGATGGCGCAAACGTGCACCACCCCTGCCGCCAGCGCCACGAGCGGGCCGCCGACCGTGACGTCGAGCGCCGACGGGAGCGCCGCTGTACCCGGCATCCCACCCGACTGGCCGAGATCGTCCGCACCCCCGCACTTCAGCGACGTGTCCCCGGGCTTGCCGGCGCAGGTGAAGGCGCCTCCAGCGGCCAGGACCGTGGCCTGGCTCGGGAGGCGTGAGGCGGACACCGGCGTCGTGCTCCCGGTGCCCGAGGCACCGGTCCCGAGCTGCCCGGCCTCGTTCGCGCCCCAGCACACGGGCCCCCCCGAGGTGGCCGCGCAGGCGTGGCGGTCGCCGGCGACGAGCGCGGTGGCGGCGAGCGAGAAGCTCGTCGTGAGCGTCCCGACGCACTGGACCTGTCCCGCAGCGCCCGCGCTCGCGGCGCAGGTGAAGCCGTTCCCGGCGGCGAGGAGCGAGGCCCCGGGGACGGACGGCGCGAGCGCTGCCGACGGCCCGGACGCCGTCCAGCAGGCGACCGCACCGGCCACGGAGAGCGCGCAGGCATGGCCCGCGCCGGTGGCGATCCGCACCGCGGTGATGCCGGCGGGGGCCGCGAGGTCTCCGAAGCAATCGACCGCACCGCCCGCGTGGAGCACGCAGGTGTGCGCGCCGCCCGCCGCGATCTCCGCCGCGTCGGAGATCCCCGCGGCCTTGGGCACGGCGCGCTGCGCGCCGTCGGCCGTGCCGAGCTGACCGGCATCGTTCGCGCCCCAGCACAGGAGCTCGCCGGCGGCGAACGTCGCCGCGCCGGCGGGCCGCGCGATCGCGCAGGTGTGGCTCGCGCCGGCGGTCACCCGCGCCGGCTGGCAGCAGCCCCCCGCGCAGGAAAGCCGGCCGGGTGCGCAGGCATGGCCGCACGTCCCGGCGTCACACGTCGGCGTCGTCCCCGCGAACGGGGCCGGACACTCGACGCACGAGGCGCCGCAGTGCTGCGCGTCCTCCACGACGCAGGCCGTCCCGCACGCCACGGTCCCCGCCGCGCAGGTGAGCCCGCCGCCTCCTCCCGTCGTGCCGCCCGTCGTGCCGCCGCCCGGATCGGGGGTGGCGCCGACTGGAGCGGGCGTGGCGCCGCCGGCGGAATCCGGCGTGCCCGCGCCGTTCGCGGCGTCGGCAGGCGGCCCGAGGGCCCGGAGCCCAGCCGCGTCGTAGACCGAGCCGCAGCCGGCGGAGACGAGGAGCGCGAGCGAGAGGAAACCGAGGCGCACGGCTCACCTTCCGTAGAGGAGGACCGCGGTGACGGTGGCGGTGGGCTTCACCACCCGCGCGCCGTCGAGCTGGAAGAGGCGCCCGCCCACCGACGCGTCGAGCGCCGCGCGCAGCCGCCCGAGCGGCGACGAGGCGACGAGGTTCAGGCCCGCCGTCGCGTCCGCTCCGGAGAAGCGGCGGCCTCCGGCGACCGACTCCTGCGTGTAGCCACCGCCGGCCTCGAAGCCCGCCTCGAGCAGGCGCCGGCCGCCGGCGACCGGGAGCAGGAAGGCCGCGGCGCCGCCCACTCGCGAGAGCTCGAAGCGCGTCGCGCCCGACGACCCGGAGCCGAACGCGTAGTCGCCGTGCACGCGCAGCGCGAGGGGGCCGAGCTCGCGGCGGAAGCCGGCACGCACCGCGGGCGCCGCGCCGACGCCGGGGACGCCGAGGGACGAGGCGCCGAGGCCGGCGAACCACTCGGCAGGGAGCGGACCGCCCTTCGAGCGCGCCACCTCGTAGCGGGAAGGCGCGAGGACCGGGAGCTGGCGGTCGTCGCCGCGCGCGAGGGTGAGCTCCGCGCTCGCGCGGCCGTCCCGCCCCCGCCGCTCGATCGAGTATCCGCCGGCGGGGAGCGCGAGCGACAGCGACGCCGCGGCCGCTGGAACCTCGGCGAGAAGCCCGCGCGGTCCCCGCACCACGTAGAGCGAGCCCGGGTCGGCGGGCAGCCGCAGGCGTGCCTCCGCGCGGCGCAGGTCGGCGAGCACCACGTCGCCGCGGCCTGCCATCCGGAAGTCGTAGGTGGGGTGCTGCGGCCCGGCGACGGTGCCGGCCGTGGCGGAGACGGTCTGCGCGGCGGTGTAGCGGAAGGCCTCGGCGAGGGTGACCTGGCCGTCGCCGTCGGCGTCGCCGGCGCCGCGCAGCGCGACGTCGAGGTGGTGGGTGAAGAAGCTGCCGCCGAGCTGCGCCGACTCCTGCGCCGCCTCGCCCACGGCGGTGGAGGCGATGAAGGCGGTGCCCTGGACGCGCTCGCCGGGGAGCGCGAAGTCCACCGCCGACGGCGCGGCTCCCTTCACCTGCGTGAGCCCGCCCGCCTCGCAGGCGTCGACGATGATCACCTTCGCGTCGGCCTGCGAGCGCGCGGCGAAAGCGCGCAGCTCGTCGTAGGTGACGCGGTCGGCGCCGAGCTCGAGCCCTCCCGCGCCGGCGTGGCCGGAGAAGTAGACGACGAGGAGCGGCTTCTCACCCGCGGCGCGCGCGCGGGCCACTTGCTCCTCCACCTGCGCGAGGGCGTCGCGGAACCGAGCGCCGCTGCCACCCCTCAGCACCGTGGTGTGACCGGGCGCGAAGTCGCCCAGCTCCAGGAGCGCCTTCTCGAACCGCTCGGCGTCCTTCTCCGCGAACCAGAGGTGTGGCCGGCCCGGCACGCCCGCGTTCGATCCGGCCACCACCGCGTAGCGCTCGGACCCGGCCCGCGCGGCGCCGGGGGACGAGGCCGCGAGGAGGAGCGCGAGCGCGAACGGCTTCATCCCTTCTCGATGAGCACGCTCCCCTGCGACGTCCCGTCGGGCAGTCCTGGGATGACCCGAACGGACCGTACGCCCCGCTCCCCGGAACCCACGGCGGCGGACACGGCGCGGCGCACCGCTGCGAGCTCCAGCTCGCCCGGCGCGCAGAGCGCGAAGAACCGCTCCGGACCCGCCTTCCCGTCGAGAACGGCGCCGCCGGGGAGCGCGCCGCCCTGGTCGAAGCGCGCGCCGCCGTCGCCGTCGGTCGGGAAGATCCGAGACACCTCGCCCGACGCGTCCGCGGACACGACCCACAGCCGGCACGGCCGCCCGGGCCGCACGGTGAAGCGGAGCTGCGCGGTCGGGGGGACGCGCTCGCCGTCGCCGAGCGCCCGCGCGCCCGCAGCGTCCCCGAGGAACACCGTGAGCGCGAGAGCACCCGCGTCGCCGCCCTTCGTGCCGAGGTAGTCGTCCGCGGGTCGGTCCGGCGGCTGCGGCCGGAGGAGCACCACGAGCGCCAGCGCGGAGAGGAGCACCGCCGGCACCGGCACCATCCAGGCGCGCGCGCGCCACCAGGGCCGCGGTGTCGCCGCCGCCTCCACCTTCTCCACGGTGGCGGGGAAGACGTACTGCCGGAAGTGCTCGCCCTCGGCCTCCATGCGCGCGATCTGGGCGGAGCAGCCCGCGCAGGCCGAGACGTGCGCCGCCACCGGGGAGCGCTCGCGGTCGACGAGGTAGCCCTCGAGGGCCAGATCGGAAGGGCAGCGTGCGCCGGTCATGACTCGAACCTCACGTAGAGGCGGGCCTTCTCGAGGAAGCGCTCGAGCTTGCGCGCCACGGTCCGCCGCGAGACGCCGAGCGCCGCCGCGACCTCCTCGTGCTCCATCCCGTCGACGAGGACGCCCACTGCGACGGTCTGCGTCGTCGCGTCGAAACGGGAGAGGAGCGACTGCGCGAGCGCGCGATCGGGATAGGTGCTCGCGGGAGAGGCCTCGGGTGAGGAGAGCTCGAGGTCGGCGGTGGCGTGATCCTCTCCGCGCCGGTGCGCGTTCCGCCGGAGGTTCAGGCAGTGGTTCGTGGCCACGCGGTAGATCCACGGCAGCACCGCCTCGCGGTCCTCCAGCTTCTCGAGGTCGCGCACGAGCTTCACGAACACCTCCTGGGTGGCGTCCCGCGCAGCCTCCGGGTCGCGCAGCAGCTTCAGGCACCGGCGGTACACCGCCGGACCCCACTGCCGGTACAGCTCCGCGGCCCGCTGCTGGCGATCGCCCACCTGCGGACTCCTTCCCCCGAGGACACCCGGGCGCGTGAAATGGGACAGCCTCCTGGCGAGACCCCGGCAGAGCCTACGACGGGCCATCTCCCAGGCGGTAGCACGCGCTCCGGGGCTGCTCGATTTCAAGGCAGCGGCTGACCTCGATCCAGGCACCCCGTAGGGTTTTCGGGCCCGATCGGCCGCGGGATCGGGTGTTCCGAGCCCGGCACGCAGCGTGCTATCACCGACGGCCCGCAACCCGCCCAACCGCTAGGAGAGTCACCAGAATGGCGAACCTCACGCCGAAGCAGGCCATCGGCCTCGCGCAGGAAAAGAAGGCGACCTACGTCGACCTGAAGTTCATGGACTTCATCGGGCTCTGGCAGCACTTCTCGATCCCGCTCTATGAGCTGACCGAGAGCGTGTTCGAGGAGGGCCTCGGCTTCGACGGCTCGTCGATCCGCGGGTGGCAGGCGATCAACGCCTCCGACATGCTCGTGATGCCCGACGCGTCCACCGCCACGATCGATCCGTTCATGGCCGAGCCGACGCTCTCGCTCATCTGCAACATCGTCGACCCGATCACGAAGGAGCCGTACTCCCGCGATCCGCGCAACATCGCGATCAAGGCGGAGAAGTACCTGAAGTCCACCGGCATCGGCGACACGGCGTTCTTCGGCCCCGAGCCCGAGTTCTTCGTGTTCGACGAGGTCCGCTACGACATGGGCGTGAACCACGCCTTCTACAAGGTCGACTCGGTCGAGGGTCAGTGGAACACCGGCCGCGAGGAGCCGGGCGGCAACCTCGGCTACAAGCCCCGCTACAAGGAAGGCTACTTCCCCGTCGGCCCCACCGACTCGCAGCAGGACCTGCGCACCGAGATGTGCCGCGTCCTCGAGGCCGTGGGCATCCACGTGGAGCGGCAGCACCACGAGGTCGCCACCGCCGGCCAGGCCGAGATCGACATCAAGTTCGACTCGCTCGTGAAGTGCGCCGACAACCTCCAGTGGTTCAAGTACATCATCAAGAACGTCGCCCGCCGTCACGGCAAGACCGTGACGTTCATGCCGAAGCCGCTCTACGGCGACAACGGCTCGGGCATGCACGTTCACCAGTCGATCTGGAAGAACGGCAAGCCGCTCTTCGCGGGTGACAGCTACGCGGGCCTCTCCGAGCTCGCCATGTGGTACATCGGCGGCATCCTGAAGCACGGCCCGGCGCTCGCCGCGCTCTGCAATCCGTCGACGAACTCGTACAAGCGGCTCGTCCCGGGCTTCGAGGCCCCGATCAACCTCGCCTACTCGGCGCGCAACCGCTCGGCGTCGATCCGCATCCCGATGTACTCGCCGTCGCCCAAGGCGAAGCGCATCGAGTTCCGCACGCCGGACCCGAGCTGCAACGGCTACCTCGCGTTCGCCGCGCAGCTCATGGCGGGCCTCGACGGCATCGAGAACAAGATCAACCCGGGCCAGCCGCTCGACAAGGACATCTACGGCCTGTCGCCGGAGGAGCTGAAGGACATCCCGAAGATGCCGGGCTCGCTCGACGAGGCGCTCGAGGCGCTCCGCAAGGACCACGCGTTCCTCCTGAAGGGCGACGTCTTCACCGAGGACGTGATCGAGACCTGGATCCAGTACAAGTACGACAAGGAAGTCACGCCGGTTCGCAGCCGTCCGAGCCCGATGGAGTACGCGCTGTACTTCGACATGTGATCTCCCGCTGAACCTGATTCGAGACGGCCGCCCTCACCGGGCGGCCGTTTTCGTTTTCGGGCTCGCGGGTCGAGCTCACGATCGGGACGAGATTGCCGTGATAAGCACACCTCGTGACCGCGCCCCGCCCCATCGCCCGCGGCCTCCCGCCCGCGTTCTGGTGGTTGTGGTCCGGCATCGTCGTGAACCGGACGACGGGCTTCATCGTCCCCTACCTCTCGATCTGGCTCACGCGCGACCACGGATTCTCCGCCGCCGCGGCCGGTGCGATCGCCTCGGCCTAC
>Ga0306923_10006869_pt1 | contig 11269 bp, 10 predicted proteins | sample sta12Can44000108_FD_203841 | JGI IMG/M metagenome (GOLD analysis project Ga0306923, IMG submission 203841) | Lab enrichment of tropical soil microbial communities from Luquillo Experimental Forest, Puerto Rico - statanox.12C.anox.44.000.108 (v2)... | ecosystem: Environmental > Terrestrial >...
AGCGTATTGGCCGTACCGAAGGCGAGCCACCAAAACAGCCACCACATAATGGCGGTGGGGAGAATCCAGTGCGTGAGCGTATAGAAGAACGCCGGGTAGATGCCGAGCCGGCGCAGCCGGTAGACTGCGGCTCGCCACCCGCTCAGGGGGACGTGATGACCTGGCGCGTGCCAGGCGACCCGCGAGACGTCGTGAATCGTCTCCTGCAGATTCTTGCCGAACAGCATCAACACGCCGATCGCGACTGCGCCGATCAGGACGAACCCCGGCCCATTGCGAAAGGCGACAAACCAGGGATCGAGGAAGCCCGGAAGAAATGACGCGGCGGCGTTGATTAGCGGATTGACGAAGCTTCCGACCATCCTGAGCCCGAAGCCCGGTTTGTAGATCACGAAGAAAGGTATGAAGGCAACAAAGGCGGTTGCACCGGCGGTGAGGAAATAAACGATGCGGCGCAGCCAAATCCAGTTCCAGACGTCATCCTGGACGCTGGATCGCGGTTTTGCCGGATCGACCGGGTGTGGTCCGGCGGCCACGGCTCCGTTCTTGTCGGTGAATTTGTAGGCCGTGGGCGCCGGAATCACGACAGGCGCATAGCGGTCTGTGCCCTGGCGGATGCGCTCGAATACGGCCTCGTGAATGGTCGGTATCTGTGGGGGCAGCACAGGTCGCGGCACGCTCGGGTGCAGGTCGGCAAGGATGTCGGTTTGCGGGTCGGGCAGTTTCCGCAGCAGCCGCCAAATGCGATGGGCATCATCGAGCACCGAGGGCTTGTAGGGTGGCTCTCGATAGATGTCGCGAAGGTTGCGCGGCTTGTAGCGGTAATAGCTCGCAAGACCCTTGCGGGAATCGTTGAGCTTGTCGGTGGGGTCGATCTGGGGATCGATAAGCAGCCACCGCTGCGGCGTGAGATATATGAGACCGTAGGCCTCCGCCCGATCCATCATCCAGTTCAGCGTGACGAAGGAAAGCCCGTTCTCGGGGTATCCGCCGCCGACATCGGCGTGGACGCCGGTGAACCAGACCTGGCTGATGCGCTGCTGGTCGATTGGCATAAGGTTGGTGCGCTCCCGCGGCGGGGGCTCTGCCGCTTTCGCAGCAGCACTACGCGGGTCGTAATTGATGTCGAAGAGCCAGGTCGTCTTGCTCGATCCGGCAACCGTCGCCGCCGCGCGCACATAGCGTTCGTCCCAGATCACCGGGCTGAACGCGTCGCGTTCATCGTCAAGCGCCAGCGCATGACAGGCGCGCAGGACTTTCGCGCTCATGAAATGGTCCGGCATCGACAGCGGCCAGATCCAGTAGTCGATCGCGCGCGTCATTTCCTGGATCGGACCGCCGTACGCGTCGACGGTATCCCAGATACCGACAAAATGAATGCTTTCGATCGCGGTCATCGACGGTGCCCTCACCGCCTGGCCACGCAGCCGTCGCCAGGCGCGGATTGCGGCGTCGCGAATGTTTCGCAGATCGATCCCGACATAGCCGAGATAGCGCAGGATGCCGCCGTTGAAGCGACGCCGGTAGGCGCGATAGGCATCGGCGGCAAAGCGGGCGAGATCGGCCTCACTGTCGTTATAGGTAACGAGCCCCTGGGAAGCGATGAGCCCGGCCACGATGCGAATGGTGAAGGCGCCGCGGCTGAATCCGAAGCAATATATGCGATCCCCGGCTTTATAGTTGCGGCAGCAGAAGCTGTAGAGCGCGACGACGTTGCGCTTCAGGCCGAAGCCGAATATGCCGCCGAGAATCGCAAACAGCTTGAATGACGAGGTGCCAATGCCGTCATCATAAAATGCGATCTGGCGCGTCGGATCGCTCAAATCCAGGATCTGAAACAGCCGCCAGACATTGGTTTTGAAAATCGATGCGGCGCTGTTGCCGGTGCCGTCTGATAGCAGGACAATATTCTTCGACATGGATACTCCGTCAGGGGAATACCACCAATGCGCGTATGCTTGCGCGAAATTGCGCTATCTGCAAGATACAATCAGAGGGAGAACACAAAAACAAGCACGAGCGGCTCAGCCGGTGCCTCCCCGGATCATGCGCGCCGCCACCCGATCGCGTCTGACAAAATGATGCCAGGCCGCGGCGGCAATGTGGATCGCAATCAGTGCCAGCAGGACATAGGCAAACAAGATGTGCCGCGCCTCATAGGCGTTTGCCGCCGCCTTGTCGGGTGAGGTGATCTGAGGCACGTTGAAGAGACCGAACCAGCTCGAATAGTCCGGCGCGCGTGCGCCTGCCATCGCCCAGCCCAGCATCGCTACCAGGATAGTGGCGAGATACAGTGCCCAATGGCCGATGCGTGCCGCAATCCGTAGCCAGCGCGGGGTATCGCCTGGCGGCTCGGGTGTCGGGTTGAGGCCGCGCCAGACGAGCCGCAGCACCGTCAGAAGAGCCGATATCGGCATGGATCGAGCGGTGAAACAGGCGCGCGGCGCGGAGGGGGACATGGTTCATCCACCATCCGTAGGCGATCATGCCGATGATGGCCAAGCCCAGAATCCAGTGAAGCCACCTGGAGAGGCTGCCCCAACTGGTGGGCGTATTTCTCAGCATGTCCCGCAATCCTGTTCGTCCGACCGGCCTATCCCAAAAAGCGACTTAAACCGCCACAATTTTCGACCAGAACACCCTTTGTCCTGCCGCAGCACAGATCGCGAGGGCGGAAAACAACTGAATGATAACTTCCGATCGGGTAGAATCGCGCCGTGTCACCACCTCCTTCGATTTTAGTGTTCGATTCAGGCCTTGGCGGGCTCACGGTCTTGCGTGAGGTCGTGGCCGCGCGTCCCGATGCGCACTATGTTTATGTCGCCGACGATGCCTTCTTTCCCTACAATGATCACAGCGAGGAACAGATCATCGCCCGCGTCGTGCCGCTGATCGGTGAACTGATCGATGCCCATGCACCCGACCTAGTCGTGATTGCCTGCAACACGGCGTCCACGCTGGTCATGTCCCATCTTCGTAACACATACGGGATTCCCTTTGTCGGCACGGTGCCGGCGATCAAGCCGGCCTGCGCGCAATCGAGGACCAGGCGCGTCTCGGTATTGGGCACCCGCGCCACGGTCAATCGCGAATATACCAGGGCGCTGATCCGTGACTTTGCGCAAGGATGCGAGGTGACGCTGGTCGGCTCGCCGAAGTTGGCCTCGCTCGCCGAGAACGCCTTGAGCGGCAAGGCGGTCAGCGACGACGATATCGCCGCGGAGCTTGTCCCCTGCTTCGTCGGGAATGCCACTGATGCGGCCAAGCGCACCGACACGATCGTGCTGGCCTGCACCCACTATCCGCTGCTGCTCGACCGCCTCATCCGCCTTGCTCCGTGGCCGGTCGACTGGATCGACCCGGCGCCGGCGATCGCCCGGCGCGTCTCGGATTTGCTGGGGGTACCGGGGCAAGAGTCCGATCAGGGAGGCGCAGAGATCCTGTTCACCTCGAGACGGCAGCATACGCTAAGCCGGACATTGATGCCGTTCTTCGGCGGCCGTGTTCCGGCCTGAGTTGCTGGGGTCGGCGGCGACAAACCGCTGAAAGCACTCACCATTTACGTGGTGAACAAGACCGGGCCGCTGACTTCGCCCGCGCCGCGAGGTCGATGCTGAATTTGAAAAAACCGTGCCTTCTCGTTGACAGAATGACGGTTTTTCCCCTAAAAGCCACCTGCTCGCGGGCCGTTTTCGGCCCGCGAAGCGTTTCGCGACCCGCGGTCCCGCTGCTTTGCAAGCTTTGGCGGCAGGACCTGTCGGCCTCGGGACATTTTCCCGAAGCACAGGAGGGCGCGTTTCCTCAAACCTTTGAACCGAAAGAGGACGCGATGACTAAGCGCAGTGAGGCGAAATACAAGATCGATCGCCGCATGGGCCAGAATATCTGGGGCCGCCCGAAGAGCCCCGTGAACCGCAGGGAATACGGCCCGGGCCAACACGGCCAGCGCCGCAAGGGCAAACTTTCCGACTTCGGCGTGCAACTCCGCGCCAAGCAGAAGCTTAAAGGCTATTACGCCAACATTTCCGAACGCCAGTTCCACGGCATCTATGTGGAAGCCGGCCGCATGAAAGGCGATTCCGGCGAAAACCTGATCGGCCTGCTGGAGCGACGCCTCGACACCGCGGTGTACCGCGCAAAGTTCGTCTCGACCATGTTTGCCGCACGCCAGTTCATCAATCACGGCCACATCAAGGTGAACGGCCGGCGCGTCAACGTCGCCAGTTACCAGCTGAAAGTCGGCGACACCATCGAGGTCAAGGAAGCCTCCAAGCAGCTCGCCCATGTGCTGGAAGCAACACAACTTGCCGAGCGCGACGTGCCCGATTACCTGGAGGTCGATCATTCCAAGATGACGGCGAAGTTCAGCCGCGTCCCGGGCCTGTCGGATGTGCCCTTCCCGGTACAGATGGAGCCGCACCTGATCGTCGAATTCTATTCGCGCTGATCTGCTGTGCTGTCCGGATCTCAAAAGCCCCGGTTTTGCCGGGGCTTTTTGTTTGAGTAAGATTGCACCACCAAACACGAGGCCTCGCCATGTTCTACACCCCTCCTCCACGTGATCCCAAGGCGCCGCCGGTGCGCATCAACCTGTTGTCCGACACGCAGACGCGTCCCACCGCAGGAATGCGGGAGGCGATGGCGCGCGCCGAAGTCGGCGACGAGCAGATTGGCGACGATCCGACCGTCAATCTCCTCTGCGAACGCGTCGCCGATCTCCTCGGCAAGGAAGCCGCGGTGTTCCTGCCCTCGGGCACCATGTGCAACGTCGCCGCCACCCTCGTGCATTGCCGGCCGGGCGATGAAATCCTGGCCCACGAGACCGCCCACATCATCGCGCGCGAGGGCGGCGCGCATGCAGCACTCGGCGGATTCCAGATCGTGCCGCTGGCGGGCGCGGACGGACAGTTTTCGCCGGATGCCTTGCGCAGGGCGCTGCACCCGCGCACGCGATATCAGCCGCCGCAGACGCTGGTCAGCGTCGAGCAGACCGCCAATATCGGCGGCGGCACGATCTGGAAGAAGGCGGCCCTCGATGAGATCGTTGGGATCGCAAGGTCGGCCGACCTTGCCACCCATATGGATGGCGCGCGGCTACTTAATGCGACTGTCGCCACCGGCATTTCGGCCCGCAACCTCGCGGCAGGGTGGGATTCCGCCTGGATCGATTTCTCCAAGGGACTCGGCGCGCCGATCGGCGGCGCGATCGCCGGCACGCGCGCTTTCATTGACGAAGTCTGGCGCTGGAAACAGCGCCTCGGCGGTGCCATGCGCCAGGCCGGCATCTGCGCGGCGGCCTGCGTTTACGCGCTCGATCACCATGTCGATCGTCTTGCAGAGGACCACGCCAATGCGCGGGCGCTGGCGCGCGGCCTCTCCCAGATTGCAGGCGTCGAGGTGCAGCAGCCGGAAACCAATCTCGTGTTTTTCAAGCCCGATGGCGCCGGCGTCGCTGGAGACAGGATGGTCGCGCAGTTACGCAAGCGTGGCGTGCTGCTGGCGATGATGGATGGCCGCATCCGCGCCTGCACCCATCTCGACGCGAGCGCGCCGATGATCGAGGAAACGGTCGGCCTGGTGCGGGAGATTGTCCGCGCGGCGTAGTCCCACCCGGTGGGTCAGTTCTCCAGGGCCTCGTAGATCAGCTTCTTCACCGCAGGCTGAATCTTCTGGCGCTCAGATGGCGTCTGCTCCAGCAGCACAAAGAACATGTCCTGCTTGCGGTCGATCACGAAATAGCAGCCGCTGGCGCCGTCCCACTTCAATTCGCTGAGCGAACCCGGCGGGGGTGGCCGCGCATTACCGGGATCGGTGCGCACCGCAAGACCGAGCCCGAAGCCGAAGCCGTCGCCGGGGAAATAGAAGACATCGCGTCCAATACCGGAGCCGGGACCGATCTGATCGGTGGTCAGGAGTTCGAACGCCTTGGGGCTCAAATAGGTCTTGCCTTCGAACTTGCCGCCGTCGAGCAGCATTTGGGCAAAGCGCGCGAAGTCCGCCATGGTTGAAACCATGCCGCCGCTGGCCGATTCCCATTTCTTGACGACCGTCGGGTTGTTGTCGCGTCCGACGCGGAAATCGCTGTCGTTCGGTACCGGCTGCGCCATCAACTTCTGCTTCTCGGGGTCGGTGACGAAGAAGGCGGTATCCTTCATGCCAAGCGGATCGAGTAGTTTTTCCCGCTCGAGCTGAAGCAGCGATTTTCCGGATACGATCTCCATGATCCGCGCCAGAACGTCGGTGGAGTGGCCGTATTCCCAAAGCGTCCCCGGTTGATCCTGCAGCGGCAATTTCGCGATTCGCTCCGCAAACTCGGCAAGATCGAAGTCGCCCGCGTAGATATTTGCGGCCGCATAGGCCTTGCGCACCAGACTGTCGCCGTAGAACCCGTAGGTGATACCGGAGGTGTGGCGCATCAGGTCAAGGACGGTCGGCGGGTGTCGCGGGGCTTCCAGCTCCAGTGCCTTGCTGCCGTCCGCGCTCACCTTCTCCACGCCGACCTTCACGTTCGCGAAGGAGGGAATGTATTTGGCGATGGGATCGCCGAGCGCGTACTTGCCTTCGTCCAGCAACATTATTGCGGCGACGCTGGTGATCGCCTTGGTCATCGAAAACAGGCGAAAGATGGTCTGATCCGTCATCGGCAGGTTGGAGGCGACATCCTTCACGCCGAAAAACTCGTGATAAACGGGCTTGCCGTGTTGTTGAATCAAGACGATGGCGCCGGGGATCTTGCCGTTTGCAATCTGGTCGCGCAGATAGTCACTGAGGCGCCCGAGCTTTTGCAGATTGAAATGCGCGCCCGGTGGAATATCGAAGCCGCTCTGGGCGCGGGCGCCCGGCATCATCGCGGTGGCAAGACACAAGCCAAACGCAAGCGACCCTACGCAACGAAATTGCATCTTTGCCCTCCAGAAATTGCGTTGGAGAGTGTAGCGACCGACAAAATCCTCGCAAGGGCCGTGCGCAGGCAATTTCTAGAGCCGCGCTATCGCCTGTTCATGCAGACGCGCACTCTCGTTCGAGAAACAGCAGAAGATCACTCGATCAATCGAAGACGCATCCGCCAGCGCCTCGATGGTCGAGGCGACCGCAACCTCGGCGGCGCGATCGGCGGGAAAACGGTAGACGCCGGTCGAGATCGCCGGAAAGGCGATCGAGGTCAGGGCGTGGGTCCGGCACAGATCGATGGCACGGCGATAACAGGAGGCAAGCAGAGCGCCCTCGCCGTGATTGCCGCCATTCCAGACCGGCCCAACGGCATGGATGATATGCCGAGCAGGTAACCGATATCCCCTGGTAATCCTGGCGCCCCCCGTCTCGCAACCACCCAAGGTGCGGCATTCGGCAAGCAGCTCTGCACCCGCCGCGCGATGGATCGCGCCGTCGACCCCGCCGCCACCAAGCAGCGACGTATTGGCCGCGTTGACGATGGCGTCAACGCTCAGTGTCGTGATGTCGGCAACGATAACTTCCAGCCGCGCAGTACCGATCTGGCGCGCGAACAAGCTCAGGCCGCTGCGTCGACCGGGATGCCCTTGTCGGCAAACAGTTGCTGCAATTCTCCGGCCTGGAACATTTCGCGGATGATGTCGCAGCCACCGATAAACTCGCCCTTGACATAGAGCTGCGGAATTGTCGGCCAATTGGAATAAGCCTTGATGCCGTTACGCAGTTCGGAGGACTCGAGCACGTTCAGCCCCTTATAACCGACGCCGATATGGTCGAGGATTTGCACGACCTGGCCGGAAAAACCACATTGCGGAAATTGTGGCGTACCCTTCATAAACAGCACGACGTCGTTCGACTTCACTTCATTGTCGATGAATTGTTCGATGCTCATCTTTGTTTCCTTTAGGGGGCTTCCCTTTGGGGCGCTGGCCCCCGCCGTGCTGGCGGGCTGGGCGCGGCCCTGTCTTAGGCGATCCTGCCAATATATGTAGCCCAAACCGTTGTGCATCCAAAGCAAAATGGAAAGGCCGGAAGACACTTGGCCGCTATGAGCCTCCGCGGGAGGGCCGCCTCCATAGCCTGAGGACCCTCATATCATGGCCGGGGAGGCTTTTTTCCTGAACGGGAACCCTTATGTAGTGAGCCGGTTGTAACATTCGCCCCCCTGGCGGCGAAGTCCTTCTCCGAAGGTTGCGGCCAAAAACACTGCCAAATACAGGTTCTTAGCGCGGTTTTGGATCTGACATTCGCCGAGGAAATTCGTGCACCGGCCAAAGCGAATGTCGAACCTGCCCGACAACGACGTGCTGCGTATCAGCTACCGGTCCGCATAACATCTTTTTGATCAGAGGCCATCGTGACGACATCGACATCAGCGGCAGCAGCGCTTTCTGCCCCTACCCCGTCACTTTTCTCCGATTCCGGCAATCCCGCCCATGACTTCATGGAAGCATTCCTCGCCGTCCGCAGAGAAACCGAGCGCCGCGCGGCCCATCTCAGCGCGGAGGACCAGGTGGTGCAATCGATGCCGGATGCCAGTCCGGCTAAATGGCATCGTGCTCACACCACGTGGTTCTTCGAGCAATTCCTGCTCGGCGAGCATTGCAAGGACTATCGGCCCTATCACGGCGACTATGCCTATCTCTTCAATTCCTACTACGTCAGTGCCGGCCCCCGGCATGCCCGTAACCAGCGCGGCCTGTTGACGCGTCCCGGCGCCGATGAAGTCACCGCCTATCGCCGTCATGTCGATGAAGCCGTCGTGCGATTCCTCGAGACCGCGGGAGAGGACGCGTTGAAGCGCGTCGCGCCGCTGCTCGAGGTGGGCCTCAATCACGAGCAGCAGCATCAGGAGTTGATGCTCACGGACATCCTGCACGCCTTCGCGCAGAATCCGATTCCGCCCGTCTACGACGCGGCATGGCGATTTCCCGCCACGACGCACAGCTCGGACGAGTGGGTCTTTCTCAACGAAGGCATTCATACGGTCGGGCACGCCGACGACAGCTTTCACTTCGACAATGAAAAACCGGCGCATCGGGCGCTGGTCGGCCCAGTCAAGCTCGGTCGCAATCTCGTCACCAATGCCGATTGGCTCGCATTCATGAAGGACGGCGGTTACTCGACGGCAACGCTCTGGCTCATGGACGGATTTGCCGCCGCAAGCAACGAGGGATGGCAGGCACCTGGCTATTGGCGCGAGGTGGACGGGGCATGGCATGTCCTCACGCTTGCCGGCCTGCAACCGGTCGATCCGGCCAAACCGGTTTGCCATGTCAGCTATTACGAAGCCGATGCTTTTGCGCGCTGGAGCGGCAAGCATCTGCCCACCGAAATGGAGTGGGAGGTCGCCGCGCGCGGCAATCACCTCAACGACGCCTTCGACATCGTCTGGCAATGGACCCGCAGCGCCTATGCGCCCTATCCGGGCTATCGCGCGGTCGAAGGCGCGCTCGGCGAATACAACGGCAAGTTCATGGTCAACCAATTGGTCCTGCGCGGGTCGTCGCTTGCGACGCCCACCGGACACAGCCGCACGACCTACCGCAACTTCTTCTATCCGCACCAGCGCTGGCAATTCACGGGGCTGCGGCTTGCCGACTACGCCACCTGAACTTTTCCAAAACGGATCAAAGCGCGCCGAATGCGCCTTCAGGAGAGTATCATGAATGTGCATGCCGCTTTGGCCAACGCGCATCTTCCAGACGAGCAGACTTCCGCCTTCGCGCGCGATGCCATCGACGATCTGTCGCGGCATCCCAAACGCCTGTCACCAAAATATTTCTACGACTCGACCGGCTCGGAACTGTTCGAGGCGATCACGCGCTTGCCGGAATACTATCCGACCCGCACCGAACTGAACATCCTTGGCGAGCGCGGCCGCGAGATCGCGGCGGTCATCCCCGACAGCGCGGCGCTGGTCGAATTCGGCGCCGGTGCCACCACCAAGGTCCGCCTGCTGCTCGAAAGCTGTGCCTTCAGCGCCTATGTACCCGTCGACATCTCCGGCGATTTTTTGCGCGCCCAGGCGGACGGCTTGCGCGGAGATTTTCCCTCGCTCGCCGTCTACCCGGTCACGGCCGACTTCACCACGCCATTCGCTCTGCCCAACGCGATCGCAGGCCTGCCCAAGGTCGGCTTCTTCCCGGGGTCCACGATCGGCAATTTCGAGCCGCACGAAGCCTGCAGCTTCCTGCGCAGCGCCCGCGACATCCTGGGCGAACGCGCGCAAATGATCGTCGGCGCCGATCTGGAGAAGGACGAGCGCGTGCTTCATGATGCCTATAACGACGCGGCCGGGGTTACCGCGCGATTCAACCTCAATGTGCTGGTTCGCATCAACCGTGAGCTGGGCGGCAATTTCGACCTATCCGCCTTCGCTCATCGAGCGATCTACAACAGGGACCGCCACCGCATCGAGATGCACCTGATCAGCAGGAAAAAGCAGACCGTGCGGCTGTTGGGAACGAGCTTCGCCTTCCGTCCCGGTGAAAGCATTCACACCGAGAACAGCTACAAGTACAGCATCGATCGGTTCGCAGCGCTCGCGCGCGGCTCCGGTTGGCGGGTGCGGCAATCCTGGACCGACGGCGCAAAAATGTTTTCGGTTCACGCGCTGACGGCGGAGTAAGACGAGAGCGTCCACCATGGGCAAGCGGCTGCTGCAGATCACCACAGCGCTGCTCGGCCTCGTACCGCTCCTGACCGGCCTCATCACCATGCTGGGCGTTCACGATCCCCTGTATTCGGCTGCGGGAATCCCTGCGCTGGCGGTACTGGACAGCAATCTTCGATTCTTTGGTGGCGTCTGGCTTGGTCTGGGCATCGCCATCCTCTGGCTGGTCCCTCGGATCGAGACCGAGACCGTTCTCTTTCGCGCGATTTGGGGCGCGATTTTTCTGGGCGGCGCAGGCCGGCTGCTCTCGATCCTGCTCGTCGGCACGCCGCCTATTCCGTTCGTTGGCTTCACGGCTCTCGAGCTGATCGGCGCGCCGCTTTTCATCTATTGGCAGCACCGGGTTGCGGAAGCTGCTGCGCGCAAGTGACGAGCGAAAACCGGTGTCCCCCCATCAAGTGCGGGGCAGGCCTTTTCCGGATTGCTCTAGCCCTCCGGCACGCCGGTCTGCAGCGCCAACGCGTGCAGGACCCCGCCCATCTGGCCGCGCAACGACTGATAGACGATCTGGTGCTGCTGGACACGAGACTTGCCGCGGAAGGATTCGGAAATTACGGTAGCCGCATAGTGGTCGCCGTCGCCGGCGAGATCGCGGATCGTCACCTGCGCATCCGGGATCGCTGCCTTGATCATCTGCTCGAT
>Ga0306923_10006870_pt1 | contig 11268 bp, 15 predicted proteins | sample sta12Can44000108_FD_203841 | JGI IMG/M metagenome (GOLD analysis project Ga0306923, IMG submission 203841) | Lab enrichment of tropical soil microbial communities from Luquillo Experimental Forest, Puerto Rico - statanox.12C.anox.44.000.108 (v2)... | ecosystem: Environmental > Terrestrial >...
CAAGCTCAGCCGATCGAGGCTGCGGATCGGCAGCGCCGTGAAAACGCCAATGCGCTGATGCAGCATCCGGTACGCATCCTTGAACGCGAGCGCGATCTCAGCCGGGCAGCCTTTGGCTTCGGCTGGATCGGGAATGCCCCAATGCGCGGTCATCGGCTGGCCGGGCCACACCGGACAGGTCTCGCCCGCCGCGTTGTCGCAGACGGTGAAGGCAAAATCGAGCGGCGGCGCGCCGGGCTTGGCGAACTCGTTCCACGACTTCGAACGAAAGCCCGACGTGTCATAGCCGAGGCTCTGCAAGAGCTCTCTCGTGTGCGGGTTCACTTTGCCCTTCGGCTGGCTGCCGGCACTGTAGGCGCGGAATTTACCGGCGCCGAGCGTGTTCAGGATGGCCTCGGCCATGATCGAGCGCGCCGAGTTGCCGGTACACAGGAACAGAACGTTGAAGGGATCGGCCATGTCCGGTCCTACGCCTCGCAGCAGGCCGAACCCGGTTGAGGCACGGATTGCGAGGCAGTTTGCGGCTCACAGCACACCTTTTCGTGCGCGATGCGCGCGCCACGCTCTCCGGTGCCGTCGCCATACTGCGTGCTCTCGCCCGTGGTGAAGAACGTCTCCCAAGAGATGCCAGCCGGGTCGTCGATCCATGATTTTTCGGACTTGGCATAGCAACAGGTCGTCTGCCCCTGCTCGATGATCGTGCCGCCGGCTTGGCGCAGGCGCGCATAGACGTCTCCCAGCTCGTCCTTGCTTTCGACCTGGATGCCAAGATGATCGAGGCCCGGCCGCTTGCCGCGTGTCGAGATCGCGAAGTTGACGCGCGGATCGTCGAGCATCCATTTCGCATAGTCGGCCTTGACCACGGTCGGCTGCGTCGCGAACAGCGCCGAATAAAATCCTATCGCATTCGCGAGGTCTTCGACGCCGACGTGCACATGCATGCGTTTCATGACGCAACTCCTTCAAGCAGGAACCTTGCTGCGTTTCTTGCGCGCGGGCCGGCACTCCGCCGCTGGGGCGCACGCATCCTTCGCGCCTTTGCAGCAGTTTTCAGTGAGATAGCCGAGCAGCGCATTCATCGTTTCGAAGCGCGCCGCGTAGATCATCGAACGGCCGTCCCGGCGCACGCTCACCAGGCCCGCCATGCGCAGGCGGTCGAAATGAAAGGTGAGCGTATTGGGCGCGAGCTTGAGAATGCCGGCGACCTCGCCTGCGGGCATTCCTTTCGGTCCGGCCTCCACCAGCAGCCGGAATACGTCGAGACGATTATCCTGGGCGAGCGCAGCAAGAGCTGCGACGGCATCCGTCTTTTCCATAATTCAACGAATATTGAATTATTTGCGCGATGTCAAGAACTAGAAGCAGAACTTGGCCCCCCGCTGCACTGCGGGATTTCAATGCTGCCTTTGTCCGCTTTGGGTCAAAAGCAGACATCACCCCGTCAATCGGCTATGTCCGCTTTACCCCCGAAAGCGGACATCGAGCGAGGCGACGGGCATGTCCGCTTTGTGCCATAAGCGGACAGCGCCGGCCCGCCCAACAGCCGACGTTGAGAACGCACAGTGGCGACTTGCAAGGCGACCTCGACATTCCCAGACCGTCAGGAAATGATCTCAGCATGGACCAGATCAACCCCTTGCCCGCGCTGACCCAAGACGACGTACGGGTCCGCGCGTGGGCGGAGGTCCGGGAGCCGTTGGAACTACAACTCGCTCCGCTTGGTCGGCACGCTTTGGCAGCGCTTGCGCCGCGCCCTGGTGAGAGCGTCCTGGACATAGGCTGTGGCGGAGGTGAGACCGCGCTGGACCTTGCCCGGGCAGTCGCGCCGGACGGCGCAGTAGTGGGGGTCGATCTATCGGCTGCGGTGCTGGCGTTCGCGCAGCGCGCGGCCAAAGGGTGCGAGCGAGTGCGGTTCGTTCAAGCAGATGCCCAGGTGTTCCCATTCGAACCGGCCTCGTTCGACGCCGCCTTCTCGCGGTTTGGGGTGATGTTCTTCGCTGACCCAACTGCGGCGTTCATCAACATCCGTCGTAGCCTCAGGCCGAATGGGCGACTTGCCTTCGTCTGCTGGCGAGCGCTGGAGGAGAATCCTCTCGACATCCTGCCGCTTAGGGCCGCGTCCGCTCATTTGCCGCCGCAGCCCGCTCACGATTCGGACGCGCCCGGCCCGTTCGCGTTCGCTAACCCCGACCGCGTGCGCGGCATTCTGGAAAGAGCGGGCTTCGGGGAGATCGAGATCACTGCCCGTGACGAGCAGGTTGGAAGCGGCGACCTCGATACGATGCTGGCGGTTTGTTCGCGGGTCGGAGCTCTGGGCAAGATTCTTCGGGAAAATCCCGAGCTCCGGGCCGCGACGCTACCGGCGGTGCGATCCGCGCTTGCGGCACACGATGGACCTGATGGGGTCAGGCTAAATGCAGCGACGTGGGTTGTGACAGCTCGGGCTCCGGCCGGAAGCTAAGGCCTCATGTCCGCTTTGGGTCAACAGCGGACTTCAAGGCGTCATTAGCCGATGTCCGCTTTACCCCCGAAAGCGGACCCCGATCTTCGCGTTGATGAGTACAGAAGTTCAGGTGGTACCTGGCGTCACCTGTTTAGGCGGCCGAGCCCAAAATATCTCTCGCAGATCGATGGCCGGGGGGCCGTCGATTTTTTCAAGACCAGGCCACCCTCCGGGCGCGGCGGCGCCCGAGACATTCTGCAAATAAATCAAACATTTAGGCCAGTGTTTCTAGACTGCCGATAGTAACATTGTCACCATCAGCGCGATGGACGTGCTGCTTGCCGACGGTGTCCAAAATCACCACCCCTGGCAAAATCGCCCCATTTCGGCTATTTTCCCCGCCATCGAGGCCGAAAATGACGAAAAAGCCGCCGTTTTCCGTGGTTCCAGCCGTCGGTACGGTGGTTGCCCTGGCGGAGCCGCCCGCCACCCTCGGGGGACCGGGCCTGGCGCTGTGGCGATCGGTGCAGGCCCAATACGGCATTGCCGATGCCGGCGGCTTGGCGATCTTGGACCAAGCCTGTGGCGCGACCGATCGGGCTGCCCAATATGCCGCCATCATCGACGAGCAGGGGCCGGTGATCGTGACCAAGACCGGCATCCGCGAGCACCCGCTGGTGAAGCACGAGATCGCGACGCGTGCCCTAGTCGGCCGCCTGATCAGCCGGTTAGGGTTGGATCTCGAACCGCTGCGATCGCAGCCTGGCCGGCCGCCGCAAGGGGGCCTGGGCTGGACGCCGCCCGACCGCTCCCCCTGATCTGGAGGCCCCATGCCTGGACCGATCCGCCGACCGCTGCAGCACCGCCGCGCCACAACCGTCATTGACGCCGAGGCGATCGCGCTCTTCGACCGCGGCGTGCGTCGCATGGGGAGGCTCGAGCGCACCGGCGAGCATCCGTGGCAGGACCGCACGCTGCTCGATATCAGTTACAAGCTTGCGATCGCGTTACGGCTCAAGCCGTGGAACATCTGCCCGCTCGACTGCTACGGCCGCGAGGCGCCCTGGCCGTGGATGAAGGGCGAGCTCGAGATTGCCGACTGGCACTGCAGCAAAGGGATCTGCGCACAGCTCGAGGCTGCCCTGAAGACCAAACGCAGGGTACAGAGCGCGAAGGGCCAAGCGCCTGATCAACCGACAACGGCCTAATCCTACTGCTAGCACATACACGGCGTCGCACATTCAGCAGCGTTACCCCCTCATTAATTAAAAGAGGAGGAAGACAGACAAGAAAAGAGAAGAAGGGGACCGTATGTGTCGCCTGTTGACAGCTCTGTCACGTCAGGTTGACAGCTCTGTCACGCCACGTTGACAGCCCTAGAAAGCGATCAAAGTGATGACGGGTATCTTGCGGGACCTCCTCTCTACCGTAATTATTCCACCCTGCTCTAGGCCGCGGAGCACACGACGTTTCATTTCTCGGCTTACGCCTAGTCTCTTCAATCGGCCGCTAGGCAGCGAGAAGGTTGAGCTTCTGGCCTTCCAAGCGACGTAGAGCAGCTCCATCAGAACCAGGGTTGCCGGCGAATTGGCGCGCTTGGCCGCCATTTCGATCCACCATAGTGGGACCTTGACGAAGGGCTCGACCTTCTTCCGCGCTGTGGTTTGATGCTTGTGCAAAAACTCCACGTTCGCCATGGCTCACGCCTCCTCGCGTTCTTGAACAGAGACTGGGGTTGGGGTTGAACTCCGGTGCTCGGCCAACAACGCGAGCACATCGTTCCAGATCTCTTCGCCACGCGGGTCGCTGTACCGGTCGGGATAGCGCACGATCTTGGCGTCGGTTCGCAGCTCCAGCGTGCCGTCGGTGGTGGGGTTGAGCACCACCCGCGAGGCTCGCCGCATGAGCTCCTGCAGCAAGGCGGCGTCGCGCTCGATGCGGTCGATCGGTGCCTCGATCAGGATGGCGTCATGTATCGGAGCGCACAGTCTGAGACCGCGACGGGTGGCCCAGATGCAGGCGATGCGCATGATGTCGGCGCCCGTGGCCTGCACCGGAAAGTTCGTGATCGAGCGCTCGTTGAATTCGATGACGCCGGTGCGGCATTCCCAGCCCAAAGGCGTCCACATCAGGCCAGTATCGAGAGCGCGCGCGAGCCAATCGTGAGTCCAGCGCCAGTAGGTGGAGAACAGCTCGCGGTGCTGGGCCAGCATCTCGTGGGCGGTGATGGTCGAGACACCCAGCCGGCCGGCCAGCGCTTCGGCTTTGATCCCGTATTGTGCGGCCAGGAGCGCGACTTTGTACTGGTCGCGCAGCGTTCCGTGGGTGGCTTTGGTGGCAGAAGCCGGTGCGGTGCCGACGCGCTTGGCGAAGGACAGATAAGGATCGCCACCCAGGTAGAACGCCAGCATCAGCGGGTCGCCCGATAGGGCGGCGGCGATCATGAACTCCATAGAGCTCCAGTCGACATAGGCGACCGCCATCCCGGGATCGGGTTTGATCAAACCGCGCAGCCACACCGCGGGCGAGAAAATCCACTGCGACGCTTTCGGCTGGGTGCGCGAGCTCTTCGACTTGAATGGCCACAGCACCGTGCGGTTACGGCCATCGGCTCCGACGGTGAGGTTGATCTTCCGCATCTTGTCGCGGGTGTGTCGGAGCTGGCGCAATGCTTCGAGTTGCGGATGGCCTTTCGACATGTTTTCGAAGGTCTTACGCTTGGTGCTCAGTTGTCCCGTCTCGGTGCGCGGCCAAACGATGCCGTGGCGGTCGAGATATTGCTCGAACAGCTCCATGTTGAAGTGCCAATCGCCGTCGGTGCCTCTGACATACACGCCATAGTTCGCGTCGATCTGGGGAACCATGCGGTCGCGGATGAAACGCCACGCCGATGGATCGGCGAGCTGGCGATAGATGTCGGTGTCGATCGGCACGCCGATGTGCTCCATCTGTGCCAGCGTCTTGACGAACTCGCCGCGGTGGAGCGCGACGTCGAGATCGATATAGGGCAGCATCTTCGGCAAGAGCTGCACCATGGCATCGACGTCACTAGTGCAGTACCGCAAAATTTCTTCGAGTTCTTCGGCAGTGAATGGCCAGCCTTTTGCGATGCGCTTCTGCAAGTCGGTTTTGATCTTGCCGTCCATCGTCGGCGCGAGATTGAAATACACCTGCGCCCCGTGCAGGCCGCGACCTTCCGGCACCGTGCGGCCGTTGGTGATGCAGCGAAATTCCGGATTGAGATCGAGAACGTGAACCGGTAGCGGCCAGCCTAGACTGAGATGGCAGCCGAGCTCAGCATTGCCAACAAAGCAGACAAACAAAGTTTGATCGTCGATGCGGTAGGGTGGTTGGGTGGTGAGCCGATCGCGCGGGAGCCGACGCGTCTGTGCGGTTGACTGTTCGTGCCAACCCACACAAACAACGTCGGCTCGTTCACCTAGCTCGGTGGCGAACTCGAAGTCGACGAAAGCGACTTCCTCGAAGTCACTTGGCTTTCTCTTTGTCACGCGCCGCCCACTTCTGAAACAGGGGGTGTTCGGGACTGTCGATGAGGCGGCCCTTGTCACGGAATGCGAGCCGGAAGATGCGGGCGTGCTTCATCGCGGGCCAGATCGGGTCGGGGAACCTTCCCGGCGGCGCCGAGAAGACTTGATAGTTGCTGTTCTCCTGATCGGTATAAAGCCGGACCCATTCTTTCCGTCCTCGTAACAGTCCAAGTTCCTTCGTACGGTGGTATTCGTTCTGCTGGCCGTCAGCATCGGCGCAGCGGACGGGAACGACGACGACGGCACCGCGAGCGGTCACCGTGAGGTACAGCTTGTGGTACGACACGGTGATGCCGATGCCGGCGAGCGCAACGATCATCTCGTCGGTGACGGCGAAGTATTGCCGCTCCATCCCGACTTCGGTGTCGACCAGCGCAACAACGGGTTCGAAGTCGGGATGTGTGCGGAAGAACTCGTTGCGCCCAGGTATCTTGCGAACGTTGATGCCGACGATGCCGACGGCACTGCTGCCCTGCACGCCGGGAAGGTCACGTCGCAGAGCACGGAATTCCTCCTCCTCTTCGTCCAGCTCTTCAGGTGTGGGGACAAGCTTCAAGTCGGGCTTCTGGGCAGGTTCGTCAGACATGGTCGTCTCCTTTGCTTTCGACGTAACGGGAAAGTTGGCTAAGCTCGCGCTCGAACAGACTGTCACCGACACCGACAACGTCGTCTTGAGTGATGACGGCGCGGACCACTTCGTTGCTCACCGACGCGCCGTTCGATAGCGTCCAACGTGTTACGAGCGAGCGGTGAGTGCAGTGTAGAGTTGCACCGCGGCGCATAGCTGCGAGCACGCGTGCGACGCCACGATTGACACGGTCGAGACGATACCCTTTGCGATCGAGCTCCTGCTCCGTGTGAATACCAGCAGAGCGCCACGTCGTCGTACGTTTCATGGTGATGTTCTCCGAAACGAAAGAGGCGTCGCCTCATTCAAGGCGGCGCCGTGAGCGGTTTCATTTGGCGGGGACCGCTTCTTTGTCTTCGACGAGCAGCGGCAACACCATTTGGTCCCAGACCACATCCGCCCCGAGAGCGCGTGCTGCTTCGGCCCGTTGAGGTGGAATGCTGCGAACGAGATGGTCAGTGAGATCGGCGGTCGCGCCGGTGACGACCGCGAATGCCTTCCGGTCCGCTGCCGTCATCGCCTTGTACGCGGTGACCGCTGCCGCCAGCTTCACCGTTTCCCGGGCGGCCGCCAGCATTGGCGCCTCGCCTGCTAACACCTTTTGGAGCAGGGAGACGTTTTCGCTCCGCAACAGGATGATGGCGGCGCGGACGTAATCGACGCCCGCCCCGACGGCCTCGGCCGCCGCCGCCAAGGACGAGAACCATCCGGCGAGGTAGAGCTTTGCTCCAGTGAGCGCTCGCAGGACCGCACGCCGCTTCCTGTCGCGATTGAATTGACGGCGATGGCGCCGCCGTGGTCTAAGACCACTCCGTTGGAACCCGTGCATTTTCGGGGTCCTCCTTTGCCTTGAACGGCCGCGGCGCTAATCCTCCAGATGATCGCCGCGTCCGTTCTCATGCCGCCTTGGGGGGTTCCGTTCCGGATTGGAAGGCGGCGGAACCGCGCCAGAACGCTGTTTCGTTAGGCGGTGATGGCCTCGCGCTCGCGCGCTCTGCGCCATCGTTCGGCAGCTTCGACCGAGATCATCACACGCGTGCCTACGCGCATCAGTTTCGGGCCGCGCCCTTCGCGCACGAGCTTATGGAAGAAGGCTTCGCTGATCGCACCGTGCGCGCGACAAAAGTCCGGGATAGTGAAAGCGCCCACTGCGCTCGGCTGGCGAGCCGCCTTGCGGCCCTTCTTTTCCATCGGGGGTGACACTCTGCTCTCCATGCGGCGTTAATTCGCTGCATTGATCGCAGACTGACCAGGGGACCGATCAACAGAAATTTTTTAGCGTTGATTGGGTCCCGCCCCGGTGGCGCGGAATATGCCGATGCTCTTGCCGTTGGCCACTGCCCTGACAATCCGACGCGCAGTGACGACGCTCGGTACCTCGCGTGCGTCAACTACGCGCGCGGCCGCGGCTCTAAGGAAGCGCACGCACGGCCCCCCGCTCGCGGTCCTCGATGCCGTCAATCGGCCGCCTAAGAAATCGACCCAAATGTCGAGCAAGGTCAGATACAACCAATCGCGCGCCGGATTGAGCTTGCCCTTACGAATACGCACGAGCATCGCGAGAGCGTCGATGATGCTTTCGGTCGAGGGCAGCAGGTGCTCATTCAGCGCGTCGTCAATCAGCGGGTTATAGCGCCAGCGCTTGTGTCGCCACTCGTCAGTGAGCGCAGCGTTCAACGCGTGGGCGAGCTTGCCGATGCGCTGCCAGCGCCTCACCAGGTTGTGCAGCGTGGCACGATCCCGGCGCAGACTGCGATAGTCGCGCAAGCACCGGGCAAGTCGGCGCCGCGCCTGGACCGGCTTGGCCTGTTTCGGCAGCGGGCCGATCGCGTCGAGGATCGTTTGCCAGTCTGCATCGGAGAGCACCGCAGTGGGCAGCCGGGATTGGAATCCTAAGGCTCTTGGGAATCGCCGACGCTTTCGCCGCGCTCGCGCGCGTTTGGTGAGCTTTCGCCGCGTTCTCGGAAGCTTGGCGCTTAGGTATATCCACTTGCGCGGCTTCCACTGGCGCCGCGCCTTGCGGCGCTTCGATAGCGGGCTGCGCCGCGCCACGGTAGTGGTCAGCCCTTGCGCGCCAGCACGACTACGTTGTTGGCGGCCGGTTGTGCGGTGTCGAGCAATCCCTTCCGCAGCACCGGGTCGGCAGGGCCGGTGATGTGCGCGCTGTAGGTGCGCTCGATCTGCGTCGTGGACGTGTCGCAGGCGGCAGCGACGACGCGTAGGGGCGTGCCAGCCAAAATCTGCCTGACGATTGCGCTGTGCCTCAACGCATAGAACGTGATCTTCGGATCGAGCCCGGCACGATCAACCGCGCGAGCGAACGGCAGACGGTGATCGGCGCTGGTCGCACTCCACGGCTTGCTGTCGGCGCGCAGCAACAGCGGAGCGGATGCATCCCGGCCGCCAGCGGCTTGTCTCAGCTTTAGGGCCAAGGCTGGCGTGATCGGCACCGGCTTGCGCTAGATGCGCTTGCCAGCGTGGCCCTTGCGCGACGACGGCATCATCAGGCGCGGGCCTTCGCCGTTACTCTGTAAGTCGTCGACTTCGAGCGCGGTAATTTGCGACACTCTCGCGCCGGTCACCGCGCCGACTTCGCAGAACAGGCCGAATGCCGGATCGATGACATTGGCGGCGTCGATCAGCGAAAGAACTTGCGCGTCTTTTAAGATCGTGTTGCGCGGTCGATGCGTGTTGGGCAGCAACGCAAGTCCGAGCTTCCAGGCGTTGACGTTGGTGATGCGCGGATCGTGACGGGCCGCGAGATTGAGCGCCGCCTTTACGACGTGGCCCATGCGGTTGATGGTTGCCGGTTTGACAGCGAGGGAATTGCGCCAGTATTCGAGTTCGCGCGGCGTCAGCAACGCCACGGGCTTGGAGGCGAGCCCTGGCGGAAGATGGTGGCGGACGCGGGAGACATTGCCAGCAAGACCGCCACGCGCGGTAAGATGCGCGGCATAGGCGTCGAGCGCTTCGTTGACGGTGATCGGCCTGCCGCTCTCGACGGTGCCGCGCGCCAATTTCCGCGCCGCGTCCTGCGCCTGCCAGAACGTCAGGACACTCTCACCGTTCGCGTCCTCGAAGTCGTCGGGGATGCCGGGCAGGTTCTTGAGCCAGTTGCCGCCCTTGCCGTCGGCGACGCGCACAACCCACGCATTGCGGTCCTTGCCGCGCCGGTAGGCCAATGCAATGCCGGGCGCGATGGCGGTGAAGCAGTGCGGCTTTTGCTGCACCGGCAACTTGAGCCGGTTAGTGCGGGTTTCGAGCTTGGATGATCGGGGGCGGCGGGCCATGTCTATCCTCGCTGTCCTGGGATTGTCCCGGCCATGGGTGTGGCGCCGGGTTGAGCGCTATAGAGCAGGATAGACACATTTGTCGCGCTTTCAAGGGCTTCGGTGAGGGCTATGTCGCCGTGTGGAGCGCTATTGAGTGCCTCAATGCCGCGATAGGGCACGTGGATGAGCTCGATGCCGGCCATGCGCTTGAACAATTCACCGGACAGGTGCGGCGTGGTGCCGATCCCCGGGGAGGAATAAGTCACTTTGCCTGGATTGGCCCTGGCGTAGTCGATGAAACTGCGGACCGAAATCAGCGGCGACGACACCGCCACCGCGAGGATGTTCGGAAAGCGGCAGAGCAATGACACCGGCGCGAGGTCGGTGACGGAATCATAGTTGAGTGAAGCATAGAGAAAGCGGTTGATCGCACGCGACGGCGCAGCGAGCAGCAGGGTGTAGCCGTCAGGCGCCGAGCGCGCGACGGCCTCGGCGCCGATGTTGCTGCCGGCGCCAGGCCGGTTGTCGACAACGACCTGCTGGCCCAGCAGCTCCGACAAGCGAGCAGCGACGATACGGGCCGCGGAGTCGGTGCCTCCACCTGCCGGGAACGGCGCGATCAGCCGAATGGTACGGTTCGGGTAAGCCTGCGCTTGAACGTTGTGAGCGACTGCGCTCGATGCTGCGAACGCCGCGGTAAGCTCCATCAGTCGGCGGCGGGTAATCGCCTTTTTCATGGATCGCGACGCAATTCTGAAATGGTAATCTCGGATGCCTCGCTTTCGCGGGGCATGACAGCGAAGGAGCGAGGGACTCTATCTAAAATCATCACATTCTGGCGCGAGGCTGCGCGCGCAGGAGACGCTATCGCGCCTGCATCAGCGCGGCGACGTGGGCGGCAACCGAATTCGCCAAGCCCTCGAGGTCGTAGCCGCCTTCGAGCACGGACACGATGCGGCCTCCGGCGCTTGCGTCCGCGACCTCCATGAGCTTGCGGGTCGCCCAATCGAAATCGGCTTCGAGCAGATTGAGGTTGGCGAGGGGGTCGCGCATATGGGCGTCGAAGCCTGCGGAGATCACGATCAGGTCCGGCCGAAAATCTCGCAGCCGCGGCAGGATGACGGTTTCGAACGCGGCACGAAACTTATCCCCGCCGTCGCCGGGGCGCAGCGGCGCGTTGACGACGGTGTTGTGCTCTCCGCGCTCGCTCACCGCCCCGGTGCCGGGATAAAGCGGCATCTGATGGGTCGAGCCGTACATCACGGTACGATCGGACCAGAAGATGTCCTGCGAACCATTGCCGTGGTGCACGTCGAAGTCGACAACGGCGGCGCGCTCGATGCCGTGTTTTTCCTGGGCGTAACGGGCGGCGATGGC
>Ga0306923_10006873_pt1 | contig 11268 bp, 10 predicted proteins | sample sta12Can44000108_FD_203841 | JGI IMG/M metagenome (GOLD analysis project Ga0306923, IMG submission 203841) | Lab enrichment of tropical soil microbial communities from Luquillo Experimental Forest, Puerto Rico - statanox.12C.anox.44.000.108 (v2)... | ecosystem: Environmental > Terrestrial >...
GATCGCCAGCATATGGTTCCAGAACCTCGCGATCACGGCCAGGATGATCAGTACCGGCATGATGAAGATGAAGCCGGTCACGACGTGACTGCGCACACGGGCAAATGCCGCTCGCATGAGTCTGCCCTCCGGTGGTCCTGGAGGTCGAATGCGCACCTCCCCGTCAGGCGCCTGCCAATCCGCTGGGGGTGGCCACGCTTTCTGGTTGTTGGGGCGACGCATCTGTCACGATCGCCCGGGCCCGGCCGAGCGTCCTCACGAGCTCCTCGATCTGCGCGGCGAAGGCGGCGTGCTCCGGCGAGCCCGCCTCGGCGTAGTTGAGGTTCTTCATGAGCCCGGTGAGCTGCGTGAAGAAGCGTCGGGCCTCCTCCTTGTCCTCGAAGGGATAGTCCCGCTGCACCAGGCCGCGGACTCGCTCGAACGCCTCCTTCTGGCGCGCCTGCGGGGTCGAGGCGTCCACCTTGTCGAAGGCATCCTGCTGCAGGAAGACCATGTCGAGGAAGAGCGCCTTCTGATACGTCACGTAGTCGTCGAGCGTGACGCCCTCTTCGCCGGTGACCTGCATCATCTGGGAGATGGCATCCCCGCGGTCGAGGAGCTCCGCGAGGAGGCGCACCGAGTCTGCCCACCCAGGCCGGAACTGCGCGTCGAAGTAGGGCCGGAGCTGGTCGAGGTAGCGCGACCACGAGATGAGCGGATCGACGGCGGGGTAGAAGCGCTTGTAGGCCCGGGCCGACGAGAGCCCGAGGAAGCACTTCACGGTGCTGAGCGTCGACTGCGTGACCGGCTCGTCGAAGTTGCCGCCGGCCGGCGAGACGGTCCCGATCATCGTGAAGCTCCCGACCGTGCCGTCGCGGGTCCGGAGCACGCCGGCGCGCTCGTAGATGCCCTTGATCGACGAGTCGAGGTAGGCGGGGAAGCCCTCCTCGCCCGGGATCTCCTCCAGGCGCCCCGAGGTCTCCCGCATGGCCTGGGCCCAGCGCGAGGTGGAGTCGGCGATGAGGAGCACGTTGAGCCCCATCTGCCGGTAGTACTCACCCAGCGTGATGCCCATGTAGATCGATGCCTCGCGGGCGGCGACCGGCATCGACGAGGTGTTGCAGATGATGACGGTGCGGTCCATCAGCAGGCCGCCGCGGGGATCCTTCATCGTGCCGAACTCCTCGATCGTCTCGAGGACCTCTCCGGCGCGCTCGCCGCAGGCCACCTGGATGACGACGTCGGCGGTGGAGAAGCGAGCGATGAGGCCCTGCAGCACCGTCTTGCCGGCGCCGAAGGGACCCGGGATGCAGGCGGTGCCTCCGAGCGCGATCGGGAAGAAGGTGTCGATGAGGCGGATGGTGGTGCTGAGCGGCTCACGCGGGAACTCGCGCGCGCACAGGCCGCGGCGGAGCAGCTTCTCCGGGAGCGCCCGCCGCACGGGCCACTGCTGTGCCAGGGTGAGATCGCGCTCGCGGCCGGCGGCGTCGCGGATCCGGGCCACCGGATCGCTGACGGTGAGCTCACCACCCTCGATCGAAAGGAGCTCCACCACGCCGGGCTCGCCGAACGGGACCATGATCCTGTGGGTGAAGCGGTGTTCGGCGACCGTGCCGAGGACGTCGCCGGCCTGGAGGTGCGCTCCGGACTTGCAGGTCGGGACGAAGCTCCACCTCCGGGTGCGATCGAGGGGGTTGGCCTCCCGGCCGCGCGCGAGGAAGAAGCCATCGCGCTCGGCCAGCGCGCGCAGCGGGTTCTGGAGGCCGTCGTAGACCATCCCCAGGAGCCCCGGCCCCAGTGTCGCCGACAGCATGTGGCCGGTGAGCTCCACGGCGTTCCCCACCTGCACGCCCTGCGTCTCCTCGAACATCTGGGCGTCGGCGCGCCGGCCCGTCACCCGCAGCAGCTCGCCCTTGAGGCGGGCGTCGCCGCATCGGACGAACACGATCGCGTTCTTCATCATCGGGGCGTCGCTCTCGACGCTCACGATGTTCCCGGTGACCCCCACCACCCGCGCGTCAGGCGTAGATGTCGGCATGTTCGCCCAGGGCCTCGGCCACGAGCGCCTCGAAGATCGCGCGGCCGCGCCCTGCCTCCAGCTGCTGCCAGTGGTGCATGAGCTCCCAGCGCGCCACGTAGAGCACCACCGCCTCGAATGTGAAGTGGTGCTGGTCGGCGCGTTTCCGCAGATACGCCCATGTATCGGCGAGGAGCTCTCGGTGGAAGCCGACGGCGTCGCCCTCCTCGAGCAGGCGGCGCAGCTCAGGGAGGTGCGGGAACGCGTGCGTGAGCCCGAGGTCGGGGTCGGCGAAGTGACGGCGGAGGTGCGCGAACCACTGGCCCATCCCCACCGTCGGTGGACCGAGGCCCTGGCGCCGCCGGCGGAGCGCGGTGACCACCATGCGCGCGTCCAAGACCGCGGCCGCGATCTCGCGCACCAGCGGGTGCGCGAGGCGGCGCATGAGCTCCCCGTACCGCTCGATGACGGCGGCGTCCGTCGTCTCCGCGAACCGATGGCTCCAGGCCAAAACCTCGAGCAGGTTCTGGACCTCCTGCGCGTCCTCGGGGGCCAGCATCCGCAGGCGGTCCTGGAGCCGCTCCTGGCTGATCGGCAGACGCCCGGAGTCGAACCGGACGGGTAGCGGCGGGAGGCTGCAGATCAGCATGTGGTAGTGGCGCGACCGCCAGCTCATCGCGGCGCCACCTTCCTCCCATCCTCTCCCGGCTTCGAGGTGCCAGCGTCGGCCACCACCGCGCCGCGCAGCAGCGCCCGGAAACGGGGAAGCATGTGCTGGAGCAGGAGCCCACTGATGGCGCCCTCGGTGAGCTCGACCTGCATGTCCTCGCCCACGAGCTTCACGCGGATCCCGGCCTGCACGTCCTCGCTCACGCCGAACGTCACCCCCTCGCGCAGCAGCCCGCCCCCTGCGGACAGCACGAAGTGCATCAGGGTGCCCGGCGTCGCCGCCTCGGGACGCTTCCGGAGCTCGTCGAGCGAGATGACGGTGGGGGGGAGGAGCACTTCGAGGCGGCCGCCCTGGGGGGCCGCCGCACCCGCTACCTCGAGGATCAGCCGCTGCAGGAACCCGGTGTCCTCGAGCACTCCCTTCACCAGCCGGCGCAGCATGTTGTGGAACAGGTCGACGAGCTGGCTCTCCATCGCCAGCACCGTGTCGCGCGAGGCGAGGGCGAGGGCGGCCTGGGCCGCCACTTGGAGCTTTCCACCTTCCTCCTTGGCGTGGACGAGGATCGTGTCCGCCTCGCGGCGGGCGGCGGCGATGATCTCGGCCGCCTCCTGCCGGGCGGCTGCGACGAGCGCGTCGGCCTCCGCCTGGCCTTTCGCGATCCCGGAGTCGCGGAGCCGGCCGATGAGGACCTCGACCCCGGCCGATTCGGTCGCCGGAGCATCGGCGGATCCTGGGACCGATCCGCCGGCGGGGGTCTCGCTGCGATGTTCTGGTGCCATGGCGGTCCTCAGCTCTTCGGGATCGCGCCGCTGACGATGAGCGCGAACACGAACGCGAACACGGCCAGCCCTTCCACGATCGCTGCAGGGGTGACCGTGAGCCCGAACACGGCCGGCTTCCCCTTGCTGGCGTTGATGGCGGCCGCGCAGCACTCGCCCTGCAGGACGCCGATGACGAGCAGCGCCACCCCCACCAGCACGCCGAGGCCGAACAGGCCCGGCGACGTGGAGGCGCCCACCGGCCGGTTGAGCGTGAACATGAGGACGATGCCGTAGATGATGATGGACGAGGGCAGCACCGAGAGCCCGATGTAGCGCCCGTACCCTCCGTCGACCTCGAGCACGGCGCCGCAGGCGGCCTTCCCGGCGCGCGTGCAGCCGATGGCGCTCCCGAGCGCCGCCAGGGCGACGGGGGCGTAGATGCCGACGAATCCGATCAACGCGAGGTACTGTTCCATCGTCCCCTCCTAGGCCGCCTTCCTGGAGAAGGCGCGGTACAGCTCGCCCTCCTCCGGTAGGCTCCAGTTGAAGAACTCGATCACGTTGAGGCGCAGGCCGTGCACCAGGCCGCCCATGATCCCCATGGCGAGGTTGATGACGTGACCGACGAGCACCACCGCGACGCCGAGCACGACGCCTACCACCGGGACCGCGAATGAGCTCGCGGCCAGGCTGTTGAACGCCTCGGCGAGCTTGATCGCGGCGAGCCCGAGGGCGAAGAGGCGGAGGTAGCTCAGGACGTCGCCGAAGACCTTGGAGACCTCCGTGAGCGACTTCAGCCCCTCGGCGAGCCTTGCGAGGAGCGCCCTGGGCGCCAGGCTCACCGGGTGCTGGGAGCTGAAGAGGAGCACCAGCGCGAGCCCAGCCGCTACCCCGCCGAGCCCGAGGCGCGTCAGCTCGGGGCGGCCCCGCCCGACGAACGTCAGGAAGCCTCCGAGGATGACCGCGGTCCAGCCGATGGGGGCGAGCGCCGACAGCGACCGGCGGCGGCGCCAGGCCGTGATGAGGTTCGCGATCGAGAGGTGCGCGACCCCCACCGCGATCGAGATGAGCATCAGCTGGCCCTGGTCGTCCGCGTGAAGGACGTGCGCCGCGGCGAGCGGCGAGCCCGGCGGCGGCGTCAGGCCGAAGTAGCTGCCCACCAGCACGCCGTAGACGATGGAGGAGAGCACCAGCGCGACGAGGAGCCCGCGCAGCCCGCCCTGGGCGCGCCCCAGCCGCTTCCACGCGAGGAGCAGCCCGAGGCCGAGGACGAGGCCGTACCCAGCGTCGGACAGGATCATCCCGAAGAAGACCGTGAAGCTGAGGAAGACCGCCTGCGACGGGTCCCACATCCGGTAGCCGGGGGTCCGGTAGAACGTCACGAGCCCCTCCCCGCCGCGCAGGGCGGGCGGGTTCTCGAGCAACGTCGGTGGCCTGTCGCTGGGCCCCGGGGGCTCCACGGTGACCGCGAGGCGACGCGCGCGAGCGTACTCTCGGAGCGCCTCTACGCGCGAGACGGGAGCCCAGCCCTGCACCGCGAAGAGCGCGTCGCGTTCCAGCGTGGCGCGCCGCGCCTCCGCGCGGGCGGCGCGATCGTCGGCCTCGTCGAGCGCGCCTCGCAGCGCGCCGGCGTGGAGCGTGAGGCCGATGCGGCGGTAGTCGAGCTCGTCGAGCTCGTGGTCGACCTCGTCCAGGCGGGCGCGCAGGCTCGACAGCGAGCGCGGATCGAGATCGACCGTCGTGCCCGGCATGCTCGCGGGCCGCTCCGCCGCCACGGCCACCACGTAGGCGAAGCGGTGGTCCCGAGCGACCACGCTCCAGGGTGCATCGACGGCGGAGAGGAGCGGGAGCTCGTGAAGCGGGACGACGTGGAACCAGAAGCGCAACGCGCCCTCCCGGGCCCAGTCGGGCAATTCGAACTCGCCCCACGGCTCGAGCTCGGTGAGCCGCGCGCGCAGCTGCTCCCGCTCCTCGGCGAGCGCGTGAGCACGATCGCGGACCCCGAGCGTTTCCTTCGTGAGCACGCCCACGTCGACCGCATTCGCCCGCCCGATCGCGCGGCGGCGAATCGGCGCGTCCTCGAGGTACTGGAGCGCGTCGCGGGCCTCGCGGCCGACGCGCTCCACCTCGGACGGCACAGCCGCGCCGGGACCGAGGCCGGTGAGGTGCAGGCACCCGAGCCGCTGCACCCCATCGAGCACCGCGTCCTTCTCGGCCGCGGGGCCGTAGAGTGCCACCTTGGTGAGGGGCACGATCGCCATCAGCGCGACCTCCCCGTGGCGCTCGCGCGCGCCCGCTTGCCCTTGGCGATTTTCGAGGTGACCACCGCCGCCCGCTCCACGTCGGAGAGGAAGATGCGGATGCGGGCGATATTCCGCTGGGTGCCGGGGATGAGGACCTTCTCGAAGAGGTTCACTCGCTGCGAGACGCGTCGGACGGCGCCCTGCATCCGCGCGACGCGTTCGCGGTAGACCCGGACCCGGAGCCGCTGGGTGGCGGCCTCGCGGATGCACTTCACCGCATCGTCGAGCCAGGCCGGGGTCGCCAGGAGCGAGTACGGGGCGACCTCGAACTCGACGTGGCGCAGCGTCGGGAGGCGCAGGCCGAGGACGTCCTCCTCGGCGACCTCGACACGGCGGACGCGCACCAGACCGGAGAGCTTGGTCTCCGACGTCCCGAGGAGCGGCAGGAGCGCGGTGAGCGAGCGGCCCGCGCCAGCGGCGGCGCGATCGGCGTCGGCCAGCTCGGCCATGGTCTTCTTGTATTCCGCCGTGAGCTGCTGCCGCTTCAGCTCGAGCGACGGCAGAAACCGCTCGAAGAGGCGGAGCCGGTCCCGCTCGTGCTGCAGGGAACTCTTGGATAGCGCCACGGCCATGGCGGCCTCGGCTCAAGCGCGCGGCGTGGGAGGCGCCGCGGTTCTGGCGGGAGGCTCGCGGGGGTAGTACTTGTCGATGAGAGCCTGCTTCATGAGCAGCTCCTCGCGCGCGAAGCACTCCGCCATCGTCTGCCAGCCGAGGTCGAGCGCGCGCTCCAGCGGCAGCGACACGTCGAGGCTCATGAAGCGCTCGGTGAACAGCTCGGCGAACCGGATCAGCTTGCGGTCGTGGTCGGAAAGGTCGAACGCCATCGCCTGCTTCTGCTGGGCTTCCTTCCCCCCGGAGTAGAGCCGGATCATGGTGTTCATGAGCTGGCCGTGATCCTCGCGCGTCACCTTGCCGATGACGTTCTGCTTCAGGCGCGAGAGAGAGCCGAACGGGTCCAGGATCCCGTCGTGCAGGTAGAATTGACCTTCCGTGATGTAGCCGGTGTTGTCGGGGACCGGATGCGTTACGTCATTCCCCGGCATGGTGGTCACGGTGAGGATGGTCACGGAGCCCGCCCCCTTGTAGCCGCAGGCCCGCTCGTACCGGACCGCCAGCTGGCTGTAGAGGTCGCCGATGTAGCCGCGGTTCGAGGGCACCCGCTCCATGGCAATCCCGATCTCCTTCAGGGCGTCGGCGTACGCGGTCATGTCCGTCAGGAGGACGAGGACACGCTTCTTCTCTTCCACCGCGAAGCGCTCGGCGACCTTGAGGGCGAGGTCGGGCGTGAGCACGCGCTCGACGATCGGGTCGGAGGCGAGGTTCACGAACATGACGGTCCGGCCGAAGATCCCCTCGTCCTCGAAGCAGGTGCGAAAGAAGTGGTAGTCGTCGAAGATGAGCCCCAGCCCGCCGAAGACGATCACGTCGGCGTCGGCCTGGATCGCGATGCGCGCCATGAGCTTGCTGAAGGGCTCCCCCGCCACCGAGAAGATCGGGATCTTCTGGCTCTCCACCAGGCAGTTGAAGACGTCGATCATAGGGACGTTGGTGCGGATCATGCGGGTCGGGACGACGCGTGTGACCGGGTTCACCGAAGGTCCGCCGAGGTCCACTTGCCGGTCGCCGACCAGGTTCGGGCCGCCGTCCATGGGCTGACCATCCCCACGGAAGACCCGCCCAAGGATGAAGGGCGAGTACGTCACCTGGGTGGGGTGACCGAGGAAGCGGACGATCGCGTCGGTCGAGAGACCCTTGCCGCCGCCGAACACTTGCAAGGACACCTCGTCGCCCTCGAGTTGGATGACCTGGGCCAGTGACTCCTCGCCGTCGGAGATCTCGACGACGGCCATGTCGCCCAGGCCGACGTCGCGCGCTCTTAGCTTGAGGATGTCCCCGACGATGGCGGAGGCCCGGGTGTACCGAAGCAGATCGCGCGACGCCGTCATGGCTAGCCCTTCACGAAGTGCATCTCAGGCAGCCCTCAACGCGCGTGCGGTTGGCTGCGAGTGGAAACGATAAGTCCGTGATCGGGATTGAGCTTGAGTGCTCGACCCAAACGCGCTCGCTGAGCGAGCGTTCGCCCTCCCGCGTGCATCCAGTGGCGTCTTCGCGGCCTAATCCGGTGCGACAGGTTGGTCACGCCCCTGATCTTGACGACCTCGCCGAAGCTGGACGGAATCGGGCTTTGCAAATCTTCACTATGGCGACCCTCCTAAGCGTGGCCCGTTCACGGGGCGCTTCACGCCCCGGTCCTTGCCGGCGCCTGCGCGCTGCTCCTCGCCGGCGGCCTACGACCGTCCGCGGGCGCGAAGGGCTTTGAGCGACAGGGCCGGGGCGAGCGCCGCGAACGCGCGCCCTGCAGCGATCGTCTCCGTGAAGCTCATGAGCGCGATGCCGACGGCTCCGCCCCACAGCGAGCCCAGCAGGCCCAGGTCCGGCAAGGTCGGCGAGGGCAGGCCGCCCGGGATCGCGCCGACCGTCTTCACCCCGAGCGCTGGCACGAGGACGTGGAGGACGTCGCGGAAGAATCCGACCTTCTGGGCGTGGATGCCCAGCAGCTTCGGCACCTGGTCCACGATGATGACGAGGCCGATGGCGGCCTTGAACCCCGCGAGCACCGGCTCGGAGATGAAGTTCGCGACGAAGCCGAGGCGGAGAAGTCCTGCGCCGACAAGGATCGCGCCGACGAGCACCGTCAGCGTCGCGGCGGCCATGAGGAGCTGGGCATGGCTTGCACCGGGCGCGGCCTCGCCCAGCGCGGCCGCGGTGGGGATGCCGAGGGTCGTAGTGGTGCTCACGCTCAGCACGCGCGAACTGCCCTCGCTAGCGGGCGATGGCACGAGCCGTATCCGTCACGTGATGGTGAGCACGGAGGGAGGGCTCCAGCCGGATCGCGGGACGCCAACGAGTCGCCGCGCAGGGCCGCGCTCAAGGGGCCCCGCGGGGAAAGCCTCGATCCTCTCGGCGCGCCGTTAGATAACCGCGCGCCCGCGCGCTCCAAAGCTCTACCGGCAATCAGAGAAACGCCTAGGTCACAGGGGCCCTCTTCGGAGGCGGCCATGCGGCGAGCAGTCAGCCGGGGAAGGTTCGGCCCACTTGACGTCCGATGACTGCAACACCAGATACGGGCATCGACCATACGGGCATCGACCGCGCGCGTCGGAGGATGGACCATGCAGGACGCCGTCCAAGCCCTGAAGAAGATCTTCGTCTTCAGGCACGTGAGCGAGCCTGTGCTGAAGCTGGTGGCCGACGTCGTAGAGACGGTCACGTTCGGTGGCGGCGAGGTCCTCGCATCCGAGACCGAACCGGCCAAGGCATTGATCCTCATTCGGACCGGGACCGTTCGCTGCTCGCGCGAGGGCATGCCCACGGTCGACTTTGGCAGCGGACAGACAATCGGGCTCGTAACGCTGCTCGACGGAGGGCCCGTCGGGATCTCCGCGGTTGCGCTGGAGCGGGTGGACGCCTACTCCATCCGCCTGGAGCGCTTGCACGCGAAGCTCGCAGGGAACTCGGAGGCCGGTTACCAGTTCTATCAGGCCGTCGCGCGATCCCTTGCGCTGAGGTTTCGCCTCCTCATGAACGAGCTCGAATTGGCGAGCGAACTCAACGCGCATCGCTGAGCGGTGCGCAGCGCTGGTCTTCATCGTGCCGGAGGCGAGCTCGAACGAGTGAGCCCTCCCTCTTAAGGCGACTCCTGGGCGAGTAGGCAAGTCAGCCCTGCGACCTGGTATCGCGCGGCCTCCGTTCGATCGTGTAGATCGGCACGACGTCCCGACCTTGAGGAGTCGGCTCCGCGGAAGCACCTTGGATGTCGTACGAGCTCGTCGAGGTACCGCGAAGGCGACGATTCGATGAACCGGGTGCTCACGCTCGCAGTAGTCGCGGCCGTCTTAGCCCTCCTTCCGGCCAGCATCCGAGCTGGACTAGCCACGACGCCCTCGCCAGTGGAGACCGCCGACGCGGCTCCTCGTGAGCTCACGACCAAGCTCAACCCGTGGAAAGGCGACTTCGACGGGATGCTCGAGCGCAGAGCGATCCGCGTGCTCCTCCCGTACAGCCGCTCGCTGTACTTCAACGACCGGGGTCGCGAGCGCGGCATCGCCGCAGACACCGTGCGCGGCTTCGAGCGCTGGCTCAATGCGAAGTACGCAAAGCAGCTCGGGAACCGGCCGCTCACCGTGATGGTCGTGCCCACGACCCGCGATCGGCTCCTGCAGGAAGTCGCCAGCGGGCGGGGCGACATCGCAGTGGGAAACCTCACCGTCACCGAGGCGCGGCTGGGAGTCGTCGACTTCGTCGAGGATCCGAAGTTGCCGGGCGTGAAGGAGGTCGTCGTCACTGGGCCGAGATCACCAGCCATCACGACCGCCGAGGACCTGGCCGACAGGACCGTCCATGTGCGCCGCTCTTCGAGCTACTTCGAGAGCCTCGGTGAGCTGAATGCGCGGCTCGCCAGCGAGGGCAAGCCCGCCGTGAGGCTCGTCTTCGTCCCGGATTCGCTGGAGGACGAGGACATGCTGGAAATGCTCGATCTGGGGATCCTGGGGGCGGTCGTCGTCGACGACTGGAAGGGCAGGATGTGGGCGCAGGTCCTGCCAGGAATCAGGGTGAACGAACAGGCAGTCCTGAGGTCAGGCGGGCAGATCGGATGGGGGATCCGCAAGGGCAGCCCAGGGCTGAACGCCGAGATCGCCGCTTACCTGAAGGCCGAGGGCGCGAAAGGAATCATCGTCGGGCGGCTGAATCAGTACATGCGGCGCATCAAGCGAATGAAGGACCCCACCGCGGCGACCGAAAGGAAGCGGTTCGAGCAGCTCATCGGGCTCTTCGAGAAGTACGGGGAGCGGTACAGGTTCGACCCGCTCATGCTCGCGGCCCAGGGCTACCAGGAATCGAAGCTGAACCAGGACGCACGTAGCAGTGTGGGCGCGATCGGCGTGATGCAGATCATGCCGGCGACAGGCCAGGAACTCCGTGTCGGCGACATCCGCCTCGCGGAGCCCAACATCCACGCTGGCGCCAAGCTGATGGACCAGCTCATGACGAAGTACTTTCCGGATGCCCGGTTCGACGACGAGAACCGGATGCTCTTCGCCTTCGCGAGCTACAACGCGGGCCCAGGTCACATTGCCAAGATGCGCGGAGCGGCAGAGCAGATCGGACTCGACCCCGACCTGTGGTTCAACAACGTCGAGGTCGTGACCGCTCGGAGGATCGGCATCGAGACGACGACGTACGTGCGCAACATCTACAAGTATTACGTCGCGTACAAGCTGATGGAGGAGGCGCGAGAAGCAACGCATCGGGCCCGCGAGGAATTGACGCCAGCTTCCAGCAGGTAGAGCCCACCAGCCCCGTCCCCAGTAGGACTATGGCCTTGGAGTCGTCATCGAGATGACGGCGGGGAAGTGCGCCGCGAAGAAGCATACCTTCGCTACTTCTGGTTCTGAGGCGTACGTGGGGCGGTCGTGAACGGCGCTCGTGGGCGGGCCCGAGCGCCGCCCGGCGGCGATCATTCCGTTTGCATCGGCT
>Ga0306923_10006876_pt1 | contig 11266 bp, 11 predicted proteins | sample sta12Can44000108_FD_203841 | JGI IMG/M metagenome (GOLD analysis project Ga0306923, IMG submission 203841) | Lab enrichment of tropical soil microbial communities from Luquillo Experimental Forest, Puerto Rico - statanox.12C.anox.44.000.108 (v2)... | ecosystem: Environmental > Terrestrial >...
TCAGTCAGGCCAAAGAACCGCGGGCCCGACCAATGGGCCTCGGTAATCCGCTCGGCAATTGCCGTTAGCGACCGATAGCGCTGGCCCTCGTGCTCGAACCCGTCGTTGTGGACGAGGACAGTGTGAGTGTGTCCGCGCCACTGGCGCACCAGGGTCGTGCCGGCCTTTAGCACGAGACCGGGATCGACGGCCATCGTGGCTTTCGCTGATGCTCCGGCCAGGCTCTGCAGGCGGCGCCGCAGCGTCCGGCTTACGCCGCCATAGCTTTGCTCTTGTAGCTGATGGGCGAGGGCTCGGATCAGCAGATCGCGACTGAGCCCGAGAGGCGGTCCAGTGCGATGCAACTGGCGCCAGGCTACCCGTAGATCTGGCGTCGGCCGCTTGGCCAGAACGGCAATTTGACGCTCGACCGCGGTGATGTCAGGACTGCGCGGCCGATCGTGCCGATTGCCGTTCCGGTGGCGAACCGGCGACGGCTCGCCGGCGCGCGGGCGAGCCGAAGCGTCGTTGATTGCCGGTTTCATACGCTTGCCGGTCGGTCGACGCGGTAGACGCGGCCGCGTTCCTCTTTGGCCGAGGCGAGCGTGAGCCCGAGCTTCTTCTTCAGGGTGCCCGAGAAGACGCCGCGAACCGTATGGCGCTGCCACCCGGTGGCCCTTGCCACCTCATCCACGATTGCACCCTCAGCTCGCCGCAGCATTGCAATCACCTCGTCCTGCTTTGACGGCCGCTTGGCGTCGGGCTGCGATTCCGGGTCCGGCAAGGCCTCGATTGCCGGCCACAGCCGATCGATCAGGGCCGCGCGGTCGCCGACCGTCCTCCGCTTTTCGACACCGGGCAGAGCGTTCCACAGTGCCAGCAGCCGCTTGCCGCTGAGCGGCGCAGCGTGCAATTCCTCTTTCGACGCGACCGCAACCTCGCCGTCATTGACGGTGGCCGGGGCTTCGCGGCACAGCCTGATTCCGTCATTGCCGATGATGTAGATGCGCATGGGTGGGTTCTCCTGATTGACCCGGCAGCACCTGCCGCCGGTGACCCACACTGACGCTCTCTTCGCCGACCAAAGCCAGTCTATTCTGGATAATCTCGTGGCATTGTTGGGCCAGAGCTCAGCCTGGAATTGTTCGGACCCAGAACGCAGCGATCCGCAATACGAGGGGTTAGCTAAATGATGAAACACGCTCCTGGCAATGTCCGCTACCTGGGGTATTTCGGAGAACATATACTCACTCGGAGTTTTACCGCCCGTGACCCATTTCGGACATCACGTTTCAGCTCGATTCCTTTAGAATTCGCACAGCATGATGTCCTGTATAACAGAACTTGACCCCGGAATTCCCTGCTCGTCCCCAGCCAGAGACCGAGCGCTGCTCAGGACTGACTCGCCGAAAGATAGGTTGAAAATTCGCCCTCGGCCACACTGCCAGCGCTAATCAGCCAATTCCGGAGAGCGGTAATCGCGGGAGCATCTAGGCTCGGCTCCGGTGCATAAAAGAAATACCCGCGCGTCTTCCTCACCGGTTGCCGGATGGGCGCCAAGAGCCGTCCCGCGTGCAACTCATCGCTGATGAGCGCCACGGGACCCATAACCACGCCGAGGCCCTCCAGCGCCGCCTGGATCGCAAAATAGAAATGCTCGAAGACCTGCTCGCGCTCCGGCTTCAGTCCGGGGACATTGGCAGCGGCGAGCCATCGGGGCCACGCCTCGCGCAATGTCGCCGCGTGAAGCAGGGTGTGACGCACCAGATCCCCAGGGGTCCGCAGCGGGCACTTCTTCATGAGCTCGGGGCTCAGAACCGGTAAACGTGCCTCGCCGAGAAATCGCTTCCCAACCCAACCGGGTTGCCGCGACGGACCGGAGATCACAGCGTCGACATCCATATGGAATTGCTCGGCTGGCGTACTCGCGGTGACAATCCGCAATTCCATGCTCGGATGATCGCGCTGGAATTCAGGAAGGCGCGGGATCAGCCAGCGCATTGCGAAGGTCGGCAAGGCCGATATGCGAAACATTCCGCTCGGCGAGGCACGCTGTTGTAAGCGCCAAGACATAGCTGCCAAACGATCGAGCGCCGGGCCGGCTTCGGCGAGCAAATCGGTTCCCGCCTGCGTCGGCACCGCATTCCGGCTGGTGCGCACGAACAGCCGGGTACCGAGCCAATCCTCGAGTAGGCGCACTTGTCTGCTGACCGCCCCATGCGTGACGTTGAGCTCCCGTGCGGCGCGCGTGAAGCTGCCCAGGCGAGCGGCCGCTTCGAAGGCTTTGATCGCATTCAAAGGAGGCAGGCGCGGTCGAACCATGGCATGAGCTTTTCTCACAGCGCCCGTCAGAACAAGTCGTTTGTCATCGAACCGTCACATCGCCAAATGGGTCTTCGACGCGTCGACGTCTTGCGGAGATGGCATCAAGTTATGACGAGCACGGCGCCTTCGACCGCAATCAAACCCGCTCAAAGCAAGGCGCGCGTTCTCTGGATCGCGTGCGGCGCCCACGCGCTGCACGATGGCTTTACCGATGCACTCTATGTGCTGCTGCCGCTGTGGCAGGCGCAATTCGCCTTGAGCTACGCGGCGATCGGCATGCTACGCGCGCTTTACACCGCCGTCATGGCGGGGTTGCAGGTCCCGATGGCCGGCGCGGCGCAGTGCATCAGTGGAGCGAAAATCCTTGCTGTCGGCACCGCCGCGGCGGGCGCGGCCTATTTGTTGCTCGGCGCAAGCTCCAACGTCGCCATGCTGGCGATAGCACTTGTCCTCGGAGGCATCGGTTCGAGCACCCAACACCCGATCGCCTCGAGCCTCGTCGCCGCGGCTTACGAGGGCCCGCGCTCGCGCGGCGCGCTCGGCACCTACAACTTTGCCGGCGACCTCGGAAAAATGGCGCTGCCCGCGTTGACCGCTTCGCTAATCGCGGGCACGTCCTGGTGCTCGGGGCATCGGTGATCGGCGTGATCGGAGTGTTGGGCGCGGGAGCCATCTTGCTGGTGCTGCAAGCCGGGCCGACGAAGAGATCAGTCCGTGCGGAGGCGCCGCACGACACCCGCAAGGTGCGCGACCGCGTCAGCCTGCTGCACAATGGCTTTGCTCTTCTTCTCGCGATCGGCGTTATCGACAGCGCGACACGGATGGGATTTCTGACCTTTCTCCCGTTCCTATTGCGGGCAAAAGGCGCCGGGGTTCCCGAAATCGGCGTTGCTTTGACATTGCTATTCGCGGGCGGGGCCGCCGGCAAGCTCGTATGCGGCTTTCTCGGCGCGCGGCTCGGAGTGTTGCCGACCGTGCTTCTGACCGAAGGCGCGACCGCGGTCGGTATCGTGGCGCTTCTCCCCTTGCCATTCGGTCCGGCACTGGCGCTGCTGCCGATAATCGGCGTGGCGCTCAATGGCACGTCATCCGTCCTCTACGGCACCGTGCCCGACCTCGTGACTGTCCAGCGGCGCGAGAGGGCGTTCGGCGTCTTTTACACCGGCACGATCGGTGCCGGCGCGTTATCACCCGCTTTCTGCGGATTGTTCGGAGATGCGATCGGCCTGATCCCGACGATGCTGCTCGTTGCCGCGGTGGTTCTGCTGACACTACCCCTGGCATGGCAACTGACCCGCGCGCTCAACGCTCTCGCCAAGCGAAACAGCAACAAGAGAGTCTGCAGCAAGGAGCGCCTGAACCGTGCCGAGACTAATAGCGTCACCGCTCCGGAAGCAAATTTGCAATGAGCCCTCCCTGTTAGCCGTCAGCTCCGTTCGGCCTTGCGAGGAGGATAACGTAGCGGCGATTACTGCTATCTACGCGCATCATGTCCTCTACGGGCTTGCATCCTTTGAGATCGCGCCGCCGAGCGAAAATGACATGCACCGGCGCCGCCTTGAAATCGTCGGCCAGGGCTTTCCCTATCTTGTGGCCGAGCGTGCCGGCGACGTCGTGGGCTACGCCTACGCATCGCCCTACCGGCTGCGGCCGGCTTACCGGTATACCGCCGAGAACTCTGTTTACCTTCACCCGGCATGGACCGGCCGTGGCATCGGCAGACAGCTGATGTCGGCGCTGCTTGCGGAATGCGAAGCAAGAGGCTTCCGGCAGATCGTGGCCGTAATAGGCGACAGCGCCAACATCGCCTCGATCGCGCTGCACCAGCGGCTTGGCTTAGTGATGGTGGGGACGATCCGGTCGGCGGGCTACAAATTCGGACGCTGGGTCGATACCGTACTGATGCAGCGGTCGCTCGGCGCGGGCGACAGCACACCGCAATGCTGAGCGGGGGCCGCGCCACCGTCGTTGCCGCGATCGGCACGACCCAGACGATCGCCTGGGCGTCGAGCTATTACATGCCGGCGATCCTCGGCCCCCCGATTGCAGCGGCATTGCACGTGCCGAGCAGCGTGTTCTTCGGTCTGTTTTCGGAGGCATTGTTGCTGTCTGCCGTCGTCGGACCGTCAGTCGGGCGGCTCATCGACCGGCAAGGCGGTCGCGGTGTTCTCGTGGCTTCGAATCTGGTCATTGCCGCCGGCTTGATGATCCTCGCCGCTGCACACGGCATCGCCGGACTCGTCATTGCCTGGGCGGTGTTGGGCGTCGGCATCGGCATGGGTCTCTACGACTCCGCCTTTGCTGCCTTGACCTGGCTCTATGGGCGCGAAGCTCGCAGCTCCATCACAGGAATTACCCTGATCGCGGGCTTTGCCAGCACGATTGGTTGGCCGTTGAGCGCTCTTTTCCTGCACGAATTGGACTGGCGCGCCGCCTGTCTGATCTGGGCGGGGCTAAATGTCCTGCTCGCCGCTCCGTTGAATTGGCTGACTATCCCGCGCCAGACCACTTCGGCCGCGCCACCACGAGGCGTGAGCGAATTGCGCACGGTAGAGCCGCCGCGCGCGGCAATGCCGATATTGGCGTTCTTTTTCTCAGCCACTTGGTTCGTACAGGGAGCGATGGCGGCGCACCTGCCAGGCTTGCTGCAGGCGGCGGGCGCGTCGGCTCCCGCGGCAATCGCTGCTGCTGCGTTGGTCGGCCCGGCCCAGGTTGGTGCCCGCATCGTCGAGTTCGGGGTGTTGCGATCGTTCCATCCGATCTCTTCGGCGCGGCTCGCTTCGGCGCTGCATCCGCTCGGCGCCGCGTTCCTCGTCGCGTTGGGTGCACCCGGGATCATCGCATTCGCGCTTTTGCACGGTGCCGGCAACGGCATGATCACTATCACCAAGGGAACTTTGCCATTGGCATTGTTCGGACCCCAGGGATACGGCCTGCGCAGCGGGTTGCTGTCCGCACCGGCCCGGACGCTGCAATCAGCCTCACCGTTTCTGTTTGGCTTGCTGCTCGACCAGGTGGGCATCCGGGCGGTAGGCTTGTCAGCCGGCCTTTGCCTCGCAGCTTGCGGCTCGCTGTTTTTGCTGCGCCCGCGCGGTCCCGTCGGGCCGCACCCTTCATCCGTGCGCAGCTGAATAGGCTCGGTCATTTCCTCGCTTTTGTCGCCTTGCTCGGTCGCGCCCGCCGCGTCAGCATGGAGCGATCAGTTAGTCGCTGCACGCATCGAGAGGAAGGAACTAATGTCTTCAGGTTGCTATGCTTGTCGGCTTACCGAGGGCGTCGAACCGCTTCCTGGCGGGAGGATTTACGCTACCAAGCATTGGGTTGTCGAGCACTGCACCGGACCTTTGGGAGTGGGGACTTTGATCGTCAAGCCCTTCCGCCACTGTCTCCATGTTGGCGATCTCACCGTAGCTGAAGCCCAGGAAGTTGGTCCCCTCGTGCAACGGGTATCCCGGACCGTACAAGCTCTCACCCGAGCAGACCAGGTTTACGTCTGCTTGTGGTCTCATGCAGGATGGCAGCCAGGGCACATTCATTTTGTCGTCCAGCCGGCCTGGAACGAGTGGCGCGGGACGTTTGGCCGTCCTGGCCCCTTTGTGCAGGCGACGATGTTTCAAACTGGAAATGCGCCGCCAGTCCAAGAAGTCGAGAAGATCTGCGTTCAAGTAAAAAAGCTACTCCAATAGTCAGTTTGAGATCGCCGCTGCCCTCTCTGCCACCAGGTCCCGCCGAAGGATGATCTGACGCCTACACGCCTTGCGACATGCGTCTGCGGGCAGCTTACCGCGAGTTGCGCGGGCGATCCGACTCAAGTCTCCCTGTGCCATTGTATCGCGTGCCAGCGCCGAACCGGTAGCACCTACGGCGTCGCTGCGTTCTTTCTGCGCGAAAACGTCATTGTTGCCGGCGATGCGAAGGCCTACACCGGATCGTCTGATAGCGGGTATCCCGTCACCTTCTACTTCTGTCCCGATTGTGGGTCGACCGTGTACTGGCGGCCCGCCCGAAAGCCGAAAATGGTAGCGGTCGCTGTAGGAGCCTTCGCCCGATCCGGGGTTCCGGGCACCCACTCAAGCGGTACACGCCGAACATCGGCATCGATGGGTTCTGGGCGGGCCCGTAAGTTAGGGGTGTCATCCGGCTGGGACTGACGCGAGTTTTGCCATCGCGGTGGCCAATTCGCGCATGTCGTGCATGACCAGTGCCGCTCTGTGCTCTTGCAGACGAGCCCCGTGCTCCGGCCCACAATGGCTTCCTCCACAGAAGCCGACAGCAGTCATCCCGGCGGCGAGGGCGGCGTCGATACCGGCCGGGCTGTCTTCGATGACGAGACAGCGATCTGGCGCCGCTGCGAGCTGCTCCGCGGCGTAAAGAAACAGATCGGGAGCCGGCTTACCCCGCTCGACCATTGTCGCGCTGAAGAGATTTTCGCCAAAGTGATGGCGGAGGCCGGTCAACTCAAGTTTTCGCCGGATCTGCTCCACGGTGCTGCTCGACGCAACACAAACGGGCAATCGCAGCGAACTGAGCGTCTCGGTAACTCCCCCGATCGCCGCAAGCGATTGACGAAATTCGTTTTCGATCATCGTTCCGACACGCTCGGTGTAAGAGAGCGGCAGTGCGCGTCCCCACTCATGCTCGATGATAGCGAGCATGTCCGCATCGCTCATGCCGCAGAAGCGTCCGACGAGATCCCTTGCGGTGATAGGATAGCCGCAAGCGGTCAGCACGTGGGCATGGGCATGGTTGATGATTGGCTCGCTATCGACGAGTACTCCGTCGCAGTCAAAGATGACCAACTCGAAATATCTAGCAGTCATCTAACTCGCTACATTCGCGCGTTCGCTGCGAGCGTCGGACGTGCTGAACCGGCAAACTCGGAGCATTTTAACTCCTCTTGCGCTAGTCGCCGGCGGAGGCCGTCGAATCCGCTCCGGCTTCTTTCGGAAGCTTTTCCGCCATCCCGAAGAGGGCTTGTCGGCGATCCATTTCGGCCCAGATCTCAGAAACGCTTATCCCGAGTTCGCTCCATAGCACAACGAGGTTGTAGAGTAGGTCGACGCTCTCATTGATGACCGCCGTGCGCTCCTTGCGAACGGCCTCGATGACGATTTCCATCGCCTCTTCGGCCATCTTTTGTGCCATTCTCGGCAGGCCCGCGGCCATCAGCCGCGTTGTGCGCGGGCTCGCTTTCCGGCCTCTGCGAACCTCGGCAATCGCCGCTTCCAATTCCATGATGCGATCGTGGACCTGGCTTTCCTTCGGTCGTTTTCTCTTCTCAGCCGGCACCATCAACCCCGCTGCTCATACATCCTGCCTAAGTCGGCTCGGCAATAACTCTCCGCGCCCTTCGAGTATCGGGTAAGCGGCGGCCGCCAGGTGAGCGTTGACCCGCTTGAGATCGCGCACGATGTCGAGAAGGAGCTTGCTCATCTCGATGCTCTCGGCCCGGCCTGTGCGCGGCCGTCCGAAGTGTTCCTCCGTTGCGCGTAATTCGAGCTCCCGAAAGACTTCCTTTTCGCCCAGGAGCTGGCGGGCCGTGCGCGGATCTTCGGTCATGAACACGGCCGCTGCTGCCCGTGCATTGCTTGTCAATCGGTCCAGCATTTCGCGGATCTCCTCTCGGCTACCTTCCGAGAAGCTGATGCCCCGTTTAATGCGCTTGGCGGCGAGCGGCATCAGGCTCTTCTCAACGATATCGCCGGCATGTTCGAGATTGGTCGTGAATGCCAGGATCTCCGACAGACGCCGGTGATCGGTGTCGTCGAGCGCGTCGGTATCGAGCGAGGTCAGATATTCTTTGATCGCGGTGTCGAGGCGATCGAGCACACTGTCCATGCGCGCCGTTTCGGTGACGCGCTTGCGATCGCCACGATTGAGCGAATCGAGGGTACCGCGCAGCATGGTCTCGAACACATCGACCATACGCAGCGCCTCCCGCGCCGCGCCGGCGAGCGCAACGCTCGGTGTCTCGCGCGCCGCCCAATCGAGATAGATCGGCTGTGATGGATCGGCAACGTCGACGCGCGCCGGTACAAGACGCACGAGCAAATGGGCGAACGGTTTCAGTAGAGGAAAGAACAGCAGCGCGAGCACAATATTGAAACCGGTGTGGAAATCGGCCACGGCGCGTGTAGCATTGGGTTCGATTGTGACCAGTGCGGGACCGACCCAGTTGAGAAGAGCGAGCGCCAGCGCGCAGCCGACCAACCGATTGATCAGATTACCAATCGGCAGGCGCTTGGCGGCGGGATCACCGCCGACACCGCCCTCAAGCAGTGGGTTCAGAGCCGTGCCGAGATTGGCCCCGAGCACCAGCGCGAACGCGGCATGCGGCGGCACGACCGCCTGAGACGCACAGGCCATGATCAACAAAACAACGGCCACGCTCGAATGCGCCGCCCAGGTCAATCCGGCCGCGAGCACAATATCGATCAGCGGTTCAGTCGTGACCGCACCGAGGAGCATTCGCAGGCTCGGCATGTCTTCGTAGGGCGTGATCATCGAGAGCAAGTGCGTAAGCGCGATCAGCATCAGACCCAGCCCGATCCCGACCCGGCCGAGATCGCGCGTACGGGTGATCCCGCTGCGCCGGAACATGAACACGCCGATCAGGACGAGCAAGAACGAAACCTTGGATACATCGAACGACAGCACTTGGACGATCAGCGTAGTGCCAACGTTGGCGCCCAGCATGACCGCCAGGGCGGGCACAAGGTCGACAAGACCTCCTGCGGCGAATGCGGTAACCATCAGCCCTGTGGCGGTGCTGCTCTGAAGTATCGACGTTACGCCCAGCCCGGCCAGGAAGCCTTTGAACCGGTTGCTGAGCGCATAGCTCAGGATACGCCGGAGTTGCGGTCCGAAGGCGCGCGTGATGCCGGTCTGCACCATGTGCACGCCCCAAATCAGCAGCGCAACCGCTCCAGCGAGATCGATGAGGGTCAGAGTTGCATTCATCCTGCGCCTCCGTACCGAGAGCGTTCAGCCCATCCAAGGGCGCGGCTGGCACGAATCAGAGTTCAGGAACCGCCTAGAAAACCGATACGAGGACATTGACGTTCGCCACAGTTAGATCAGCCTCGTCCAAGCTGTCTCTCGGGGACTGAAATCGGTGAAAGCCTTGAGTGACGCGTATTGTTTGCCAGCCGAGGAGCTTGGCGGGCCGGACATCGTTGTCAAGCCGATCGCCGATCATTACAGCCTGCCCCGGTGCACAGCCGGCCCGGGAAAGAGCGAGCTCGAAAATCGCCGGATCCGGTTTTTCGAGACCCTCCTCTGCGGAGGAGAGGCAAATCGAGATGAACGGCATTAGTCCCCACTTCGTCAACCGTTCCGCGGTACCGACGGGCTGATTCGCGATCACCCCAATGTTATAGCAAGACGACAAGGCCCGAAGGGTTTGATCGACACCTTGATATGGCGCCTCCAACTCTTTCGGATATCGGGCTTCGGCCAGGACTAATTTACGATGTTCGGGATCGTCCGACAGTTTTTCAATAACTCTCGCAATCAGACGCGTCGCAAACTCCGTGGATGCTTCCCGGAAGGCGGATCGGACATCCTCGAGCGAGCAACGCCTGCCGTGTCGCTCTAGGGAGCGGACCAATTGTTGGATGCGGGACTCCCACGCTGCTTCCTCGCTAATCAGCGTGTTGCCCAAATCGAAGAACAGCCAACGATTATCCTGCATAGCTCGATTATATCGGCTTTATCCGCCGAGCAGCAGCACCCCGTTTCGTGGCGAGAGCTTTGAGCCTCGCCGCTTAGTCGCTTGCGAGCGAGCTACGCTGCTGGATTTTCGCACCCGTTCCGGATCGAAGCACCTCATGCAGTACAATTTCACCAAAGCCGGAAAGGTCCATGAAGTGGAAGCTCATCTCTCAAGCGGCGCGGCACCCGGCGAGCAGTGCCATGATGGCCCTCGTTGCGTCGCCATCCAGATGCAGGCCGAGTTTGGAGCGCCGCCACAAAACATCCTCTCCAGTAAGCACCCATTCTTCGTTGACGAGCCAGTCAAGTTCGCGCTCGCTGAACCCATATCCGAACAAGCGGCCGAGATCCTCGGCGCGGCGCGCAGAACCGAGGACGCGCCGGGCATCGCTGCCATAGCTGCCGGCAAGCCGCAACGCTGCGGCGGCGCCGAGGAAGGGATAGTCGCGCCTGAGGCCGTGGGCGAACGCCCCGGGATCGCGCTTCGGCAGGTCGCCGCCCGGCAACACGGCGCCGGCGGTCCACGACCCTCTTAACCCGGGGAGGAACGGCGCGAGCTCTTCTAGTGCGTGCTCTGCGAGACGCCGGTAGGTCGTGATCTTCCCGCCGAAGACCGACAACAGCGGCGCTTTGCCGGCAGGAGCATCGAGCTCGAGGAGATAGTCGCGAGTTACCGCCGAGGGGTTCCTTTCCCTGTCGTCGTAAAGCGGGCGGATTCCGGCGTAGCTCCAGATGACGTCCTGCGGCGCCACCGGGTTGGCGAACCAGAGTGATACGGCACGGCAGAGATAATCGATTTCCGACGGAGTGATCGCGACCGGCTCATCAACACCGGAGAAGGGCAGCTCGGTGGTGCCGATAAGGCTGAATTTGCCTTCATAGGGCAACACGAAGACGATGCGACGGTCGTCGTTCTGCAGGATGTACGCTTGCCTGCCGTTGTAGAGGCGAGGAACCACTATATGGCTCCCTTTGATCAACCGAATATCAGCTTTGTGCGCGGTTACGCCCGCACGGCGGAGGATTTCGGCAACCCACGGCCCCGCCGCATTGACAAGAATCCGCGCCGCCACTTCCGTCGTGACGCTGTCGTTCCCAATAAGAATGCTCCAGTGATCGCCCTTGCGCCGCGCCGAGCGCATCTCGGTACGCGTCGAGATCTCGACGCCATGCGCCGCAGCGTCGCGCGCATTGAGGACGACCAGCCTGGCATCGTCCACCCAGCAATCCGAGTAGACGAAACCGCTGG
>Ga0306923_10006881_pt1 | contig 11263 bp, 11 predicted proteins | sample sta12Can44000108_FD_203841 | JGI IMG/M metagenome (GOLD analysis project Ga0306923, IMG submission 203841) | Lab enrichment of tropical soil microbial communities from Luquillo Experimental Forest, Puerto Rico - statanox.12C.anox.44.000.108 (v2)... | ecosystem: Environmental > Terrestrial >...
TCGCGCACGTGCTCGCCCATATCGCCATCGCTGCTGAACCAGGTGCCCGGGCCGTAGAAGAAACCGTAGCGCAGAGCGACAAACTCAATGCCTGAGGTGCCCGACGCCGCCGCTTCCATTTCGGCATAGCGGCGTGTGCCCGCAGCGACCGCGGGCGAGGCATCGAAGGCGAAGGGCGCGCTCTCATCAGCGAGACCGTGGCCCGGCGCGTACCAGAATGCCGAACTTTGCAATAAATAGCGGCGCACGCCCGCCTCGCGGAGGGCGGCGAGAAGGTTTCTGTTCCCCTCGATGCGGACCTTGCGGTCGCGCTCGGCGGCGGCCCGCATTTCGGCCGCTGTGTAGCGCCTAGGCAATGCGGTCAACTCGTTGATCACGGCATCCGGCCGGACTCGGGCCGTTGCTGCCCTTACCGAGGCAGCGTCGAGCGCATCGGCGATGACTGGCTCGGCACCCAACGCGCTCACCACCCGTGCCGAGTCCGGCGAACGGGCCAGTGCATAGATCGTGTGATGAGCCCCGCTCAAGTGCCGGACGAGAGGCCGGCCGATTGCGCTGGTAGCGCCGGCAATCAGAACTCTCATGCGACCTCCCGCCTTTGCAAGGCCTTGCGGCCGTCGAGTACAGAACCCTTCCGCCGCAGAAAGGGCAAAGTTTCATGCTAACGTTCTGTCCCATCGATTTGGCTCATGAACTTTATTGGATTTTGATGGAGCGGACAGATGTATCTGCTTTTTATCCTTTTGCACATCCTCGGCAATAATTCCCGTAGTTCCCGGTTAAGCGGATTTAATTCCCGATTAAGGCAGCCAAAATTCCCGATTAGGGCCGCTACGGGACTTCACCCACAATGCGCTGATTTGGCTTGTTATTTTTTCCGGAAAACGGCGGTTCTATAGTCAGACCTGAAAAAATTCCCGGATCAACGGGAAAAACCGGGATTGCACGCCTTTTCCGTGCGGCGATGAATCGGGTACATCATCGCCATTGCGGCAAGAAGGGAAGGAAAGATGATCGAATTCGAGCGGCCGGCGGACCTCGCACAATATGTCGGCAAGGAAATCGGTGTCAGCGACTGGTTCACCGTCGATCAGGCGATCATCGACAAATTCGCCGAGGCAACCGGCGACCACCAATGGATCCATGTCGATGTCGAGCGCGCCAAACTCGAGATGCCGGGCGGCAAGACGATCGCCCACGGCTATTTGACATTGTCGCTGGTGCCGCGTCTCGGGCAGACGATCTACCGCGTCAGGCACCGCTCGCGTGGCTTAAATTACGGGTCTAACCGGATACGCTTCACCGGCCAGGTGCCGGCGGGCTCGCGCGTTCGACTGCGTCAGAAGATCAAATCGGTCGAGCCGGTCGAGGGTGGCGTGCGCATCACCTCGGAGAACACCGTCGAGGTCGAAGGCGTCGAGCGCCCCGCCCTCGTCGCCGAAACGATCAGTATGCAATTCGATTGAGAGGAAGGACGGATCCATGTCAACGGTTCTGGAACGGCAGAAGATCGAGGTGCGGCCGACGGGTGCGGCGCTCGGGGCAGATATCGACGGTGTCGATCTCTCGCAGGAGCTTTCGGCGGAGACTGTCGAAGCGATCAAGCAGGCCTGGGCGGACTATCTCGTGCTGCGCTTTCGCAGCCAGCGCCTCGATGACGATCAGCTGATGCAGTTCAGCGCCCATTTCGGAGAGCTCGACTGGGCGCCGGTCATCGCCGCCGCGCGCGTCAAACTCCAGGGCGAAGACCGCTATGTCGACGCGGTCGAGGAGGGGCGCCGCTACATTTCCGTCATTTCCAACATCGTCGAGAACGGAAAGGCGATCGGTGCGCTCGGCGCCTACGAGTCGATCTGGCATACCGACATGTCGTACAACCCCGAGCCGCCCTGTGCGAGCGCGCTCTACGCCCTCGAAGTTCCGCCCTCGGGCGGCGACACCGGCTTTGCCAATATGTATCTCGCCTACGAGACTTTGCCCGACGAGTTGCGCCGCCAAGTCGAAGGCCGGCGCTGCCGCCACGACGCGACCTACAACAGCGCCGGCGAGCTGCGGCGCGGGTTCAGCGAGGTGACTGACCCGCGCGCAGCCCCCGGTGCCGATCATCCGATCATCCGCACCCACCCCGTGACCGGGCGCAGGGCGCTGTTTCTCGGACGCCGGCGCAATGCCTATATCGAGGGTCTCGATCCCGAAGACAGCGAGCGGCTGCTCGATGCGCTGTGGGCCCACGCAACCCGCTCCGAGCTGACCTGGTACCAGCAATGGCGGGTTGGCGACCTCGTCCTGTGGGACAATCGTTGTGCCTTACATCGGCGCGATGAGTTCGACCCCAACAGCCGGCGCCTGATGCACCGCTCGCAGATAAAGGGAGACCGGCCGTTTTAATTTAACCGAGCTCCAGCTCCTCGCGTTCGACAACTATCAGGCGGTCGGCAGCCGGCTGGTATTTCAGGACGAACAGGACTGTGTTGCTTGCTCGTACCGGCGGGCTGCCGGGCGGCAGCGCGTGGCGCATCAATTGGCGCACCATCGCGCCATGGGTCGACACGCCGATCCGCCGGTAGAAATGGGTCGCGGTAAACCGGCGCAATCCGGCAAGCCCGCGCAGGCGGGTTGCAATCCCGGTCTCGCCGCCCGGGAAGGCGACGTCGCCGTCGGAATACCAGCGCTCGGTCAGACTCTCGCCAAACCGCGTCTTTGCTTCCGCCCATAGGAGCCCTTCGGCGGCGCCAACATCGACTTCCCGCAAGCCCGGTTCGGTAAACAGTGGCAATCCGATGGTCTCGGCGACAATCCGCGCTGTGGTCCGAGCCCGCAGCAGGTCACTCGACACCACCGCCTCAAGCCGATGCCCCCGCAACTGTTGCGCCAACGCTTCGGCCTGAGCAAGGCCGGTCGCATTAAGAGGCGTATCTGTGTGCCCCTGCAACCGACCCTCGCGGTTCCAGTCGGTTTCTCCGTGCCGAAACACGAACAGAATGCGCTCGTCGCGGATTTGTCCCACGCTGGCCTTCCTCGGTTTTGGTGCATCCGACCTGTTGATTCGGGTCGGCAATGACTTTATTCGATGGGTCGTGAAAGATTCAACAAACCGTTGGTGTGCCGGTCCCGGACCGGCCATTCAAAACGCCGACGACTGAACGGAGGAAACGACAATGGATCTTCGCATGTGGTCCGAGCGGGTGCTCAGCGTGCTGCGGATTATGGTCGGACTGTTGTTTATGGAGCATGGCCTCGCTAAGATCTTGGACTTCCCACACCAGCCGACCCACGCGTCTTTCGTCCTGCTCACGCTCAATCCTGGCCTCCAAGGATTATTGGAGCTGGTTGGCGGTCTACTCCTCGCACTGGGTCTATTCACTCGCATCGTTGGCTTTATCCTCGCGGGTGACATGGCGGTCGCTTATTTCATGGTGCACGGACCGCGAGGTTTCTTCCCACTGCTCAACGGTGGCGAGCTGGCCATCGTCTACTGCTTCTTGTTTTTGTACTTCGCGGTCGCCGGCGGAGGTGCGTGGAGTTTCGATCAGCGGCGGGCCGCACGTGGCCCAGCCTTCGCGACCTAGGCAGATATCCTCTGGTGGAGACCATCGATGAATGACGCGGCGGTCGCCCTGAGCCCGGAAACGGTCCTCGGCGAGATGAAAAAGAACGGTGTGACGCATGTCGTCTGGCTGCCCGATAGCGAGACCAACTGGCTCTATTTGTTGATGAAGGCGGAGCCTTCCCTGCGGCTCGTGGGAGTCAGCCGCGAAGGGCATGCCTGCTCGATTGCCGCAGGGTTGTCGGCCGGCGGGGCCAAGCCGCTGATCTTGATCCAGAACACCGGCATGATGGAGTCGGGGGATTCGCTGCGCGGCTGGCTATTGGGGCTCAATATTTCGGTCGTGCTGATGGTCGGCTATCGCGGCTGGACGCGTCACGGCGTCAATCAAGACACCGCCGCCACCTACACCGAGCGGTTTCTCATGGCGTTCGGCATCGACTACTACCTCGTCGAGAGCGATGCCGATGCGACGCGCATCACGATTGCCTTCGAAGAGGCGGAGCGAACCAGGAGACCCGTTGTCGTCCTCGTCGGCGACGAATATCACGGCTTCAACCGCTAGAGGACGGACCGCTACTCATGATGCACACCGCCGACATGTTGAAGGCCATTGCGCCCTATCGCGAGGACGCGATCGTCATTCCCGGCCGGGGCGGTCGTTATTGGATCGACCTGACGACCCGTCCGAACCTTGATGCGCCGGTCGGCGACCCGGCGATGGGTGGGCATGCCGGTTTCGCGCTCGGACTGGCGCTCGCGCGCCCAGACAAGAAAGTGATTCTCTTCGATTCCGAGGGCGATATTCTGATGAGCCTCGGCATGCTGGTGACGATCGCCGAACAGCAGCCGGCGAATTTTTATCATTTCCTGATCGACAATGGCTGCTACGCGACAACCGGCGGCCAACCCGTCCCCAACGCCGACCGTGTCGCCTATGATGTGATCGCTCGCGGCGCCGGCTATCCGCTGGCCTTCGCGTTCAGCGAACTCGCCGAGTTCTCTGCCAGTCTACCAGATATTCTGAACAAGCCTGGTCCGGTGTTTGTCGCGGCCAAAGTCGTTCCGGAAATCGAAAACGCGCCGATTGGCCAGCGCCGCCGCTGGCAGACGCGATCTCGAGACCAGGTGATCAATGATCTGCGCAACGAATTGAGCATCAACAGCTAGTTTCGGGGAGACTGAGAGTGCTGGATGGCGAAGTATTTGATTTTATCATTGTCGGTGCTGGTTCCGCCGGCTGCGTGCTCGCCAATCGCCTAACGGCAGACGGTTCTACCCGCGTCCTGTTGCTCGAAGCTGGCAGCCGGGATCACAATCCCTGGATCCACATACCTGCGGGGTTCTACCGCAATATTTTCCACCCCAAAATCACCTGGCAGTTTGAGACAGAGCCGCTTTGTGAGCTCGGCGGCCGCCGCATGGTTTGGCCGCGCGGGAAAGTGCTCGGCGGATCGAGCTCGATCAATGGCCTCATTTACATTCGCGGCCAGAAACAGGACTTCGATCTGTGGCGGCAGCTGGGTAATACCGGCTGGTCTTATGATGACGTGCTGCCCTACTTCCGGCGAGCCGAGAACCAAGAGCGCGGCGCCGATGAGCACCACGGCAGCGGGGGACCTTTGCACGTCAGCGATTTGCGGGCGCAACACGAACTCCATGATGGATTTATCGCCGGAGCGCAGGAAAAGGGTCATCAGCTAAATCCGGATTTCAACGGTGCGGAGCAGGATGGAGTCGGACCTCTGCAAGTCACCGTCCGTAACATGCGACGTTGCAGTGCAGCCGTGGCCTATTTGCGGCCGGCGATGAAGCGCCCCAACCTTCGCGTGGAGATCCGTGCGCTAGCACATCGCGTACTGTTCGAAGGCAAACGGGCGATTGGCCTCGAATACTCGCAGCGCGGCGTGGTGCGCAGAGCAAGAGCGCGAGCTGAGGTATTGCTAGCCGGGGGCTCGATCAATTCGCCGCAATTATTGCAACTCTAAGGAGTTGGACCAGGCGAATTATTGGCTAAGCTCGGCATTGAGGTGGTGCACGACCTGCCGGGAGTCGGCGAGAATCTGCAGGATCACCTGAACTCACGCGTCGTGTATCACGTGCGCCGCGCCAACACCTTTAACGAGATTTCCCGGAGTTGGCTGCATCAAATGCGCGCCGGGCTGCAATATGCACTGGCGCGCCGTGGCGCACTGATGATGGGCGCAGCACCGATCGGGCTTTTTGTCCGCACCCGCCCTGGTCTCGCCTCACCGGATGTGCAGTACCAGTTCCTCGCTGGCAGCTTTGTGAAACCGGGCGAAGAGATGCATAATTTCCCGGCCTGTCAGGCGACCTGCATTCCATGCCGGCCGGAGAGCCGCGGCTGGCTCAAGATTCGCTCGCCCTATCCGACGCTACCACCCGCAATCCAACCCAACTATCTGTCAACCCAAGCGGACAAGGACACCTTGATTGCCGGTCTCAAGATTGCCCGCGGAATTTTTCGAACCGCGGCAATGCAAAAATATGTCAGTAACGAATTCTTGCCGGGCGCAGCAACCGAGACCGACGAAGACTGGCTCGACCATATCCGCCAGACCGCCGGCACCACCTACCACCCGACCAGCACCTGCATGATGGGGGTGCATGAGAGGGCCGTCGTTGACGCGGAACTGAGGGTTCATGGGATCGAGGGGCTGCGCGTAATCGACGCCTCCATCATGCCTACTGTCGTCTCCGGCAATACCAACGCCGCGACCATCATGATCGCCGAAAAAGGTGCCAAGATGATCCTCCGAGGGCCACGTTCTGCCGCGTCCGTCACCAGTGCAAGGGCGGCTTGAGCTGTGGGCCGGAGCCCGTCGGCTAGCGGGTCAAGTTGAACCGCATCGTCAGCGAAACCTCGATACGGGCCGCTGTCATACCCGGCGGAAAGGGCGGCAATTGCGCTCCGCGAAGCATTTCGTCGAGACCGGCATCGAGATCGGCGTATCCGGTGCTCCGGTAACTGTAGTCGAGGACGCGGCCGGATCGGTCGATCCGAAAGCGCAGTGCGGCGCTGCCTTCCTCGCCGCGCTCACGAGCTGATTCAGGATAGCGTTTATGGCTTTCGAGCCAGGCACTGATCATCGCTTGGTAACTCGCAGTGAAATCGGGCCTCGGAACTGGCGCCGGCGCTGCGACCGATGCTGCCACCGCTGAATTTTGCACACCGGCAATGCCGGTATGAGTCATTTCAGCGAATTTGGCCGGTGTCGGGCTCGGTACCGAGACAGGCACTCGGGGCGTCTCGGGCCGGTGCACGACATGTTTCGGCGGCTGCTTGACGGCAGGCCTGGGCGACGGTGTCGGCGTCACCGACACGGCAGCAGTTTGGTCCGGTGGTAAGAGTGGCACTTCTGGTGCAGAGGCGGGGAGCGGTTCGGTAGCTCCGACTGCTTGCTCGGGCTGTGGCGGCGAGGGAGTGACACTCTCGTGCGTGGGTACCGCTTGGGCTTGTTCGAGGGTCTGGCTGAGGACAACTTCGATGCCTCCAGGGACCGCGGATTTCGGCGAGGGGTGGGCTTCGGCGAAAAACAGGATCAGCAGTGCCAATACCGCGGCATGACCAGTGATCGACAAGGTAAAGGGCAGTCTGATCCTATCCATTGCGAGCGCACCGAAGGCCATCGCCGGAGGCGGAAGAGCATATCGCAATCGACGCGGCTTTGCAGCGGCGGCGCTCTCGCGCGGCGCGCGAACGGGGATGTGGCAAATCTTGACTACCATATTATAGCCAAGATCGCGCGTTGCGGCATCAGTGATGCGGGCCGCTCGGCCATTGAGGAGGGCGATCATGCAGGCGATTTACGGACTAGCGGGCGCCGTCGCGGCAGTAGCGATCATGGCGTCGGCAAGTGGTACTTACGCTCAAGAGACCAAGCTGCCGGTTCCGAACGTCACGGTGACCGCGCCTGCGGCTCCGGTCGAGCCACCTTATCTACGCTCTCCCGGCAAGTCGTTCGAGCGAAATCCCTATGCCGGCCGCTATCGTGTGGAGGAGGATAAATTCCCGGAGGTACCGTGTAATGTAACGCGCATCGCGTCAACGGCCGGGGGCAAGTGCTTGCAAGGCTACCGGTTGGTGCCAGGAACCGTTCTGTTTGCCCAAAGAGGCGGGCTCAAATGTGACATGGCGCTCGACGTCGTCATGTACAATGTCGGCAACTTGTCCGTCGAAGCGAGCACATTGATTTTCGATCCGTACAAACTCGTAGCTACCGGGCTCCCGGGCAAGTACTGCTATGTCGTTAGTCATCCGAGCTATGATCAGGAAGACTTCCAAGACATGAACCAGGTTACGAGGCGCGGAACCAATTGGCGTAATCTTGTGGCTGACGGCGAAGACAAATCCATCGAGTTCGCGGATGGGCTGCATAATTGCATCGCCGTTCACAGAGCCGGACCAAAATGGAGGGGTGGTTACGTCTACATGCTACACGCGAGTGTCTGCCGGACCGACACAGCCGCGGTGCGGGTCGAGGATGTCGCCTACGCGCTTGGTTCATTGCAGGTTCGGCAATACGACCCGATCGGCAATTTGCGAAAAGCCGGCGAATAGATCATGCTGGCCGTTCCCGGATTGGCGGGCGTCATCACGGGAATGGCGATCGCGGCATTGGCGGCCAGTGCCTGTGCGCAGCAAACTGAGCAACTGTCGGTTCCCAACGTCACCGTCACGGCACCCGCCGTCCCGGTCGCACCGCCCTACCTGCGCGATCCTGGGAAGGCCTACCAGCGGAATCCCTATAATGGCCGATACCGCGTAGAGGAGGATAAGTTCCCCGAGGTCCCGTGTACGGCGACCCGTATCGCTTCGGTCACTGGGGGAAGGTGCCTGCAAGGATATCGGCTGATACCAGCCTTGACACAACAGATCACCAATCCGAAGGGTGGCGATAATTGCGACCTTGCCCTCGACGTTGTCATCTATAGCACCGGGAACTTGTCGATCGAAGCAGATACGTTGATATTCGATCCCTACAAGCTTACGGCCATAGGGCATCAAACATCACAGTATTGCTACGTCAACGGTAATTCAGGATACGATCAGGAAGACTTTCAAGACATGAATGAGGTGACGCGCCGTGGCACTAATTGGCACAGCCTCGTGAGCAATGGCGAAGACAAATCAATCGAATTTTTGAGCGGGCAGCACAATTGCATCGCCGTTCAAAAGACCGGACCAAAGTGGGGAGGCGGCTACATCTACATGCTTCATGCGAGCATCTGTCGGACCGACACCGCCGCGATCCGGGCTGAAGACGTCGTCTTTGCGCTCGGCTCTCTACAAATTCGGCAATACGACCCGGTCGGTAACCTGCGTCTTCGCGGTCAGTAGCAAAAGTAAGGGCACTCTCCCGCGACCATCACGAATGCGGCCGTGTCGGGCTGAGGCGAGGTGGCAAGGCCAATGCCAAGATCAGGCTGACGACTGCGACGAACCCGGCGATGACGTAGACGACGTGCAGCGAAGATCCCACCGCCTCGGTGAGGCGACCGATCTCGTCCAATCCTAGGCTCTGACGCCCGGCTGGCGTCATCAACCGATTCACTGCATCGCCAGCCTCCGGCAGCTTGCTATAGACGCCGAAATTGAGAATGGCACCAAAGACCGCTGCACCGACCGATTGCCCGACGATGCGCATGAACATCGTTGCCGAGGTCGCCATGCCGCGCTCGTTCCAACCGACACTCGCTTGGATCGAGACGATGAAGGCTGTGTTGCAGAAACCCATGCCGATGCCGAGCAGAAAGGCGCCGGTTCCCGCCCACAACAACCCGCTCGCCGGCGTCAAGAGGATCAACACTCCGCTGCCGATAACCAGAGTGAGACCGCCGATGGTAGCGGCCAACCGGTATGAGGTGCGGATCATCAGACGGCCGGCAGCCATGCTGGCGAAGGCCCAGCTGACCGACGAGGCCGCCAACACGATGCCGGCCGCCGTAGCGTCTCCCCCCATCGCTCCCTGAACATAGGTCGGTAGAAACCCCGATATCGCCATCATCAGCGCGCCATTAAAAAACCCGGCAGAGCAGCCGACCGCGACCACTCGGTTGCGCCACAGGCCGAGCGGCAACATCGGCTCGGCCGCACGCCGCTCACGCAGCGTGAGCGCCGCCAAAGCGATCGCTCCGCCCAGCGCCAGCGCCGCTACGCTTACGGCGTCGGCGTTGCCGATTTGCACGAGTGCAAGCATCGGCACCCCGACACCGAACATCAGCATCACCGAGCCGAGATAATCAATCCGATGGCGCCTCGGCTCGCGATCTTCGTGCAGGAAAAGGCCAAACATCGCCAAAGTCGCAGCCCCGATCGGCAGGTTGACCCAGAACACGAGCGACCAGCTGATATGTTCGACGACGAAGGCGCCAAGCGTCGGGCCGATGATGGCGGCGATACCAAACATGCCCGAAACGTAACCCTGCATCCGGGCGCGCTCGACGGGCGTATAAATATCGCCGATGATCGTCGTCGCGATCGGTTGAACGGCGCCAGCGCCCGCTCCCTGCAGGACGCGGAACAGCACCAATGGCACCATCGCCCAAGCGAAGCCGCACAGCGCAGAGCCGAGCAGAAATATGCTGGTGCCGGCAAAGAATACTCGCTTGCGGCCATAAAGGTCGGCCAGCCGGCCGTAGATCGGGATCGTCACCGCCTGCGCCAGAAGGTAGGCGGCGAAGGCCCAGCTGAACAGGCGAAAGCCGCCGAGATCGGCGACGATCGTCGGCATCGCGGTGGCGACGATGTAGGCGTCGGTTGCAGTCATGAAAATCGCCAGCATGACGGCCGTGGTTACCAGCCGCCGAGTGAGGCGGGCTTCGCTCGACAATTCTTGAGCGGGATATTCCTGGGACCTCGGTTGATCGAGCAAAATGCCTCCCGATGCGCCAAAGCGGAGCCGGCCGGCGCTTTCTATCGGGAACTCGGTCTGCACAACAAGTCGGCAGAGCGCGCATCAGGGATGCACAGGATTTAGGCGATTTGCTGCGAGAGGATAGCGTTACCGAGGAACGATTTCCTCGATACCCGTCGACAAATCATACAACCTGTGAGCAAGTTCACATTCGCTACGGTTTGGTGTCACGATAACAGAGGCTTCCGGATCGGAATACCCGAAGGAGTGCGACATGCTCGATCTCGGTGAGGTATTGCGCTGGACAGCATTATTCCTTCTAAGCTGCGTCGTTCCGTTCGGGATTTTCGTCGGCCGAAACAACATCCGCGCCTTCCGACGCGAGATTGTCCGTGATCTGGAAAGGCTATTCAGCTTCGCGCGCCTGCCCAACGGCGCGCCGTTGATCATCCCCTCCTTCGAGCTCGTCAAATACAAATACGATCCCGAATCCAACCCTGATCGTGACCCACGCGATAATCCCCACAGTGTTATTTATTACCTTCTGCCGGTGTCGATCTACATAGTACTCACTGCGCTCGGCTTCCGCTTGGCATTCATGCCGGACGTCCATCCCTTGCCCAACTATTTTGTTTTCCCGATCAGCGTTCCCGATGATCTCAGCATTGAAGCTCGCCCATTCCTCGGCGCCCTGAGCTACACCTTTATCGGTGCTTATATCTGGACCATTCAATATCTAATTCGCCGGATTTCCAATTTTGATCTTGCACCGATCTCGTTTTTCCAATCGGTCGGACATATTTTACTTGCTGCATTTACAATGGCTGCAATCTGGCAA
>Ga0306923_10006887_pt1 | contig 11254 bp, 2 predicted proteins | sample sta12Can44000108_FD_203841 | JGI IMG/M metagenome (GOLD analysis project Ga0306923, IMG submission 203841) | Lab enrichment of tropical soil microbial communities from Luquillo Experimental Forest, Puerto Rico - statanox.12C.anox.44.000.108 (v2)... | ecosystem: Environmental > Terrestrial > Soil...
GAAGCCTCGCAAAAACAATTACAAGCACAGCATGAAAGCTCTCGCGTCGAACAGTCCAGGCTAAAGTCAAGAATGGATGAGCTGGAGGTGAACCGGACTACGGTGGAGCAGAAGATCGCTTCATTGGTCGAAGCGTTGGCGGCGGAGACAAAGCGTCGCGAGGCTGCCGAGCTACGGGTTGCGCAGCTGGCCAAACGCCAGAGCGAATTGGAAACCGAACTAGCCGAGAACAAGCAGGCGCAGGCGAAATTGCTGCAGGAATTAGAAACGTCGCGAAAACAACTGCAGGCGCAACAGGACAGTTCCGGGGTTGAGCAGTCGAGGTTGGAGGCACGCACCCGTGAATTGCAGGCGTCACAGGCAGAGGTGGAGCAACAGGTTAAACGCCTAACGGAAGCTCTAATTGCAGAGACTCTACGGCGGGAAGGCGCTGAGCAAAAGGTGGGCGAAGCTGGTAAATACCGGAGCGGCCTGGAAGCCGAGCTAAAAGAGCACAAGCAGACCCAAGGCAGGTTACAGCAAGATTTGGAAGCGGCACAACAGCTACTTCAGGAGCTGCAGGAAAGCTCCGGCGCCGAGCAGACCCGGCTCAAAGCGCATACCCAGCAACTGCAGGCGTCCCAGGCTGAGGTCGAGCAGCAGGTCAAGAACCTGACCGAAACGCTTGCCCAGGAGACCAGACGTCGGGAAGGTGCGGAGAAGCAGGCGAATGAGATTGGCCAGCGCCGCGGTGAGCTGGAAGCGCAACTCGCGGAAAACAAGCAAGCCCATACGAGGTTCCAGCAACAACTGGAACAGGCGGAAAAGCAACTGCAGTCGCAACGGGAAAGTGCAGGCACCGAGCAGATCAAGCTCGAAGCTCGTACCAAGGAACTCCAGGCAGCCCAGGCGGAGGTCGAGCAACGCGTCAAGAGACTGACTGAAGCGCTTGCGGAAGAGACCCAGCGCCGGGAAGGCGCGGAGCAACAGGTGGGCGAGATTGGCAAACGGCGCAGCGAGCTGGAAACTCAACTGGTGCAGTTGGGCCGGCAACTGGAGGAGACACAGACTCAACTCCAGGCCGAGACGCAGTTACGCCAGGACTTGCAACAGGCCCAGGCGCAGTTGAAAAAATTTCTGCAGTTGTCGGAGAATCAGCAGATTCAGGAGAAGTTGCGCCAGCAATTGGAGGAGACTCGCAGCCAGCTGCAGTTGCAGAAAGACAATTATCTTGCCGAGCAGTCCAAGCTGGAATCGCGGATGAAGGAACTGCAGGGGGCCCAGGAAGAGGTCGAACAAAAACTGCACAGATTGACCGAACTGCTGGCTGAGGAGACCAAGCGACGCGAAGGGGCCGAGCTGCAGGCAGATGAGGTCAGTAAACGACGAAGCGAATTGGAAGCCCAGTTGGAGGACAACAAGCAGGCCCAGGCGCGTTTGCGCCAGCAGCTGGAACAGGTCCAGAAGCAAGTACAGGCTCTCAAGAACAACTATTTCGCCGAGCAGTCAAAGCTGCAAGCGCGGAGCCAGGAATTGCAGGCTGCCCAGACGCCTGTGGAAGAAAAGATTAAGTCTCTGACCCAAGCCTTGGCGTTTGAGACCAAACGCAGGGAAGCGGTAGAACGAATGGCGGTCGACGCCTTTAAGCGTCGGCGCGAGCTGGAAGCTAAACTAGCCAGGAGCCAGGATGCTGAGCAGGCCCTGAAACGAGAGATGGCATCTCCCGATCAGGCGAAACAACGGGGTGGCCTGGAAGCAGAGTTGGCGCAAAACAAACAGACCCAGGCACAGTTACGTCAGGAACTCGCAGAGTCGCAAAAGCATTTGCAGGCTAAGCAGGAGAACTCCGGCACCCAGCAAGCGGGGCTGGACGTCATGCAACATGTCAAGCGGCTTACGGAAACTCTCACCAAAGAGATCAAGCGTCGAGAGGGGGCTGAGCAGCAGGTTGGTGAAATTGGCAAACAGCGCGGCGACCTGGAAGCCCAATTGACCGAGAACAAGCAAGTCCAGGCAAGACTGCAACAGGAATTGGAAGCGGCGCTGAATCAACTGCAGCAACATCAGGAAAGCTCCGCTGCCCAACAGGCCAGCCTTGAAGCACGGACCCAGGAACTCCTGGCAGCCCGCGCGGAGGTGGAGCAAAAGTTCCAAAGACTTACAGAAAACCTCGCAGAAGAGACAAATCGTCGCGAAGGCGCTGAGAACCGAGCCGCCGAGATTGGCAAACGGCGCGGCGAGTTGGAAGCTGAACTGGAAGAGAGCAAGAAAGCCCAGGCGCGGTTGCAGCACGAACTAAAAACGTCGCAAAAACAACTCCAGTCGCAACGCAAAACCTCTGAGGCTGAAAAATCCAAGCTCGAGGCACGGACTCAGGAACTCCAGGCGGAGGCGGAGCGGAAGGTCCATCAGCTCACACAAACGTTGACTAAGGAAACCAGGCGCCGGGAAGGGGCAGAGCAACAGGTTGCCGACATTGATAAACGGCGCGGCAACCTGGAAGCCGAGCTTACAGAGAACAAGCAGGCCCAGGGACAGCTGCGGCAAGACCTGGAAGCAGCGCAAAAGCAACTGCTGGCTCAACAGGAAACCTCGCGCGCTGAACAATCCAGGCTGGAAGCACAGGCCCATGATTTGCAATTGGCGCAAGCGGAAGTAGAGCAAAAGCTCAAACGACTGACACAAGTATTGGCCGAAGAGACCCATCGTCGTCAAGGTGTCGAGCAGCAGGTGGATGAGATTGGAAAACGGCGCAGTGAGTTGGAAGGCGAACTGGCGCAGAACAAGCAGGCCCACGCCAGCTTGCAGCAGGAGTTGGAAGGGACCCAGAAGCAACTACGAGCGCAACAAGAGAGTTCTGGCGTCGAAAGGTCCACCCTTGTCGCGCGAACCCAGCAATTGCAGGCAGCCCAGGCGGAGGCGGAGCAAAATGTCAAACGGCTGACTGACACACTGGCCGAAGAGACCAATCGTCGTCACCAGACCGAACAGCAAGCTGGAGAGATTGGAAAACGACGCAGCGAGTTGGAAGCCGAGCTAACGGAGAACAAACAAGCGCAAGTGCGGTTGCATCAAGACCTGGAAGCGCTGCAAAAGCAGCTGCGGGCGCAACAAGAGAGCTCGAGCGCTGAACAGACCCGGCTCTCGGAACAGACTCAACAATTGCAATCCGAGCGGGCAGCCGTTGAGCGACAGGTCCAACAGCTTACAGAAACACTGGCTCAAGAGACGCAGCGTCGAGATGGGGCCGAGCAACAGGCAAGTGAATTCAGTAAACAGAAAACCGAGCTCGAAGCCCAACTGGCGCGGAGCAAACAGTCCCATGACAGCTTGCAGCGCGACTTGGAAGCGTCGCTTCAGAAACTACAGTTTCATAAGGAGAGCTCTGAAACTGAACACATCCGGCTCGAAGCACGAACCCGCGAATTACAAGCAGAACGGTCGGAAATTGAGCATGAGGTCGAGCGGTTGACCGACACGCTGACCGAGGAGACCACGCGTCGCGCGTCTGCTGAGCAGCACGTGGCCCAACTTGCCAAACGCCAGAGCGAGCTGGAAGCCGAACTGACGGACAATAAACAGGCCCAAGCTCGCTTCCAGCAGGAGCTGGAAGGGACCCAAAAGCAACTTCGCGCACAAAAGGAAACTTCCGGCGTCGAACTGTCCAGACTCACAGCACGAACCCAGGAACTGCAGGCAGCCCAGGCAGAGGTAGAGCAAAAGGTCAAACAGCTGACTGTTGCGCTAGTCGAAGAGACCAAACGACGGGAAGGCGCCGAACGTCAGACCAGTGAGCTTGTTAGCCGACGCAGCGAGCTGGAATCCCAACTGGGCCAGTTCGGCCAGCAGTTGGAGGAAACCCGTGCCAAACTGCAGGCAGAGATGCAGCTGCGCAAAGATCTGCAGCAGGCACAGCAGCAATTAAGGAACTACCTGCAGTTGGTAGAGACCCAACAGGTCCGGGGAGAAATGCAAGCGCAGTTGGAGGAGGCTCAGAAACAACTGCGAGCGCAGAGGGAAAAGTACCTTGCCGAGGAGTCCCGGCTGCAAGCGCGGATGAAGGAATTGGAGGCGGCACACTCAGAAGTGGAGCAGCAGGTCAAGCGGTTAACCAAAACGCTGGCCGAGGAGACCAAACGTCGGGAGGGCGCCGAACAACAGGCGGGCGAGATTGGCAAACGTCGTCGCGAACTGGAAGCCCAACTGGAGGAACACAAGCAGACCCAGGTGCGCTTGCGGCAGCAATTGGAGGAGGTCCAAAAGCAAGTACAAGCGCTCAAGCAGAATTACATCGCCGAACAGTCCAAGCTGCAGGCGCGAACTCAGGAATTGCAGTCAGCCCAGGTGCCCGTTGAGGAGAAGATCAAGTCCCTTACGGAGGCGTTGGTTTGGGAGACCAAACGGCGCGAAGCGGTTGAAAAACTGGCCGTGGACGCATTCAAGCGACGTCGGGAGTTGGAGGCTCAGTTGGCCAAAGTCCAGGAGACCGAGAAGACGTTGCAGCAAAAGTTAAACGTTCCCGGGCGTGGCAAACGGCGAGCCGGTTTGGAAGCCGAGTTGGCGCAAAATAAGCACGCGCAAGCGCAATTGCGTCAGGAGTTGGCGGAGTCTGAAAACCAATCACAGGCGCAGCAGGACACCTCCAACAGCCCACAGGCTGGGTCGGACGTAATGCAGCATGTCAAGCGGCTGACCGACACGCTGGTTAAAGAGATCAAGCGAAGAGAAGCGGCTGAACAGCAGGTCGGCGAGATTGGCAATCGCCGTAGCGAGCTGGAAACTCAACTGGCACAGTTCCGACAAGATTTAGAAGCCGCGCAAAAGCAATTACAGTCGCAGCAAGAGAGTTCAAATGCTGAACAGACGTGGCTCCAGGCCCAGGCCGAGGAATTGCGGGCTGCCCATGAGCAGGGGGGGCAACGGGTCGGGCATCTTACAGAAGCGCTGGCTCAAGAAACGCGGCGTCGAGAAGGAGCCGAGCAACAGGCGAGCGAGATTGGCAAGCGGCGCCGTGAGTTGGAGGCCGAACTGTCTGAGAACAAACAGGCTCAAGCCCGGTTGCAGCAGGAGTTGGAAGGAACCCAACAGCAACTGCATGCACAGCGGGAAAGTTCAGGCAGCCAACAGATCAGGCTCGAAGCACGGGTCCGGGAACTGCAGTCCGCCCATTCAGATGTCCAGCAGCAGCTCAAACGACTGACGGAAGCATTAGCTGCGGAAACGCGGCGTCGTGAAGGCGTTGAGCATCAGGCAAACCAGATCGGTAAAGAGAAGACTGACCTGGAAGCCCAACTGGGCCAGAACAAAGAAGCTCAAGCCAGGTTGCGGCAAGACCTGGAAGCCGCACAAAAACAGCTCCAACTGCACAAAGACAGCTCTGAAACTGAACAAATCCGGCTTGCAACGCGAACCCAGGAATTGCAGTCGGCACAATTGGAGGTCCAGCAACAGATCAAGCGATTGACAGAAAAGCTCTCCGAAGCGACGACAGGTCGAGAGACGGCTGAGCAGCGGCTGACCGAACTTGGCAAGCGCCACAGTGAACTGGAAGCTGAACTGACCGACAATAAGCAAGTCCAGGGAAGGTTGCGACAAGAGTTGGAGACGGCGCAAAATCAACTGCTGGCTCAACGGGAGAGTGCCCACGCTGAACACTCCAGGCTTGAGTCACGGACCCAGCAATTGCAGGCAGCCCAAGCCCAGGTCGAGCAACAGGTCAAGCGGTTGAACGAAACACTGGCTCACGAGACCCAACGTAGAGAGGGCGCTGAGCAGCAAGTGGGCGAAATTGGCAAACGGCGCAGCGAACTGGAAGCCGAACTAAAGCAGAACAAGGAGTCCCAGGCGAGACTGCAACAGGATCTGGTTGTCACGCGCAACCAACTGCGGGCTCAACAAGACAGCTCGCATGCGGAACAGTCCAGGCTCGAAACACGGACCCAACAATTGCAGGCGGCCCAGGCCGAGGTCGAGCAGCAGGTCAAGCGGCTGAACGAAACGCTGGCTCACGAGACGCAACGCAGAGAGGGCGCTGAGCAGCAAGCGGGCGAGATTGGCAAACGGCGCAACGAGTTGGAAACCGAATTAAAGCAGAACAAGGACGCACAAGCGAGGCTGCAACAGGACCTGGATGCTGCGCAAAACCAACTACGGGCTCAACAAGACACCTCGCGCGCCGAAAAGTCCAGGCTCGAAACACGGACCCAACAATTGCAGTCGGCCCAGGCCGAGATCGAGCAGCAGGTCAAACGGTTGACAGAAACGCTGGCTCAAGAGACACGGCGTAGAGAGGGCGCTGAACAGCAAGGTGGCGAGATTGCCAAACGCCGAACCGAGTTGGAAGCCGAATTGGCGCAAAACAAGAGCGCCCAGGGCAGGTTGCAGCAAGATCTTGAGTCCGCTCAAAAGCAACTCCTGGCTCAACAAGAAAGCTCACGCGCCGAACAGTCGAGGCTGGAGGCGCGGACACAGGATTTGCAATCGACCCAGGCCGAGCTGGGACTGCAAATTGAGCGGCTGACACAGGTGCTTACCGAGGAGACCAATCGTCGGCTGGAGGCTGAGCAGCGGATAGGCGAGATTGGCAAGCGACGTCGCGAGGTGGAAGCTGAACTGGCGCAGAACAAGCAGGCACAAGCACAGTTGCAGCAAGAGTTTGAGGCCTCCAAAAAGCAACTGCTGACACAACAAGACAGCTCCCGCGCAGAACAGGCAAGACTTGAGGCGCGAACTGAAGAATTGCAATCCGCCCGTAAGGAGGTTGAGCAACAAGTAAGTCGGTTGACCGAAACCCTGGCGCAAGAGACGCGACGCCGAGAAGGGGCCGAGCAGCAGGCGGTCGATTTCGATAAGCGTCGCAGTGAACTGGAATCTCAACTGGGAAAATCCCAACAAGACTTGCAAGCCGCGCAAAGGCTGTTACAGGCACATGAGGAAAGCGCGCGCGCCGAACACTCCAGGCTTGAAACACGAACCCAACAATTGCAGTCGGCCCATGCCGAGGTCGAAATACAGGTCAAGCGCCTAACGGAAACACTTGCACAGGAGACCAAACGCCGCGAACAGGCTGAGCAACAAGCTAACGAGATCGGCAAACGGCGCACTCAGCTGGAAGCAGAACTGACGGAGAACAAACAGACGCTGGCGCAGTCACACCAAGCGTTGGAAACAGCAAAAAATCAATTACGAGCACAGCAAGAGAGTTCCCGCGCTGAAACTTCCAGGCTCGAAGCAAAGACCCAGGAATTACAAGCGGCACATGCTGAGGTCCAGCAACAGGTCACGCGGCTGGCAGAAAAACTAGCCGTAGAGACGCGTCGCCGCGAAGGTGCCGAGCAGCAGTCAAGTGAAATTGGCAAACGACGCGCCGAATTGGAAACCGAACTGGCGCAGAACAAGCAAGCCCGGGCAAGGCTGCAGCAGGACCTGGAAGGGGCTCAAAACCAACTGCGAGCACACCAGGAAAGTTCCGGCGCCGAAAAGTCCAGGCTTGAAGCGCAGACCCGGCAATTGCAGGCCGAGCAGAGGGAGTTTGAGCAACAGGTCAAACGACTGACCGAAACGCTAGCTCAAGAGACGAGTCGCAGGGAAGGTGCTGAACAGCAGGCCGGCGAGATCGGCAAACGCAGGAATGAGCTGGAAGCTCAACTCAGTGAAAGCAAACAGGCGCAGGTGCATCTGGGCCAGCAGTTGGAAGAGTCCCAAAAGCAACTGCAGGCATTACGGAAAAGCTCAAACACTCAACAAACCAGGCTCGAAACGTGGATCAAAGAACTGCAGGCGGCGCAAACGGAAGTAGAGCAAAGAGTTAATCGTCTGACAGAATCCCTGTCTCAGGAAACCAGGCGCCGGGAAGGAGCCGAGCACCAAGTTGGTGAAATTGGCAAACGCCGCAATGACCTGGAAGCAGAACTGACGGAGAACAAACAGGCGCAAACCCAATTGCGCACCGAGCTTGCTCAATCGCAGAAAACACTGGAAACGCACCGGCTGAATTACATTGCAGAGCAGTCCAAACTCGAAGCGAAGACCAAGGAATGGGAATCACTGAGCAATGACCTCGCTCTGGCGAAAACCAGAATTGAGCAGGAATCGTTACAAAACCGCAAGCTGGGTGAGAAAGTCCTGGAGGCGGAACACGCAAACGCCGGCCTGGCCACCCAAGTTGAAGCCGCCAGAACCCTTGCGGCGTCGCAAAAGGATTCCATTCGATTGCTGGATTCGGAAGTCCGCGAGCGCCAGGTGGAAGTTGACCGGCTGGGATCGCTGCTGCAGTCGGAAATCGGCGATTGCCGTGCGGCGCAGTCAAAAGTCGAAGCGCTTCAGGAACAAGCCGATCATTTGATCGACCAGCTCGCGCAAAAGGTCGCGCAACAGCAGAGTTCGCAACGGCGGGAAGCCGACCTGGAGCAGTGCGTTCAGCGGCAAAAGGATCAACTGGCAAGTTCAGCCGCGTCCAACACGATGCAGCAACTGGAGCTGAGCAGGCTCAGGAACACCATTGGCGAATTACAAGTGGTCCAGTCGGCGTTGTGCGAGCAGGTGCGAAAACTAACCACCCAGCACGTTTCAGCGTCCAGGCGAATCCTTGAATTGGATGGCCAATCCAACGCGGCCACCCGGACGGTTCAGAAACGCGACCAGGAATTGGCGGCGTTGCGTTACGCTATCCTCGACGCTGCTCGCATCGGAAACAACATCAGTTCCGAGCGCCTTCAGGTCGAGTTGCAGACGGTGGATGGGTGGAAGCGCCTGGTTAACACCTTGGTCCACACGCCCCTTTCCATGGCCCAGCGTGGGATGGTGTCAGAAATCATTTGCGCGCTGGATGGATGGCGAAAAGGACGGGCCGATGCGCCTAATGGTGCTGAGTTCCAGGTTGAACTCGCGGACCTTCATCACTCCGAATTCAATTGCGCTGAGGTGCTCGAAAGCGCACTGGTGGCGGTCCGGAAACTCGCGCAAGAAAAGCGCGCGAAGATTCAAACCGCCCTCGTCGGCCCGGTCCCTGAACGCCTCCATGGCAACGCCAAACATATTCACCAGCTCATTACCATGCTGGCTGCATCCTTGCCGGAAGTTGGTCGTGCAGAAAATCTTGAGCTGGAGGTATCCTTCGACCGAAAACAAAACGGTACCGACAGGATGCTCCTCTCGCTTCTCCTATCGTCGTCCACCACCCCTGAGACCTTGTGTCTTCTGCTGAAAACCGTCACTAGTGCCTCCGCAAAACTCCAAACCGCAGGTTCTGATGCCCCGGAATTGGCATTTGCGTCCGCTTGGCAGTTGGCGCTCGCGCTTGGAGGCAGTCCCTCAATTGAAACAATTACTGATGGCAAAGTCCGTGTGCAGATTGCATTGCCCCTTGCATCCGCCTCAGCACCCGTTTCACCGGCCACTTAAGAATAGCTTTTTATTGCATGGCACTGATCTAGTTCTTCTTTACACCTTGCTGCCAAGGGGTAAAATTTCGCCTCAAGAGTAAAGCCCAGAACCGCAAGCAGGCGAGTTTCACCTAAATCGGTGGAAAGAGAAACTTGAGGTCTGAGCTGCGAGCACAATGAGTCTTCCGTATTATTATTTGCGCCTGGAGCCATTTCGAGACGCTTTTCGAACCGGCGTGCCGATGCTGTGCTACCACCACATCGCACCGCCCCGGCGCGGCGCTCGCCTGAAGTGGCTGTATGTTAGTCCGCAGATCTTCGCGCGCCAAATTGCGGAATTCCAATCGAATGGCTTTTCGACTTCCGAGTCCCTCACGTTTGAAGCGTCTTCCGAACCCGGCAAGGTCATTGCTAATCAGCCCGATGGCAATCCGCAGCGACGGGTTGTGCTCACGTTTGACGACGGATTCTGCGACATGTTCGAGCATGCTTTGCCGTTGCTGCGCCAAAATCGGCTCCGCAGCATCGCCTTCCTGGTGTCCGACCTGCTGGGCAAAACCAACGAATGGCAGCAGAAAATGGGTGATATTGTTGAGCCACTTATGGATGTGGCCCAGGTCCGCGATTGGCTGGCGGCCGGTCAGCAAATTGGCTCGCATACCAAAACCCATTCGCGCCTGACTCAGCTATCCCTGCCTGATGCCCGCGAGGAAATCACTGCCAGCAAGAAATCACTCGAAGACCGTTTTAGCGTTCGCATTGACCATTTCTGTTATCCCTTCGGCGACTGGAACAAAGCTGTTCGTGACCTGGTGAGCGAGGCGGGCTACAAAACGGCGTGCACGACTGTTCCGGGCGTAAACACCGCGGAAACTCCCCCCTTTGAGCTAAATCGTTACCTCGCCGGCTACCGCGCCCGCACCCTCAAAACGATTTGGCAGCGCTTACGCGTGCACCTTGGACCAATTACTTCGGCAATAACCCGGGGGGTAGGGCACCGGCCTGGCCAGTCCAATGCAGGCATGCAGGCGTAAAATTTAGCGTGCTTTGCGGTTAATCGTCAGTCCCTCAAAGGTGAATTCGATTTCGCCTGTGCTCTGGGTTTCGTTTCGCTTTTGATTGGTGATACGGACCATTCCGGACTTGGGTTGCGCAGCGTTGAGGAGATACACGCTCGACGCGGGAAGATGGCGGTTCTTTAGCGTGAAGCTGTGCGGGCCAGGCGCAAGCACCCCAATGTTTGCGGAGAATTCCACCTGCATAACGCCCCAGCCAGTGCGAAGCTCTTTGGCAACGGGAAAATTGGATGACGTCAGCTTCAATGCCAGCTTCTGATGGTCCAACTGTGCGAGAAGATCGTGTTTTAACAATTCGCAGTAAGCCGCGGCCTCGTTTGTTGAGATCATACCGTCGCGATTGCGGTCGATCAGGCCGAGTACCTGGTCGGCTACCGCTACCCCGGGCGTAAGGTTGATTTGCAGCCGGATCTCTTCGGGTTCAATAACCACCAGCGTCGCTTGCAAATATTCATCAAGCCGATGGGCTAGAGTAATGACGGCAACACGACACATCCAAGCATCACAAGAGAGCAAAAGATAGGCCTGAAAGCCATCTGACGGTAGCTCATATGTCTGACGCGTAACATTTTCGGATTTCGACCTTCGGGCTTCTTTCGGGCTTCGGATTTCGGCCTTCGGATTTGGGCAGAGCTCTAATCACTCTTGGCTCCAACTAATCATCGCTTTCGCCACTTCGCTCCATATTCGTTAGTCGGATCCCGGTAAATGGTGTGGATGTGCATTGTCGGCTCGCCGCCCAGGCTTTGGGGTGCGTATTCGATGATCACCGTGGGTCCCTGGATTCGGAAATACGCGGCGCTGCCTCTTTCCGTT